>Ga0070696_100001304_pt1 | contig 16262 bp, 18 predicted proteins | sample KBSK1253metaG_FD_65474 | JGI IMG/M metagenome (GOLD analysis project Ga0070696, IMG submission 65474) | Corn, switchgrass and miscanthus rhizosphere microbial communities from Kellogg Biological Station, Michigan, USA - KBS K1-25-3 metaG | ecosystem: Host-associated > Plants > Roots >... | reverse complement strand
TCGAATCGTCTGCGGACCGGCGAAATGCAGCTTGATGTGATTGTAGGTGTGGTTTCCCACGATGTGGCCGGCGCGGCCAACTCGGCGCGCCAGTTCGGGGAACCGTCGCACGTGATCACCGACCATGAAGAACGCGGCCGGCACGTGCTCAATTGCCAGCGTCTCGAGAATCGCCTCCGTGGCTCGCTCGTTCGGACCGTCGTCAAAGGTCAGGTAGATGCGGCGAGTGCGCGGTCCGCGCTCGACCGACGGGCCGAAGATCAGGTCCATGCCCATCATCCGGTCACCCGCCTGTAGACCGCGAGCACCCGCTGAGCCACTAACGGCCACGCATGGCGCTCGGCCACCCTGCGGCCTTCGTGCGTCATGGCCGCGCGCCGGTCGGTGTCGGCGAGCAGGGTGTTGACCGCATCGCTCCACGCGTCGGGTTCGCCCGGGGGCGCGAAGACCGCCTGCGACTGACCGGCGACGTCGCGGAAGGCGGGGATGTCCGACACGACCAGCGGCGTGCCGCACGCCATCGCCTCGAGCAGCGTCACGCCAAACGAAGCACGCCGCGTCGGGCAGAGGTATAGATCGGATCCGCGGTAGTACGCCGGCCGATCGCCATTTGCGTAACCGGCGAAGCGCACGGCGGGGCCCAGGTGCCGCGCGGCGCGCTCCATGCGCGAGCGCCACGGCCCGTCACCCACGACGGTGAGACGGGTAGCGGGATGATGCTTCAGAATCCCAGGCATCGCGGCGAGCACCGTACGGAGGTCATTGCGCGGCTCGATGCGTCCCAACCAGAGCAGCCGCGGCCCCGCGCGCCCGCGCCGGTCCGTTCCGCCGTGCAGGCCGGGACGGAAGAAAGTCGTGTCGACTCCGTTGGGGATGATTTCCCATGGTGCGGTGAAGTAGCGCGCCATGGCATCGCGCGCGGCGCTGCTGACCGCGACTGTGGCGGCGTGGCGATCGAGGATCCGCTGCAGCGGGTGGCGAAAAACGCGGCAGGCGATCGACCGCGGAAACCACGTGTGGAACGTGGCGACGACGGGAATGCCGGCCCGCCACGCCGCGCGTGGCGCCACCAGGCCGAAGGTAGGGTTCAAGCCGCCGTGGACGTGCACGACGTCGAAGCGCTCTTGGCGAAAGAGCGCCTCGAGCCGCGCGGTCAGTCGCCAGCCTACAGTGATCCGGGCGACGCCTCCGTTGGCGTAGATGACGAGACTCGTCCCGACGCGCCGCACATCGGGGTGCGGTACCGGCTCCCCGTTCCCGGCTCCCGGCTCCCGCATGTGGGATGTCACGATGGTCGTATGATGACCGAGCGCTTCCAGCTCGCGGGCGAGATTGTGGACGTGCTCGGGCACACCGCCGAGCTGCGGATAGTAGTCCTCGGCGATCAGGGCGACCCGCAATGGGCTCATCGCGCCCGCTCCGCGAGCCGCTCGACGGCCGTTACCACGGCCGCGGGCCGCTCTTCCTGGAGGTAGTGCCCCGCACCGCGCTCGCTATCCACCGCGAACGAAGCGAGGGCGTGATGCATCAGCTCGACCTCCTGCGGCGGCACGTCGCCGTCGTGGCGCGCGGTGCCGACGACGAGCGTCACCGGACATACGATGTCGCCCAGCCGGGGCCCGAGTTTCGCGGGCTCGCGCGCGTGCGACATCGCGAGGAACGCTCGGAGCGTCGCGTTGAAGTCGCGTGCCTCGCCGAGCGTGTAACCCATGACGACCCCGTCGGTGACCCACGAACGGTCGCCGGACGAGTCGAGCAGCATGCCGCGGATCTTCCGCCGGATCAAGTCGATCCCGCCCAGCAGTTTGATCCACGGGACGTAGCGCATGGCGCTCCGGAACGCAGGTGTGGCCGCTTCCTCCGTCGGCCCGCCTTCGAGCGAGACGATGCCCCGCACCAGGTCGGGTCTTTCGACTGCGAGCCGGAACGCCATCGCGGCGCCGAGCGAATGCGCGAGCACGAGGACGGGGCCGCAGCCGAGCGAATCGATGACGGCGGCGAGCCGGCGCGACTGCGCGGTCAGCGAGTAGTCGGCCTTCTGCGGGCGGCTCGAGAAGCCGGTGCCGAGCGGCTCGATGACGATCGGCCGAAATCCTTGCGCGGCGAGCAACGGGAGGACTTTGCGGAACGTGAAGGCCGCGCCGAACAGTCCGGGCACCAGAGCGATCGGCCGGCCGTTGCCGGGCCACGCCTCGACATGCATGGTTTCCGCCGGGGCGACGACGACGTACGGGTGCTGCGGAATGTCGCCGAGCATCAGGTCGTCTCGAGGCGGGCCGCGGCGCGCGACGCTACCGTGTTCAAGTCGCCGCCCAGCTCGTCCATGTCGTGTTGAAACCGGCAGTCGATGATGAGCAGACCCACGACATAGGCCGCCAGGTTCACGAGGAAGATGAGCGCGAAGATCAGCGGATATGGCGCCCAAATCCCGAAGTAGAGCGCGAAGCGCTTCACGCCGGGATCGAGCTTCGAGCGATCGACGATCGTCGTGAGCAACAACACGGCGACCGAGGCGAGCGCGGCGAGCTTCCACGACACGAACCCGCCCGCGGCACATCCGGCGAAGATGACGATCTCGGAGGCGCGATCGAGGCGCGTGTCGAGGCGATGTCCGGCTTCAGACACCAAGCCGAACTGACGCGCGATGCCCCCATCGAGCGCGTCGAGGATCTGCCCGGCCGCCATCAACACGAGCGCCGGGGTCAGGCGGCCCGTCGCAAACACCGCGGCGGCAGCCGCGCTCGCCCAAAACGCGGCCCACGTCACCTGATCGGGCGAAAGCCCGAGCGTGACGTGCAGGAATCGCAGGACCGGGCGAATGCCGCGGTCTAAAGCGGAATTAAGAACAGGAGCAAATTCATACATAGTAAGGTCACGATCAGAATGGCTTCCTTCGTTTTGTCCGAAACCCCGACCAGAAATCCTTGAGTCACGAGCGGCGAGTACGGATACCACGGCATCTTTTCGTAGCCGACGCTGTAATCCATCGCCAGGTGAATCAGGAAAAACACCGCGGGCACCCAGGTGCCCAGGAAAAAGCACAGCGGAATGATCCACAACAACGCGACGGGTTCCTGCAGCGACGTGCGCCAGTAATAGCCGAGCTGGCGCCGCCGGCCGACCGCGCGCAAATAGAACGGCGCTTTGATCGCATGATCGATGTCGACACCGACGCCAAACACATACGCCAGCACGGCGTCGCTGCCCGTCAGCTTCATGACGCGGACGCCGAGCGTGGTCGCGAGTGCGTGAGTGACGATGGTCATCGTCTGGACGCAGCAGACGCAACAGACGCAGCAGACGCAACAGGAGTCGTCCAGATCAGAAGCAGCCCGGCGGCGATCCAGGTGAGATCCCGCACCCGCCCCACGATCGACGTGTAGAAGCCGAGTTGGGGATCGAGCCCGAACAGACCGAACAGTCCGTAAAACGCGCCTTCACGCGCACCGATTTCGAACGGCACCATGAAGAGCACGTTGCCCGCGATCGCTTCGAGCCCACCGATGGTGAACGCCTGCAAATAGCTGATGCGAAATCCCAGACTCACGACGATGAGCACCAGCTCGAGCATGAACACGCAGCGGCTCAGATACTCGAGCAGAATGGCCTGCACAAAGCGCCGGGGCTGGCGGTGGTAGAAATCCGTGATCTGGCGGTCGAGATCGATGAGCGTCGCACGTTGTGGCTCGAGCCGCGCGGCCAGCCGGCGCATGAGCGGCACCTTGCTCATCCAGTTCAGGATGCGCTCAAGTACGCCGCTGCGATGGGCCGAAAAAAACAGCGCGAGTAGGCCGAGCAGCAGGGCGCCGATAATGCCCAGCGTCACGAGCACGGCCCGCGGCGTAGCGCGCGGCAGCAGCGCGAACGCGAGGACTACGGCCGTGAACCAGACCAGCACGTAGGTGAACGAGTGCAGCATCCGGTGGAGGATGACCGAGCCCGCGGCGCGGCGCCGGCCGAGCCACGGCGTGACCGCCGCCACGCGGAACGGCTCACCCCCCGCGTTGATGACCGGGGTGAGGAAGTTGAGCGCGCCGGCGGAGACAAGCACGACGTACGTCCGCCAGAACGGCGGCCGCTTGAACTCTTCCATCGTGAGCTGCCAGGCGAGCGCGCTGCACACGTAGACCAGCGCGTACAGCAGCACGATCGGGATGAACATCAAGCCGGTACGGCCGGCATCGGCAATGAGCTGGCCGACGCCGATCCGCGCCACGAGATACCCAAAGACCGTCGCGCCGAGGACAAACAGGGCGACCTGAAGCGGGCGCCCCGCCTTCATGCGACTGCGGTGTAGGAGGCCTCGAGCACCGCCGCGACCTGTGCGATGTCGGCCATCGGCCGGGCGCTGTCGCCCGTGTCGAGCGTGGTCGCGAAGTCGCGGAACAGGTCCGCAAACCATTTTGCGTACGAGGCCTTATCGAGATCGACGGTATGGTCGAACGATTCCGTCTGGCCGTCGCGCTCGAGCGTCAACATGCCGCCCGTCCACGTGATGCTGCCGCGCTCTCCGATGAAGCGGATTTCCGTCTCACGGCGCCGCGCGGCCCATGTCAGGAACATCGTCGCCATGCGATTGGGATACTCGAACAGGATCTGTGCGGTGTCCTCGACGTCATAGCCGCCGTGCCGCAGCCGCCCGGTCCAGGCGCGCACCGCCTGCGGCGGACCGGCGACGTCCAGCAGCTCGTACACGAGATGGGTGCCGTGATCGAGCATCACCCCGCCGCGCCCCGCGGCCCGGCGGCCACGCCAGGGAATGGCATCGTTGCTCGCACCTGAGTCGGCGGCGAGTCGATACACCCGAAACTCCGCCAGATACCACCGGCCGATCACCCCGTCGTCGAGCCACTGCTTGACCCGGCGCCAGACCGGATTGAACCGGTACTGGTGGCAGGGCATGACGATACGACCGGCGTCGAGCGCCGCCGAGGCCAAACGGGACGCCTCGTCGCGATTCACCGCCACCGGCTTCTCGCACAGCACGTGATATCCCTGCGCCAGGCCCCACAGCGACAGATCGAGGTGCGTCGACGTCGGGGTGCAGATGTCGACGAAGTCCAGCGGCCCCAGTTCGGACAGCTTGTCGGGGTGAGATAATAGAGGAAGGCCATCGAACGACCGTGGCGCGTTGGGCGCGTCATCCACGATGCCGACGATCTGCAGCCGCGAGGCGACCTCAGGGTCAGCGCGAAACGCGGGCAGGTGCCCCAAACGGGCGATCCCCCCCAGGCCGACGAGGGCGCCGCGATAGACCTTCGGTTCAGGCGAGCTGCGCATAGACCTTCGGCTCGCGCTCGTGCGCGAGAATCAGCACGACGAGCACCAGATTCAACGGGCCAACGACGATCCAGCAGTACGCCGCGGGCCAGTGCGGTACGGCGGTCAGCGCCAGGAGCAGGAAGCGAATGTTCTGCGCGATCCACGCGCAGCCCTGCACAACCCAACGCTGGCGCTCGGCCCACGAGCGCCGCAGCGATTCGGGCACCTCACGTCCTGCGTAGGCGCGGGCCAGCGCCGTGGTCCGCGGAAACAGCCACGCCTGCCGGCGCGTGTAATCGCCGTAGATCCAGGAAGAGACGCGCTCCCAGAGTGACGCACCACTTCCGATCGGCGCATCCTCATCGACATCCAGCTCGTCGCCTTCGCCCACCGCGAAGCGCAAGTACGCCTGCCGAATGAAATCGGCCGCGGCGGCCTGGTAGGCGTGTGAGAACAGCGCGGCGAGCGCCAGCGCGACGCCGCCCCAGTGCCAGTGCGTGACGTAGAGGCGGGCGGCGAGATGTCCGTAGAGACTGACGAAGCGGCCGCTGTCGGCGAGCCCGTCGAGCACGCGGCCCATGCGGGTGGACGTGCCGCGCAGCCGCGCGAGCTGCCCGTCCACGCTGTCCAGCACGTCGGACAGAATGAACAGCAACACGCCGCTCGCGTTGACCCAGGCGCTCCGATACCAGAACAGGTGACCGGCGAGCACGCCCAGCACCAAGCTCGCGAGTGTCACCGCATCCGCCGAGATGCGCGTCGGCAGGAGCGCGTTGGCCAGGCGCCAACCCAGCGGCCGGAAGAACCGCCGGTCAGCCCATTCCTCTACGACCGGACCCTTACTGGCGTACACGGGCGCTGGCCTCTTCGAGCACCGCCTTCATCGTGGCGAGCGCTTCCATCGCCTGTTCGTCCGTAATGACCAGCGGCGGGTTGATGCGCACTTCGGGGTTGTAGATCATCGCGATGACGCCGCGCGCGAGCAGCGTGTCGAAGATCCAGCGTGTGAGCTTCTTGTCGATCAGTTTGCGCGTGCCGGGCACCACCAGATCCATGCCGAGCATCAGGCCGCGCCCCCGCACGTCGCTGACGATGGGAATCTCCTCTTCCCACGTCTGCATCTCTGCGAGCATCAGGGCGCCCAGGCGGCGGCTGTGTGCGACCAGCTGGTCCTCGACGATCGTGCGAATCGTGATGTGCGCCGCCGCCGCCGCGAGCGGATTGCCGCCGTAGCTGGAGGAGCTGCCGCTCGGATTGGCCCACGGCTTGGAGAACGCGATTGGCTCGCGGATCACGATGCCGCTGACGGGGAATCCACCGCCGAAGCCTTTACCAACGAGCATGACGTCGGGCACCACGTCGTCGTGCTCGATCGCGAACATCTTCCCCGTCCGGCCGAACCCCGTGATCATCTCGTCGCAGATGAGCAGCGCGCCGATTTCCGTGGCGAGGTTGCGCAGCTCGCGCAGGTAGCCCGGCGGCGGGACGATGTTGCCGGCCGTTCCCTGGATCGGCTCGACGATGATCGCCGCAATGTCGTTGGTCGTTTCGAGCGCGATCTTGGAGCGCACGAAATCGACGCAGTGCCACTGGCACGACGGAAACGTCTTTTTGAACGCGCAGCGCGCGCACGAGGCGTAGGGGCTCGCGTAGTTGCCCGGCGTCAGCGGACCAAGGCCGTGCTTGAAGCTGCCGGACAGAAGCGGCAACACGCCGCCGGTCTTGCCGTGGAAGCCGCCCCAGAATCCCATGATTTCGTGGCGCCCCGTCGCGGCCTTCGCGAGTCGGACGGCCGCTTCAACCGCCTCGGCGCCGCTCGAGTACAGCTGCGTCCGGTTCAAGTCGCCGGGCGCCAGCTCGGCGATCAGCTTGACGAGCGCAGCGCGATGCTCCGATGTGAAGCTCCCCACGTGCACCCGCGCAAGCTGCCGCGCCATCTCGGTGACATAGCGCGGATGCGCGTAGCCGAGGCTCGCGACACCGACACCGGCGAGGAGATCGATGTAGGGATTGCCGTCTATATCCCACAGCATCGCGCCCTCGCCGTGATCCATGCAGAGCTGGCTGAAGAGCGCGACGCTCTGCGTGCCGGGTGCGAGGTACTGCGCCTCGGCCTCGAAGACGCGCTGCGATTGCGACTGTGTAACGAGATCGATCATGCGTGCTTTCCGTTTGCGGCTTTTTCGTCGATATAGGAGGCGATCGCGGTGGCTGCAGCGATGCGCACGGGAGCAAAAGACGGCCAGTCGTTCAGGTCGATGAGCACGGGTGCGTCGGGCTCGGGGAAGGCGACGTCGCCGCCGAACACCTCGAGACCCACGGCGCGCGCCGCCGCGAAGACCAGATCCTTGAGACTCTGCTCGGAGATCTCGATGCGGCTGCGGTCGGCCGCGTACCACGAGAAGAAGCGTCCGTCGGCGACGGCGTAGAATTTCACGATCGGCCCGGCGACGTGTGCCTGGAGCGCGACGCGCGATACGCCGCGGCGCGCGAATCCCGTGATCGCGTCGGTGACACCGGCTTCTTTAGCGGACACGACGTCGGCACTGCTTTCGGCGTGCACGTCGCCGCGCTTCACCCAGACGGGCCGCCCGTCGCCGTTCAATTGATGCACCAGCGGCAACACCGTCCGCGGGTCCCCCGTCGGGACGATCAGGGTGCGCGGGAACGGCAGACCGGCCGCGGCCATGTGATTGACGAGGCGGTGGCGGTGGCAATTCAGCACGCTTTCCGGCGGATTGACGGCCAGCGCTTCCCGCGGTACGAGGTCGAGCAGCCGCTCCGATGCGGCCGGCCCCTGGCACATGTTCACGTAGAGGTCGGCCGCGGGCAGCCGGCCCGACGCAACGTCGACCTCGCTCATGCGCGTGACGTGCCAGCCGCGACCCTCCAGCGCCGCGACGGTATCGTCGAGGATCGCCGTGTCGTTGCTGCGATGCTGCGCCGGCGAGAACGTCGGGCTCCGATACAACGCGACGAGCCGCTTCACGCGAGCCACCGCTCGGCAGCCTCGAGATCACTCTTGTGATCGAGATCGATGATGCGCGGCACTTCGACGGTCGCGACCGCGGTCTTCAGCTCGACCAGGAGCCGCAGAAACGCGCGCATGCGATGCAGCGATGCGACCGCGACGGACGCCAGTCGCCGCGCGACAGTGCTCAAGCCATACACGCCGCCCGTCACGAGCGGGGGGAGCGGGCCAACCGGTGGCGTGTCCAGAATCGCCGTCGCGAACCCGTGCGCGTCGCGCGTGACATAGAGCGGCAGCTCGTCATCCACGAACGGCGTCACCGCGAGCGCGGCGGCCGCGCCTTCCGCGAGGCGCGCGGTCACACTGCGGTACACGCGGCGCCAGTCGGCGGCCGGCATCACCGTGTCGACCATCGCGCAGAACACCGGGCCGGGCGGGACAACCGCGAGGCCGGCCACGAGCGTGTGCAGCGACGACGGGGTCCGGCACGTCCGCACGACCGCGGGACCGGGCAGATCGACCGAGATGCCGTCGCGCACCATGCACGTGATCGAGTCGCAACCCAACTCGGCGAACGTCTCGATCAGATTGACGATCTGCGGCCGGCCGGCGACCTCGACCAGCGCCTTGGGCGTGTCGATCCCGTCGGCAGCCAGACGCGAGCCGCGCCCACCCGCGAGAATCAGTCCCTGCATCATGACTCGAGCACTCCGGCGAGGTCGGATAGGGTCTTCAGGCGGACGGTCGGGAGCCCCCGCTCACGGGATTTCTCCGCATCGGGCGCGAGCCAGGCGGTCGACAGGCCCAGCGCGGCCGCCGGGCGGATGTCGGAGTCGAAATTGTCGCCCACCATCCACGCGGGTTTCGTCGTCAATCCCGGCCACGTGAGCGCGTGCTGGAACAGCCGTGGGTCGGGCTTCGTGATCCCGACGCGCCCCGAGTCGGCGACGACCGAGAAGTACTGCATCACACCGAGCTCCTCGAGACAGCACTCGAGATTCCCGGTGAAGTTCGAGACGACGCCGAGGTGAAAGGACTGGTGCAACCGCGCGAGCAGGTCTTCGTTGCGCCGCACGACCGCGCAGGTCGAAGAATGGAACTGCTCGGCGATGGCCTGAGCGGAGAGGCCGGCGCCATCCGAGAGTCGGGGCAACAGCAGCGCGGTTTGCGCCTCAACCATCGCGCGGAATCCCATCTTTTCTATGCCGGAGAGGCGCTCGAGCGCTCGGTCGGACTCGCGGAACGATCGGTCGAACGCCGCGAACGACTGCTTGCCGCCCGCGGCGCGGTACGCGGAATGAAAGCGAACGCTCCAACGGGCGCCGTCCGCGTCCAGCGTGCCACCGAAATCGAAGAGTACCAGGCCGCGCACTCGTGCCCACACCCCGAGTCGGAGTTAGGTGTAATAGGAGGTTGTAGCGGGGTGTTTCCCCTCAGAACGACCCGAAGAGGGGAGGTCTCGTCACGGAACTACACGAAAGGACTGAAGCCTACCGAAATAGCGTACCCGCCATGAGTGCCAGGAGAGCGAGAATGCCGGCCAAAGTGGCGAAGATGGCCTGTCGCCGCCGCAGTCCCGTGAAGGATTCAGGCAGCTCGCCGCGAGCATCCACCTCGAGCCGTCCGAGTCGCGCGGCGGTAGGCGTCACGACCCCGATCACCAGGATGGCCCCAAGCAATCCAAACGTCTGCATCGCCATGAGCCACGTCGGAACCGTGGCGCTACTGAAGTACGGCACCGACAACACGATGCCGCTGACGACGACCAACACGGCACCGGTGCCGACCAGGTTGCGGGACAGCACGCTCATCACGCGGTAGACGGCCAGCCGCTGGTCCGGGGGGAAGTACTTGGCGGTAATGCCGCTGAGCATGACCGACAGGCCGCCGCCGAGCCAGGCGACCACACCTAATAGATGAAGGAAGAGCCAGAAGCCTTTCATGTACGGGTCAGGACCTCCGGCAAGGGCTGCCGCCCCGCGAATCCCGCCTCCAGCTCGTGCCAGTGGGTGATTCGCTCCTCACCAAACTTCCAGCACCACAGGATCTCGCGCTCGTCCAGGCGGCCGTGGAAGTCGACGAGGCCCATGTCGAACCCCTTGAACTCGCAGCCGATCTCCTCCAGCTCGTGCAGGAAACCGTTGATCTTCGCGGCGACGGCGTCGATCTGGCTCTTCAGGTCCACCTGCTGCTTGGACTCGCCCCACTCCGGCCGCGCCTGGGCCGCGATCAGCTCGTACTGCGCGACGAGATCCTTCCACTCAGGATAGACCGTCATGATATCCTGAACGATACGCTTCACCAACGGAAGCGTCTTATTCGCTTCGGCGAGCGTGAAAACCTTATGAGACAACGATCCCCTGCACTTCCTCGGGGTGCGGAATGAAGCCGACGACCTTCCTGTCACCATTCAGAACGACGATCGTGGACCGCACGTGGTGATCATTGGGATCGACCTGCTTCGCGATCTTGAATCCCTTCAGATCGGTTTCGGGCTTCACGACGGGCGTATCCGTGCGCACGTGATCGGCGGCCGAGCAGTCGGTCGGATCGTGACCCGCGCCGACACACCGCGCCACGATGTCTCGATCGGAGATCGTACCCATGTAATGCCGGTCCTTGGGATTATCGACCACCGGAACAACCGAGATGTTCTTCACGCGCATGAGGGCGGCCACCTCCGAAGAGGTCGCTCCCGCCGCGGCCACCACCGGGTCGGCAATCATCACTTCCGAAGCTCGCATGCGGCTATCCTAAGGCTTTCTTTGTGGCTTGGTAACCCATCTCCACATATTCCTGGACGCGATCGACCGCGAACGTTGCTTCCCGCTCGGCGACCGCGCGCACATAGATGAGCTTCGGTCCCGCCTTCGGCCAATCCGCCAGCGTCCGCTCCGTCTGCTCGGCCATCATGATCCGCATCGCCTCCCCGTGCGTGCGCACGACTCGCGGAATCCGCGCGGGGACGGGAGCATCGGGCGGCTGCGGTTGATCGCCGTTGGTGGACGGTCCTCGCTCATCGAAACCGGGCCCCACATCCACCGCGACGAACAGGTCCGCTTCTTTCTCGAGCTCGCGCGCCGGGGTGAGCGGCAGCACCGCGCGCAGGCCGCCGTCGCCGAGCCGGCGGCCGTCCACTTCGAGCGGCGGGAAGTAGAGGGGCAACGCGCAAGACGCGTAGAGCGCGTCCAAGAGATCGATTTCCTGGCCCGCACTCCCGCCTCGACCCAGCAGGAGGAGCTCGCCGCTGTCGAGATCGGTCGCTGTTACCGTCAGCGGGATGGGGAGGTACTCGAAGCTCGTCGTGGGAACGAGGGTCGCGATCGCTTTGCGCAACGCGGAAGGGGGGAAGAGGCTGCGAGCGAACAGTCCCATCACCAGTGCCAGGGGATCCAACGGCGCGACGTCCTTGCGGCGAATCCCCATCGCGCGGCGCCGCACCTGATCGAACGGCATCCCAGTACACAGCGCGGCACCAACCACGGCGCCCATCGACGTCGCGACGATATGGCTCGGTAGGAGATTCGCCTGCTCTAGTGCGCGGAAAGCGCCCGCGTGAGCAAGCGCTTTCGCTCCACCGCCTGACAAGACCAGTACGACCTTACTCACCTCGGCCTTGATCGTAACGGCGTTCCATCACGCGATTCGCGCGCCGCTTGGCGGCGCGATCGTAGCGACGCTTTTCGTCAGGCGTTTGGGGCACGATCGGATCGACTTCGGTCGGCCGGCCGTTTTCGTCGAGCGCGACGTAGGTGACGTAGCACGAATTGGTGTGCCGCTTGTCACCCGTCAGCACGTCCTCGGCAACCACTTTCACGCCGACTTCCATCGACGTGCGGCCCGCGAAGTTCACGCGCGCCATCGCGGTTACGAGGTCGCCGACGTGGATCGGCTCGCGGAAGTCGACCTTGTCCACCGAGACGGTGACGCACTCGCGGTGCGCGTGCCGAATCGCGGCGACGGCGGCGACGCGGTCCACGAGCGCGAGGATGTGTCCGCCGAACACGTTGCCCATGATGTTCGCATGATGCGGCATCATCAGCTCGGTAAGCACGGACTCCGACTCCCGCGGATGACGGCCCTTCCGCTCACCCATCAGTAATCCACTGGCCTCAGGTAGAACTCACCGATTGCAGTCTGGGACAGCACGGCCACGGTCGGCAGCCGGCGCTTCCAGTGTGTCGAATCGAGTCGCTTCCGCACTGTCTCCACCTCTTCCTTAGTAAAGCCCCGCGGCTCCTCGCCGCGGATCAGGTGGTACAGGATACGGTCGGCGTGCTCGTACGAGACGCCGAGGTCGCCTTCATCGGTTTGGCCCTTGATCAGATCCGCGGTTGCCGGCTTCCGCACGATCTCTTCCGGTACCCCGACGTGCCGCGCCAGAGCCCACACCTGGCTTTTGAAGAGATCGCCGAGCGGGTTCACGGGCGGTGCGTCGTCGCCGTGCCAGGTGAAGTAGCCCAGCAGGCGCTCGGACTTGTTGCTGGTTCCGAGCGGCAGCGCCTGGTGTTTGGCGGAAAGGTCGAACAGCACGATCATGCGCTCGCGGGCCATGATATTGCCGAGGCGGTGCGGGTCGTCATGCCCCACCTGCTTGAGGAGGCCGTCCACGGCGTCGGAAATGTCGATCGTGAGCGACGGAATGCCGAGCTTGTCGATGACGAGCTGCGCATGCTCGAGGCTTTCGGGACTCGAGGTGCGATAGGGCATCCGAACGCCGATGACGTTTTCCTTGCCGAGCGCTTGCGCGGCCAGAAATGCGGTGAGCGCGGAGTCCACACCGCCAGAGAGGCCGACCACTCCCTTTTTGAACCCACGCCTGCGCACGAGTTCGTCCTTCAGGAAACTCACCAGCCATTTGCGGGTGAGCTCGGCATCGATAGCCAACGGATCGGCATCCGGCTGCCGGCGCGCGACGACATCGACGTGCGACGTGCGTCGTGCGTCGTCCGTCGGCGTACCGTTGGTTGCAGGATCGAAGCGCACTTTCTGGTCGTGCTTGTCGCCGCTCAGGCTCTTCGTCAGGACCGGGAGGGCGCTCTGCAGGTCCGCGAGTAGCGGCGAATCCGACCGCGCGGTCGTCAGCGAATCGAGGTCGATGTCCGCCGTGAGCAGCGCTTCCTCGAACAGCGGCCCGCGCGCGATGATCCGGCCGGTCGGGTCGATGACCGCGGACGCGCCGGGGAAGCCCTTGCCACCCTCGAACCCGACGAGGTTCGCGAGCGCGACGAACACGCCGTGCTCTTCGGCGATGCCCCGGACGATGCGCTCCCAGCGCACGACCGACGCGGGCAATGTCTCGCCCTCGCAGTCCTCCTCCTCGCCCAGCCCTCGCGCGGGCGACGCACTCGGCACGATGATGAGCTGCGCGCCCTGGAGCGCGGCAACCGTGGCGGCCAGCGAGTGCCACGCGTCCTCGCAGATCAGGATCGCGGCTTTGCCACCCCAACCCGTTTCGAACGAGCGGACGCCGTCCTGGCCGCGATCCACGAAGCGCTCCTCGTCGAATACGCCGTACGTCGGCAGGAACACCTTGCGGTGCACGTGCCGCACCTCCGGCTTCTTTGGTTTCAGCGTGGCGTACAACGCGGAGTTGTAGATGTGATTCTGGAAGCGCTCGTAGAATCCGACCGCCACATCGATCTCGGGACCCTGGTATGACGCCGCGAGATCGCGCGCCAGCGTGCCGGCGGTGACCGCGAGCTCTTTGACGCCGCCTTCGACGAAATAGCCCGACGTCGCGGTCTCGGGAAAGACGACGAGGTCGGGCTTGGGATCGAGCTGCGCGGCCTGTGTGAGGACGGCACCGATCCTCGCCACGTTGTCCGAGTACTCGCCTTTGGTGGGCCGGAATTGTGAAAGTGCGATACGAACGTGCGGCATGGCTGGAAAGATACGACGGTAAGGGACGGTAAGGGACGGTAAAGGACGGTACGGGTAAAACCTTTACCGTCTTTTACCGTCCTTTACCGTCCTTTACCGTTAGACTCACCAGCCACGCCGCCACTAGCACTCCGACAGCAACCACGACGAGACCCGGCTGTGCCAGCGCCGTACCCACGAGCAGCGCGAGGTACACGGCGATGAACAGCACCGGCACGAGAGGATGGAGCGGCACGAGGAACGGCGCGTCGGGTGTACGCGCGCGCAAAGGGAGCAGTGCCGCGATCGTAACGCTGTCGAGGATCAACACCAGCGCGATGGCGAGTGACAAGAGCTGCGGGAACGTCCCGCTCGCGGCCAGCACGATCGCCACGACGCCGACCGACATCATCGCTTCCGAGGGCGTGCCGCCTGCGTTCACTTGCGCGAAGATGCGCGGCCCCAGGCCGTCGCGGGCCAGTCCAAAAATCACGCGCGGCGTGACGAACACATTGCCGTTGAGCGACGCGAGCACGACGAGCAAAGCCAGCACGGTGATCACGAGATCGCCGTGCGGCCCGAAAATCACGGCGGCCACATCGCCGGCGACCAGTACTGACGCCGCGATGCGATCGAACGTCAGCACGTGCAGGAAGGCGGCGTTCAGCAGCAGATACAAGGCGACCGCGAGGGCGATCCCCAGAAGGAAGATTCGCGGCAGGGTGCGCCCGGGCTCGACGACCTCTTCGGCGATTTTCGCGGCGTCGGCGTAGCCGTAGTACGACCAGATCACCGACTGAAACGCGACAGCGAGCGCGCCGAACAGCGCGGCTCCCGTGGGCGCGTCCGGCAGCGCCCCATGCCACCCGGCGCCGCGCCCGGCCGCGAATGCGATCACGACGATCCCGCCGAGCGCGAGCACCTTCACGCTGGTCGAGATGTTCTGCACCCACCGGCCCGACGTCACGCCGGTCAGGTTGATCGCCACGAATGCGGCAACCACACCGACGCCGACCCACCGACTCGCGCCCGCCGGGATTCCCAACAGGCGGCCGAGATACTCACCCGTGACGACGCCGAGCGCGGCGATCGCGGCGGGATACATCACGAACCCTTCGCACCAGCCGACGACAAATCCGATCCGCGGCCCGAACGCATGGCGCGCGTAAACGTATTTACCGCCGGCCTTGGGATAGCGCGTGGCCAGCTCTGCGAAGCAGAGCGCGCCGAGCAACGCGAGGACGCCGCCGAGGATCCAGGCAATGAAGGTGAGCCCGGGACGGCCCAGCTCCCTCGCCACGAGGCCCGGCGTCCGGAAGATGCCGGAGCCGATCGTGATGCCGACGACCATCGCGAGGCCGTCGAACAAACGAAGCGACCGTTTCAGCTCGATGTTCACCGGCCGAAACGGTCGCTCGGAACTGCGAGAGTTGCCAGTGGGCTAGCGGAACCCGTTGCGTCACATGGGTATGTTAGAGGCCATGCGACTGTCCCTGCGGTTCGTCGTCCCGCTGCTCGTGGCGCTGGCGCTGCTCGGCTGGGCCGTCGTGCCCCTCGTCGACAAGCTGACGCTGCAGTGGTTCGTGCGCGATCTCGACGTGCGCGCCACGCTGGTCGCTAACACGTTGCAGGAGCCGCTCGAGGACCTGCTGCACGCCGGCAATCGCGCGCGGCTCGAGCAGTTCTTCGGGCGCATCACGCAAGACGAGCGCCTCTTCGCGATCGGGTTCTGCCCCGTCGAGGTGGGAGGCACGCGCGTGGCGACGTCGTCACTCCCCACCGCGGTCACATGCGACTCGCTCGACCAGTTCGCCGGCACCCCGGGGCACGTCCTCAGCGCCGGCACCGCGCCGATGCTCGTTTCGGTACGGCCGATCGTGATCGCCGGTCGTTCGGTCGGCAACCTCGTGCTCGTGCACGACCTGAGTTTCGTGGCGCGGCGCAGCGCCGAGACACGCAAGTACGTGTTCCTGTTCTTCGTCGGGCTGGGTCTCACCGTCGCGCTGATCACGGTCGTCATCGCGCAATTGTCGTGGCGCGGCTGGGTGCAGGGGCTACGCGCGCTGCTCCGTGGCGAGGGGCTGCTCCGACCGTCCGGTAAGCCGTACGTCCCCGAGCTGCGGCCTATCGCCCGCGACCTGCGGGCGCTGATTCGCGACCTCGAGAC
>Ga0070696_100001300_pt1 | contig 16280 bp, 21 predicted proteins | sample KBSK1253metaG_FD_65474 | JGI IMG/M metagenome (GOLD analysis project Ga0070696, IMG submission 65474) | Corn, switchgrass and miscanthus rhizosphere microbial communities from Kellogg Biological Station, Michigan, USA - KBS K1-25-3 metaG | ecosystem: Host-associated > Plants > Roots >... | reverse complement strand
ATCCTCGCCGGTCGGCAGCCGCACATTGCGCGCGGGCACGACGGTGGAAATGGCATGCTTATAAACCATTTGACTCACGCTGTTTCTGAGCAAGACGACGAACTGGTCGAACGAGTCGATCTGTCCTTGTAATTTTATGCCGTTCACAAGATAAATTGAGACGGGCACGCGTTCTTTGCGCAGGGCATTCAAAAATGGATCCTGCAGAGACTGGCCACGGGCCATGGGAAAGCTCCTTGTTTTTAGTGTCATTTGTAAAGCCATGTCCACTTCCATGCGGCAACAGGCACATACCCGATCAATGCTAGCACAGCTCACTCCATCCGCTCTTGGCCAGTGTCTCGATAATCATGCGCGCAACCTCAGGATGCATCGAATCGAACCACTGCGCGTGTTCTCGCCGCCGCAGCCACGTCATCTGTCTTTTGGCAAGTTGTCGCGTTGCGACAATCGCCTGGTTCGTGGCCTCGCCCAACGCACACTGCCCCGCAAAATGCCGCCATAGCTGCCGATATCCGACCGCGCGCATCGATGAATGTTCCGCAGTGAGATCGCTTCTTTCAAAAAGCGACTTCACCTCCGCGAGCAAGCCCGCGTCCATCATCGCCTTGAAGCGCAACTCGATTTTGGAGTGTAAATCCCGGCGTTCAAGGGGCGCGATGGCAAATTCGATTACATTCGTGTCGGAAAACGCTGACACGCGACTTTGTTGCAGATTTGTGATTGACTCGCCCGTGAGCCGATACACTTCGAGCGCTCGCTGAATGCGCTGCGGATCGTTGTGGTGGATGCGCGCCGCCGCTTTTGGGTCCACCTGCGCGAGTTCCCGGTGCAGCGCCGCCCACCCCGATGCCGCGGCCTGCGCGTCGATGGCAGCGCGCACCTCGAGGTCCGCCGCGGGTAGTTCGGCGAGACCCGCCGTCAAGGCGTGGAAGTACAGCATCGTGCCCCCCACCAATAGCGGCTGCCGGCCGCGCCGCCAAATATCCTGCATCGCGTGGCGCGCATCGCGTACGAATTCACCCGCCGAGTAGCTCACGGCAGGATCGCGGATATCGATCAGGTGATGCGGGATCCGCGCGCGCACTTCCCGGGACGGTTTGGCGGTGCCGATGTCCATGCCGTGATACACCAGCGCCGAGTCCACGCTGACGATCTCGAACGGCATCTGCTCGGCCAGCCGGATGGCCAGATCCGATTTACCCGACCCCGTCGGCCCCATCAACAGCACCGCGCAACGGCGCATCACCGCCCGCGCAAAAAAAGCCGGTCGAGGTCGCTGAGCGACAGCCGTACCCACGTCGGGCGCCCATGGTTGCATTGATCGGCGCGTTCCGTTCGCTCCATCTCGCGCAGCAATGCGTTCATTTCCGGCACGCTCAACGTGCGCCGCGCGCGCACCGCCGCGTGACAGGCCATGGTGCCCAGTAAATGGTTGATCGACTCCTCGACCCGCCGCGAGTGCCCCTGCTCCAGCAAATCGGACAGGACGTCGCACACGATGGCGCCCGGGCCGCGCGCCGCCAAAATACCGGGCACCGCGCGCAGCGCCAATTGATCGGGCGCCAAGCGCGTCACCATGAACCCCAGCGCGGCGAATTCCTGCGCGTGCTCTTCGGCGGCTTCCGCCTGTGCGGGACTTACGTGCAGGATCTCGGGCACCAACAGTTGCTGCTGGGCCGTGTGTCCGGCCAGCAGTTTCTTCATGTCCTCGTACATGACCCTTTCGTGCGCCGCGTGCATGTCCACCAGCACCATGCCGTCGGCTGTCTGGGCCAAGATATAAACGCCGTGCAGCTGCGCGATTGCGTAGCCCAAGGGCGCCGCATGATCCAAGGGCGCGGCGTCGTCCACGAACGGCTCGTCCCGCACCCCCGCTGAGGCGCCGCCCGCCGCCGGCTCGGCAGCCTGAACAAAGCCGCGATACGCGTCGGCGCCCGCCCCCGCGTGCGGCATCGCCTCGGGCAGCACGAAGTGCGACTGGTTCGGCGCCGCTCGCACGTCGAAGCGCGCGCTGCCCGTCAGCCAATCCAGCGCCGCGCTGCCGGCCGATTCGGCGCTGGGCCGCGTACCGGCCAGCACCCGTTCCAGCGTGCGGAACACGAAGTCGTGAATGCGGTGGGCATCGCGAAACCGCACCTCCAATTTCTGCGGATGCGCGTTGACGTCGACCATGGCCGGATCCAGCTCCAGATGCAGCAAGTAAGCGGGAAACCGGCCGTGGAACAGCACGTCGTGGTAGGCGAGGCGCACCGCTCCCGCCAGCAATTTATCGCGAACGAAACGTCCGTTCAGATAGGCGAATTGCAGATCGGACTGGCTGCGGGAAAACGTCGGCAGAGCCAGCCATCCCGACAGGCGAAGACTCGCCGTGTCGTGGCGCAACTCGATCACGTGGGCGGCGAACTCCTCGCCGCAAATCTTCGCAACGCGCGCCAGGCGTTCCGCGGCGGTATGGGCCGAGGCCAGCGTCCACACGGTCTTGCCGTTGTGCACGAGGGTGAACGCCACTTCGAAACGCGACAGCGCCAGGCGCTCCAGCATACGGACGATGTGCTGATATTCCGTGCCGTCGCTGCGCAGAAATTTGCGCCGCGCGGGCAGGTTGAAGAAGAGGTCGCGCACCTCGACGCTCGTGCCATAGGGATGCGACGCGGGAGCGGCGGGCGTGACCGCGCCGTCGCGAGCCTCGACCGCCCAGGCATGCGCCGCCGCCGCCGCCCGCGACGCCATGGACAGCCGGGATACGGAGGCAATGCTGGGCAGCGCCTCGCCGCGAAACCCCAAGGTGGCGACACTCTCGAGATCATCGAGCGATGCGATCTTGCTGGTCGCGTGCCGCGCAAGCGCCAGCGTGATTTCCTCGGGCTCGATGCCGATACCGTCGTCGCGAACGCGGACCAGGCCGCAGCCGCCGCGTTCGAGTTCGACCTCGATGCGTCGAGCACGCGCATCCAGGGCATTTTCCACCAACTCCTTGACCACGGAAGCCGGCCGTTCGATGACCTCACCGGCGGCGATTTGACTGATGAGTTCATCGGACAGGAATTGAATGGGCACGGGCGACCTCGCGAATCGCCCATTTTCGCACAAGCGGCCTTTAATCTCCCGCGCCGCCCGCGGTGGCCAGGACCTGCCGCGGCGGATCGGCGGCGGCGAGCTCCGCAACCCGCGTACCCATCGGCGGATTGGCGTAGAAGTAGTCGTGTACGCCCCGGCGGATGGCGTCGGCGAGCCTCGCCTGCTGCGTCTGCGTGCGCAGGCGCATTTCCTCCTGCGGATTGGATATGTAGGCCGTTTCCACCAGCATCGATGGGATATCGGGCGACTTCAAGACCATGAATCGCGCCTGCTGCACTTGATGCTTGCGCACTTCGCCGGCTTCGTTCAACTGATGCAGCACGCGCTCCGCCGCCACCTGGCTGGCGCTCAGCGCTGCCGTTTGCGACAAATCCAACAGCACGGAGGCCAGCACATCGTCCTTGTCGTCCAGCGACACGCCGCCGATCAAGTCGGAGGCGTTTTCCCGCTCCGCAAGCCAGCGCGACGCCTCGTCGGTGGCGCCCCGCTGCGACAGGATGTACACCGATGAGCCGTCGATTCGCCGATCGCGAATGGAATCGGCATGAATGGAGACGAACAGATCCGCCTTCTGCGCGCGGGCGCGCCGCATCCGATCGCGCAACGGCACGAAGTAGTCGCCGCCACGGGTCAGCACCGCCTTCATCCCCGGCTCGGCGTTGACCCGCGCCGCCAATTCCTTGGCGATGGCGAGCACGACGTCCTTCTCGCGCGTGCCGTTCATGCCGATTGCACCCGGATCCTCGCCGCCATGACCGGCGTCGACGGCGATCACCAGGTCGCGGGCATCGGGCGGCGCATGCTCCGCCTTGACCGGCGTTTCAGCGGCGCCCGTGGCCGAACCCAAGTCGATGACCAGTCGGTAGCCATAGCGATCGTTGGGCGACGCCAAAAAACTCTTCGCTCGCAGCGGCCGTGCCAAGTCCAGCACGATCCGCAACTCACCCGAGGGCCGACGTCCCATGCGCACTTGTTTCACCGCACCGGCGCCGGCCGGCATTGCGCGCGCGCCGGCGGCGAGCCGTGCGCCGGAGACATCCAGAACCACGCGGTCGGGATTTTTCAATATCTGCAAATGGTGCTGCGCGCTGCCCGACAGATCGAGGACCACCCGCGTGTTATCTGGGCTCGCCCACAGCCGTACCGCGCGCACATCCACCGCATGGGCGGGCAATAGCAGTGCCGTCGCGAGCAGCGTCGTCCAAACGGACTGCAATACCAGAGATCTCATCGGGGTAAGTTAGCGCGTATGACGGTCCTTTTTCAAGTTAAATTAGTAACATAGGGTACTAAGCTAGTGTCGAGTCCCAGGTTCTCGATCCATTGGCCGCCGAGCGCGGACTCCGCACGCAACTGCGCCGACCGTCCGTTGCCCAAGTAACGCAGGGTCAAGCTCATATCGGCGGGGGGCAATGCGGCTGCGCCTTTTTCCGGCCATTCGATCAACAGCAGGCAGCCTGGGCCCACAAAGTCGCGCAGCCCCAGTTCCTCGACCTCGACAGCCGCCTGCAATCTGTACAGGTCGACGTGCACGCAGGTCAGACCGTTGAGAACGTAGGTCTCGACCAAGGTGTAGGTCGGACTGCGCACCAACCCCGTGACGCCGAGGGACCGCAATAAGCTGCGCACGCAAGTGGTTTTGCCCGCCCCCAGCTCACCCCGCAGATGGAGTACGGCCGGGGCCAGCGCCGCGCCGGGAAACGAACGCGCCAGCGCCGCACCCAAGCTCTCCGTGGCGCTGCTATCTGCCAAATTGAGGTCCATCGCGCCGATTATACGGGCCACTGGCGTACTTACCGGCCACTCGCGTACTTATCCGCGATTCGCCTACGTACCGGCCTCTCGCCTACGTACCGGCCTCCGGCGTAGCCTTGAGCCCATGGACACCGCCAATTCACCCGCTGCCGCACTCGAACCCTCCGTTCTCTTGGCGAACCTGAGGCGTTGGGCCGAGGAGCTGGGGTTTGCAAAGCTCGGTGTGGCCCACATCGATCTATCATCCGACGAGGCGCATTTTCTCGATTGGCTGCGCGCGGGGTTCAACGGCGAGATGGAGTACATGGCGCGTCATGGCGTCAAGCGCAGCCGTCCGGCGGAGCTGTTGCCGGGGACCGTGAGTTGCATCAGCGTGCGCATGGACTACTGGCCCGCCGCTGCCGCCGACGCCGAGGCCACTCTGGCCGACGGCACCCTGGCCTATGTCTCGCGCTATGCCCTGGGACGCGACTATCACAAGCTCATGCGCGGACGGCTGCAGAAGCTCTGCGACCGAATCCAAGGCGCCGTGGGGCCGTTCGGCTACCGCGTGTTCACGGACAGCGCGCCGGTATTGGAAAAAGCCCTGGCGCGCAACGCCGGCCTCGGCTGGATCGGCAAACATACCAACCTGATCGATCGCAAAGCCGGGTCGTATTTTTTTCTGGGCGAGATCTATCTGGACTTCGATTTACCCGGCGATGCGCCCAGTACCGCACACTGCGGATCATGCAGCGCCTGCATGCCCGCCTGCCCCACCGGCGCCATCGTCGCGCCCTATCGCCTCGACGCGCGGCGCTGCATTTCCTATCTCACCATCGAACTCCACGGCTCCATTCCTGTGGAGTTGCGCCGCGCCATCGGCAACCGCATTTACGGCTGCGATGACTGTCAACTCGTTTGCCCCTGGAATAAATTTGCCAGGCCCACGGCCGAGCAGGATTTCGCCGTGCGGCACCACCTCGACGAGGCGCAACTCGTGCGGCTGTTTTCCTGGAGCGAAGCGGAATTCCTGGAAAAAACCAGCGGCAGCGCCATCCGGCGCATCGGCCATGAACGATGGCTGCGAAACATCGCGGTGGCGCTCGGCAACGCACCGACTTCGCCCGCGGTGCTCCGGGCGTTGGATGATCGCGCCCGGCATCCTTCAGCCTTGGTGCGTGAGCACGTGCAGTGGGCGCTGGCACAGCACAGGCCCCTGGCGGACGAACGATCAACGATACCGGCCGATGCGCTGAACCGGTAAATTACGGGCCAGCCGGCGAGGCTTCAGCTTCAGCTTCAGCTTCAGCTTCAGCTTCAGCTTCAGCCGGTCGGCAACAAACTGCTGCCGGCGGGATTGAAGAAATGCCTGCCGCGCCGCGCCTTGCTGATCTCGGCGAACAGCTGCTGATAGTCGCTCTCGTTGTTCACCGGGTCGATCGCCGCCGCGTTCACGATCAGGAGCGGCGCCGCGTCATAGCTGTGAAAGAATCGCGCGTAGGCCTGGGTCAGTCTGTCGAGGTAGCTTCGCTCGATATGCTGCTCGTAGCGAATGCCGCGCTTGGCGATGCGGTCGACCAGCACATCGACCGGCGCCTGCAGGTACACCACGAGGTCCGGCTTGGGCGCATCCACGACCACGCGGTCGTAGACCCGCTCATAGAGCGCGTATTCCGCGTCATCGAGCGTAACGCGCGCAAACAGCTGGTCTTTCTCCAGCAGGTAATCCGCCACGCGTACGGCGCCGAACAGATCCTCTTGGCGGACATCTTCCAACTGGCGGGCCCGCTGAAACAGAAAGAATAATTGGGTCTGAAATGCGGCGGCCCGCGGATTCTTGTAGAAGCGCTCCAGAAACGGATTCTGTTCCGCCTGCTCCAGAACCAGCTGACCGCCCAGGGACTTCCCCAAGCGCCGGGCGAGACTGGTCTTGCCGACGCCGATCGGACCCTCGATGACGATGAATCGGTGCGGTATTGCGCTCACCATAGAGGACTCGTGCTACTCCAGGAGGGAAATTCCATCATCGCCGGCACTGCGCAACAGATCCGAGACGTTGCCATGTCCCGGAATATCGAGCGTGGGCGCAATATCGGCCAGAGGATACAGGACGAAGTTGCGCGTCGACACTCCAGGGTGCGGCACCCGCAAGTCCGGCTCGTCGATCGGTTCCCCCACCATCCACACCAGATCAAGATCGATCACGCGCGGTCCCCAACGCTCCTGCCGGTTCCGGCCCATGCCGCGCTCGACCTCCAGCAAAATTCCGAGCAGCTCGCGGGGCGCAAGCTCGGTCAGCAAACCAACCGCCGCATTGACGAAATAAGGCTGATCCTGCGGTCCCATGGGCCGTGTGCGGTACAGGCGCGACCGTTGCACCAAACGCGTTGCAGCCAGCGCGCTCATGCGCTCGCACGCCTCCAGCACCCGCTCCCGCGGCTGATTCAAATTGCTGCCGATCGCCACATACGCGGGGCGCCAGAGCGGACTCATTACTAACTGCGCGCCGCTCCGCCGCGGCGGCGGCGGCGGCGGCGGCGGCTCGGCACGGTGCCGCCCTCCACGACCGGTTCCACAGGGCGCGCCTGAACCAGTGCCACACGTTCTTCCTGCGGCAGCACCTGAATATCGGTCCACCATCGCGCCAACTCCGAATCGGCCACGCCGACTTGCGCGCGCAACAGCAGAAAATCGAAGGCTGCGCGAAAACGCGGGTGCTGCAGCAGGCTCAGGGATTTGACGCCGCTGCGGCGATTGAACCGCGGCTGCAGCATCAATAGTTCGCGCATGGGCACGGCGAAGCGCCGCGGTATCGCCACCCGCGATTGCTGCGCCTTCAGCACCGAGTCGCAGGCCTGCAAGAGCTGCGTGAGATCGGGTGCCGGCCCCGCCTGCCGCTCGTTGAGTTCGCGCAGCACCGCACTCCAAAGCAGCACCGCGAACAGGAAGGTGGGAGTCACCGGCTTGTCGGCTGCGATGCGCGCATCGGTGTTGACCAGGCCGAGTTCGAGCATTTCCCGCGCGTATGCATACGGCGGCAGGGCAAACGCCGCGGCCGCCTGCGGGAACAAACGCTCGAACAGGCCGTACTGCTGCAATAGCCGAAACGACTTGGCGCCGAATCCGGACAAGAACAGCTTCAGGCACTCATCGAATAATCGCGCCGCCGGCACGCCATCCAGCAAATGCGCGAGATGCCTGATGGGTTCCTCGGTCGCAGGCTCGATGGAGAAGCCGAGCTTCGCCGCGAAACGCACCGCCCGCAACATGCGCACCGGATCTTCCCGGTACCGCGTTTCCGGATCGCCGATCAATTTCAGACGCCGCGCCCGCACATCGTCGACGCCGGCGACGAAATCCCAGATCGAATAATCGTCGATATTGTAGTACAGCCCGTTCGCCGCAAAATCGCGCCGCCAAACGTCCTCTTCGATCGTGCCGTAGATATTGTCGCGCAAGATTCGCCCCGTCGGGTCGAAGGCGCGCTGCTCGGAATCGTTGGACGCCGCGATCTCGGCCGCCGCACCCGCGCCCTCGCCGTCCGCGTCCGAATCCTGATCCTCCGCGTCCTCGCGCTCCGGCGCGGCCGCCGCACGGAAAGTCGCCACTTCGATGATTTCACCGCCGAAGTGCACATGTGCCAGGCGAAAGCGCCGGCCGATCAAGCGGCAATTGCGAAACAGGCGCCTCACCTCCTCCGGCAAGGCATTGGTCGCCACGTCGAAGTCCTTCGGCCTGATGCCCAACAGCAGGTCGCGCACCGCCCCCCCTACTAAAAACCCCTGAAAGCCAGCTTCTTTGAGCCGGTACAAGACTTTCAACGCGTTGGGTGAGATCGCTGCACGCGATATCGAATGCTCAGACCGAGGAATTATCAATGGTGCTAATGGCGTCGACGATGAGTTCAAAAAATTGTTCCGCTTGAGTCCAAAAAATTGGTCCGTATACTACCAGCCCTCAAAGGTCCCAGCGGCCTTTAGATCCGCGGCTAAGCTCCCTTCGTCTAGAGGCCCAGGACATAGCCCTCTCAAGGCTGTAACACGAGTTCGAATCTCGTAGGGAGCGCCATGAAATCAAGGGGTTACGTCTAATCGGCGGGCACCGTACGAAATCGGTACGGAAAGCCTTGCAGGCATTCTCGGAAGCACAGTTCTACCCATCTGGCTTTCAGGAGATGCTCATGTCTACCGATAATGTCCCCTCAATTGACGCGGCCGAGACGCCGCAGCATTCGAACGTTCGACCAATGCGCCGTCCGAAGCGTCCGTCCCCTGTCAGCCTGGGACGACTGACCGAACCTCACACATTCAATGGATTCACCACACACGACCTCATCAGCGGTTTACATGGGGTGTGCGCAGTCATCGACAGTGCGCTCGTCGACGGCACCGAATTCGAGGACCACACGAGGACGATGGCCGACCTCGCAATAGCTGCAAAGGTCCTGTCCTCGATTCTGAATACCGAGGCGCACCAATGAGCGCCGCGAATGTCAGGCCGACCCGTGGGCCAAAGGTCGCCGTGACGCAAGAGCGTATCTTGCAGACGGTCTTTCCTCCGATGGTCAAAGTCGACGAGATAAACGACGCGCTAACCGATCTGCGCGAGACACTGTTTCGGGCCATGGGCATCGTTCGGATGGCCAGCAACACGATTAGAGAGCCAAGCTATCGGGGCGCCGAGACTGATGCCTGGACCTCCCTCAACACCGCCCACGAGATATTGTGCGGCGTCGTCGACCGGCTTCAATCGACCGAGACGATGTTCGCCGAGGAGGTATCCCGTGGCGAGTATTAACAACGTAACGTCGATAGGCCAGAAGGCACCACGGCGCGCTACGGCCGACGAAGCGGCGGGGATGATGTGGTGGAATGCCATGACGGAACGCGAGCGCCTAGAGGCCCTGCGAGCGGCGGACACGGCTTGCCCGGCTGAGGCGTTCAATCATTGGCGGAATGGGTTCAAATGCGAGGAATCTGCACATGGGTAAGCTAACACTGAGCCGGCCGTCAGTATCGCCTCCTTCTGTCCAGGCGAAGCATCCATGGTCGAGACGAGCCATTTTTAGGCGCTTACCGGCACCACACGATGCGATTCGATGGTCGATAGGTCGATTTAATATGAATGAAGAACAGCCGTCGCACGTCCATATAACTTACATCGGGACTCGCGCCGATCTGATCGCCGCCGGATGTGCGTCCGTCGAGCTACTAGACTTCTGGTTGCCCGGTAAAAAGCGACTTGACCAAGACGGTGAGCGCTGCGGCGTTCACAATCGAAAAGACGGCACCATAAAGCTTGAGCTACACAAACTCATGGCGCACGCACTCGGGCTACCCGGCATCACCCAGGAAAGCATAGAGCGCGACCACTCGCATTATCGTCGCGAGTGGCAGGAATGGTCGGCCGCACACGCTCCGACAGTGGCCGAACCCGCCGATGCTGATAGTGGGCCAACCACGGCGCACGACTGGAAGGAGAAGCAACTCGTGTACGCACATGCGAAGCTGCGATGCTTTGAGGCGGAGAGAAGCGAGGACTGGCGCGGTGCGGGCCCTATCTTTGGCTCACGCTTTCAGTTTGCGGGTAGCGACGTCCGGCGGTTGGAGTCGATTGTCAGCAAATTTCGAGAGGATATATTGGCAGCGCTGGAACAAGCCGCCGTGATCGATACGCAGCAGCAGTTGCCGCGTCCTTCCTTCTTGCGCCTGGTCGTCGACAACACGACTTGAGCCACGGCGCCCGGCGGGCACCGGCTCGCACCACTCACAGGCCGCCTGCTCTGGCGGCCTTTTCTTTGGTGGCCTATTGGGCCTCTTGGGCGAGTCGCTCGAAGTGCTCAGCGCGGACGCGCAGGATCGCGCACGCCCCTTCCATTTCCTTCCGGATCACAGCGGTTTCATCCACACGACAGACAGTATGGAATACATCCGAACTCTCGGCTAACAAGGCATCGTGGCAGCGCTTCCAGTCTGCGTAAAAGCGGTCACGAATCTCTTGAATTGTCATTGCGGTCTCCGTTGAGTTAGGTGTTCGACGGAGGGGTGTATACGATAACTGCGGCCCATCAACAAGTACGCCGCAGTTCATCGAGCCGACGATGCCGGCTGACACCGGCTTGCGCTACTCGCGGGCCGCCGCAGGGCGGCTTTCTGATTTTACTGCGTGGGCATGAATCGACAGACTGAGAGAGGATCGCTCAGATTGTCGCGACGATTCGGTAGTAGAGCTGCTCGCTGAGACTCTCTGCATCCTCCCACAATATGTGATTGTACTGGCGCGTGTCGAAGTGCATGTCCTTTCTGCTATCGTTCTGGCAAGTCCAAATAACGGGACGGCCAAGCCCAAGCGCGTACCCGGCTTCGAAATAAACACCCGTATTGGCTCCCGTCACATCCGCGACAACAAATCGACATTGCTTGAGTTCCGCCACAATACGAGCGTCGATTTGGTCATTGTGCATAGGATTATTCGCGAGTCGCGGCTCATAACCCGCGCGCTTAATGGCAGGCGAGAATACTGCGTCCCAAAGGGGCAGCATCGTCGTGTTGAACGCCATTGCAACAAACGCCGCCTTGGATAACGCACCGCCGTTAGTGCTCAGCGTAGCCACTCGTTCCCATCCGCGGTTAGTTATCTGACATCCAACAGCCTTCGACTCAATGTAACTATGATCTGCAATTAAACATTTCAGGAAGTACCCAGCCTCCGTTTGGTCGTGCGCGCAAGAGAGTGAACGCTCCCGCCATTGGTCCACGCTGAAATACTCACCAGGCTTCGGATGCACGAGAGCCAGAGAAACCAATAAAATGTCGGGTTTTTCGTGAGTTGCAGGATTTGGCAGATTGGCAATAATCGCGTTAATTGTCTCGTTAGAGAGAAGGACTGAAGACCCCTCCAAGGTCCGTCGCTTGCTCCAGAAACTAAAGCGATAACGCTCACTATCGGGTATTGGAAAGCGGGCCGCGAGCAAAGATCCCGTGATGTCATATCGGCCGCAGGTCGTGCAATCAACTTCCGTGAGGTCGCCTCTAGTCGGGAACGGCTGCGCGAACGTGCCCTCGCAAACCCAGCAGTAACGCGCAAGGTCAATCGCCATGGGTATTGTCCTCCGTCAACCCGCGATACAATAACATGCTCGGTCGCCACTTCGGTGAGTCCTCAAGCGGACCTGCGCAAAAGTGCTGCGTCCTCCAACCTGTGCACGGATCAAAGACAGAATCCTGCAGCAAGCCGGGTCGAGCAGCGTCACGCAAGCGGGTCGATTCGCTCACGCCGATAGCAATCACGTTTGCCTGACGACTGTTTCGCCCGAAGGATGTACCCGCTATCGGGAAACGAGCAAACAGTTGCCGTCGATGTTTATGAAACGCAACTCGATCGGCTCATCGCGCGACGCGCATAAAGGTAAATGCGCGCCTGTCTCAATTCGCTCATTTCTAGGGGCGCGGCGACTGATTCCACATCGCATCGTTGGCGTCATTTATCTTGCGAACCTCTTTGGCAGTTTCCCGCCGACCCAACGGATCGAAGTCCCTATCGCGGGTCGCGTCGCGCGCTTTTCGCCGCGCCCGATAGGCGTCCATGCTCGCGAACAGCTTGGTCGCGGTGGCCTCATCGACGCGATCGAATATTGGCATGATGAGGCCATCCCAAATGATTCCCGGATCTCGGGCTTGAAACGAGGCGCGGTACGCCGCCCATTCGGCATCGGTGGGGCAGGTCAGCATCGCGTCAAACGCGTCACGCGTTCTTTTCGTGGCGCGGTCCTTCTGCTCCTGTCGATCTTTGATCGACTGAAAATCCTTATACACCGCTGAAAAACTCGTTCTGTCCATACTATTTCTCCGTAAAAGTGAATCAAACATTCGCAAGCGAACTCGTGGCATTGCTGTCTCCATTTTTCTGCATCAGGGCAGATATCGAATCGATCGTATCGCCGGCGTTAAGTGCAGCGCGTCGGGCCGACCAATCATCACCGGGCGTAAACTCACCGAATTGCAAAGCGTGCAAAGTGGAAATGGGCGTGTTCATGGGATCGCCCGAGACCGTCAGTATTTCCAACACGCGCAGCGCTAGCGGCGAAAGCGGGAGTGCCTGACCTGGGATGCGGTTCAATTCGTTCGGTATCGATCTTGCGAGCAATTTTGCTAGAAGGGTAATATTCACAATCGCGCGCTCGAAGTCAGCAAACTTTACCGCCCTTTCCGCGGCAATGACGCGCTCGATCTCGCGTGACACATCGGCCTCGCAGACTTGCAATTGTGTCAGTACCTGAACATGCGCGTCCTCGCATATTTTCGACTCTTTGGCCGCTAGCAAATGATCGACCTTCGCGGATTCCAGTGCCGCCGCAGCGAGCTCGTAGACCGGCCGGTTTTTCGCGGCTTCAAGATCATGCTCGAGCTTCTTGACTTGCTTCGCCGCGTCGGACTCCGCTCGTTGCGCGTCAGCCAATGCGGAAGCTGCCTTATCAAGCCGGCTTCGTGCATCGGCTCGTTTGCCGCGTGCCGCTTTCAGTGCCAATTCATGTGCGTTCATTCATTTCTCCTAAGTGATGGTTAAAGGGGTACGAATAAGGGTATCCAAGCGTTCAGCGTCGCGAGCGGCCCAGCGATTCGCGCGACGATGACGGCGAATGCGATGCCTAGGATGGCCATCGCGTGCTTAGTCTGGCCGGTCATGCGCTGCCCTCAACCTTGCCGTAGGTCATCAACACGCACGCTTTGAGTTCCGCAAAGAAGCGAGTGGCCGCGTCGGGATCGGTATCCAGCAACTGTACTGCGTGCTGGCAACACGTCTCGCAAAGCGTGCACGGATGATCGATACCGATCTCTTTCCACCGACCCCGCAATGCTCGCTCGCCGGTTGTCGACTGGCGGCAGTAGGTACAAAATTCCGTGTCAGCCGGATATTCGATTCGCGCTTCTTTGAGTGTGTTCATGTCAGTACCTAAAAATTGGCACGGGCCCGGTTTGGAAGAGCGGCGCTGCTACATCCCCATTCGTAACGGTTGCGTCGACGGAGAGACAGAACAGATCTGTGTACCACGGAGTGCCGCGCGTATCGCCGGTATGATTTGCAGCCATTACGTAGTACAAACCGGACGCGCTGGTCTGGTTTTGCAATATTTGCGGGATATTGAATTTCCCTTCCGACACAATATCGAGCCCCATGCGCACTTGATTGATGTCAGCGCTTTCGAGCCTTACCAGTTGCCCGATCCTGATATTTGAATTGAGCAATACGCGCAGGTTGATGCCCCCCTGCGTTTGCTCAGGAACGCCGATCAGCCCGGTGGTGGGCGAGATGATCGGAATGGTGGCGGGGATGTAGTAAGCATATGGAATTACCGTGAGCATGCCGTCTTGAATGCTCCACCTGCAACTATTCGTCCAAGCGAATTGGCGCATTACATCGCGCGCGAGGCCGTACAACACTTTTCCGCGTATGCAGCCGTTTTGCGAGAAGTTCGGCGCATAGCCGAATTCCTGACTGACGCCGTGCTCGACCATCGCGGCCTTAATGAAGTTCAAAACACCATCAGGCGAGGTACCGCTTTTCACCGACACGAAGATCGGCGCGAAGTTGTACGCCTCATCGCCATCCGCTGCGGTGATATCGACGTAACTGTCTTTCTGGTCGACGCGGCCCTTGCGTACCTGGCAGATGGTGCCGGTAAAGATCAGCCCGTAATTGCTTGTTTGATAGCCTGCCGATAGTGAGACTTGCGTGAACTCTTTCTGAATCAAATTCGCCGTGTTGTCCGATAGGTTGTAGATGCGGATGTCGGCGCTGTTTGGCGTTTGAATATCGCCGCGGCGGATGCGGAACTCCACGCGAAAGTCGGAGAAATCGAGACCTTGGCCATTGTTGCCGGTAATGACCATGCTCAACCGGCGAAGGTACTGAGGTCCGCCGCTCGATAGGGGTGGCGGGCTGGGTCTAGTGCTGGTTACCGTCAGGGCGTCGAGCATGGGCTGCTCGCTTAAGGGCTGACCTAGTTCATCGGGAGGCGTACTCATGATCCCGGCCCTCCGTTCAACCATTTCAGCGCCGGCGTCGACGGAATGAGCTGCTGCGGCCCTGCGTTGACGACTTCCGCCGTGCTGGCGGGAAGCGCCTGGTTCGCGATGGGCGCGAGTGTCGCCGATTGTGTACTCACGATGATGACCTCGCGCATGGTCGCGGTCACCATGAGTGCTTGCGAGGTGTCCTTATCGCGAGTCAGAGAAATCGACCGGATCAGCATATTGGGATATTGCTTCATCGAACTGACAAGCAAGAAGGGGCGGCGTTTCTCCTGCAAGCCGATCAATTGAGAATAGACGGAATGCACGAAATCGGAGCCGGATAAACTGCCACTGCTGAATAGAGACTCCACCGCGCCCAATGCGGCGCCAACGCTCGAATTCGACCACCCGCAGCGCATGATGATCTCTGAGGGTCGCTTGAAGCTGTGATCCGTGATCTGTGCGCCCAACTCGACCGGATGATCGGTAACTTCCAACGTGTCGGTGGCGATTTCTTCGATCGTCACTTGAATCGGGATGCCGCCGATATTTCCTTGCGGAATATTGTTGAGAATGGTGTCAAGGTCGGGGAAGCCTAAGAGGGAGGCTATCCCCAGGCCAACCGATAGCGCAGAGGCGCTCATGGTTTCACCTGTGGATGTTGAGTTATGCCGGTACGCATCGTGATAGTTCTCCTAGTCCGTGATTCAAAGATCGCTCCCCGACAACCCACCGCGACGGAAACGCAAATGAACGGCGCAGCGAAATTGCCGGGGAGCGAAAACGGTGATGTGAGTGAAGCGTTCATCTGTCAATCTTCATCCATATTTCTAGCGTGCGGCTCGCTGGGTTGAACGCGATCATTACCGCGTCGGCCAAGTTCGGCGAACGCAGACCTGCAGGGGATTTATCCACCAAGATTTTTCCCACCGAGTTCAGTGAGTACGTGGGCTGTGATAGTTCCATCGTGAGCTGCAATAACTCTGGGAGATTCGGGTCAATCGAGATGAGGCCGTCAACATCATCGATGGGAAGTTTGTTGACCACCGCCCGATACGTCGCCTGAAACCGTAGCCGCAGCGCCCACCAGGCTTGAGCCTTACAGTTGGCAAAGAAGTCCTTGTTTTTGCGTTCCGCAACCAGTGACCCTTCAGGATCTTCGGGCGCGGCAGAACCGCGAAAGGGCTCGTCTCTGATGTACGATCGGCCCGCTTCTTGGCGCCGCTCATTGATGATTCTCGCATCACCGCGAACGCCGGCGCCTAAGCCGTCGGCATCGTAATAGAACCATTCGTACTGATGGGCTTCGCACAAATCAAACGCTTTGATGACCGACCCATAGATGTCACCGCCTTTGCCGGTCCAACTCTCTAGGTGCGCAAGCAATATGCCGTGGCGACCGGCGAAGGCGTTAAGGTCAATCCCTTCGTCTGCGACATCGAGGCCACC
>Ga0070696_100001298_pt1 | contig 16285 bp, 17 predicted proteins | sample KBSK1253metaG_FD_65474 | JGI IMG/M metagenome (GOLD analysis project Ga0070696, IMG submission 65474) | Corn, switchgrass and miscanthus rhizosphere microbial communities from Kellogg Biological Station, Michigan, USA - KBS K1-25-3 metaG | ecosystem: Host-associated > Plants > Roots >... | reverse complement strand
ATCGGCCTGATGATGGGGACGGGGGGCGAGGTCATCTGGCACGCCGAGATCGACCCCGCCGCCTCGGCGGTGCTGGCGCGCCACCACCCCGACGTGCCCAACCTCGGCAGCGCGATCGGTCGCGACTGGAGCACCACGGCGAGCCCGGACGTGCTCTGCGCGGGGTTCCCGTGCCAGCCGGTAAGTTCCGCCGGGCGGCAGCTCGCGAACGCCGATCCGCGTTGGCTGTGGCCCGCCGTCCGCGAGGCGCTCGCGCCCCCGGTCGTCTTCCTGGAGAACGTCCGCAACATCATCGCCATACGGAAGGGCGAGATCCTCGCGCTGATCCTCGACGACCTCCAGCGACTCGGGTACCGCTACCGCTGGACGATCCTCGGCGCGTGCGCGGTCGGCGCCGCGCACCACCGGCACCGCTGGTTTCTCCGTGCCGACCGTCTGGCCGACGGCGAGAGCTTCAGCGGCGAGCGGGTCATGGTCGAGCAGTGCGGGGCGCGGCGGTCCAAGTCGCTGCCGACCCCGCGTGCCAGCGACACCGGGACGTCGGGGCGCGCACCGGGCGAGGGGTGGCGTCCCGCCCTCTCGGCCGCCCTGCTGCCCGTGCTGCTGCCCTCGCCGACGGCGCGGGACGGCGACGGACGCGGCGAGGGCGACGAGCGCTACTGGAGCACCCGCGCCGCCACGCGCACCAACGGCATGCCGCTCGGCGCGGCCGTGGCGCTCCTGCCGACGCCGAACGCCACCGACGCGCAGGGCGGTGTCCGCGAGCTGCCAGCCGTGCGCACCAACGACGGCCCCGACCACGGCCCGCGTCTGCGCGACGTGGCTCCCACCCTCCTGCCCACCCCGACCGCGCGCGATGGCGTCGGCGGCCCGTGGCTCGGCGCGGGGGGCGGCCTGAACCTGCGCACCGTGGCGCAGCTCGACATGCTGCTGCCCTCGCCACGTGCCTCGGACGGCGAGCGCGGGCGCGGCAACCCGAATCAGCACGGGGGGCGCGGCGACCTCGTGATCAGCTCGGCCGTGCAGCCGCAGAGGTTCGGGGCGTTCGCGCCGGCCGTCGAGCGCCACGCGCTCGCGTTCGGCACCCCGCCGCCCGACGCCACCGAGCCGAACAAGAACGAGCGTCCCCGGCTCTCGGCCGCTTTCGTCGAGTGGATGATGGGGCTTCCGTCGGGCTACGTGACCGACGGCACCAACCGCAACGACGCGCTACGCCTGCTCGGCAACGGCGCGGTACCGCAGCAGGTGGCCGCAGCGTGGCACCTGCTCTCACAACCCAGAGAGGGAACTCAGATGACCGACCAGACGCCCGAGACGGCGCCGACCAAGAGCGCGGCCCCGCCGACGCCCGACCCGATTTTCAGCGCCGCGGAGGTGGATCGGATCCTTGCGTTCCACGGGACGCCCGTGGCCGCGCAGGTGCTGCGCGAGGTGCTCGGCTCGCTCGCCCGCACCGCCGAGTGGGCCAGCCGCAAGCAACCCAAGAACAGGCCCGAGGAGCTGCGCGAGTGGAACCCGCCGCACCTGCGGCAGCTCGCCGCGCTCTGCCGTCTGTACGCGCCCGAGGTGGGATCGCGTACCTCCGAGCTGGAGAGCGCCGACGCCGATCTGTTCCCGGACGCGACGAGCCCCGAGCGCGAGACCATGACGATCGGATCGGGCGACGGGATCGACGTCGTCGAGGTGCCGACCGAGACCGAGGTGCGCGAGCGCGAGCAGGCCGCCGAGGTCGCCGCGATCGAGCAGGGCGTGCTCGCCGAGCGCAACGGCGGCCACGTGACCACCGAGCAGGCGACGCAGATCCTCGCCGCCGCACTCGGGGCCGAGCCGATCGCGCCGCCGGCCGTCGAGGTCACCCCGCCTGGCGTGCAGATTTACGCGCCGGATCAGGACGGGTGGCTCGCGGCAGCGACGCCCGAGGAGCACGCCGCACCGGAACCGTGGGACGTGAGCGGGGCTAGGCACCTGATCACGTCCCACCGCCCCGACCCCGATGGTCTGGACGGCCCCCCTTTCTAGGGAGCCCGGTACCACCGGGCAGGCCGCACCGGAGCGTCTCCCAGATCACGAGCTACACGCAGTGCGCCATGCAGTACCGCCTCGAACGCCGCGACGGGGTGGCTCGGGGCTCGGCGTGGTGGTTCGTGGCCGGGACCGCCATCCACGAGTGCATCAGGGAGTGGGAGACCGCCGCCGCGGGTGACGTGGCGCCGAGCCCCGACGCCGCTGCCGAGCGGTTCCCGCACCACTTCGCGGACGCGATAGCGGCCGAGATCATCGAGCGCAACGTGCCGCTCAAGGACTGGCGCGCGGGTGGGCGCACGAGCACGGCCTACCCGAACCGCGAGGATCGCACGTGGTGGCTCGACCACGGCCCCGAGATGGTGGCGAAATACGTCCTCGCGCAGCAGGGGCGCGAGTCCGAGATCCTGCGGTTGGCCGACGGCCAGACGCTGGCGCTCGAACTCGGGTTCATGTGGCACCCGGACCTCGGCGAGCTGCCGCCCGTGAAGGGCTTTATCGATCAGGTGCTGTACTTCCCGCGCACCGACGCGATCCTGATCCGCGATTACAAGAGCGGCTCGTCTGTGCCGGTGGACCCGCTGCAGCTCCAGGTCTACCGGCTCGCGCTGGAGGACACGTTCGGGATCACGGCCGCGAGGTGGTGGGGCGACTTCTGGCACGCCCGCAAGGGCACCGCGACCAAGGGATGGGACCTGACCGACCGGTCGCGCGTCGAGGCCGCCGTGCGCTACCGCCTGCACGCGATGGACATGGCCGAGGATCTCAATCTTTACCCCCCGAACCCGAGCAGCTCGTGCTCGGCGTGCGGGGTCAAACCCCACTGCCCCGCCATGTCGGACGAGCCGTTCGCGCTGTGGAAGCATGGCGAGCGCTACGGCTCACCCGAGCCTCTCCCACTTGCCCCGCTATCAGCGGGCGAGTAGCCTGCGGATGACACCCCGCATCACGGAAGGATCGACATGCGAGACGTTGACCTGAACGCGCCCAGCGAGGACGACACCGCCGCGTACAGCGGCCCCTTGTTCTCACAGGACGAGAACGGCGCACTGATCGTCAACTCGGACGAGCCCGCCAGCTCGGACGAGGACACCGAGGACGCCGAGCCCGAGAGCGACGCACTCGACGCGCAGGCTCCTCACGACGGGATCTGATCCCGTCCCCCTGCCGCGCGCCCGGAAGGGACGCCAAGGCGCGCGGCGGGGCTCGGGGGTGTAGCTCAATCGGCAGAGCAAAGGTTCGCCCCGCGTACCCCCAGGTCCGCGCGGCAACCTTACGGATGATCGTTCGATCCGATCCGCCCCCTCGGCAACAGCCAACGGCCCCACGGACACAGGACGCGAGTCACAGAGTCGCCGGGGCACCCACGCACCACCAACGGAAAGGACTGCACTCGTGCAGCCACAGCAGCCGCAGTACGCGCCGCAGGGGTACGCCCCCGCGCCGCCGCCGCAGTACGCGCCACCGCAGCAGCCGCAGTACGCGCCACCGGCCCCGCCGGCTTACGCGCCGCCGCAGCAGCAGCAGTACGCGCCGCAGCCCGCACCGGGCTACGGGGGCGCGAACCCGATGGGCCACACGCCCGCCGTCCACGCCCCGAGCCCGCAACAGTCCGCGATCGTGCGACCGCGCCTGATGGACTTCGGGCGGGAGGGTCGGCTCGTGATGATCTGGCCCATCAAGATCGAGCGCGGCGTGCCGAACAACCTCGGCAAGCCGGGTGAGACGCAGGACAGGATGACGGCCGATGTCGTGATCCTCGACGGCCCTCAGTTCGCGTTCGGCGGTGCGCCTGAGAAGGGCAAGCCGCACACCCACACGACCCCGGCCATGCCGTACGAGATCCCGAGCATGTGGATCTCGACCGGCCCGCTCATCACGCAGTGCGAGCGGCGGATCGGCGAGATCGTCTGCGGCCGTCTGGGCATCAAAAATCTGCCCAACGGAAACACCGCGTACAAGCTCGACGACCCGACCGCCGAGGACATGGCCGCCGCGAACGCCTACCTGCTCGCCAAGCAGCAGGGGCTCATCAACCCGCCGCAGCAGATCCCGGCGACTCAGCCGAGCGCCGGACCGCCGCCGCAGCAGGCCGTGCCGCAGTACATGACGCAGCCCGCCCCGGTCCCGCCCTACGCGGGGCAGCAGCCCCCGGCACCGCCGCAGTACGGCGGCATCGCCCAGGCTCCGCAGCAGCAGCTCGGCCCGCCGCCCGGGTATCAGCAGGTGGCCCCGCCACCCCCGCCGCCGCCCCCGGCCGCCGCGCTCGACCTCGACACCTGCCCGCCGAACATCGACCCCGCGTGGTGGTCGGCGCAGACGCCCGAGGTGCGGATGATGTACGTCGGTCAGTCGCAGGCACGTCCCGGCGTCTGACCGATCCATACGCCCGACCGGGCAGACGCTGGTCCGCTTGCTGTGGACCTCGACGAGCTGCCCGGTCGGGCACCCCGACCCGAGAGAGGCACCCATGACCCGACCGACCCTGTCCCCCGAGATGCTCCTGTTCGAGGTGGCCGCGATCTGCTCGCGCCACGGCATCCCGGTCAGCACGCACAACCCCGCCGCCGCGCTCACGCACGCCGCGCGGCTCCTGCAGGCGCTCGGCCTGGCCGAGGCACCCGCCGCCATCGAGGCCGCGACGAGTGTGCTCCCGGTCGTGACGGACGAGCCCCCGGCCACAGGTGACCCTCACCCCGGATGGAACCTCGCGCTCCCGTCGGCGGGCGTGCGGGTACATGTGCCGCGGGGACTCGACTCGGGCATGGGCAACCGCACGCCGCACGTGCTCGACCGCTCCGAGCTGCCGCCGCGCCGGCCGGTCGACGGTCACTCGTTCGCCCGTGGCCGCCAGCGTCCCGGCGACCCGCCCGCCCTGCGGTCGGTGCAGTGATGAGCCGCGATCGGAAACTGTCCCCCGAGGACGAGGCGCTCGCGGCGGCCGTGGCCGAGCAGCTCGACCAGACATGGCGCTGCACCTGCGGCAGCAGGAGCGACGAGCAGCACACCGCAGACTGCCGCGAGTTTCTCAAGTCGCTCGCCCGCGCGACGCCCCCGGGCTCGCCGCGCGATCTGGCCACCCACTGGCGTCGCGAGGCCGAGCGGCTCAAGGTCCGCAATGACGAGCTGGAGGCGCGCAATGGCGAGCTGGAGGAACGCGACCTAGCGCGGCGCGAGGACGAGCTGCCCGATCTGATGGACGAGCTGCACCGCCTCGACGCGTTCGTGCGCGCTTACCGGGCCATGAGCGGGGACGCCGAGCGTCGCCGCGCGCTGCACTACCTACAGGACCGGTTCCCGCCGCCGTCGGTCATGCGGGACGGCCCGCCGGGCGGCACGATTGTGCGAGGCCAGCATGCCTAGGCGTACGTGGGTTGGGCTCATGTTCTGGGCGCTCGCGATGGCGCTCCTGCTCGTTTGGCTGAGTGTCAAGTGAGCCCGCCGACGTGGCGCACGTGCCTAGGCTGCACGCTGTCGATCCCCCGGGACCGCATCACGTGCTCGCGGTGCTGGTGGCGTCTGCCGCTGGAGGTGCGCAATCTGGTGCCGGGACTCACTCGGACGCGCACGGCCGCCGAGTGGTTCAAGGACAATCCATAGGACGGTCCTGCGGCGTTGGTTAGGCGCTGCAGGGATGCTGAGCGGCGTTACCGGGGAGCCTCTTCCGCGGCGCTCGGCATGAGCCCCGCTCGCGCGGGTTACACCTCTGGTCGGGTGCGCGAGCGGGGCTCAACTCCGTCCGACTTTTTTCGTCCCTTGAATCAAGACGCTGCCCGGATTATCGGATTATCGGTAATAGTAATCCGGTAACAACCGGTTACATGAACAGTCAACTCATAGCCCGCGCGTAGTCTGTCAATAGCGGGTTATGGTAACGGAATCATAACGAGAGTCGCTCTGTCCGGATTTGGTAGTCAGCCGATCGGACATCTGTTTTGACCGGTCGTCGCCGTGTAAGGGGATCCATCAGACACCCCCCTTACCATCGCGATCAATCGATGACACGCTCCGTGATTCCTGTCCGTTCTGCCCCGATTCCACGAACGGCCGCGCGGCCCGCCCGGCGCATCCCCCAAACGCATACGCATACCCGCAGGTCGTGGGCCAGTTGAGCCCCTCCCTATAGGGGGGTAGTGTTCTCTCTATAAGGAACACCGACCAGAGGAGCCCGAAATGATCGACTACACCAACCGCCCCGGCCAGACCGACGAGCGCGCCCGGACCAACCTCGTCCACCTCGCGGCCCCCGCGATGAGCAGCACCCACCAGAGCGCGTTCAGCAACTTCTCGGTCATCCTGCCGAGCGGCACCGTGGCGATCCTGACGATCCCGCTCGCCGCCGCCGTGGCGATCGAAGAGGCCAACTACTCGATCAACCTGATCGGCCGTCTCAACGGCTGAACGTTCCCGGTGGTGCCCCGCTGCGGCGGGGCGCTCGCCGAGGGTGTTCAGCCCTCCTCGGGTCTGGCGGCCCGAGGTACTTCCCACAGAGGAGCGTCCCATGAACAAGCTCAACGTGATCCGTGGTCTCGTCTACACGCAGGCCGTCGGCGCGGGCGTCATCAGCTTTATGCACATCGTCGAGGTTGGGCTGCGGTTCGGCCTCGGCTGGCAGTCCTACGTCGCGCCGTTCCTGATCGACGGGTTCGCGATGCTCGGGATCATCGGCCGCAACGCCAAGGACGGCCAGGGTCGCCACTCGTTCAGCGACCGCGCGCGCCGCGCGGGCCTCGGCCTGTCGATCGGCGCGGGGCTCGTCAGCCTCGCCTGCAACGTGACCGCTGGCAGCAACGCGGGACAGATGGTGTTCGGCGTCGTGGTCGTGGCCGGGTTCATCACCGCCGAGTGGTACGGCTCGACGCTGGAGACGGCCCCCGCCGTCAAGGCCGCCGAGGTCGACGACGCCACCCGCGCCCGCCGCAGCGCTGCCGCCGTCAAGGCCGCCGCGACCCGCAAGGCCAACGCCGAGCGCGCCGCCAAGAACGACCGTCGGATCCTCCGGGAGACCCGCAAGGCCATGAGCGAGCAGGCCGCCTGATCCACCGAGGGGCGTAAGGCGAATCGCCTTACGCCCCTCGCTCGTACCTCGAGAATTTTTCACGACCCGAAAAAAGTCTCACCCCGCCCCGTCGCTTGACCCAGTCCCTATAGGGGCGTAACGTTCCCGCCAACGCACCGACCAGAGGAGCCCACAATGCAGAGCCCGATGTACGTCCTGACCCAGAACGCACAGCCCGGAATGCTCATCGAGATCGACGGCGAGCGGTACATGGTGCAGGCCGTCGACACCGATTACCCCGTCGTGATCTACACGACCCCCCGTGGCCGTGAGCGTGTCGAGTACGGCGCGGAGGCCCGCGTGGTCACCGTGTCCGCCCACCCCGCCGCCCTCCCGGCCAGCTCGGTCACGTACCCGACCCCCCGGTTCCCGAACGCGCTCGCCGAGGTCGAGGCGCGCACCGAGGTCTACGTGACCGCCGTCCGTGCCGCCGTGGCGGATCCCGCGTTCGACGTGACCACGCTCGGCCTGCGGCAGACCTGCACCGAGTGCAACGTCCACGTTGACCGGATGACCGAGGCCGAGCGCGCCGCGCACGAGATCATCGACATGGAGGTGGAGTGGTTCTCTCCGTGGGTGCTCGTGGGCTGCGAGGGCTACTGGATGGTCGACCCCGCCGCCGTCGGCATGGAGCGCGGCAACTGGCAGGACTGGCGCGAGATCCACTGCGGGGACTGCGCCGCGACCCTCGCGCAGCACTGCGTCGAGTGCAACGAGTGCCCGATGACCGACGGCCCGTGCTGGTGTGGCGGTGCCTCATACAAGAGCGAGGGCCGACCCGCTCAGAGCGCCTCTGAGGCTCCCGAGGGTACGGACGCACCGGAAGCGCCTGCCGAGCCCGTGGCGACCGACTCACAGGGCCGCGCGGCCCTCCTCGCGGCGATGGTGACCGAGACGATGACGATCCCGGTCGAGGTCCGGTACGCCCGCGCGTACGGCGTCCTGAGCGGCCTCGTGCGCGGCCTGCTGACCGACACCCACGGGATCGAGATGGCTCAAGGATTCGTGCGCCAGCTCGACGAGGCGTTGGCCGCCGAGCACCGCTGAACGCAAGAGCGGGGCCGCCTCGACGCGGCCCCGCTCACCCCTGCACCATGTCGACACCCTGAACCCGTACCCGCACCCGATGCGGCTGAGAAAGGATCTCCCGATGACCATACCAACCCGCGAGCCGCTCGACGCGAGCGACGGCTACACCGTGCGCCGCAGGTTCCTCGAATGCGTGAGCGGCAGCGTGGACTACCCGACCGCCGACGCCGCGTGGCGGCTCGTGCTCGACGCGTGGCGCGTGATCGACGTCGCCTCGGCGCGGGCCAGCGTCCCGGCCAACCCGACCCGCGAGGAGTGGATGGCCGCGCTGCGGATCGCCACGTTCCGCCTCGACCACGGGATCACCGAGCGCCCCGCTTGACACAGTCCCTATAGGGAGACTAACGTTCCATCCCGTAAGGCCAACCGACCAGAGAGGCAAACCCCATGAACGTCAAGACCGGCGACAGCGTCCAGATCACCCCCGAGCAGGCCGGGAAGTACCTCGGCGTGACCATGACCGTCGAGAGCGTCGCCCGCACGAACGCGCTCCTCAATGTCCCCGGCGACTCGCGCCGCCTCAAGTGCCCGATCGCCCTGCTGATCGAGCCTAAGACCTTCACCGAGACCCGTGAGGCGTTCGCCGCCACGATCTCGGACGCGCTCTACCCCGGGACCGTGGTGCGCATCAAGTCCCGCCCCGGCTCGCTGTACGTGGTGATCGCGCAGAACTCGGCGGGCCACTACCGGGCGGCCAAGCTCGGGGGCGACGACGGGCGGTACCTCACCCGCATCTCCCGCTCGGCGATGGAGGTTGTCGACGTGGCCGAGATGGTGTCGCTGTTCGCCAACGCCTAGACGCTTACCGCCCCCACTGAACCGGAGCCCGCCCCGTCTCGTACGTGGCGGGCTCCACTGCGCGCTCTGCCTGAAAGCCCGTCCCGCCAGCCTCGATCCGGGGCAGCTCGTCCGGGACCGGGAACGAGCCTCCCGGCATCGGCAGGCCCGCCGCCGTCGTGTTCCGCGTCGAGTACACGCCCTCGCCGACGCCGAGCGCCGCGAGCGCGATCATCACCCACTCCTGCGCGGTGATGCCGTCGCCGTTGGTCAACGCGACGAGCACGCCCCCGAGGATGGCGACCATCGTCCCCCGGATCGCCTTGGAGTACGGCCCCAGCTCGGCTATCCACTTGCCCATGACTACCTCCGGTGTGATCGCACTGCACTGTCGAGCGTGGGCGTCGGGACCGGGTGGTACCCGTTCCCGCGCCAGTCCTGCGGGGGGTACCCGTGCCACCGCTCCTCGTGCCACCGCTGCCACTGCGCCTGCTCGTGACGGTACCGGCGCATCTCGGCCACCATCGCGCGCACCTCGGCCGCGTACGAGTCGACGCGCTGGCCGAGGGTCTTACCCCACAGCCACAGGATGCCCTTACCAATCATCACGATCAGGGTCCCTATCCCGATCAGCGTCGCGACCACCACGCCAGCATTCGCCCACCATGCCACCGCATACCCGCCCCTGCGTCGTGCGAACCGGAGCGAGGTCTAGGCATCCGGCGTCGTGCTATCTCCTGCGTCCGCCAGGTGGCCGCCAGAGCCCGTACGCGGCTGCAGCCACCGCTACGGCGGCCAAGGCCCACAGCGGCGCCAGAGGCGCTCTCAGGGCGTCGAGCCATCCGTCCATGACCCCGCCCCCCTTTCGGTGGATCTTAGGAAACCGCGCCGCCCGGCGGCAACGGCGGAACCGCCGGCCCGATCGACTGGTCGATCGGCACGTCGACACCCCCGGCCACGAGCGCCCGGGTAAGCGCCTCGGTGTAGCGCTGCAGATCGGTAAACCGCTGATTGACGATCACGTGTACCTCGTCCACCTTGGCCTCGGTCGCCCTGGCGACCGTCTCGGTGGACTTGGTGCGCTGAGCCGTACGCCACGCCGCGAGCGCGAGCACGAGCCCCCCACTCGCCGTGATCACGGTCGCCGTTGCCGTGATCACCTCCGCTGCGGCCACGTAGTCAGCTCTCCGTACGCTCGTGCAGCTCGTCGGCGGTCGCCTCGGCCACGGCCTGCTGAGCTTCCGGCGTGAGCCCGACGAGCGCCTGCACCTCGACGCCGGCCGTCAACATGGCCTTGATCTCGGCCAGCGCTGCGGCATTCTGCTCTCCCAGCTCGACCGCCCGTAGGGCCGATTCGAGCGCGAGGTGCGCCTGCTGCGCCGCCTCGACGAGCCCGGTCTGTGCCATGTAACCGGTGTTCGTTCCGGGCGGGGTGTGACCGGGCGAGTCGGTGCGCCAGTAGAACCCGTCCGAGTCGATCCCGTTGTCCTTCTGCCAGATGTCCTGCACGTCCTGAAGATCCACGGTGACTCCGTTCACGATCTCTTTTGCCCGCTCAACGATCGCGGGCTTCTGATTGATGATGTTCGGTCCGGGGCACGCGCTGTGCCCCCAGTCGTCCGGGCTGCCCGGGTTCGCGCCCATCGAGTGATGGCCGAGCCCCTTTCCGTCGGGGTCGCTCGTCACCTGCAGCGGCACGCCGTACTCACGGTGTGCCCGCGCGAGGATCTGCGCGGCGAACTCGACCTGTGAAGCCGTGAGCTTGTCCGGTGTGCTGCCCGCGTTCTCGATCGAGAGCCAATGACCGTTGCCCGCCTTTTGCGTCCACGCGGTCGTCGCCGTGTCGACCATCTGGCAGTCTTCGCCGTCGCTCTTGCCCTTGATGAAATGACTCGACACGTCAGAGGTCGTGTTCTTCTGCCACGAGATCGTGCCCTCGTACGAGCCCTGCGCGATGTGCAGCACCACGCCGCGCACCTCGACCATCGAGCCGCCCTGATTGCCGGTCTTCTCCTGTCGCGGCGCTAGGTCTTTCCATCTGGCCATCGGACCACCTCCTGCCGGTCACGGTACCGCTCGCGCCGAGCGCTCAGTCCTCAGTCGGCTCGGGTACGGGCACCGAGTACCCGCTCTCGAACGCCTCACTCTCCAGCATGACCGCGAGCGAGTCGGGCTCGTTCGCGGCCGCGATCTCGGGAGCGACCCACTTCGCACGGCCGTCCCACATGTACGGGCCGCCGACGATCAGTTTCGACTCGGGCTCGACCACCACGTAACGCTCTGCCTGCCTCGGCATGATCCCCCCTCAGCGATAGACGGTTACCTCGACGATGCCGGGAGCGCCGGCCGCGCCCGCGACCTGCGTCTGCGACGCCTGATTGTGCGCGCCGGACGCGCCGCCGCCGTAATTCTGACCGGCCAGACCCGCCGCGCTCGCGGTGACGTTGGACTCAGAACGCCCGAACCCCCACGCCCGGCCGGACGCGCCGCCCTGCGCGTCGTTGACGCGCTCGCCGGTCGAGAGGTGGCGGCCGTCGGAGCCCTCCTCGCCCGCGATGATGAGGTCACCCACCGAGCCCGTCGTGTCCGGTGTGCCGCCCGAGACGCCCGTGGTGGTGGCCGTGGCCGCCGCGCCGCCGCCGAGCGTGCCCCCCGAGGCGATGCACAGCGTCCCGAACGAGGTCGCCCCGCCCGTGCCGCCGTTGTTGGCACCCGCCGCGCCCGCCGTGCCGCCCGCGCCGACCGTGACCGTCTCGGAGGTGCCGAGCGACGCCGCGAGCAACCATTTCTCGGAGTACGTGCCACCCGCACCGGCGCCGCTCGTCGCGCCCTGTCCGGCAGCCGTGGTGGCCGCGCCACCGGATCCGCCGCCGCCGCCGATACAGATGACCTTGACGGCGCGCAGCCCCGGATAGCTCGCCTTGGCGAACGAGCCGGACGCGGTGAACCGCACCACCTCGGAGTGCCAGTAGCGCTCGGCGGGAGCGTCCAGCTCCTCGGCTGTCAGCTCCTCGCCCGGGTCGTGTGCGTGGCTCATGGTTCCCTCACAGTCCTACGTACGCCGGATCGGCGAGGTTGACGCGGGTCAGTGCCGCAGGCCCGTCCGCCTCGATGAGTCTTGACACGCCGTTGACGGGCGTGGCGTCGACCGTGAACGTCTGCGGCGAGCTGGCGCCGCTGATCGCGGTCACGTTGAGCACGACGCCCCCGACGCGGATGTGGAACGGGACCGTGCCCGACGTCTTCCACAGCGCGCCGGTCACGGCCACGCTCATGCTCGTCGCGACCCCCGCATTGAAGTCCGTCGCGAGCGAGGACGTGCCCGAGCTGACGCGCATGCCGGTCCCGCTCACGAGCCCGACGCGGTACGGTCCGGCCGGCGCACAGTTGAGCGTCACGACGTGGTGGTAATACTCGATGTCGTGCGCGCCGCCGAGCACGATCAGCTCGACGAGGTCGACGTCCAGCCCCTCGATCGTGATCAGGTCGCCGGGACGCAGCGCCATCACTGCCGGGATCAGCTCGGGATGCTTGGTGAGGTCGACGACCACCTGCGGGTACCGCGCACCCGGCCAAGTGCCCTTGTGCAGCCCCCACGTGGCGAGCCCCATCATCGCGTCGCGGTCGACCGGGTTGCCGTCGACCTGCCCCGGCTTGCGACTGATCCCCTCGGGATCGTCGATCGGGTCGTTCACGTTGAGCGGCCCCGAGCTGCGCTCGGCGTGCGCCTCACCGAGCCCGAGCCCCGTGGCCGTGAAGTCGTTCGCTATCCCGAGGTCGTCGGTTACCGGCTTGGCCTCGGCGACGTTGCCGTCCTCGCCGAACGTCAGCTCCAGCGCGGCCGTCTGATTGAACAGCGTCCGCCCCGGGCGCATCTCCAGCCCGTTCCACGCGCGGCCGTCGTAGATCATGCCGCCGTCGGTGGCCCTGATGAAATCGAGCAGCTCGGGCAGCGTCGCCGGGTACTGCGGCCCCATCATCGGCGAGTCGGTGTCGCCGGCCACGGCCCCGACGATGTTGTGCTCGTCGAGCAGCCGCAGAAATCGGGTCGTGGCGCGCTCTCCGTCGTACCCGAAAACCATCTCGTGCGTGTCGCTCGGCGTCGAGTACCACAGCACGATCTGCCCGATGGACGGCATCATCGAGCCACCCTCGGGGTTCGCGTCGTTGATGCGGATCTCTTTGATCCGGCCGATCGTGGTCGTCGGGTTGCCGTCGTCGGAGAAGTCCGCCGCGACGCCCACCTGAAAATCGTCGTAGTAGAGCGTGATCTCGACGTCGCCGCCGTTCTGCTCGGCCGCGAGCCGGTAGTGGTGCGGCTGGCCGTCGTCGTACGGGGTCGGCAGCGGTGCCGCGGGGAAGCCCGGAGGTGCCGACGCGATGGCCCGCCCAGTGTTGGCCGCGCCCTCGCTCGGCGCGTAGAACATGCGCCACGTCGGCCCCGCGTCGGTGGTGATGTAGCCGAGCCCCGGCGAGTCCGTGATGAGCGTCAGCATCGATCCGGGCACGCTGCCGTCCTGCCCGTTGAGCGGGAACGTGGCGACCCAATCGAGAGTCCAGATGTCCGAGAACGAGTCGTTGTCGGGCAGGATCACCCGCAGCGAGCCGCCGCCCGACAGGTCGATGATCGGCGCGGAGCCCGGGGGCGAGGTGCCCTCGCCGAATTTGACGATGCCTGGCGCAACCGTAGAGACGGCCTGATACACGCTGAATCCGGGCGTACGGTCCACCAGCGACTCGGTGGTGAGCGTGTTCTCGCCGTCCTCCAGCGGCCAGTAACCCTCGGGCTCGCTCTGGCCGTTCGACGCAAGCTCGGCCTTGAGGCTGCCCCTGATGGCCGAGATCACGCTCTTGGACGAGTTGATGCGCTGCGACGGTCCCGTGATTTCGATGTCCGTCCACGCGTCGCCCTCGGTCGGGTTGCGGTCCGGCGCCCACGAGGACACCGCCCCGTCGGCGATCGGGAGGTACGTCGTCGACTCCCAGTTGTCGTACGAGAACACGACCGGGCTGGTGTTGCTGTTGCCGACCGCGCGCCCGGACCGCAGGCCGATCCACCCGGTCTGAGGTGCCTCGGTCGTGTCCGTGACCGTGAGATCCCACGTGTCCGGCTCGGTGTTGGCCGCGATCCACACGCGCATCTGAATGCGGTTCCCCGCGGCGAACAGTCGCACCCGCAGCGGCTGGCCGGTCCCCGTGTGCGTCAGTCCGGCCACGGTCGCCTCGCCGAGCTGCACGACGTTGCCGCGCGCCACGATCAGCACCTTGACCGTGTTGGTCGTGGTGACCTCGACCCGACCACGGATGTACGCGAGGTCGCTGTCCCCACGGATCAGGATGTTCGCCGGGTAGAGGCTGGCGCCGGTCGCCTGCGCGACCTTGAACGTCACGGCGATATTCACGTCCCGCACCGAGACGCCGTTGAGGTAGGCGTACCGGTAGGCGTCGGCCACGGGCACGCTCTGCGTGCCGAATCCGCCGGCAACGTCGAAATCGGCGTTGCTCACCGTGCCGCCGAGCCCCGTCAACGACCACGCCTCGCCCGTGTCCGTCGAGCCCCACGTGTCGACCGAGGTGCGACCGAACGCGTCGGCGGTGTCGCTCATGGTCCCCGAGTTGAGCCCCGCCGCGAGCGCGACCCGCCCGGGAGTGTTGCGCCCGATCCGGCCGTACAGCGTCGAGCGGGCGTCGTCCGGCGAGTACGGCCGCACGAGGTCGTCCCGGTCCGCGTTGTCGAGCTGCGCGCCGCACTTGGCCGGGGTGATGCCCTCGCCCTCGTCCGGCAGCCCCCACGAGGCTTGCACCGTCTGCCGGTCGAGGCTCCGCGCGTGCTGCCACGCGTCCGAGTAGTAGAGGCTGACGCCGATGTTGGTCGCTGCCACGTCATGCCCCCCGGGGTGCGAGGTTGATACCGATAGCGCGAGGGCCGCGCTTGCGAACAGCGCGAGCGATGATCTCAACGATCGCGTCACCGAGCTTGCTCCCGTCGGATCCGACCACCAGCACCCCGCCGCCGCCGTCCTCGCTGCCGAGCGGCAGCACGCGCTCGCCACCCTGCAGCACGCCGAGCACCTCCGCGCCGCGGGGACCGGGAACGATGCCGCCCGAGTGGAACGTGGGCAACTGCGGCGCGCTCCAGCCCTTGCCGCCGATCCCGGGCACCCACGAGGGGATCGAGAACGAGAGCTGGCCGACCGTGTTGTTCCACAGCCGCGCTACCGCGTTGAACCCCGCGCGGAACGGTGCCGTGATGATGTCGGCGAGCCTGCTCATCCCGGCGCGGAACTTGCCGGGGATCGACTTGACGAATGCGACGATCGCGTTAAACCGATCCTTGGTGCGCTGCACCCATCCGGCCACGAGTGCGCCGATGGCCGAGAACGCCGCACGCCAAAAGGCGATCGAGAGCTTTACGCGATTGACGACCCACATAATGATCGCGCCGATCGCCTTGAAATAGGGCTGAACGATGTGTTGCCACAGCCACGAGACGATCGCGCCGATCGCCGTGAACGCAGGCTTTATCGCGTTGTTCCACAGCCAATTAGCCGCAGCACCGATCGCCTTGAATGCGCCGTCGACAATCCTCCGGAACGTCTCGGAGTTGTGGTACGCCGCGATAAGCGCGGTGACGAGCAGGGCGATAATCCCGATGATGAACCCGATTGGGTTCGCTTTGAACGCCTGCCCGAGCCCCTTGACCCCCGTGCTCATCAGGTCGAAACCTTGCTTGGCACCCTTGGCGATCGGGCCGATCGACATCAGTACGGGCGCGGCCACGCCTGCGGCGTTGGCGAGGTCGCCGTATTGGTACATCAGCTCCTTAGCCTCGTTCTGGAGCTTCTGCAGCGGCGTGAAATTCTGGTCGACGATATCGCTGTTGCGCTGGAGCACGTCGCCCGAGTCCTCGACGCTCGCAGTGTACTCGTCGAATTGCTTCTGAGAGATGCCGAGCGTCTTGAGCAGATCCTCGGTCGAGCCGTCGCTCTCCTTCAGGCCCTTTGACAATTCGGTGCGCGCCGCCCGGCCCGTGAGTCCCATCTCGTTGCCCATGATCCCGAGCAGCGCGGCCGTGTCGTTGATGTCGAGTCCGGTCTTCTGCAGATCGGGGCCGAGTCGACCGAGCATCGCCAGAAAGTCGGCCTGACTCATGGTCGTCTTTTCGTGGATGAACCCGAGCGCGGCGACGGCCTCGCCCTCGTCGCCCGCCGCGATCCCCATCGTGTGCAGGGCTACGCCAGCCTTACCCAGCTCGACCGAGCTTTCGCCCGTGGCGTCGCCGACCATGTCCCAAAAGTTGGCGTACTTCTCCAGCGCCTCGCCGCTCGTGATGCCCTG
>Ga0070696_100001295_pt1 | contig 16295 bp, 14 predicted proteins | sample KBSK1253metaG_FD_65474 | JGI IMG/M metagenome (GOLD analysis project Ga0070696, IMG submission 65474) | Corn, switchgrass and miscanthus rhizosphere microbial communities from Kellogg Biological Station, Michigan, USA - KBS K1-25-3 metaG | ecosystem: Host-associated > Plants > Roots >... | reverse complement strand
GATCGCGCGTTTCATGGCGACCCGGACAGCGTGGCGGCGCTCGCCGTGGCCTATATGTCGGGCATGCGCGAGGCGGGGATGGCCGCGATCGCCAAGCACTTTCCCGGCCATGGCGCGGTGGTTGCCGATTCGCATATCGCCCTGCCGGTGGATCGTCGGGCATACGCGGACCTGGAGGCGGATATCCGGCCGTACCGCCCGCTCATCGACAATAATCTCGCGGCGGTCATGGCGGCCCATGTGGTGTTCCCCGAGGTCGACGCACTGCCGGCCAGCCTGTCGAAGTGCTGGATCACTCAAGTTTTGCGCGGCGAGCTCAAGTTTCACGGCTGCGTGTTCGCTGACGATCTGAGCATGGCGGGCGCTGCCGCGTTCGGCGATGTCCGGGGGCGCGCCGAACTCGCGCTCGGCGCAGGTTGCGACGTGCTGCCCATCTGCAACGATAGACCTTCGGTAGAGTCGGTCCTCAGCCGCCTAGGAGAGGAGGTAGTCTCTGCTGCATCGCAGGCACGGCTGGTGCGGATGCGTGCCCGCGGCGATCCGCCGGCGGCGGAGGAATTGCGCGCAAACCGGCATTGGCAGGAGACGGCGGCGGCCATCGCGAGTCTGTCGGCCGCGCCGCCGTTGGTGTTGACAGAGGGTCAGTCATGACGGGCATTGATGCAGATTTGTATCGCCGCTTGGTCGAGACCTCACCGGACGGGGTGGTGCTGGTCGATGCGCAGAATCCGGAGCGCCCGGTGGTTTATGCCAACCCGGGGTTCGAGGCGCTCACCGGATACTCGTCGGCGGAACTGATGGGCCGAAATCTGCGGCTTTTGCAGGCGGACGATCGGGACCAGGATGGCCGTCATCGGCTGCGCGAAGCGCTCAAGGCCGGAGAATGCTGCCGCGTGCTGCTGCGTAATTATCGCAAGGACGGCACGCTGTTTTGGAACGAAATGTCGGTTCTGCCCCTTCTCGACGAGCAGGGGCGCGTTACCCATTTCGTGGGCCATCATCGAGATGCGGGCGAGCGTTTGCGCATCGACCCGAAGCTCACGCGCGATTCCTTGAGCGGCGCGCATCAACCGACGTCCGTGGCCATCCGCGACGATCGCTTGACGGGCCTGTTCACACTGCCCTACCTCGAGGAGTTGTTGAAACGCGATTGGGCCATAGCGCAGCGGGAAAAGCGCAGCATTGCCGTATTCTCGATCGATATCGACGCGCTCGATCTTTACAACACCACTTTCGGCCGGGCGGCCGGCGACTCCACCATTCGCCGGGTGGCGCATATCGTGTCCGGGTGCCTGCGCCGCTCCAGCGACGTCACGGCTCGCATCGACGGCGGCAGCCTGATCGCGTTCGCACCGGGGCTCACGCACGAGCAGGCCTTTCGTCTCGGTCAACTCATGGCGGAACGGGTACGGGACCTGCGAATCCATCATCCGCGTTCGGTGATCCTGCGCTACGTCAGCGTCAGCGTGGGCGTGTGCGCGGCGATTCCGGATCCTGCCGACAGTCCGGCCACCCTGCTGCAGAGGTCGCAATCGCAGCTGCAGATCGCCAAGAAGTCCGGCCGTAACCAGGCGGCCTGAGGCACGATACCCATGGGCTTCACTCGCGCCATCGTCCGACCGCCGTCCCGAAGCTTCGCCGCAGGCTTGTCGACGTCGGCCGAAGGCGCTCCCGATCTAACCCTGGCCCTGGAACAACATGCGGCTTATGTTCGGGCGCTGCGTGATTGCGGGCTGGAAGTCACTCGTTTGGAGCCGGATGCCGCTTATCCCGACGGCACTTTCGTCGAGGACACGGCGATCGTCACGGAACGGGGCGCGATTCTCACGCATCCGGGCGCGCCAAGCCGGGCCGGGGAGGTGCGTGGCATCGGCGACTGTCTGAAAGGTTTCTATGAGAACCTGCAAGTCATCACGGCGCCGGGCACCGTGGATGGCGGCGACATTTGCGAGGCGGACGGGCATTTCCTGATCGGGGTATCGGCGCGCACCAATGAGCACGGGGCGGACCAACTCGCGCATCACTTGCGGCGGCTGGGGTACGGCTCGAGTACCCTGGATATCCGGGCAAGCCCTTCGCTCCTTCACTTGAAAAGCGGCATTGCCTATCTCGGCGAGGGGACATGGGTGGCCGGAGCCGGCGTCCAAGAATCCCTGCGGTCGCTGGTCGGCGATCGAATCCGCGAGCTGATCGCGGTTCCCGCGACGGAAGCCTACGCCGCGAATTGCGTTCGCGTGAACGACCGGCTGCTGGTGGCCGCCGGTTACCCGCAGATGACTGCGGCGCTCGGCAGGAACCGCCGCGTGGTGCAACTCGAGATGTCCGAATTCAGAAAAATGGACGGCGGTTTGAGCTGCTTGTCGCTGCGCTTTTAGTGTGACTTGCCGCTCGTTTGACGCGCCGCTTTGGTGACCGGCTTCACTGTCCGCATATCCGGACGAAAGCGCCCGATCTGAAATAAGACGGGGGCACGCTTGACTCCCGGGATTTCTGGTACGAAAGGGCGGATGAATATCCGTACCAAAATAATATCTCTGTTGGCGCTGCTGTTTGCGGTATTGGTCGTGCTCGAAGTCGCCGTCCAGAAACAGGTGCTGATGCCGAGTTTCGCGCAACTCGAACGGGAAGACGCAGAAACGTCGATGAAGCGCATCGGCTTTGCGCTCGATATGACCCTCGAGAGTCTGGAATTGAACGCCGCGGACTGGGGCAATTGGGGCGAGCTTTATCAATTCGTGCAGGCGCCGACCCAGGCTTTCGTCAGCGCCAACTTCACCCCCGAGGCGGTGAAGTCGCTCAAAATGTCCGTGGTGCTGGTCGTCGATATGACCGGCCGCTACGTGTTATCCAGTGCCCGGAGCTTGGAGACCGATGAGCCGCTGGATCTCGATCTTACCGCCCGCCCCGCATTGGCGGATGACTTTCCGTGGCGTAAGAATTTGATGGACGGCAAGCCGGCCAGAGGACTGCTGCGGACCAATCGAGGCGTCATGATGATCGTCGCCGCACCCGTGTTGAACGGCAGCGGCAGCGGACAGCCCCGGGGAATGGTGATCATGGGTAGGTTGCTTACCCCGGTCCAGGTGCAGATGATTGGTGCACAGGCACAGGCGAGTCTTACACTGCTGCAGGATCGCCGGTCCGCAGGCGCGGACGAAGTCACCGAGACCGACACCTCGACCCAGGTCATCAGGCCGTTCGTCGATATCTATGGCAAGCCGCTCATGAGCCTGCGTGTCGACGTTCCGCGCAGGATCACCGCGCGCGGCCAACGGGCGGTGACCTATGCGTCGCTCTACCTGATGGGCGCGGCAATCACCGTGCTGCTGCTGCTGGTGATCACGCTCAACCGCATCGTCCTGGAGCCGTTGGCACGCGTGACCCGGCACGCGGTGGCGGTGGGTGAAGGCACCGATCTCACGGTTCGGCTGAACATACCGGGGCAGGATGAGGTTGCGCGGCTGGCGCGCGAGTTCGATCGGATGGTCGAGCGGGTGGCCGAATCCAGGCGCCAGCTCGTCGATCAGTCCTTCCAGGCCGGCTTCGCGGAACTGGCCAAGGGCGTTCTGCACAATCTGGGCAATGCCATGACGCCGCTCGGTGTCAGGCTCTCGACGCTCGGCAACCGCTTGCGCGATGCACCCGTGGCCGATGCGGATCTCGCATTCGCAGAGCTCGCCAAGACCGGCGAAGGTTCGGCGCGGCGCGCCGATCTCGAAGAGTTCTTGCGCCTGGCGTGCCGGGAATTGGCGGCCGCCGTCAAGGACGCGCGGGGCGACGTCGCCGTCGTGCAGCGACAATCCACCATCGTGCAGACCGCGTTGAGCGAGCTCATGCGCTCCACGCGCAACCCGCACGTCGTGGAGTCCGTGCGTCTGCCTGATCTCGTGGCGCAGACGCTGGAGATCGTGCCCGATGCCTGCCGTCAGCGGCTCGCCGTGGACGCCGACGATTCGCTGCGAGAAGTGGGCGCGGTCAACGTCGCACGCACGGTCCTGCGCTTGATTTTGCAGAATCTGATCATCAATGCCGCCGACGCGGTGCGGGACGCCGGCCGGGACAAAGGGGTGCTGCGCGTGGCGGCCGAGATCGTCCGCGAGGCCGACAGCGAAACGCTGCACCTGCATTGCAAGGACGACGGGGTGGGAATTGCGGCGGATGACCTCGCGCGCGTGTTCGACAAAGGTTTCTCCACCAAGTCCCGCGAGACCAACTATGGCATCGGTTTGCATTGGTGCGCCAACGCGATCGGCGCAATGGGCGGGAGGATCTGGGCGGCAAGCGAGGGTCCTGGCCTCGGTGCCTCGATGCATCTGATGCTGCCGCTGTCGGTTGGAGAGGATCTTTCGAATACCTGAAGTACCCGAGGTTGCCCGTGTCCCACAAAAAAAGATTGCCGATTCGAGTCCTCGTCGCCGACGATGAAGCCGAGGTGCGCGATGCGTACCGGCAGATTTTGCTCGAGCGGGATACGAGCAGCGAAACCGCCGTTTTTCGCGATTTACGCGAACGGCTCTTCAGCAACCCCAAGCCCGATCAAGCAGCGAACAAGCCTGCGCCCAGCGATGTGACGTTCGCACCCTCGTTTTGCGAGGGTGCGGAAGCCGCGGTCGCGGCCGTGCGCGACGCGCTTGCGGCGGAGGATCCCTTTGCGGTGGCGTTCCTCGACATGCGGATGCCCCCGGGCCCGGACGGGGTCTGGGCCGCGTCGCGAATTCGGGAGCTGGATCCGGCCATCGAAATCGTGATATGCACCGCGTATTCGGACGTCGACCCGCGCGATATCGGGGGTTTCGTGCCGCCGGAGGAGAAGTTGTCGTATCTGCAGAAGCCGTTTCATCCGCACGAGATCCGGCAGATGACGATTGCGCTGGCCAGCAAGTGGCGCGCCGAACATCGCATCGTGAAGCTGGCCTATTTCGATGCGCTGACGGGCCTGCCGAACCGGGAACAGGCGCACAATCGCCTGAACAGCGCGCTCGCGGCCGCCAAGCAGCACCAGCGGATGCTGGCGGTGCTGTATCTGGATCTCGACAATTTCAAGCGGGTGAATGACACGCTGGGGCATGCCGTGGGCGATGAACTGCTGTGCCTGGTCGCGGCGCGACTGCGCCATTCGCTGCGCTTCGACGATGCCACGGCGGAATCGGCGGATGCGCGATCGAATCACATCGCGCGCTTGGGCGGCGATGAGTTCATCGTGATCCTGCCCAGCATCCGTTCCGCGGATGATGCGGCCGCGGTGACGGCGCGGCTCATCGCCGAGCTGCAGGAGCCGATGCGTCTTGCGCTGCACACGTTGGTGGTGACGCCCAGCGTCGGGATCGCCGTGTTTCCGTCGGACGGGGTGGATGTGGAAACGCTGCTGCGCAATGCCGACCTCGCGATGTATTTTGCCAAGCGCAAGGGTCCGGGAATGTCGGCCTTCTTCGACGCCTCGATGAACGACGCGGCGCTGCACCGCTTCACCCTGGAAGCGAAATTGCGGGGCGCCTTGGAGCGCGGCGAGTTCAGCCTGCACTACCAGCCGCAATTCGACGTGCGCACGGGAGGCCTCTCCGGCATGGAGGCGCTGCTGCGCTGGACCAACGATGAGCTGGGCGTCGTGCCCCCGCTGGAATTCATTCCGGTGGCTGAGGAGACGGGACTGATCCTGGGCATCGGTGAATGGGTGCTGCGCAACGCCTGCCTGCAGGCCAAAGTCTGGGTCGACGAGGGTCTGCCGGTGGCGCGCATGGCGGTCAATGTCTCGGGACAGCAATTCGTGCTCAAGGAGTTTCCGCGGCAGGTGGCGTCCATCATCAAGGAGACCGGAATCGACCCGTCCATGCTCGAACTGGAAATCACCGAATCGGTGGTGATGAAGGACGAGGCGTGGGCCGAGCAGGCGCTGCTGCAGCTGAAGGAACTGGGAGTGATGCTGGCCATCGACGATTTCGGCACCGGCTATTCGAGCTTCGGCCGGCTGCGGCATTTCGCGGTCGATCGGCTCAAGATCGACCGCTCGTTCATGACCAGCCTCATCGATTGCAGCGACGACCGGGCGATCGCCGCGGCCATCATCTCCATGTCGCGTTCCTTGCGGATCAACGTCACCGCAGAGGGGGTCGAGAGCTTTCCGCAACTGCTGTTCCTGCAGGAACACGATTGCCACGAGGCGCAGGGATTCTTGTTCAGCCGCGCATTGCCGGCAACGGACGCGCACAAGCTGCTGTGCCGAGCCGCCGAAACGACCGCTGGCACGCGCACCCAGCGCTTGAGGTCGCTGATCGGCTAGCCTCGCGAAACGCCCGCGGTCATGCGTCCGGGCCGGCGGCCGGCGGTCGTGATCGGCCGCGCGTTGCGATACACTGGCGTGGCCGACGGTCTCATGACGGAATCCAATGGCTTGGCTCGAACCGGTAACGCTGTGCAGTCCGCGGGTGGATCTCGTACCGCTGGATAAATCCCATCTCGCCGATCTTTGCGAAGCGGTCCGCGACGGCGAGCTGTGGAAGCTGTGGTACACCTCGATTCCCAGCCCGGACGGGATGGGTACGGAGATCGATCGGCGGCTGCACTTGAGAGCGGAAGGCTCGATGCTGCCCTTTGCAGTCATCGACAAGGCGGCCGGAACCGCGGTGGGCATGACGACGTTCATGCATGTCGACGCCGTCAATCATCGCCTCGAAATCGGATCGACCTGGTATCGCCGGAGCGTGCAACGAACGGCTCTGAACACCCAGTGCAAGCGGTTGCTGTTGGGTCATGCATTCGAGGTGCTGGGGTGCATCGCCGTGGAGTTTCGCACTCATTTCATGAATGCAAAGAGCAGGGGCGCCATCGAGCGGCTCGGTGCAAAGCTCGACGGCGTGCTGCGCCAGCATCTGCGCACGGCCGACGGCACGTTGCGCGACACCTGTGTCTACAGCATCATCGCCAGCGAGTGGCCGGCGGTTCGCTCGAACCTCGAATGGCAATTGCATCGGCCCCGATAGCGGACGCTGATCACACCCGTACGCGCACCCGCTCCTCCAGCAAGCGGTGTCCGAAGTTGCGCATTCGATCGACGAAGCTTTGTGAAACTTCGTAGCCGCTCGACACCAGCAGGGTCCCAAGGTCGGTACGCAAGTCATCCATCAGTATCATTCCCGGAACCACGTCGGCCAGCCGGATCTCACGCAACTGGGTGGCGGAATCGACCGCGTTTTGCAAGGCGGCGAGGTGCGCCAGCAGCGGCGCGTTCTTCGCGCCCCAGCGGGCCCGCAGGGTGGCGATCGCCGTCGGGGCGCTTTCGCCGCGACTCGTCAGAGCGTCGAATTCAAGGACGTTGATCAGAACGGTGGCATTTGCCGCGACCTCGGCCGATGCCGGGATCTTGGCGATCCTGGGATGGGCTGCATAGGCCAGGATGGCCGCGACATTCTCGAGACGGGGAATCCTGGCAAGCAACCTCTGGGTAACCTTGGGTACTTCCGACAGCAACAGCTTTTCATCCGAGTCGAGCGGCTCCCCGGCGACCGCCTTCTCCACGAGTTCTATCGGTAGAGAAACGTACCCGACCTGAGATAGCAGTGCAGCGGCTTCGAGTTCCCAGCTCGGCGCGAGCCCGCACGCCGCAGCAAGCTTGATGGCCAGGCGCTTTATCCGGCCACCTCGGCCAAAAGCGATGGGATTGACGATCGCCAGCACGTCGACCAGCGCACGGATGCTGCCCAGCACCGTCTGCTGCAGCAACACCTTCTCCGCGGTGATGAGCTGATGTTGCCGCACCGCTGCCTCGACCGCCGCAATGAGCTTTTCCGGTGCGCAGGGTTTGGTCAGAAATCGGAAAATCTGTCCCTCGTTGACCGCGGCGACCGCCGCATCGCGCCCGGTTTCGCCGGTCAACAGCAGCCGCGTGGAGTCCGGCCATAGCTCCCTGACCTTCGTGAGAAATGCCGCCCCGTCCATTCCCGGCATACGCATGTCCGATATGACGACGGCTGCTCCGGCCATCCGTTCCAGCATGGCAAGCCCCTCGGCGCCGCCCGTCGCGGTCGACACGTCGAAGCCGCGGCGTAGCGTGAGCTTCAGGCCGTCGAGCACGCGCGGCTCATCGTCGACGCATAGAATGGAAGCAGTTGTCGGCGGCATCGAGGTCAGACGGCCTCCTGGCCGCCAAGCAGCGCCGTCGCGCGTTCCACCAGCGCTTCCCACGAATGAGGAAAATTAATTGCGCGAAGATATTCGTCATCCAGCATCGGCGCCTTCGCTTCGAACGCCGGCATATCCCGCGGATTTATTTTCAGGAGCAACGCCTGAGCGATGGCAACCGCGCTCTGCACATCGAAGGAACCATGTGCGGTCAGAGTGAGCGCCTCGTGATTGGCGACCGCTTCGACGACCTCATACGGCAGTCCCCACAATCCCAGCAGATAACCGCCGGCGACGCCGTGGCTCACCCCGACGAACTTCTGCTCGGCCTCTGCAAGCGGCGTTCCGGCAGCGGCGGCCTCGAGCGCCCGCTGCATCTGATCCTTAAACTGCCGCGCCAGCAGCAGGATCCCGACATCGTGCAGGAGCCCGGCAAGAAACGCGTCCTCGGCCCATGGAGCATCGGCGGCGAGCGAGCGCGCGATTGCCGCTACGCTGAGCGCGTGCCGCTGCATCTGTCCGAGGTCCAGGCCCGGCGACAGGGGTTTGCCGGGCCGAAATAATTCGGCGGATAACACCATGCTTCGCACCGTCGTCAGACCCAGGTAGCTTACGGCCTGCTTGATGGTGGCAACGCGGCGCGGCAGGCGAAAGAATGCCGAATTGCACACCTGAAGTACTTTTGCCGAGACCGCCGGGTCCTTCTGAATGATCGCGGAAACCTGGCTCAAATCGATGCTCGGGTCTGCGAGCGCACGCTGCAGTGCTGCAAAGGTGCTGGGCAGCGGAGGCAGCGCTCCGATCGCGCCCAGCTGAATTCTGAGCTCTTGCGATTCGATCAGCGCTTGGGTGCCGAGACATCGATCGATACATTCCTCGAGCTGCTTCGGTTCGCAGGGTTTGCTCAAGTAACGGTGTGCGAGGGACATGAGGCTCTGCGACTGGCCCGCGTCCGCGTAGCCCGACAAGACAACGCGAATCGTGCCCGGAGAGTCGGTCCGGACTCGTGCGACCAGCGTGGTGCCGTCCACGCCGGGCATTCGAAGATCCGTCACCAGCACGTCGAAGTGCGACTCCCGCATCAACTCGAGCGCTTGGGCGCCACCCTCCGCAAAGTGCATGTCCCAGTCTTTGCGCCGCGTGTACAAGCCTGCTTTGAGCCCTTGCAATACCTGCGGCTCGTCATCCACGAACAGCAGGCGCTTCACGGCCGGTCTCCCGCTGGAGCGCCGACCGGCAGGCGCAGCGTAAAACAAGTACCCACGCCCGGTGTACTGGCAACGCTGATGCGGCCGGAATGTTTGTCGACCACGATGGAGCGCGCGATTGCGAGTCCCTGCCCGCTGCCGCGGCCTACTTCCTTGGTGGTGAAGAAGGGATCGTAGATCTTATCGATGATTGCCTGCGGAATGCCGCAACCGTTATCTTCGAATTGCAATTCAGCCCACCCCTCGGCCAGAGACGTCCGGATCATGATTCTGCCGCTCTCGGCGTTTCGACCGGCGTCCGCGAGCGCGTGCGCGGCATTGACGATCAGGTTCAAAAACACCTGGCTGAGCTCGCCAATGTTGCAAATGACCTGCGGCATTTCGCCACAGTGCAACTGCACCGTCGCGACATACTTGTATTCGCTGCGTGCGATGAGAAGCGTCGTCTCGATCGCCCGGTTGAGGTCCGCGGGTGCTTTCTCGGTCGCGTCGGGATGGGCGAACTCCTTCATTGCGCGAACGATGGTCGCCACTCGCTGGGTGCCTTCGATAATTCTCTCGATCGCGCGGGGAACTTCTTCCAGGAAGAACGGCAGGTCCGGGGCCGAATGCGCTTCCTGAGGCTGCTCGGCGCCCGCAACGGCCGCAAGCATCTCGTTGAACGCGGACCCGAGAAAATGCACGCTGTCGCTGATGTACTGAATGGGCGTATTGATTTCGTGTGCAATCCCCGCAGCCAGCCGACCCACCGCTTCCAGCTTCTGTGCCAGATCCAGTTCCACCTCCACCGCTTGACGGATGAGCATCTGCTTGCGCAGCTGCTCGTTGGCCTGCGCCAGGCTTGCGGTTTGAATTCGCAGGGTCTCTTGGAGCGCGGCAAGTTGCCGACGTAGTTCCTGCTCGCTGCACGCCTTATCGGTAAACGCGCCGAGCGGATCCCGCCCGGCGATCTCCGCGTCCGTTACGCCATCCTCGGCTGCTGCAGGCTGCAATTCGGCCTCCATGGTCAGGGGGTATCTGCCATACGGCGCGCCAGGGGTTCGATGAACTCGGAGTGCCAGTTCATCAACGCCATCGCCGGCATCGGCCGTGCGAAGAGATACCCCTGTACCTTGGTCGCCCCAAGCCGGCGAATCTTATCGAGTGAGTCCGACGTTTCAATACCTTCGACGATGGCCTCGATCTGGAGCTTTTTCGCAACGGCCAGAGCTGCGCCGATGATCGCCTCGCCACCGCGGTTGAAATCACGAACGAAGACGGCGTCGATCTTGAGCGTATCTACCGGCAGCCTGCTCAAGTACGCGAGTGACGAGTAACCCGTCCCAAAATCGTCAATGGCGACGCGAAGTCCGAGACGCCGCACCTCGGATAGCACCGTGCAGACCCTATCGAGGTCCCCGGCGAAAACCGTCTCGGTCACCTCCAACTCGAGCGCCGCGGGCTCGAGCCCGCTCTTTTTTATGGACTGGGACAGCAATTGAATGAACCCACCATGAAGAATTTGCGATACGGATACGTTGACGCTTACTCTCCGGAAGAGCGGACCGAACATTACTTTGGCGTCCGCACAGGCTCGGTTCAGCACCCATTCTCCAAGCGGTATGATCAGATCGGTGCTTTCTGCGAGCGGGATAAATATGCCGGGTGGAACGGCGCCGAGCCGCGGATGCTGCCACCGAGCAAGCGCCTCGATCGAGTAGACGCGATTGCACTCCAGGTCGACAATGGGTTGATATTGCAATTGCAGCTGTTCCTCGGCAACCGCAACTCGCAGCGCTTGAATCGTCTCGCGCCGCAGATCATCCCTTGCCCTGGACTCTTCGGAGTAAAAAAATACCGAGTTATGCGCCGGTTGCGCAGCCTCTCGTGCCGCGAGCGCCGCGTACCGCAACACGACGCGTGGATCGCCGCTGCAGATCGACATCTGTGCAATTCCCACTCTGACGCGATACTGCAGGGCCATGCCATCGACCTCGACAGGTTGTTCGAGGACGCGGACCAGGCGGCGCGCAAACGTTTCGGCCGACGCCTCGGATGAATCCGCCAGATCCGTCAGGGCAACGAAGGTCTCGGGTCCGTACTGAGCAAGGCATTGTGCAGAGAAGAAGGCCCGCCGCAGCCTTGCAACTACGATGCGCATGGCATGATTCATAGTTCGAGGCTCGTAGGCATCCGACAGCTCTTCGAGGTTCACCATATCGATGCAGAAGACGAACTCGGTCGCAAGCTGGGCGGTTCGCTTTTGTTTCCGGTACGAATTCAAATGCTCCATCAAGCTTTTGCGGCTTGCGAGGCCGGTGAGCGCATCACGTCCAAGCGCGTCCCGCTCGGCGATGCGACGTATCGCGATGCGCTCGCGCACCTCGCCGTCGTACTCCGCAATCGCTTCCTCTATTGCTTCGAGAATTGTTTCGACGGGACATGGCTTGGTCAGGAACCGGCATATCCCTCCCGCGTTGACCGCCGCGAGCGCCGTAGGGACGTCGGCGTATCCCGTGAGCAATATTCGCCGCGCATTGGGAATGATTCGACGCGAAGCCGAAAGGAACTGCGCGCCGTTCATGCTGGGCATGCGCATGTCGGAAATGATCACGGCGACTGCAGGGGTAGAGCGCAAAATATCGAGCGCGACGGAGCCGCTGGTAGCGGTCTCGACGAGATACTTCCGCTTCAGCGTAGGCGCCAAGGCTTGCAGAATCTTCGGTTCGTCGTCAACACACAAAATCACATGACTGTTCGGCATCGACCTCGACCTCTCCCTAGCGCGGCGCGTTGGCCGGTCCCGCGGCTCGCGCATGGTGGAGCGTTCCCGAACCGGTCACAGGTACCCGTGTCACAGTTTGATGATCGCTCACGCTTTGCAGCGGTTGCACAGGTTCGATTTTTTTAAGAAGAGGGAAATCCCCTATGGAATGGCGGCATTACCTGAAGTAGGACTTGGCGCGCCTATGTTCAATCGTGCATAGGTGAGTCGGGTTCAAAGTAAGGTTACTTGCGATCCGCGCGTGAATGCGCCGGGTACTACCTAGGGCACGCCGCAGCCACTCTGTGACCCGCAATATGCCGCGAAGGAGGAGGCTTAGAAGTGCTCCACCCAGGGGCGCAGTTCAACCTCGTGGGACCAGGCGCTGCGGTGCTGCCGCAACACATCGACATAGGCCTGTGCAATCGCGTCGGGGTCGAGAGTGCCGTCGGGCTGATCGCTGCGATCCGGGTGATGCGCGCCGCGCACGGCGCCGTCGATGACGAAGTGGGCGACATGAATGCCCTTCGGGCCCAGCTCCCGCGCGGCACTCTGCGCAAGACCGCGCAGCGCGAACTTCCCCATGGCAAAGGCCGCCGAATGCGCGAAACCCTTGACGCTCGCCGTGGCGCCGGTGATCAGGATCGCACCGCGCCCGCGGGGCGCCATGCGCTTTGCCGCTTGCTGGGCCACGAGAAATCCTCCGAATGCGGTGATCGCGATGACCTTTTGCACGGCAAGGGCATCGAGATCGGCGAGCGGGCCATGAGCACGGGTCCCCGCGTTGTAGACGACGATATCCAGCTCCCCGATTCGCGCCGTCGCTTGATCGAAGAGTTTGGCGACGGATTCCGGATCGGAGGCGTCGGCCGCGAAACATTGCGCACCGGTCTCGCGGGCAAGCGAGTCGAGCTTTTGGACATTGCGGGCCGCCAGCGCAATGTTGACTCCGAGACCCGCGAGGCGCCGGGCCACCGACGCGCTGATGCCGGGCCCGGCACCGACGATCAATGCATTTCGATAGGGGAATTCCGGCATGGTGATTTTTCCTATTGAGCGTCGCGTCGGATGCGCCCGACGCGCCCGACGCACCCGACGCACCCGTACTTCGATTACCCAGGTTCTTTTGCGAAAACCAGCAAGCGATTGTACGCCGGCAGGTCATGATCGGCGTCCAGTCGTAAACCGTACTCCGCGGCCAGAGAGGTGACCGCGTGAATGTCGCGCAATCCGGATTGCGGGTCGCGCTCCTGCAGCATCCGGTCGAATTCTCGGTTGCTGTCCGATGTGTACCTTCCGTCGTAACGAAACGGCCCGTACACGCATAGCACGCCGCCCGGCGCCAGTACGGCGCCGATGCCGCGGTACAGCGAAATCACCTCGGGCCACGACATGATGTGCAGTGTGTTGGCGGTGAACACGGCATCGACGGTGCGCAGTGGCCATACCGCTTGGCGCACATCGAGCAGGGTGGGTGGACTCAAGTTGCGGCCGCCCTCGAGCTTCGCACGCGCGGTCAAATCGGCGAGGTATGCCGCCTGCTCCGTCGGGTGCCATGTCAGGTGCGTCAAGGCTTTGGAGAAATACACGGCATGCTGGCCGGTGCCGCTGCCGATTTCCAGGACATGAACCCGGCCGGCAAAAGCAGTCCTCAGCACCTCAAGGATCGGTCCCTTGTTGCGCTCACAGGCTGCGGAGAATGTAAGCATTCGAACCTCGATTTTGCAATTCAGCCAATTGGCGAGTAGGCTGGCGCCGGTTGGCGAGAGTTATGACCTTTTCAATACCGTCAGCGGCTGAATCCTATGACAACCGAGAGCATCCTGGGACTTCCCGCCGTAGAACGCGACTCACTGGAGCTGATTGACGCATTAGCGGAGGGTATCCCGGTCAGGGCCCTGCCCAATTTTAAGCGGGCGGCACGTCTATCGGACAGTGAATTTGCTCATCTCTTGGGCTTGGGCGGCCGCACGCTTACGCGCCTAAAATCCGCCCGTACCGGGCGATTGTCCGCGGAGGTGTCGGATCGCTTGTATGCGGTGGCTTCGATTTATGCGCTCGCCGAGGAAGTTTTCGGCGATCGTGACACTTCGGTTGCCTGGTTGGAAGACCCTCAATTTGCATTGCGCGCGCAGCGACCGCGCGAACTGCTGGCGACGGAGGTAGGCCGGCAACAAGTGCGCTCATTGCTCCTGCGAATCGAGCACGCGCAACTCGCTTGAGCGAGCGTCGGCGAAACAGGCGCCAAGACCGAAGCCGATGCGAGTGTTTCGCCTCTGTAAGCAGATCTACTCCGGCACGGTGTTGAACGGTGAGGGGGGACTCATCGTCGACGGCCGGTGGCACTCTACGGCGCGTCGTGTCGTCTATACCGCAAGCTCCGAGGCTCTGGCCGTTCTGGAGGTGCGCGTGCACCTTGGGCGTTTCGTGCCGAACGCAGCCTACGCGGTGCACGTAGTCGAGGTTCCCGATGCGCAAATACAGACGTTCCCCTCGGGGGCTTCGGACGAATCGTGGAATGCGGTCCCGCCGCCCGGCCATGCTCGCAGAATCGGTGACGTTTGGTTACGCGAGAATGCAACCGCTGCGCTTTCGGTGCCGTCGATACACAGCGCGACGGATCGGAATATTCTGCTAAACCCAGCACATCCGGCCGCGGCGGGTTTTATCGTGGTCCAAGTCTACCCCTATCGGTTCGATACCCGCCTATTTGCCTCGCCTGTGCGCCCGCGGCCGCGTCGTCGCCGTTGACCAAGGCGCTGCTCGATGAGTGGCGTGGCGCGCCCGCGGGGCGCGGACCGGCAGTCGACTACTCAATTGAACGAACTTTCGCTACAGTGTGGCCCCGATTGGCGTGACACGAAGGAGATACTTGATGGCGCTTTCCCTATACGATTTTTCCGTCCCCGCATTGACGCGCGGTTTGACGAATTTGTCCGCGATCCTCGACAAGGCGGCCGCCCATGCCGCGGCCAAGAAATTCGATTCCATCGTGCTCGCGCAGTCGCGCCTGTTTCCGGACATGTATGCGCTCACCCAGCAGGTGCAAATCGCCTGCGACACCGCCAAGGGAGCGGCCGCGCGTTTGGCGGGAATCGAGGCGCCCAAGCACGAAGACAACGAGGCCACGCTGGATGAACTGAAGGCACGGATCGCGAAGACCTTGGATTTTCTGAAGACGGTTACCGCCGCGCAGCTGCAGGGTGCGGAAAACCGCAGCATAGAGCTCAAGTTTCCCAGCCGTACGATGAGATTTACCGGGGCGGCCTATCTGACCGACTTCGTGTTGCCGAATTTCTATTTTCACTCCAGCATCGTCTATGCGCTGGTGCGCAAGGCCGGCGTCGAAGTGGGCAAGCGCGATTTCCTGGGCGCCATTCAGTAGCGCAGCGGCGGAGCGCGGCAGCAGAATAGCGCGGCGGCCGGTACCGAGCGCCGGCCGCCGGCTCGCGGCGCGTCCGCCGGCTCGCGGCGCGTCCGCCGGGCTCAAGTCATCTGTTCCACCAGCTGTTCGACCCGGGTGAAGAGCTTCTCTTCAGTGCGGGCGTCGTGCGCGAAGCGCAGTTTGAGGGGGCCATCGAGACGATATTCCTTCGGCCGTCCTTGAACCAGCTTGAGCACCCGCTTCGGGTCGACCTTGTTTTGTTCCTCGAAGATGAAATACCCGCTGTTTGCGCCCGCATCGATTTTGCGAATTCCCAGCTGCCCGGCGCGCAGCTTGAGGTAGGTTGCGCGGAACAGCGATTGCGCGTACGTAGGCATCGGCCCGAAGCGGTCGATCATTTCGACTTTGAGTTCGTCGAGCTCTTCGCGCGACGGCGTGCCGGCGATGCGCTTGTACAGCACCAGGCGCAAATGCACGTCCGGCACATAGTCCTCGGGGATCAACACCGGCACGTGCAGATCGACTTCGGGGCCCGCATCGAGCGGGCGCTCGAGATCGGCTTGTTTTCCGGACTTCAGCGCGGCAATGGCGCGCTCCAATAATTCCATGTACAGGTTGTAGCCGATCTCTTGTATCTGCCCGCTTTGTTCATCGCCCAACAGCTCGCCGGCGCCGCGAATCTCCAGGTCGTGAGTGGCCAAGGTGAAGCCGGCACCGAGTTCCTCCAGCGATTCCAGCGCTTCGAGGCGCTTGACGGCATCGGCGGTCATCGCCTTGCGCTGCGGCGTGATCAAGTAGGCGTACGCCCGATGGTGGGACCTGCCCACCCTGCCGCGCAATTGGT
>Ga0070696_100001293_pt1 | contig 16312 bp, 13 predicted proteins | sample KBSK1253metaG_FD_65474 | JGI IMG/M metagenome (GOLD analysis project Ga0070696, IMG submission 65474) | Corn, switchgrass and miscanthus rhizosphere microbial communities from Kellogg Biological Station, Michigan, USA - KBS K1-25-3 metaG | ecosystem: Host-associated > Plants > Roots >... | reverse complement strand
GTGATCGATTCCCACTTCGATCTGCTTTCGGAATCCCACCATCTTGACCAGATACGCGCCCGCCCACATCAGCCACGCGAGCTTTCCAGAAATGGGAATGCCGAACAGCTCGAGCACCGACGAGTGCTTGCCGAGCGAGATGATGTAGCCGGCGTCCTTGAATTGGAACGGGGCGGGTGCCAAGCCCTTCGACCGGCGGACGAGCGTGTCGCCGACGTAGGCTCCCATGGCGATCGCCGTCTGCGAGAGCGCCGGCTGCATCCTTCCGTCGGGACGGAGCGACGCGGCGCAGTCGCCGAGAACGTAGATGTCCTCGAGCGGCTTGCCGTCGTTTCCGATCGCACGAAGCCGCTCGTCCACGAGGACGCGGCCGTCCTTGTGATGCCGGGCCGGCAGATCGCGCACCAGGGGCGGCGGAGCGACGCCCGCGGTCCAGAGAATCGTGAACGCATCGACGGATCTTCCGCCCGAGTAATGGACCCGCTTCGCCTCCACTCGATCCACGCTCGCGTTCAAGACGACCTTCACGCCGCGCCGCTCGAGGAAGCGATGCACGTAGACCGAGTGGTCGGGCCGGGCGGTCGGAACCACGCGGCTTCCTCCCTCGAGCACCATCACCGAGAGATCGGCGGGCAAGAGGCTGGGGTAGCGGGGAAGGAGGGTCTCGCGTGCCATCTCGATCAACTCGGCCCCGACCTCGACTCCGGTGACGCCGCCCCCCACGATGACGAACGAGAGAAGCCGGCGGCGCTGTTCCAGCGTTTCGGCCTGCTCCGCCATCTCGAAGAGTTCGACCACGCGCGCGCGGAGCGTCATCGCGTCGACGATCGTCTTGAACGGCCGCGCGTGCTCTTCGGCACCCGGGACGCCGTAGTAATTCGTCGTGCTCCCCACCGCGACCACGAGCACGTCGAACGGCTCGGTCAGGTTGTTGTGGAGATGCACCTCGCGTCGAACGAGATCGATTCGGGTCGCCTTGTTCTTGTGGAAGCGGATGTGGCGGTGGCGCGCCATTTGGCGAAGGGGATAGACGATGTGGCGCGTCTCGACCGCGCCGACCGCGACCGCGGGAAGGAGGGGGTTGAACTGGAAGAAGTTCTCCTTGTCGATGAGGAGCGTGTCCCAGTACTCGCGGGCGGCGCGGGACTTCCCGATCGCCCGCGCCACGTCGAGTCCGGCGAAGCCGCCACCGAGGATGACCAGCCGCTTTCCCGCCATGCAGAAAAAATAGCACTTTGGCTGTTTGCCGGCAGTCCCTTAGCGTATCTTTCGCGGCGATGAACGACGACGAAATCGATGCCGATCTGATCGGGCGACTCGCCGCTCGGGACTTCCGCGCGATGGACACGCTCTTCGATCGGCACACCGCGGCCCTCACTCCGATCGCCGCACGAATCCTGCGCGACCGCTCCGAGGCGGAAAACGTCGTCCAGGATTCGTGGCTTCAGATCTGGCGCGACGCGGCCGCCTACGATGCGCGCCGCGGGACCGTCGAGGCCTGGCTCCGATCGATCGTTCGATCGCGCGCCCTGGATCGGGCCACGGTCCTGGCGGCGCGTCGCAACGTCGCGTCGCCCGGCGGCGCGGCCGATCCGGCCGCCACCGCGGATGCCGACGACCCACTGTCGGCCCCATCGACCCTACCGAGCCCCGCCCTCAAGGGGCGTGTGATGGCCACGATCCAGGCCGGCGGCGCCGAGTCCGTGCTCGAACGATCGCACGCCGCGAAACAGCCGTTCGTCGCGGCCGAGGAATTGCTGGACGACTCCGCGGCGCCGCTCCACGCGGCGGCCGTGCCGCACGCGGCGGCGACACCGCTCACCGCGACCGCACCGCCGCTCGCGCCGCCCCACTACCCGCGCGATCGAGAACCCGAGCCCGAGCCGATCCCACCGCATGAGCACGAAGCGCCCGTCCTCGCGTCCCCTCGCGGATTGGGCTGGGTCTGGACCGTCGGGTGGGGACTGGCCGTGATCCTCGCGATCGTGGCCGGGACGCTCCTCGAATCCACCGGACGGCTTCGCGCGATCATCAGCGCCCGGAACAACGAGGTGAACGAGCTGCACCGCGAGGCGGCGACGGAAGGGAAGTGGGCGGCAATCCTCGGCTTTCCGGGAGCGCGGCTCGTGGACCTGGCGCCAACGTCCGGGGCACACGCCGCGATTCGTGGGCGCGCCGTCTACGCCCCCGCGGCCCAGCGCGTGCTCGTGGTCCTCGAGGGTGCCTTGCCGCCCGCGGGAAACGATTACGAATTGTGGGTCGTTCGGGGCGGCACGCCGGTGAGCCAGGGCGTGGCGGCGCCGGACTCGAGGGGAATCGCGGTCATGCGCGTGGAGGCCTTTGGAGATTCCTCGCTCGTGACCGCGTTCGCGGTCTCGCTCGAGACGAAGGGCGGCTCGCCGACACGAGCTCCGAGCGGTTCCTACGTGCTCCTCGGACCCATCGCGAACTAGACGGCGGCGCGGAGCGCGTCCTCGAGCCGAGGGCGCGTGAACTGGAAGCCGGCCGACCGGAGAAGGCTCTCGGGTATGGCCCGCTGGCTGGCGAGCAGCATCTCCACCGCCATGGCGCCGAGCGCCAGACGGAGCGCGAACCCAGGGGCAGGGAGAACGGCGGGGCGGTGGACCGCGCGGCCCAACGCCTGAACGAAGTCGGCGTTCCGGACCGGCTCCGGCGACGACGCGTTGATCGACCCCTGCATCGAGCCGTCGGAAAGCGACCGCTCGACGATCGCGAGGAGGTCCTCGAGCGCGATCCACGACATCCACTGACGTCCGCTTCCCAGGCGGCCGCCCAGTCCCAGGCGGAAGAGGGGCAGGATCGCCGCGAGCATGCCGCCGCGAGAACTGATCACCGGAGCGATTCGAAAGCGCACCACGCGGATGCCCGCGTCTTGCGCCGGCATCGACGCCGCCTCCCAATCACGGCAGAGGTCCGCCAGGAATCCCGATCCGGGTCCGCTCGCTTCCGTTAGAACCTCGTCGCCGCGGTCGCCGTAGTAACCGACTGCGGACGCGTGCACGAACACGGCCGGCGGCGGTTTGATCCGAGCCAGCGTGTCCGCGAGGAGGCGGGTCGTCCGAACGCGGCTGTTTCGAATGCGCTCGCGGCGCTTCTGGGTCCACCGGCCGCCGGCGATGTTCTCGCCGCTCAGATGAACGACCGCGTCGACGCCGGCGAGAGGCGCGGGATCGAGGACGCCCGCGTCGGGATCCCACGGGATCGACGTGCCGTCACCCCCGCCGCCATGCCCCGGCCGAACCAATCGCGAGATCCTGTGTCCCGCCGCCGCGAGACGCGGCGCGAGGGAAGACCCGATGAGGCCGCTCGCGCCGGTGATCAATACGTGCATCCCGCTAGTGTACGGCCAGACACTCCGTATCGCTACGGGGTTACGGCGTCGCGGGCTTGACGGCCCGCACCTTCACCGAGAGCACGGCGTCCCAGGCCTTCGCTTCCTTCACCGTGTCCGGCAGCGGATCGGCGCCCGGCCCATAGCCGCGCTCTTCCACGACCGCCACGTCCGCGAATCCCGCCTCGCGAATCTGCCGGAGGTAATCGTCCTTGAGGGAAGCCCCGGCGATGCAGCCGATGGTGGCATCGACGGACGCGCGGACGGATTCGGGAAGCGGCCGCGTCAGGACCAGGTCACTCACCAAGAGCCGTCCGCCCGGCTTGAGCGCGCGCATCGCTTCGGCGAACACGCGCGGCTTTTCGGGCGAAAGGTTGATCACGCAGTTGGAGATGATGAGGTCGACGGTGGCGTCGGCGACGGGGAGGCTCTCGATCTCGCCGAGGCGGAATTCCACGTTCGCGTAGCCGCCCTTCGTCGCGTTCTCTCTCGCGCGGCTCAGCATCGAGGGCGTCATGTCGACGCCGATCACGCGCCCCGTGGGTCCGACTTCGCCCGCCGCGAGAAACGCGTCGATTCCGGCACCCGAGCCGAGGTCGAGCACGGTCTCGCCCGGCTTGACGTTCGCGTGCGCGAGCGGACTGCCGCAACCCAGTCCGAGGTTCGCTCCCTCTGGAATGGCCGCCACCTGCTCGCGCGTGTATCCGAGTTCCTGGAGCACGACGTTCGAGCTGGCGCCGCAGCACGGCGAATCCTTCGTGCTTCCGCAACAACCCGTGCCTTCGCCGGCGCTGTCGGCGATCTTGCCGTACTTTTCACGGACGGTGTCTCGTATGTCGGTGGTGTTGGGACTCATGATTCGCTCCTTTCGGTGGCGGCAGCGAGATCCTGGACCAATTCCAGGAAGCGCGGCCCGGTCTGGGGCTTGATGCAGTAACAAACGCGCGGGCCGTCGATCGTGCCGGTGATCCAGCCTGCGTCCTTCAACACCTTCAGGTGCTGCGACACGGTGGCCTGCGCGAGCGGAATGCGATCCACGATCGCGCCGCAGATGCAGTCGCCGTCCGACAGCAGAAGTCGGATGATCGCGACGCGCGCCGGATGACCCAACGCCTTCGCCAATCGCGCGAGTTCTGCATCCTTTTGGGTCGTCGATGGCATTTGCGGAGACCTCCACGGGGGAAAGGGGCGACCACTCGCCTTAAATCGTATATCGTAAATATACGATATAGACTCTTGGTCGTCAATCGGGATTCGGAAAATGCTATTCTCCGACCATGTCTCAGCCGATAGATGACTACCGCGCTCTTCGAGAGAATTCGGGGGTACTCGATCTAGCGGGTTGGTGCGTCCTTCGGCTTTCCGGGCCGGATGCCCGCGAGTTCCTGCAAGGCCTATCGTCCCAGGATGTTGCGCGCGTCGTGGCCCCCGACGCGACGATGTCGCTGTTCCTCACCGAGAAGGGGCGCCCCATGGCGCTGGCGTGGATTTCCTCTTCCGCCGAAGGTTCGTCGGCCACCGTGATCGCGGATGAATCCACGCGCGAGACCCTCCGTCCTCACTTCGAGCGCTTCCGCGTGATGGAAGACGTGGAGTTCGAAGGACCCGACGGAATGCCCCGATTGATCGGCGTCGCGGGTCCGCGCCGTTCCGCTCGACTCATCGAGTTGGTCCATAGAATTCCCGGCTCCGTGGTCGTGCACTCGGAGCCGCTCTCGTTTCTGCTCGCGCCGGCGGACACGCCGGAGTCCCGGCTTCCCGCGTTCGCGCATCCGGAAGCCGCGGAGGCCTGGCGTCTCGCGGCCGGCATCCCGCGCGGTGGCGTCGATTACACGCCGGAGCGCATCGCCACGGAACTCAGCCTTCCCGAGGCGATTTCGTTCGACAAGGGATGCTACGTCGGACAGGAAGTCGTCGCGCGAACCGCGACTCGCGGACAGGTGCGCCGCCGTCGTGTGGGGTTTCGATTTCCGTGGGAAGGCGCGGCCCTTCCTTCGCAGACACCGATCCACGCGAAGGGCGCCGACGCGCCTTCCGGATTCGTCACCAGCACCGCCTCCGAGCCCGGCACCGGACAAGGACTCGGCATGGGTTATCTCTCTTCCGAAACGCTCGCGAACCCCGCGGAGCTTGCGGCGGTTCAACTCTCGAAGGCCACGCCCGTGACCGTGGGTGGCTGGCCCCTATGACGACCGCATCTCGATCGCCTCACCCGAACGTCGAACTTGGACCTCAAGGAGCGTCAATGGCTTCCACCGCCGTACCCACACCATCCGTAGAAACGCGCAGCATCGATTGGATCGGCCTCGTACCGTACGTGGCTCTTCATCTCTCCGTCTTCGCGGTGATCTGGGTGGGCTGGAGCTGGACCGCGGTGGGCGTCGCCGCCGCCCTCTACCTCATCCGCATGTTCTCGGTGACCGCCTTCTATCACCGCTACTTCTCGCACCGCACCTTCAAGACGACCCGGTGGTTCCAATTCATCGCGGCGATCATGGGAAATTCCTGCGTGCAGCGCGGCCCGCTCTGGTGGGCGGCGCATCATCGCCACCACCACCATCACTCGGACCAGAGGCCGGACATCCATTCGCCGCGACAGGACGGGTTCTTCTGGTCGCACATGGGTTGGTTCATGACGATCGAGAATTCGCGGACGAACGAGCGGTTGATCCGCGATCTGACGCGCTTTCCCGAACTCCGCTTCCTCGACCGCTTCCACGTGATCGTTCCGGCCATGCTCGGGATCGGGCTCTTTTGGCTCGGCGTGCTCCTGGAGAACGTCGCGCCGGGGCTCGGCACGAACGGATGGCAGATGTTCGTGTGGGGCTTCTGCATCTCGACGGTGGTGCTCTACCACGCGGTCTACACGATCAACTCGCTCGCGCATCGGATCGGCGGACGCCGGTACGATACCGGCGATGACAGCCGCAACAATCTCTTCCTCGCGCTCATCACCCTCGGCGAGGGCTGGCACAACAACCACCACCACTATCCCGGCTCGACCCGGCAGGGGTTCTTCTGGTGGGAGGTCGACATCAGTTACTACATCCTGGTCGGGATGTCGTGGGTCGGCCTGGTGTGGGATCTGCGGAAGCCGCCCGCCCATCTCCTCGAACGGTCCGAGCAGGGCGGCGTCTCGAGCTAGATCGCCCCGGCGCGAGACACGCGAAGGCCCCGGCAGCTCTTGCCGCCGGGGCCGTGTCGCACTCCTCCCGACCCGCTACTGATTCACCGCCGCACAGGACAAGAGTGAGAAGTCGCTGCCCAGCCGCACCGAGATCGAATGGATCTCGTCGAGATCATCATCCAGCTTGGCCGTGACCGTTGCCCTTCCCGACGGACCCGCCGTGTACCTGCCGATCACATCGTCGGCCGAGTAGGGTTCCAGTTCGCACGTGCCGTTGTCGTAATAAAGCGACACGTACTCCGTTCCCGGCTGGAGCCCATTCGCCACAACGGTAATCTGCGTTCCTCCGTGGGGGAGCGCCGTGAGCTCCACGGTGCCGGAGACGCCGGATCCGCCCACGGGCTGAAGGGTTCCGCTCACGTGATGCGTAGACGACGCCATCGCGGCGCCTGCCGCCACGAGGGAAACGAGAAAGATTGCGAGGACAAGTTGCTGGCGCATGGTTGTCTCCTCAGTGCAAGCATGTCTCGATCGCACGACATCCCCAGTGATGATACGGATGCCCGATCCCACCGTGACCCGCGAAATTTCGCTCCAACAGGCAAAAATCAAGTCCGCTCGGTTGACTTAACTCGCATATTTTGGTATAATTAGCCGTTCCAAATGGAAGTAACAGCGCGCGGGGGGCCGGTGCCCGCCCGTCCCGCTATCCTGACGCACCCCGCAGTCGTTCGACTCTAACGAGTCCAGCCCGATGTTCGGGCACATCCGAGGGGGGTGATAGCCGAAGGAAAGCACGCCGCCATAGTTCTCCGTTGTTTCTCCGCTACGCCTCATCTCACGCCGCGTGCGTGGGGCCACCAGGCTCCTCGGCGCCGCAACGTCTCACCGCAGGAGAAAAGGCGATGAATCGCAGAAGTCGTCTCGTCGTGGTCGCGACCGCCGTCATCACCCTGCTTCTGGGAAGCACGGCGTTCGCCACCAGTGTCCTCAAGATGTCTCTCCGGGATCTTGCGAAGAACTCCGACTCCATCGTGCTCGCCCGCGTCGAGGACCAATCCGCTCGTTACGACGCGAACAAGGAGATCTACACCTACATCACGCTGCGCGTGCTGGATCCGGTCAAGGGCATGAAGGCCGAGCACGGCAAGAATGCCACGCCGGATCAGCTCATCACGATCCGCCAGATCGGCGGCATCGTCGGCAACATCGCGTCGGTCGTCCCCGGCATGCCGAAATTCGTGAAGGGCGAGGAAGTGGTCGTATTCCTCTCCAAGAAGGATTCGGCGGGTTACCCGTGGGTCATGGGGCTTCAGCAGGGAAAATACTCGGTCGTCACGGACGACCAGGGTATGCGGCACGTCAAGAACGAGCTCGAGGACTTGGGCCTCCTGAATTCGGACGGTTCCATGGCCCAGGCTCAGACGAAGGCCGAAGGGCGCATGCCGCTCCAGGCGTTCCTTGACGGAATCCGTACCGACCTCAACGAGGCCGGCAAGGTTCAGGTCGATCCCACCACCCCGACCGAGTAACACGGAGGACGAGCAATCATGAATTCGATTCGATTTCGCATCGCCGTCGCCGTGATTCTCGGCGCCGCCTTTGTCGCGGCGTCGGTCGATCCGGCCGCGGCGTTCGTACGCATCGCACGTCAGGCGGACGCGTCTTCGCCGGTCGTCCAGGCGCACTGGAACGACAACGAGCTTCCGCTCTCCAGCGTCATCGATCCCACGAACAACGACATTTCGCCCGCGTCCGCCCTGGCCATCGTTCAGGCCTCGGCCCAGTCGTGGCAGGACATCAACACGTCCTACTTCACGGTGAACGCGCACCTGTTCACCGGCGCGCCGGACACCCAGCCGGATCTCGAGTTCGACGGACAAAACAGCGTCATTTTCGACGCGACCGGCGCCAACTTCCCGACCGCCGGCGTGATCGCGTTCGTCCGGACGGTCGTGGACCTGAGCGACGGCCACTCGCTCGACGCGGACCTGGTCTTCAACGACCGAGACTTCTTCTCGTCGACTTCGTCGCCGGCATTGACCCCGCCCCCGGTCACACCGCCGCCAGGCGTGCAGCAGGCGTCGGTGGACCTCCAGGCGGTGCTCACGCACGAATACGGACACTACTTCAGCCTCGACCACACCAGCGTGACCGGATCGACGATGATCCCGTTCATTCAGAACGACACGACCCAGCGCACGTTGGAGCTGGACGATCGCGCCGGCAACTCGACGGTCTATCCCGAGTCGGTCGCGCGCGGCCTCTCGGCGGACGGCGTCGACTTCCATGCCACGACGGGCCACATCTCGGGCACGGTCGTGAGCGGGTATAACGGCAGCGCGATTTTCGGCGCGCACGTCGAGGCGTTCAACCTCGCGGCCCCGACGGCCGCCAATTCGATCAGCGCCATCTCGGGTGAGTTGACGCTTCGAAACGGGCAGGGCGACTACACGATCTATGGTCTTCCGCCGGGCAACTACGCGGTCCGCATCGTTCCGCTGGACGGCGTGAATACCACGGCGGCCGACGCCAACATCGGCGGTCCGTACAACGGCCTCGACATCAATTTCGAGCCGGAATTCTGGAACGGTGCCGGCGAGAGCGGAAACGGCTTCTCCGATCCGCCGAACTCCTTCTCGCCCATCGCCGTCGGAGCGGGCGCCACGTCGAGCGGCATCAACCTGATCACGAACACGTACCCCGGCCGCGTGATCATCGCGCAGCACGGGGCGTTCGAGAACACGGTCACCTTCCGGAACACCGGATACCTGGCCGTTCGGTACGATCCGCCGTTCGATCAGACGTACACGATCCAGAACATCCAGTTCGCGACGTTCACCTTCAACGGAGTTCCGGCGACGTTCATCCGCGCTGGCCTCTACCCGATGAATCCCGCGACCGGGCTCCCCGACTTCAGCGCTCCGCTCTACGAGCAGGCGCCGTTCGTCGGAAATCCGAACGGGATCAACACGGTGGCGTTGAACTTGGCGGGGACCCCTGGCCAGACCTACTTCTGGGCCTTCCAGTTCCCTTCGTCGGCGATCCCAGGCTTCCCGAACAACTTCCCGTTCCTTCGCATGGATTTCAATCCAACGGAGCGCGGACTATTCGCGAACACCTATAGCATCTCCACGGCGCTGGCCGGCGGCGTCCTCATCGATCGCAACGTGGCCGTCGACATGACGTGCCAGGTCAGCGATCCGAGCGAAGCGCCGATCTCGGCCATTCCGGCCGTTGGCGGCAATCGCCGTGCCACGAAGACCGAGTTCAACTTCCTGCCGCCGCCGAACGTTCGCGCCGACGGCTTCACGATGGCTCAGAACTCCCTGGATCACGTCGACCTCGTCGTGCGCAATCCATTCGCGTACGCGCTCGTGGCCTCCGGCGGCGCCGGAAACGGCTCGATTTCGGTCGCGCCGAGCCCGCCGAACACGCCGCCCACGATCTGGGCGACGCAGGCGGTCGACAAGAACGGGAACAAGAGCATCCTTTCGAACGCCGTCATTCTCGGACTGAACGAGGATGCGAGCGAGCCGAACGGGCACTCGCACGAGGCGACCGTGCTCACGACTCCGGTCGTGGGAAGCGTCAAGACCTACTCGCCCGCAGGCGATCTCGATTACTACCAGGTGTCGGCCAGGCCGGGAGACACGATCGAGGCGTCGGCCACGGCGACGGGTCAGGATGGCGCGAACAACATGGACCTCGTCATGTTGCTGTTCGACAACTCGGGCGATCTCGTCGCGTTCAACGACGACTTCACCGGGTTGAATCCCAAGATCACGTTCGTGGTCCCGCCGCCCAAGGGGAATTCGAACGCCGCGCGCAAGTTCGCGATCCAGGTCACGGACTTCGCGGGCTCGGCCTTCCAGCCGACCGGCGTGCCTCAGGTCCGGACGGCCCAGACCTACAGCCTGAGCGCGAACGTGATCGCCGGGGCGGCGCTTGCCGGCCGCATCGGTCATGACTACAACCCGGATCAGTTCGCGTTCGTGAACAGCGGCCCGAATCCGGCCAACCCGGTCGCCAAGTTCCTGATGGTGATTCCGCGCAACGCCGGGACCGTTCCGGTTCGGCTGAACATCTTCGACGTGAAGGGACGCTTGGTCCGCACGCTCGTCGATCGACCGGCCGACGCGGGCATGCACACGGCGATCTGGGACGGTAGGGACCGCGACGGCCGCACCGTGGCGTCCGGAAACTACTTCGCTCGGATCAGCGCCGGCAAGTGGCAGCAAGAGACACGGGTCACCATCTTGAAGTAAGGGATCCCGTGAATCGGAGTCGAAACGGGGGGCCGGCGCGGTTCGCCGGCCCCCTCCTTCTTTTGGCGATCGCGCTGACGTGGGGCGCGGGACGGCCCACGCCCGCGCACGCGCTCGACTGGATCCCGCCCCGCCCTTTCACGGCGGTCCTACCGAGCGCGACGCTGGCGCCGTCGTCGAGTCATGCGCTCTCGTTGACGGTTCGCGCGAACGGCCCGGGCGCGTCGCTCGTTTGGGGCGCGACCTGCGTGGGCTCGTTCGCGTGCGGCATCACGCCGGCCTCCGGCATTCTGTCCGTGCCGTCGAACGGATCCGCGACCCTGCCGATCACGGTCACGCTGCCCGATACCGCGCTGGGGGCGGTGTCGCTGACCGTGACGCTGCTCTTCGAGCAGGGAGGAGGGATCGCGGCGAAGGCCGGCGCCTCCGTGCAGGCGGCGTCCGCCGGCAGGCCGGAGATCAAGCCGGTGCCCTCCACGATGAGCGCGCCCGCTGGAACGGCCGGCTCCGTGGCGTTTCAATTGCATAGCACGATCGGGACCTCCGAGCTGGTCCTCCTCACCGCCGGGCGATTCAATCCCGACGCGAATAACGTCGGTGCGCATTTCGCGTGGGGGTCGCCGCCGTCCTCGGTCACGCTGCCCGCGGGCGGCACCGTGACGGTGAACGTGCCGGTCACGCTCTCCGCGAACGCGTACGGGGGCAATCTCAACTCCGTCCAGTTGAGCGCGACCTCCAACGGCGGCCTGTCGAACGCCATCGGCAACGCGCTCGTGAGCGCGTCGTCCCCGGGTTCGCTTCCCACCGCGTGCTTCCCCGTGGGGCTCACCCCGCTCAGCACCCCCGCCACAGGGCGGGACGGGCCGACGCCGCTCACGGGACGCGGCTACTGGCTCATCCCCACCGGGCTCGAGGGCGTGCGGGTGGTCCACGCGGCTTCCACCGACTCCATCGGAGTCACGGACGCAAACGGCGACGGCGGCGACGATCGAATCGTCGGCACGATCCGGATTCCATCCTACGCCGCATCGCTCTCGGTGATTCCCGGATTCATCACGGCGCACGCGGATACGCTGGACGTCGGCCTGCTGGCCGCGGGCCGCGCGGGGCTCATGCTTCTGGACCTTCGCATGATCGAGGACCCCACGTTCGGCACGTGGGAGGACTTCTTCGACACCGACCAGGACGGCGTGGACGACCGCATCCTTCGTACGATCCCCATGAACGGCTTCGCGACCGACGTCGCCTGGTTCCGGGCGGCGTCCGGGCGGGTCGTCGCCTTGGTGGCTGCGGCCGACACGGGATCGGTGCCGGTCGCGACCTCGTACAATCCCGCGCTGACCGTGCCCGGAACCGGCGCTGGCGTCGTCGCGATCGACGTTCGTGCGGCGCTCGATTCGCTCGGTGGCATTCCTTACGCCGCGGGCACGCTCGCGACGCCCGGGTCGGCGCTGGATCTCGAGGTGCGGGGAGGCGGAAGCACGGCGGAGCTTGCAGTGGCCGACGGCACGAGCGGCGTCTCGGTCTACGGCCTGAGCACCGCGGGCGGCGCGCCCGCGACGGTGACGTTCACGCCGCGCGGCGCGGTGGCGCTCTCGTCCGCGTGGGGCACGCCCTACGCGCGCGACCTGACGTGGGTCTCGAACACGCGGGACAGCCTCTACGTGGCGGTGGCCGCGGTCGCGGGCGGCGTGCAGGTGATCCGCGCGCCCCGCGGCGGCGGAGCGCCGTCGCTCGCGTTGGTGCAGCAGACAGCGGCGCCGGCGATCGGGTTGGCCGGCGCGTGGACCGGCACGCTCGGCGTCGCGATGGGCGCGGGGGGAGTGGCGTTGATGCGCGTGCCCGTCGGGTCGGAGTTGAATAAGATCGGGCCCGGCGCGCCCGCGCCCTATGCGGCGCCGGTCGTGATCGCCCAGGGCGCTCCCTGGGGCGTGAGCGGTCCACTTCAGGTGGCCGCCCACCAGGGCGCGATGAGCGCCGCTACGTCCGGTTGCTTCGAGGCGACCGTCGGTCCGCTTCCCGACCTCCTGGTGAGCGACGGGGAGCGCGTGCTCGTGCTGCGTCCCGGAACGGCGAGCATTACGGCGGTGGACGTGACGGAGTCGCCGCTGCCGTCGAGGGCCGGCCGGCTTCGCGCGGCGCCAAACCCGAGCCGCGGCATGGTCGTGCTCGAGGCGCGGCTCGTGAGCGCCGTCGGGCGTTCGTCGATCGAAATCGGAATCTACGACGTGCAGGGACGCCTCGTGCGGAGGCTTCGGTCGCCGGTACGCGACGGGGTCGCGCCCGTCGTCTGGGACGGCCACGACGCATCGGGGTTGCCGGTCGCTTCAGGCCGATATTGGGCGCGGCTGCGCGGAGACACCGCGGATGAAGTCGCGATTCCAGATGCCACGCCGATCGTGATCCTGCGTTAGCCTGCCATGAGTCGGAGCCAGGCACTCGACGTCTTCCAGCACCGCTTCGTTCCGCGCGCCCCGAATGGGGCGCCGTTCACGCTGCTCCTCCTCCACGGCACGGGCGGCGACGAAAACGATCTCCTGCCCCTGGGCTCGGACTTGGCTCCGGGCGCTGCGATCCTGAGCCCGCGCGGCCGCGTGCTCGAGAACGGCATGCCGCGGTATTTCCGGCGATTCGCCGAGGGCGTCCTGGACGTGGAGGATCTGAAATTCAGAACGAAGGAACTCGCGGAATTCGTGCGCGCGGCGAGGGGCGAGTACAAGCTCGGCGACGAGCCGCTCTACGCGGTGGGATTCTCGAACGGCGCGAACATCGCGGCGAGCATGCTGATGCTCGAGCCGGAGCTTCTCGAGGGAGCGGTGCTCCTCCGGGCCATGGTCCCGTTCGAACCGGACACGCCACCGAAGCTTGAGGGGAAGCGCGTGCTACTCGCGGCGGGGCGCCGCGACCCGTACTCCGGACCCGAGAACACCGAACGGCTCCGCGAGATCTTCGAAAGCGGAGGAGCCGAGGTCACCGTGCACTGGTCGAACGTCGGGCACGGCCTCGTTCCAGAGGACCTGGACGCCGCGGCCGCCTGGTTCAGTCGCGCCAGGGCTGGTGGCGGTTCGTGATCGGGAGACGCCGGTCCTTGCCCAGCGCGCGCGGCGTGATCCGGATGCCCGGCGGCGCCTGACGGCGCTTGTACTCCGCGCGGTCGACCATCCGGATGACGCGCTGCACCAGCGCGCGGTCGTGGCCCATCGCCACGATTCGATCCACCTCCCAATCCTCTTCCACGTACGCCTTCAAGATCGGATCGAGCACCTCGTAGGGCGGCAGCGAATCGGTGTCCTGCTGTCCGGCGCGAAGCTCGGCGGTCGGCGGGCGCGAGATCGTTCGCGTGGGAATCCAGGACGTGCCGTTGTCGCGCGCGTTCCGATGGCGGGCCAACTCCGTGACCAGCGTCTTCGGTACGTCCTTCAGCACCGCGAACCCGCCCGCCATGTCGCCGTAGAGCGTCGTATACCCGGTCGCGTACTCGCTCTTGTTGCCCGTCGTCAGGACAAGCCAGCCGAATTTGTTGGAGAGGGCCATCAGGAGATTGCCGCGAATCCGCGACTGGATGTTCTCCTCGGTCACGTCCTCCGGCGCCTTCACGAAAACGGGAGCCAGCGTCTTTCGATACGCGTCCATCTCGGCGGCGATCGGGAGCGTGAGGCAGTCGATGCCGAAATTGCGCGCGAGCGAGGCCGCGTCCTCGGCGCTGATCGCCGAGCTGATCGGCGACGGCATCGAGACGCCGGTCACGTTCCGGGCGCCGAGCGCGTCGACGGCCACCGACGCCGTCAACGCGGAGTCGATTCCGCCCGAGAGTCCGAGCACCACGTGCTCGAATCCGTTCTTCCGCACGTAGTCGCGCGTCCCAAGGACGAGAGCCTGATAGATCTCTTCGGTTCCGGCCGGGGTTTCGACCACACGTTTCGGGAGCGCCGGGCGCTCCGGCTCCGGCACCGCCCTGAGTTCGATGATTGGCAGCTCCTCGTCCGGATCCTCGCGCTGCGTCGCATCCCGAGAGCGCGGATCTTTGAGGCGCGCGGAGAAGACCTCGTTCAAGTCGACGTCGAAGAGAAGGAGGTCCTCCTCGAACGCCTTCGCCCGCGCCAGCGTGTCGCCGCGGGGTCCGAACACGCGGCTGTTGCCGTCGAATACGAGTTCGTCCTGCCCGCCCACGGTGTTCACGAACGCCACCATCGAGACGCCGTCCTGGGCTCGGGTCGCGAGCATCCGGTCGCGCGCGATGCTCTTACCGCCGTGGAATGGAGACGACGACAGATTGATCACGAGCTGCGCGTCCGCGGAGACCGCGAGCTGCGTCTGGCTCGAGGGAAACCAGATGTCCTCGCAGATGTTCACGCCGAACGTGAGGGGACCGCGTTTCAGCACGAACGGGTTTCGTCCGGGCCGGAAATAGCGGACCTCGTCGAACACGGAGTAATTGGGGAGGTGGCTTTTCTGCACGATGCCGGCGATCTCTCCGTCGTGCGCGATCGCGGCCGCGTTGTAGACGTCCTCCGCCCGCTGCGCGAAGCCGATGATCGCCGTGATTCCCTTCGTCGCGCGCGTCACTTCCTCGAGCGCCGCCTGGTTCTGGTCGATGAAATCGGGACGGAGGAGGAGATCCTCGGGCGGGTAGCCGGTCAGCACCAACTCGGGGAAGGCGACGATGTCGGTCCCCATCGCGCGTGCCTGCTCGATGAATTCGATGACCCGCTTGGCGTTTCCCGGGAGGTCGCCCACGGTCGGATTCATTTGGGCGAGCGCGATCCGGACCGGACGCGCGTTGGCGGCCCGCTGGCGGGCCGACTTGGTGGGACTCATACCGCGATGCTACCACGGCACTTGCCTGAGGGCCACCCGACCGGGTGGAACAAGCGGTGGGCGACTGGGTTATAATTCAGCCCATGACAAAGACTTCGGTCGCCGTATTCGGGAGCAGCCAGGCCACGCGCGAATCCCCTCACTATAATGTGGGGGTGGAGTTGGGTGCCGCCCTCGCACGCCGGGGCGCCGTGATCCGGTGCGGAGGCTACGGCGGCGTCATGGAGGCGGTGGCCTCGGGCGCGAAGGAGGCCGGCGGCACCGTGATCGGCTGCACCCTGCGCTGGTTCGGCGAGAGCCGCGTGCCCAATACGCAGCTCGACGAGGTGCACGAGGCGCACGACCTCGCGGCGCGACTGGACTGCCTCCTCAAGGGTTCCCGCGGCGCCGTCGTCCTCCACGGCGGCGTGGGCACGCTGAACGAACTCCTCTGGGTCTGGACGCTCCTCATGCACGATCGCGACGAAGGCCCCGAGTCGATCGCGCTCCTCGGCGATCACTGGGAGGCGCTGCTCGAGTTCCTCACCGCACGATTCGAGATCGCCCCGCCCGTGCGCGAGCTGATCCGCATCGCGGGCACCCCCGAGGAAGCGGCGGCGATCGCCTGGGGTGAGTTGGGGTGAGGGGCGCGGCGCCGCCCACGCCCGATCTCCGCGAGCGGATTGCCACAGCCTCGTGGAACGTGAACGGGGCGTCCCCTACCGAAGAATTCGCGGCGCTCCCGCTGTTCCAACACCAGGCCCGTGT
>Ga0070696_100001290_pt1 | contig 16330 bp, 39 predicted proteins | sample KBSK1253metaG_FD_65474 | JGI IMG/M metagenome (GOLD analysis project Ga0070696, IMG submission 65474) | Corn, switchgrass and miscanthus rhizosphere microbial communities from Kellogg Biological Station, Michigan, USA - KBS K1-25-3 metaG | ecosystem: Host-associated > Plants > Roots >... | reverse complement strand
AGCTACAGAGCGCCACGCGGGCGCGTGTGTTACCGCGAGGACCACGCCGGGGAGTTGCGCCACCTGGCGACGGGGAGCCTTAGACGGGCTCACAGAGGTTCGGGCGGCGGGTGTGGCTTGCCGGCGCGGCGCCGGCTGGTCGGCTCCACCTGCGGCATCGGGCGACCCGGTAGCGACGGCTCCTTGCGCCCGAAGATCACGTCACGCCAGTGATCGCTAACGGCGCGCTCCGCGAGTTGGTGGCGAGCGCGGCGCTTCAGGAGTCGCAGCACCCAGGCGCCTTGCCGCTGTGACCGCTTCGCGTGCTCGGGGCAACAGTAGATCGCGGGATCGGGCTTCGAGTGCCAGCCGCCGCAGTAGGGGCAGCGCTTCGTACCGCAGACGCGCGGGCGGGGCTCGTCCGCGATGACTAGCTCGAAGTTATCCACAGCGTTTTCCACTGGCAATCAACAGCTCGGATCGGTTAGGGTCGTCGTTCCCGATGCAACCTATTCGCTGCCAGGTGCCAGATGCAACCAACACGATGAAAGGTGACAGATGCCAGAGCAAGCAACGGTCTACAACTTCCGTGATACGCGGACGCTGGACGAGAAGCTAAGCGCACCGCGTGAAAACTGGAAGCCACACACCGATCTCACGCAGCCCAAGGCCGTCTCGGGGCTCGTGCTCGAACTTACGGAGCGCGATCTCGGATTCGAGCAGCAGGGCACCGCGCCGTTCGTTCGCCTTCTCGCAGACGACGGCACCGAATGGAGCGTCGCCGGCTTCCATGCTGTGCTCCGCGCCGAGCTGCTTCGCACCGGCCCGAACGTCGGCGACCGGATGGGCGTCGTCTACCAGGGCGAGGGCAAGGCGAGGGAGAATCAGTCCGCGCCGCACCTGTACCGCGTCGTGGTCGAGCGCAACCCGGGCGGCCCGCAAGAGCCGGACGCCGAGCTTCCCCCTGCACCGGACTTTAATCCGGACGCAGACATTCCGTTCTAGTCCTGTGATGATTGTCGGCGGCGCCGCTCGATAGCGCCGCCGACAATCTCGCTGAGAGTCGCCCGGAATGCCGGGAGGCTCGTCCAGAGCGGCTACCGCTCACGGGGATACGTGATTCACGGAGCGTCGGTAGGGCACTCTGACAGCGGACGCGATCGGTCGAACGGATTGTATACCACATGGCCGACGCGCACCGCGCGAGGCGCTGGGGCTGGGCGAGTTGGGAGCGGGGCCTACGGCACGAGACGGAGGACAGCGAGATACAGAGCGCGGCGCACGGCGCCCCCGCTACCGGAGCCCCGGAAGCGGGGAGCTAAAAGCTACTTCCGAAAGTCGAGGCTGCTAGGAGTGGCTGTTACCTTCGGCCCGCACGCGCCTGCGGAGCGCTGTCGCGGTGTGGGCCGTATAGCTGAGCTGCCAGCGTTCCGCGTCGCGCTCGTGCGAGCGGTTCACCCCGGCGAGTGTCGCGCGCTGCTCCGCGTCAAGGTTTGCTAGGCGCGGGTCTGAGCCGGTGGGCGTCACGCGGCGATCACGCGGGCACCTTGCGCGATTCCTTCCGCTTCAGGTTCGGGCTCGAAGTGGAGATCGGCCGTAGCGCCACCTGAGCGAATCGGCGCGTCGGGCTTTCGAGGCTCGCGCACTCCGAGCGTGGGCGGCGCCTCGTCGTCGTCGTCGGGGTCGTCAACCCACACCCACGGCACATCTACGTCCAGTGAAAGGTCAGGACGACGAGACAGACGGCGATGACGACGAGCGCGATGCCTTCGAGCGTGATGGTCACGGCGCTAGACCGCGAACCCGTCGCGCTGGTCGATCGCGAGTTCCTCGGGCGTCAGGTAGGTCGTCATCTTGCCGTAGTTCGGGTGCCCTCTCGGACGGCCAAGGAAGTCGGTGTCCTCGGGCGGTGGCTGCTGCGCTGGGATGTTCTCACCGGGGTACCCGGCCGGTGCTAGCGTGACGACGTTCGGAGGGTCGGCCTCACGGTCGTGATAGCCGGCGGCCTTGCACTCGGGACAGACGATCGTGCGATTCAGTTCGTTTCTCGCCCCGGTGAGCACCTGGCCGAAGCCGTTGCAGGTGTCGCAGATGACGTAGCGCGACGGGTGCTGCATCTGCGTCTCCTTGCCGCCGCCGAGCAGTTCGTATAGAGCGCGCTCAGGCGAACCGGCCGGATACATCGTGGCCGGGTAGTGAAAGCCGGGGATCGCAATCTCGCACGCCTCGCACGGTACGAGGTCGATCGCTTCCTCTTGCAGGATTTCGGAGACGCGCTTGGTGTGACGTTCCTTCTCGCCTTCGAGCGCCTTGATCCGCTTGTTGATTTCCTTCTCGCTGAGCGGCTCGGGCTCGGTCGGCGGTGCGGTCGGCTCGGGCTCGGTCGGCTCGGTCGGCTCGTCCTCGGGCTCGGTCGGCTCGGTTGGCTCGGTCGGCTGCTCGGGCTCGGTCTGCGGGTCGTCGGGTAGCGCGCTCATGCGGCCTCCGTAAGTGTCCGGTACGCCTCTGCGACGCGGGCGCCGTTGTAGTGGCCCCAGGCGACGCGCCACTCGTGCAGCGCCTCGGGTGTGGCCGGGCTCGGGTAGGACGGCGGCCCGTCCGCGACAACTGGGTTCACGTCGTCACGGCGCGGGCCACGCGACAGAGATGCGGCTCTGAGGGGCGGCTGTACCCGGGGGCCACGAGCTGCGGTGATGCCGTCCACTATGCAGGCGGGAGTATAGACCCGCGAGCGACGATTGCAAGCGGTCACGCGACCGGCGGCGGCGTCACGGGCGGCGCTTCCGGTGGGAACGCATCGCGGTACACCTGCCAGGCGGTGACGATCTGCGGCGCGGTTGCCGGGTCGTTCACGAGCTTGGCGACAGCGGCTGTAGCCTGCGCGACGGTTAACTCGGTCTTTCGGAAGGCGGCGTGTAGGTCGGAGATCGCTGTGCCCTTCGCGGACGAGACGCGACGCGCGTCGAGCACGTCAACCTTCGCGGCGGCTTCGTCGGCCGGGTAGCCGAGCGCTTCGAGCGCGGCGAGCGTCTCGGCGCGGGTCGCCTTTTCGCCGTCGTACAGCGCGAGTATGTCGGACGCCGACGCCTCTTTCGCAGCGGCCCCGCGCGGCTTCGCGTACGCCTCCGCTACCTGATTCGCCAGTTCGGGCGGCCAGCCGAGTCGCAGGTACCACGTCTCGGCGTCGGCCGCCTTCAGCACGCCGCTCTGTTGCAACGTGCGGAAGTACAACGCGCTCGGGAGCGTGTACTTCAGCGAGTGTTGCAGTTCGTAATACTCGGGCCTGACCGGGCCGAGCAGCACGGCTTGCATCCACGGGTCGGGATTGTCACCGGCCGCAGGTTGATACTTCGCGCCCCACGCGAGCCCCTGCGTGATTTGGTGGAGGTTGAGCGGACGGCCGGCGTTCTGCCAGAGGACGAAGGCGTCCTCTTTCGTCATGCCGTGTCGCGCGGCCTGGTCTAGCGCCCATGCAAGCTCGTGGTGGCCTCGGAGCGCGTTTTCCATGAACTGCGTGGAGGTCGGTATCTGTCGCGACTGCTCGAAGATCGGCTCGGCCCACTCGTTGCGGGTGTTGCCCTCCGCGATTGCACGCAGGTAGTCGTTATGTTCAATCGTCCCGCGAAACTCGGCCTGCGCGGCTTCGTGTGGCCCCATCGGGTTGCCTTGTAGTCCGACAAGGACACCCAGGTCGTCCTTCTCAAACCCGTGCGCCGCCGCCTCAGCGAGCGCGTCAATCGGGTACTGCGGGTACGCCTCCACCTTCCCCGGCCCAGGATTCGCGGCGCCCTTCAGTAGGCCGGGGTCGGGGATCAGACCGCGATGGATGCCGCGCGCAATGTCGGCCGGGTCGAGCATCGCGCGCTTGGTCTTGAACAAGGCATCGATCCACTCTTGTTCGAGCCCGCCACGCTTCGCCGCACGCCGGAAGCCGCCGTCATCGATGACGCCGCGACGCCACAAGTCGAAGGCGGCGGGTACGCCCGGCCCGGTGTTCGCAATCGATACCAGCGCGTTGAAAGCGTCGTCGCCGAGCCCCCAGTAACTCGCCCACCGTCCCGCCGTCGTGCGATCGACCTGTCCCTGTGAGACGCCGGTCGCAAGCGTGCCCGGCTCGGGGAAGACGAACGAATACTGCGAGTTGACCTTGTTCGCAATGTCGCGGACGACGGGGCCGAGCACGGGCGACATAGCAACCCCGGCGCCGAACCCGACCGCAGACGAGACGGCGTTGCCGAACAACTTGCCGATGACGGACGTGCTTGCGCGGAGCGGTGATGCGGCCACGGCCTAGATGTTCACCGCGTCAGGTGATGCGTGCAAGTAAGAGCCAGAACGCCGCGACGCCGATCACCGCCGCATAGATCGGCGCGAGCCATATCACGATCACGAGCGCGACGAGTGACGCGAGCGCGGACACCTTCACGAGCTCGAACAGCGGCTGGATCACGTCTTGCCGTCTGCGGCGGCCCATCCCGCGTAGCCGCCCTCGCCCGCGCCGGTCGCGCCTTTCACTTCGGAGATCGATCGCAGCACCCCGCCGACGATATCCTCCTGTACCGCGAGCAGCCGCTCCGCGAGCCCGCGTAGTGAGATCGCCCCGGCGATCAGGAACGACTCGGCGAGGATCGCATCCAAGAGGTTCGTGTCCATGCCGCAGATGCGCCGGCCGTAACGCTTGACGTTGCCGCAGCGAATCCAGCTCGCGCCCATCTTTTCGAGCGCCTTCGCGAGCAGGATCAGGAACGCTCCGAGCCCGGCGATCTTGCCGATGCGTCCGACCTTGCCTTTCAAGCGTGCGATCTCCCGTTCGATCCAGTCGGGGCGCGGGCCGGGCAACGGAATCGGTACCGCGTGCGAATGAGCGGCGGCACGTTCGAGCCGTGCGAGCCGAACCTCTAACCGCTGCGCACGTTTCTCGGCGGCCTCCGCGCGCTGCGCGGCGACGTCGGCGCGTCGTGCGACCGGCCGCAACTGCGCGCGAACGTTCGGCTGCGTCACGCGGACGATCTCTACCGGCTTCGAGCGGTGACGGATCAACTTGCGGGTATGCACGGCATCTTCGGCGACACGCTCGATCACCGAGCCGATCCCCTCGAACGCCCACGCCTCGGTGATGTACTTCTCGGCCGCCGCCGCCTGTGTGTGCGTGAGCCCGTGCCCGATGTTTTCGAGCATCTTCAAGGACGCGCTGCGAAACAGGTTGAAGTCCGGGCCGAACAGGTTGCCCGCCCCGCCGCCGCCGCCCTTGCTTAGCCGCGCGAGCGCGTCATCGATGTTCGGCAACACGACGCCGAACGTCGTACCCCACGCGAAGCGAAGCCCGAGCAGCCCGTCGAAAGCGGCGTTGGCGCCGAACTGCCCGACGCCGAACTGTGGATTCTCTTTCAGTGCGGGAGGGATCGCCACGGCTTACGCGGCCTCGTTCGCGTCGAGCACCGCTCGGCCCGCCTTCACTCGCGCCGCCACGAAATCGTGTGTTAGTTGACGGAACGGGACGGCGACGAAGTTGGAGCTGTCACCGCTTGAACTGACGTAGTAGACGGTGATGAAGTCTTCGAGCTGGTTCGCAGCGTTCAACCGTTCGCCCCACACGACCGCGTCGACACCGGGGATACGAAACAAGTCCTCAAAGACGATCGTGAACCCGGCCGCGTCGGCCTGCGCGATCGACTCCTTGAACTGGGCGCGCGGATAGCGGCGCTCGAAGTAGACGCCGTGCGCGTCGGTGACAGTGCCGACGACCATCACGTCCCGCGCGACCGCACCGCTACGGGTGTCGATATCCGGGTACTGCGTGACGATCGAATACGTCTCGGCCATTTACGGCATCTTCCGTAGCGCGTCAGAGAGTCGGAGCGCCTGATTCAGGTGGCGCGGCAGGCGGTAACCGATGACGCCGCAGTAGACCGAGTACGCCTCGACGGCAGTCAGGCGGCGAGCGTCGGCCGAGTCGGGCGCGGGCGGAACGCCGAGCGACAGCGGGCGCGGACGGGGCGGGCCGGGACTCACGGCGTCGGTGGCGGCGGAGGCGGCGATGGCGGCACGGTTCCGATCTTCGCGAGTCCGCGCGCAATCGCATACGCGCCGACTGATACCGCCGTGGCGATGGCGGCATAGCGCGGCGTCAACTGATCCGCGAGCGCGGCGGCGAGCAGGCCGACGACGGTGGCGAGGGTGAGCAGAAACTCAGTTGTCCGGTGTCCGGGCTTCGGGGTCACGATGCCTCCAAGTCAGGTAGATGTAGCCACTCGATATCTCCGACCTTGAACGCCGCTTCTAAGTCCACTCCGCGCACGTTCGCGGCGATAAGGAACGCGGACGTAATCACGACGTTAGTGTCAACCGCTCCGGTCGTCGGGTTAAGCGCGGTGAACTGCAACGTGTAGTTCGGGCCGACGTCGAGGTTCGGCGGGATAGCGGCTGTCATCGGTGCGGCCATCGGTTAGACCATACGGCACTACGAGACACCACCGGGCGACGGAGCCCCGAGGCGAAGCAGGCTTACCACTGCGAAGGTGCTCGTAGCGACATGCGCTCCGGCCCCGGTGCCGAGCATGAGACGCCAACGGAGTGCCTCGGGCGGCGTGACGATGTTGGCGTACAGCAGCATCGAAAGCTGAATCTCGTAGTTGCCTACGTTGTCCGTCCAGCCGGGAAAGTTCTGATTGATCCCCGGCCAGAGCCCCGAGAGCTGGTTGCCTGCGCCGCCCGTGACAAGGCTCGCATCGAGGCTCCACCATACGGGCGCCGCCCACACCGCATCGTAGATTTCGAGATGGAAGTTGCACGCGTACAGCCCTGCCGCCAGGATGCGCGTTCGGCCGCTCGCGTCAAGGTCGACGTTGCCGTCGTTCGAGTCGATGTAGTCCCACGGCGCAACGTCGTTACTGCCGGCGCCGCCGCTGATCGGCGCGTTAAAGCCGGAGCGGTAGGCGATCGCGAACGTTTCGTCTGTCGCAGCCGCCCCGCCGCTCGCTGCTTTACCCCTGGGGAAAAAACTTACGTCGGCCGACGCTCCGGCGGCCACCGACGAGTCGGTCGGGAACGTGCCGACGACGTTGCCGGCGTCATCGAGCAGTTGCAGCGCCGGCAGGTACGCGCCCGCCGCCCCCGAGCCGTTGAATGACGCCTTCGCCTCTTTCAGTAGCAGTTCGACCGAGCCGGGAAGTAAGAGGCCGTGCGGCGCGGGGCCGTCACCGGGAACACGGATGGAAATGTCCGGCATCTAGCGCGGTGCCTGTAAGTCGTCAATGAGCACGCCGCCGACACTAGCCGCGATCCCCCGGCGCCAGCGCTGGAAAAACTCGCCCCGGTGGTGGTGTTGCTCGTCTGCCGCACGGCGGTTGATAGTTGCGCTGTCCTCTGCGCAGAGCCGTGTATGCGAGAGCACTCCTACTTCATCGACGTGACGGCCGCAGGCGCGACAGCGCTTGTAGTCGAGACGCGGCATTTCTAACGAAAGACTCTAACTCATAGAGCCCGGGGTTTCGGAGGGGCGGAGGACGGATCCCCCCCTCCGAAAGCTTGACGTCACGCTGAACGGCTCATACGGTCGGCGGGTCAGTAGTCCGACCAGGAGGCCCGACCGACCATGAAAACCGCTCAGCAGGCCGCGCAGAAGTACCAGTCCTCCGCGCCTGGCGCCGGAGCGACCTGGCTGGAGGGCGTCCAGAACACATCGGTGGACGTGATGGGGCGCGCTGTTAACGCAGTTCCCGCCGCGATCCAGGGCTATACGAACAGCTTGCAGTCGGGCGCCTACGCTCGCGCCGTCGCCGCCTCCGGTGGAACCGCCAACTGGAAGGCCAAGGCGGAGGCGAAGCAGGCCAACTACGCGGTCGGCATCACCGCCGGCCTGCCCAAGTTCCAGTCGGCCATCGGCAAGATCATGCAGGACATGCCCGGCATCGTGAACGGCCTCGGCCCGCGCGGCCCCGTCGGGTCGCAGCAGAACTACAACCGCTCCGCAGCGGTCGGCCAGGCGCTCCATGCCAACAAGGGCAAGTACAAGGGCTAGTAGCCGACGATGCCCCGCGCTGTAGTCCTCAACACGGCCTCAAAGGCGTCCACGACGGGCGGCACGTTCGCCGACACGCTGACGGCGAACAACCTCGACTCGCTCTCGGTTCCGTCGCTGCAAAGCGGCCGGGGCAACATCATCCGCATGTGGGGCATCGACTCCGCATCGGTGTGCGAGCTGTCGCTGACGTCGAACCGGCCCGACACGACGCACGATCCGCAGTTCGGCATTCGCTTCAACATTCCCCCGAACCTCGGCGGGTCGGCCGGTACGCCTGCGTCGGCGCCGCTTTTGGAACCGCCCAACTCGATCCCGATCTTCTCCGGCGACACGCTCGCGATGACGGTCACGTCCACGGCCTCGGACGCGGTAGTCGTCTCGTGGCTGTCGGAGTATCAAGACCTGCCGGGTGTGTCGGCGAAGTTCGCGACCTGGGATCGGGTGCAGCAGCTCCGCACGTCCGATATCGGTGTGCGCGTGATCCCCGTCGCGTCCGGCACGAAGGGCGCCTACGGCACGGCCCGCGCGATCAATGCCGACGATACGCGCTGGACGGGCTCGCGCTACTACGCGCTCGTGGGCTTCACGGTGCAAATCCCGGTGACGACGGTCAGCTTCCGCTACTCCGGGTGGGGCAACCAGCGTTACGGCTGCCCGGCCGGTGTGCCGTTCCTGACCACGTCCAACTTCTTCCTCGACATGGCCGCGAAGTACAACGAGCCACTGATCCCGTGCTTCTCCGGGTTCGACGTCGGCAACGTGCTCGTAGAGGTCGCCGACGACGCGGCGTCCACGTCGCCCAAGGTGGACGTGCTCTGTGTTGAGTGCAGCGCCGATCCTTCGGTGGGAGGTTACTAGTGCCCGAGCGCACCTTTACGGACGTCAAGCTGGTTGCCGAGCATGTGCCGGAGACACACCGCACGCTCGAAAACGACCGCACCGTGACGACGGTCGAACTGCCGGGCACGGTCACGGTCTACCTCGTGATCGACGGCGGCAAACTGCCGTTCACGCAGCTTCGCGGCGCCGACGTAATCGAGGCGATCGACCGGGCGGGTGAGCAGCAGAAGGCGCGCGAGCAGCAGGCGCAGGAGGCCGCGCAGCAGGCCGAGCAGCAGCAGCAGACGACGCCCGCGCCCGAGCAGCAGCAGCCCGCGCCCGAGCAGCCGCAGGGGTAGCGGCGGCCGGAGGCCGCTAACCGATGCCCGCGCCCGCTTTCGTCCAGTCCTCGAACCAAATCGACCTGTCGCCGCGCTTCGTCACGACGACCACCGTCGTCGCGTCGCCGGCCGCCGCCGCCGAGACGATTATCGCCTCGATCACGATCCCGAACCTCGGCGACAATCCTCTCGCGTCCGGGATCGATCTGTCCGGGTGGGCGGCGTTCACGGTCGGCACGTCCGGCACGGCGATTACGCTTCGCATCCGGCAAACGAACGTCGCCGGAACGATCGTCGGCAACACGGGCGCGCTCACGGGCGGCATCGCCGCCGCCGCCTTGGTCGCGCAGGACGTCGAGGGATTCGACACGGCGCCGGGTGTTGCGGTCTACGTGCTGACGTTGCAGGTGACGGCCGGCTCGGCGGCCTCCACGGTGTCGGCGGTCAAGCTCCGCGCCGAGCTGGTCTAGTGGCTGAGTACGATTTCCCTCGCGCCGAGTTCGGCGAGGGCGATCTGCGACGCCCGCTCAACAATGCGAGCCGCCAACTCGCAAACTCGATGGTTGTCAAGACCGGCGACGGGTGGCTGTACGGCTTCACGATCTCGAACACGAAAGCCTCCGCGCAGTTCGTCCAGGTGTTCGACGCCCACGACCTTCCTGCCGATACGGCGGTGCCCCTGATCTCGAAGTCCGTCCCGGCCGGTGATGCGGTCGGGTTCTCGTGGTGGCCGCCGCGCCGCTTCGAGTCCGGCCTGATCCTCTGCAACAGTTCGACGCAGGCGACGAAGACGATCGGCTCTGCGGACTGCCTTTTCGACGCGCAGTACCTTTAGCCCGTGCCGATTATTTCCGGTGGCGGTGGAAGTGGCAGCGGCGGCACGACCCCGACCTACATCGGTTACAACACGATCGGCGCCAGCTTCGAGGCGGTCGGGGCGGCCAGCGCGACGGTCTTCTACAAACAGGTGACGGGTGTAGCGGCCGGGACGATCCGAAGCGTGGACGCCCATATCAAGGGCAACGCCGCCAACGTCAGTAACTTCGGCGCCTACGTCTTCGATGACAACGCCGGAGCGCCCGGCAAGGTCGTCGGCGGCTATTCCGCTGGGCAGACGTCCGGCGCCATCAATGTCTTTCAAGTCGGACTGTCGGCGACGGCGCGGTGGGTTGCGGTGCCGGTGAACTACTACAATCCGAGCGCGAACGCAACGCTGTGGCTTGTCTTCGTTGTCGGCGACGGCGCCTCGATCGCCTTCGACGCTGGCTCTGACAAGAAGTTCGCGGGCGGCAACACCTGGATTCGCGAGTTTACCGACGTGATCGCGGCGACGGCCAACTCCTATTCGATCCGTGGGGCGCTAGGGTAGGCTGGCGCCGTTGCCTGTTACTCTCCCGCCGCTCCGCGAGCACCTGAGCCCTAACGCGAGCAGTCGGCGCGGCACGGTGCCCTACCTGGTCGTCTTACACCGGCCGGTTGGAAGCTACAGGGGTGCGGAGGCGACGCTCGTAGACCCACGGCCCGAGAATCCGGACGAGGCGGTTTCGGCGCATCTGCTGACCAACTCGAATCGGGAGGCGGTACAGCTCGTGCCGTGGGATCGCAAAGCCTGGACGTGCAGGGCGTTCAACAGCGCGAGCTACAACCTAGAGATCGATGATGACGCCTGGAACGGCAACGATGCGGCGGCGCTCGCAACGGCGGCCCGGGTCACGGCGTTTCTGTGTAAGCGCACCGGGATACCGCCGCAGTGGACGCGTGACCCGGCGAACGTGCCCGGCGTCTGCCGCCACTACGACCTAGGCCGGGCCGGGGGCGGACATACAGACCCGACGACGGACGCGAACACCTGGCGGCACTTCATGGACTTGACGCGGCGCGAGCACGAGCGTGACGGCTTCCGGCCCGCCTGGGGCGTCGGCGTCCTGCACCGCATCGACGTGTAGCACCCGGACGGGTGAGACGAACCTCCGCAGGGCACGGCTACGTTTGCCATCATGGGGGAGCGGCCACTGGACGAACGAGAGCTACGAATCGTGCGTGGCATGATTGACGAGTACGAGACACGCCGGATACGGCGCGGCATGTTCGGGGAGTGGTGGCGCGACGGGCGGGTCGTCGCCGTCATTCTCGGCGGGGCGCTGCTCGTGACGCTGCAGGTTCTACAGATACTCGTGCTGCTTGGGCACTAGCGCTCGCGGTACAGCCGGACGCGCAGACCGCCGCGTGTGCCCGCCCAAACCCGGTAGAAGGGCGCGGGGCCGTTCGGGTCGTACCCCGACGCTACAAGCTCCTCAGCGGGGATGTATAACCAACACCCCTTCTCGCGTCCGCGCCGGATCGACTGGCGGCGTAGCAGGGCGTCGTACCTTCCGGGATACTTGGGCACGCCAGCGAGCCTAACACACTTGACATACCCACGCACACATGTTACGGTGTGCATATGGCAGACACGCTCAGGGATCGGGTGGTCAGGGTTTTCGCCACAGACGATCAATGGAAGGCGCTACGTAAACTCGCGCTCGATCGCGACCAGGAGATTCGCGAGTTGGTCACGGCGGCGCTACAAACGAGCCCGATCACCAAGGCGGTGTTCAAGTGAGCGAACGCGAGGACGACCGCCGCGACAAGGTGCAGTCCTACGTCCTGTTCGCAATCTCCGACGTGGGCGAGGCGATCACCGACGTGGAAACCGCGATCGGCTTCGCGAACGGCCTGACGCGCGAGCGGCTGATTCGCGCGATTTCGGCGCTACAGGAAGCCGCCGCGCACCTGGACACGATCTACCCGACCACTGACGGCGGACTACACGCGGTGCCGGCATGAGCCCGGAGTGGGGCATCTTCACGGTGCTGTGCGTGTGGTTCGCCTTCTGGATTTTCGAGTAATGAGCGCGACCGAGGAAACCCCGCGCCGCCTGACCCCGACCGAGCGCCTACACGAAGTGACGATGGCCGCGATGAGCCGTGCTGCGAGTCCGCCCGAGCATTCAGTCGAGATCAGTCGCAACGCTAAGGGCGTCGCGCAGTTCGCGGTTACGGTGCGAGGGTTCGACGTTGCCGACGTGCTCTTGGAGGCTCGTAACGCCTTCGACATTCTCTCTACGCGCTACCCGTATCCGAACGGTGACGGCGAATGAGCGCATCGCTACAGCTCTACTCATGGCGCGAGTTGCACGCGTGAAGGTAGACCCCGAATCCGTCTACTTCGAGCCGACGCAGGTGTGGACGCTTGACCGCGCTACGGGCGACATGCAAGCGCCGATGGGGCTCTACGTTCATGCGAAGCTCGGCGCTCGTTGGCGGGCCGTGCTGCTCATGCCCGACGAAGGCGAGTCGTTCGGCGACCTGTGTGCGCGTGTTGGGCAGTGGTACGCCGATGAGCCTGTGACCTTCGCAAGCGAACTGATCGAGGGCAGCGACCGCGCCCGTAGCAGCGACTCGGAACGGCAGCGCGCATGAGCCACGAGTGGAACTGCCGCTGTCCGCGCTGCGAGGCGGACGAGGCGAAGTACACCGGCCCCGATCCGCTGGACGAGGCCGAGTCGGAGCTTCGTTACGGTGGCGGTGAGGAAGCGGGCGACGATGGCGAGTGAAATGCCCGTGCCGGTACTCAGCGCGCTGGACATGCTGCGAGTGGACGCTCGCGCGCGGCGTCCCGATCGCGGGGCCGTACTGGGTGAGCCCGCGCGGCGGTAAGGCGGAAGTGCGCTGGATGGAACGCACGCGGTCGTATCGCTTCACTCTCGACCTACGGCCGCCGCTGCCGTTCCCCGATGCCGACTGACCCGAAACCGGCCCCGCGCATCGTCGCAAGCCCGGTGCAGTGGTTCGCGCTCCGCGCCGAGAAGGACGGCCACTGCCGCATCTGCGGCAACGCGCCGCCGAACGAGCTGCATCACATCGTCGCCCGAAGCCGCCGGGGCGATGACGTCGCGGAGAACCTCGTCCCGCTCTGCCCCGGTTGCCACGACTTGATCGAGCGCCGAAACCACTTCGCGCTCGCGTCGCTGCTCGCGTCGCTAACGTCTGCGGAGGCCGCTTACTGCGTGTTGAAGCTCGGGCCGAACGCGCTCGGGCGCATCTTCGGGGAGGCGGTCGTCGCGTGAACGCCGAGAACTTCGAGCCGATCCGGCCGCCGCGCCACCCCGCCGGGAACAACTGGACGAATAGCGGCAAACTGAAGCGGCAGCTTGGAGCGGGGGACACCGCTGCGAAGCGCAAGTACCAGACGCACCCGAAGCGCGCGAAGATGGCGAAGGTGCCGAAGCGGCTACGGCGACTGCTGGACGGTGGCGAGTGACGCTCAACAGCCGTCGCAAAGGCAACGGAGGCGAACTGGAGGTGGCCGCGATCTTCCGCGCCGCCGGCTTCGACGCCGCCCGCGTACCAAACTCGGGGGCGCTGCGAATCAAAGGCGACCTGTACGGCGACCTGCCCGCCCACATCGAAGTGAAGCGCGGCGAACGCTGCCGGCTACCGGAGTGGTGGGCGCAAACCCGAGGCGAAGCACCGGAGGGCGCGTTGCCGTTGCTCGCGTGGCGGCCAAACAGGGGCGAGTGGCTCGCCGTCGTGCCGCTGGACGCGCTTGTCGCTTTGCTCGGGGCGCAGGCGGTGACGACGGCGTGACGCAATCGCTAATGCAGTTCCGCCCTCGGAACGACGAAGCGCCCCGTCGCGGCGCTGAAACTGCCGACGATGCGAGAGGAGTTGCGCCGTGCAACGGACGCTACCGCTGACGCCTGACGACCTGCAAGAGGCCACGCTCGCGCTCGAAGCGGTCGAAGCCGCCGACCAGGCGCTACGCAACCTGGGAGACCGCTGCCGCTCGAAGGACGACGACTTTCGCTCGGGCCGTATCCGGGTGGCGATCTCACGGCTCGGTGGGGCGCGGCAGATTGTCGAGGCGTGCTTCCGGTGACCGAGCCGCGCTTCGTCGTCACGAGTGTGACCGGCTACAGCGGCGACGGTGGCAACCCGGCGCGTCCGGCGACGATCTATCAGGTTCTCGACCGACCCCACAACTATGCGCTCGTGCTAGAGACAGCCGTGAAACGAGCGGCCGAACGCTGCGCGGTGGCCATGAACGCGGGTGACCTCAACTTCGCGCACCGTGTAGAGCGTCGGCGGCTGCTCCAGTGGAGGAACAAGCGCAAGTACGGGCTCGTGAAGGACATAACCGCGCCGTACCGTGGAAGGCGGCAACGGTGACGCTGCCCGAGTCCGCCGCCTGGACGATCGTCGCCGTGCTGTTCCTGATCGTGTTCGCGGCCGGGTATATGGTCGGTAGCCGACGTCGTGCTCGAACGGTCGCGACGGAGGATCGGGGCGCGGCCCCGCGCGATGCGGCGGGCTGGACTGACTGGGAGGGGTCGCCGTTCTCGAACTGGGAACGCCGCGAACGGACGGAGTACGGCCGTGATGCAGACGAGACGTTCATCGAATGGCGGGTCGCGCCGTGACGACGCCACTCCCGATCCCCGACGACCCGCGCGTGCAGGCGCTCATCGATGACTGGCCGAAGTACGCCGCTGACCCCGTGCTTCGCTTCCCGCGCTCACACTGGCTCGGGCTGCTAGAGCGCGTGCTCCGCGAGCACTACCCGCGCGCCAGCTCGAAGCAGCTCACGCTGACCGCGCGCAACCTCGCCCCGTTCCCGCTGCGATTGCCGGGCGTGCCGTGAGCGCCGGCCGCGAATCGCTATTCGCAGTCGGCGATCGCATCGTCATCACGCGGGGCCACTCGAAGGGTGAGGCTGGCGTCATCACCAACAGTCCGGGCCGCGTTTTCAACGGTTGGACGGTGAAGCTCGACAACGGCCGGGTCTTCGGAGTCGGCTACTACGAGATGAAGAAGGCCGAAGCCGATGCCTGAGCGGACAGTGGGAACCAGGCGCCTGCATTTCATCTGGGATCACGCCGAAGGACTGGCGGAGCCGTGGCTGTGCTGGTGCGGCGAAGATCACCCCGACGACAACGGTCTCATGGGACAGGCCAAGTACGTCGCGCCGGACGATCCCGGCTGGGTTCCGGCGACCGCCGAGCACCTTGACTCGCTCTACCTCGAAGCGTGGCTGGGAGGCCACGACCATGCCTGACAGCGGAACTGCATCCACGCGCCCGCACCCGGAGGAAGGGCCGTCGTGTCCGGGCTGCGGCCTGCCGAACTACAGCGGCCTCTGCCCGGTCTGTCGAGGCGACGAGCAGGCATACCGGGACGAGCTTCAGTTCGCGTTCGGGCCGTGGCATCCATCGGAGTCTGTCGATGAATAGGCCAGCGGGAACCACGCGTCGGTGGAGCGATTGCCCGGAGTGCGCGGCCTACTTCGAGGCGAACGGCGACGCCCTCGTTTTTGCAGCCGCGAGCGTCGGGATTGAGCGCGGGCTCACATCGAACCAGGCTCTCGCCAGCTACTTCGCCGACTTCCATCGAACGGGTCACAAGATCGAGGCCGATCAATGAATCAGGGAACTGCATCCACGCCTACAACGGGCGAACTGGCCGAGTTGATCGCCTCGTTTCTGACCGACGTGCTGGAGAACAACGACGCCATCTACGGCGTACTCGGCCCGGTCGATCAGACTCGTGTGATCGTCGCTGGCAAGCGCGGGTGCCTGCTCGTCGTGGACGTAGCTGAAGGGGAGTTCACACCGTCATGAGCGGAACTGCATCCACGCGGTCTTCCTCGCTATTCGCAGTCGGCGACCGCGTCGTCATCACGCAGGGCCACTCGAAGGCCGAAGACGATGCCTGAGCGCACAGCGGGAACCACGCAGCCTACGCGGTGCATCGAGGCGTGCTGGACGGCCTTGCAATGTCCCGAGTGCCCCCGCTACATGAACCCGCGAGGACGGTCTGCGCCGCTCGAAATGGCGTGCCTGCACGAACCGTGTCCCGCCGACGATCCTCGGAGTCTGTCGATGAATAGGCCAGCGGGAACCACGCCCGAAGTCCAAGCGAGCGCCAAGGATCGCCAAACGCTTGGAGGAACGCGATCCACGCTTCGCGCACGGCCACAAGCGGCGCTCTAAGCCCCGCCACCGCGCGCCGCCCTAACACGCCGAGCACCGCATCGCCACGCGGCAGACGGCCGTACAGCGCCGCACAGGCACCGCCACACGGCGACGCCACGCCCACCTTGACGGCAGCGGGTGACGCCTGCTACCATG
>Ga0070696_100001280_pt1 | contig 16382 bp, 13 predicted proteins | sample KBSK1253metaG_FD_65474 | JGI IMG/M metagenome (GOLD analysis project Ga0070696, IMG submission 65474) | Corn, switchgrass and miscanthus rhizosphere microbial communities from Kellogg Biological Station, Michigan, USA - KBS K1-25-3 metaG | ecosystem: Host-associated > Plants > Roots >... | reverse complement strand
TGATCGTCTCCTTCGAGACCAGAATGCCATCGGGCGTCGAGCGCAGACGGTCGAGCATCTGCCTCGCACTCCCGCCGATGAAGTAGGAATCGCGCAGGCTCGTGCCATGCGTCAGCGTGGCCGGGTCGATCCCGAAGGTGTCCTGGAGGTCGGGTCCGACGTACGCATAGGCGTGGTCGACTGTGGAGACGCCTCCGACGCCCGGCAGGCGTGCGATCCGCTGCGCGAGCTGATGGTTAGCGACTGCCCCCGGGGGTGCGGTGGCGACCACGTCGGCGCCCAAGGTCAGCTGCGAATCGACTCGTGCCTGCTGGTCATAGGTTGCGGTGAAGATGCCGAGGTTGACGCCGAAGGCGAGCAGCAATCCGACCACGAGCAGCCCGCGGTTGATCGCCGTCCCACGCCTCCCAGCGCTGGCGAGCAGGAAGCCGAGCGGCGAAGAGGCGCGGCCGCCTGCCGCGCGAGCCGCGAGCCAGGCGACGACGCGTCCGCGGAGGCGCAGGATCAGCAGCGCCGCGCCGATCCAGAGGAGCGCCGGCGCGAGGAACATGTAGACCGACAGTGAGAGGGTGGGGTTCGAGTCGGGGTTGACGACGGCCGAGAAGCCGGTCCGCACGGTCAGCCAGTAAACGAGCCCCGCGACGGCGAGTGCCAGCACGTCGAGGTAGAGCCGCTGCCAGAGTGGCCGCCCGGCACGCCGCACGCTGCGGCGTGACTCGCTGATATTTCCGCCGAAGACGACGAGCCCCGCACCGATCCTTGCCGCCGCTGCTCCCGCGGCGGCGAGGGCGACACAGACGCCGAAGCAGACGAGCACACGGCTGTTCCCGATGCCGCCGGCCGAGCCAGAGAGATGGACGGCACCGAGCGCGATCGCTGTGCCGATCGCGCCGGCGGCTAGCCCGAGTACGAGGCTCTCGACGCCGGCGAGGACGAGCAGGTCGCGGCGCCGCGCGCCGCGCGCGCGCAGCAGCGCAAGGCTCCGCCGGTCGCGGTCGACTGTGCCGAGCGCAGCGAGGTAGGCAAGCCCGAGCGCGACGAGAGCTCCCGGCACGGCGAGCATGATGTAGAGCGTCTCTGCGTAGAGTGCGTCGCCCGCGGCGGAGTTCAGGTTGTCGCTCAGGTTGTCGACGAACACGACCTGGCCGGGGAGCGAGCGCTCGACCCGGTTGCGAAGCTGCGTCGCCTGGGCCAGGGCGTGGGCCGGACTTCCTGTTAGCGCGGCCGGGTCGATCTGCGTCTGCACCTGCCACTGTGTTCCCGTCTGCAAGCCGGGGACTGCAGACGTGCCGGAGGCGGAACTGATGGACGGCAGCGACGGCGCAATCCGCCTGGCAAACGTGTCGAATGGGAGGATCGCGATGTCCGCCGGCGGCTGCGCCGGCGCCGGACCGATCAGTGGGTTGAGCGGTTGGAAGAGCTGGTCGGCCGCGGTGACGAGCGCGATTCCGCTCACGCGCAGTCGGACGGGTCTCGCGCCCCGATGCGGCGTCAGCGTCACCACGTCGCCTGGCTGAACCTGCAGGGTGGCCGCCAGTTGCTGGTCGAAGACAACTTGTCCCGGCCTGAGCGAGCCGCGGAGGAACCGGAACGTATGGATGTGTGCGAGGTAGCTCGGCGGCACCGCCAGGATCGAACCGGCGCCCGACCGGATCGTGCCCACGCCGCGCGAGATGTGCTCGACGCCCGCGAACGGCGCCGTCGCAGCCGGCACCGCTTCGGCCACGCCTGCCTGACGGCCGACCCTCGACGCAACGGTGGTGGCCGCCTGCGCGTTGCTAACCGGGCCCTGCCAGTCGAGCGGGACACCGCGGACGGCACTGCTGGTCATCGTGCCGAGCGAGTGGCCGACGAAGAGCAGCATCGCGGCCAGCAGACCGACCGCCGCCGCGAGCGTCAGCACGCGTACCGCCGTCTTGACCGGCGCGCGCACGAGCTCCGCGAATGCGAGCGGAGCTGCGACTCTCACGAGCGCTCCTCGAGGACGACGGCGCCGTCCTCGAGCTCCAGCTCGCGGTGCAGCCGCGCCGCGACGTCGGCGTCGTGGGTCGCGACGACGAGCGAGAAGCCGAGCTCGTCCTGGAGGGCGTCGATCAACTCGAGCACGCGCTCGCCGGTATCGGAGTCGAGATGGCCGGTCGGCTCGTCGCAGAGCAGCAACTCCGGTTGCTGGGCCAAGGCGCGCGCGATCGCGACCCGCTGCGCCTCGCCGCCGGAGAGCTCTGCCGGCAAGTGGTCGCCCTTCGCCGAGAGCCCGACCAGCTCGAGCAATTCCGTCGGCCGCTGCCGGGATGAGTCGCCGGCGAGCTGCGCCGAAAAGCCGACGTTCTCGAAGGCCGTGAAGTATGGCAGCAGGTTCGCACCCTGGAAGACGTAGGCGATTCCCCGAGCACGAACGCCGCCTCGGCTCGCGTGGTCGAGGGATGCGAGGGGACGCCCGTGCCATTCGACGCGCCCCGCCGTCGGCTCGACGAGGCCACCCAATACGTGCAGCAGCGTCGTCTTGCCGGAACCAGAGCGGCCGAGTAGCGCCAGGCTCTCCTCAGCGCGAATCTCGAGCGAGACGCCGTCGAGCGCATGCACGGCCGCCTCCCCGTGGCCGTAGACCACCTCCACGTCTCGGCAGGCGGCGATCGCCTCGCGGACGACCGGCTGTGTCGTCACGCGGCGACCCCATCTCGAATCTCGATCACGCGATCGGCCGCTTCGGCAACCCGCGGCGAGTGTGTGACGACCACGACCGTGCTGGCGAACTCGTCACGCAGCCTGCGCAAGGCCGTCAGCACGACTTGCTCGTTTCGGAGATCGAGCTCGGCGGTCGGCTCGTCGGCCAGGACGAGCGGCGCCTCGCGTGCAGCCGCGGCCGCGATTGCCACCCGCTGCTGCTCACCACCCGAGAGCGACCCGGCGCGCTGATCCTCCCGCCGCTGCAGGTCGAACACGTCCAAAACACGCTCTGCCGTGGGACGGATGCCCTCTCGTCGCCGGGCCAGGCGGAGACCGAGAGCGACGTTCTCGCGTGCGCTCAGTTCCGGCCAGAGATTGGCGCTCTGGAAGACGATCGCCACCTCGCGCGCGCGGTAGTCGGCCAGCTCGCTCTCGGTCAGCCGTGACAGCGAGCGACCGAAGCTGCGCACATCCCCTGCGGACGGCTCCTCCAGGCCGCCGGCGAGATGGAGCGCCGTGCTCTTGCCCGAGCCCGAGGGACCGAAGAGCGCGACGAGCTCCCGTGCCTCGATCCGCAACTCGAGGCCGCGAAGCGCGACGGTTTCGGCGGCCCCGGAGCGGAAGATTCGGAACACATCGTGGAACTCGAGCGCTCCGAAGACGATCTCTTCGCGTCGCTCCGGCTCGCGATAAAGGCTTCTCAGCTCCACCGGAAGCTCTCGATCATCAGCCGGTATGCGTCGACGTTGTCGACGCCCTCCGGCGTGCCGAGATCGACCACCGCGAGACGGCCGGGCTTCCAGACGTAGTACCTGTCGACGACGAGCTTCACGCGCTTGCCGGTGACCGCGTTCGGAGCGCTCTCGGTGCTGTAGACGACCTTGTAGGCCTTCGCGTGTGGGAGCGTCATGGCCTGCGGGGCGCTCTGGACCTGCGCGCCTGTCAGCCCTGCGAGGTCGGCTTGGATGCTCGCTTTCGTCGGCGCGGCGCCCGAGCTGACAACGACCCTGACGATGTTGTTCTTGTCGCGGAAGGTGACTCGCTTGCCTGAGCCCTGCTGCGCCCACCCCTCCGGGTACTTCATCGAGTAACTCGCCGCGCCGTTCTTGAAGACAAGGAAGACCTGGTTGTCCGGGATATCGCCGGCCGCGGTCGCATTGGCCTCGGCTTGTAGCGCGCCCGGGCCGCCCGTCGAGGTCGCGGGCGTCGTTGCGCTGCCGCCGGAAGTTTTCGTGGCGGGAGTCTGGGTCATGTGGCCGGAGCCGCAGCCTGTGAGTGCAAGCAGCGCGGCGACGGCGGCGACACCGACGACGAGGCGAGTCACGGCCGCAGTGTTCAACAAGCTTTCTGAACTACGCCTGAACACGGGCTGCCGCGCGGCGGGCGCCTAATCGCCCTGTTCTGATGCCCCCGCCAAGAATCGAACTTGGGCACGCGGTTTAGGCAACGCCGTGCAAAGAGCTTGGTTTGAGGCTTTACGGGTGTCCAGTCGCTACAGACGAAGGGCTCCGCCGGTCTCATGCGGCGCGCGGGACCGAGCTTCGCCCGCTCGCGATCGCAGCCTGTCCAATCCTTCGCAGCATCCCCTCGAAGATCAGGCGGTGAACCGGGTAGAGCGCGTACCAGTACGCGAGTCCTGCGAGCCCGTGGGGATCGAAGATCGCTGTCTGGCGCAGTGCCGTTCCGTCCTGGTCGCCGTCGACCTCGAACTGCAGCCAGATCCTCCCCGGGGTCTTCATCTCGGCTGAGAGCCGCAGGAGCCGATCCTGCTCGAAGGCCTCCACCCGCCAGAAGTCGAGCGTGTCTCCCACCGCGAGCTGAACGGGATCCCGGCGCCCGCGCCGAAGACCGACACCGCCGAAGACGTTGTCGATGAGGCCGCGCAGCCGCCAGAAGCCGTTTGCGTAGTACCAGCCCGTCTTACCGCCGATTCGCTGGATCGGCGCGAACGTCTGCTCCGGCGACGCAGCGACTCTGATTGTGCGCGAGGCAACGGCCCGCTGGCCGAGCGTCACGCCGCCCCAGTTTCGCCCTTGGTATGCCGACAGCGCATCCGACCACCGGGTCTCGGCGAACTCTCTGTCCTCGTTTGCGAGCGCGCGTGCGATCGCCTGGCGGAAGCTTCGGGGGCGGATCGGAAACACCTCGCGGGCTGATCCGTCGCGGACGAGGGTGTCGTTGCGAAGGCTCTGGATGAGTTCCCGGCCGATGCTCGCGTACACCGGCGTCACGACGCTCAACCAGAGCCCGGAGATGCGTGGCGTCGCCAGAGGGACGCGAATCACGCTGCGCCGGAGGCCGACCTGACGAGCGTACTCTCGCATGAGGTCGGCGTAGGTGACGCGGTCCGGGCCGCCGATCTCGAAGATCTGGCTCTCCTGGAGCTCGAGGTCAAGAGCTGCCAGCAGGTATCCGAGGACGTCCTCGATGGCGATCGGCTGCGTGCGTGAGACGACCCAGCGCGGCATCAGCAGGACGGGCGAACGGTCGACGAGCGAACGCACGATCTCGAAGGAGACGCTTCCCGACCCGATGATGATCGACGCTCGAAACTCGATCGTCGGGACGCCCGAGTCGCGCAGGATCCGCCCGACCTCGTGACGGCTCTCGAGGTGAGTGGACAGATCGTGCTCTGCGCCGAGGCCGCCCAGGTAGACGATCCGGCTCACCCCGCAGCTAAGTGCGGCGGCTGCGAAGTTTTCCGCGCCGCGACGATCGGCGCCCGCGAACGGCCCCGGGGCGGCCATCGAATGAACCAGGTAGTAAGCCGTTGTGACACCCGCGAGGGCCTCGTGCAGAGAGCCGGGATCGAGGATGTCTCCGTGAACGATCTCCGTCTGCTCGGCCGCCCGTCCCGACAGCACCTCTGGTCTCCGCACCATGCAGCGCACTAGTCGCCCCGACTCCTCGAGCTTCCGCAACAGCCGGCCGCCGACATAGCCGGTCGCCCCGGTGAGGAGAACGCGCCCGGGCGCCTCCTGCATCGGCGTCGATACCGCGTCGTGGCGGATTCGCATGCGTCACCCCTTTGACGCTTGCGGCTTGAGATCGTCCGGCTGGCAGGCCGGTGCGACCAGGGTGGAGTGCGAGGGCTTCGCCACCTTCACCCGTCACCCTGTGAGGTGCACATACTCAGCCGCGTATCTAGCCGGGGACGTATGACGCAGCTTCGAGATTGTAGGTCGCGTGCGGTAGATCGGTCGCAAGTTTGAGGAGTTGGAAGCGTCTTCTCCGCGGGCGCAGGATCCAGAAGTCGGTCTTCAGCTCGCTGCCGATGATCAGCGCGCCACGGTAGGGCGCGAGTTGGGCCGCGCGTGTGAAGTAGATGGTGCGGGTGTTTGTGTCTGCCACGTAGAGCCCTGCGGTCGCAGCCGACCTGCGTCCTGGAGCGATCACCGCAATCGGGTTCGGACCGGTCGGAAGCTTCGCGAGGGCGCGCGTCCGCCCGCTCGGGTTGATTGCGACGATCGCTGTGTTGGAGTCGCCAGGGTCCGGCCCAAGAAGGGCCCATCCCGCCACGCCGCCGAAGCCAGGTGGGGCGATCGCGATTTCGTCACTTCCGCCAGGGCCAGGGTAGTTGCCGACGAACCGGACATGGCCGGTTGCGCCGATCGTGTAGACGGCGCCGCCAGCCGGTTTCGAATGGCCGGAGCGGCCGGTGGCGGCCACGAGCCGGTAGCCGAAACGGCCGACCGTGTCGAACGCGAGCGCGCCGTCGGACTGTGACGTGTTCGGGAGCGTCGCAAAGACCGAGACTCTCTTCCCGGTCCGGCTCAACCGGTAGATCTTGTTGTCGGGGGTGTGGCAGTAGATCCAGTGGGCCGGGAAGCTGTGTCCGCCCGGCGAGACGACGCAGCGCGTCTCTTCGCTCATCTTCGGGAGCGAGGCAAATTTGCGAACCGGTGTCCCGGCGGGCCCGGCGGCGCTGACGGCGTTCGTTGTGTTCTCGACGTAGAGGAACCGGCTTCCGGTCCAGACGACATCGGTGAGTCGGATTCCGGTGCGGGCAAAAACTTTGAAATGAAGCACCGGCCGTTCCGGCGCAGCGGCCGAGGGCGCCGCAAGGGCAGCCGGCAGCACCGACAGGACAAGCAGATGCCTCAGTGAGCGCCTGAACAAACCGCCCTCTAAGTCTTTGCCGCCGCGAGCTCGTCGGCCGCTCGCGAGCGCCGCTCGAACGATCGTGGTGCCGATAACGAGTTTGGTGTGAGCCATCGCCTCTTCCTCCAAGAAGTCCGCAACCATTCGGCTGCGCGGAAGAGGCGGCCTTGGCCTCACGCGACGTCGTCTTGAACGTCGCGTGTCGACGGTAGCAGGACCGCCGACGCCAAGCGAGAGAGGAAACAGGACAGTGGCAAGCTCCGGGAGCGATGACGAGCATCGCAGCCGGTGCATGCGGTCAGTCTCGTTTGGCGGGCGACGCAACACGAGCCGTGCGCGCGGAGCAAACTGCCTGTAACGACCGTGTCCGTGAGAAGACTCAACTTGATCGCCCGACCGGGCGGTGCGAGTGCGTGAAGAACACGAACATCGAGAGCATCTGCTGATTCGGCTGTTTGGGCCGCTCACGATCGAGGGCGCCCGAACGCTGGGCCCGCGGGATCTCGGCGGCAGCCGCCCGAAGCAGGTGCTCGAGATCCTGCTGGCTGCGCGTGGACATCGCGTACCGACCGATCGTCTCGCCGATCTCCTGTGGGGAGAACAGCTGCCCCAGAACGCCGCCGGCTCGCTCCAGACATTCGTCTCAGTCCTCCGTCGCCACCTCGTTTCGGACCGCGAGCGGGCGCGCGAACTTGTAATCACCGAGGCCGAGGCGTATCGCTTCGCAACCGATCTGGTCGACCTCGACCTCGACCGCTTCGACGAGCTGCTCGAGCGCTCCGCCCACGAGCCGACGCGGTCGGCTCGGCGCTCGCTTGAGCTGGCGCTCGGCCTGGTGGGCGGCGAGGTTTTCGAGGACGAGCCGTACGCCGACTGGGCGCAGGGGTTGCGCACCACCTATCAGGGCCGGGTGCTCGGCGCACACCTGGAGGCGGCCGACGCGGCGCTGGCGGAGCTCGACTACGCAGGCGCACTCGCGCATACGGAGGTTGCCGTCGTGCGCGATCGGTTCAGCGAGCGCGCTCACCGCATGGCGATGCTCGCCCTGTATGCGCTCGGGCGCCAGTACGACGCGCTCGAGATGTACCGAGAATTTCGCACGCGGCTGGACGAGGAACTCGGCCTTGACCCCACCCCCGAAACGCGGGCGCTCGAGTCGGCGATCCTCCGCCAGGAGGACGTCCACTCGCTTCTGCCGCGCTCGATCCGGCCGGCGCAGGGAGGCCCTGACGAGCGCTCCGTCCGCCTGCTCGGCCGGACGACCGAGCTCGACGTGCTCGAACGCGGCGCGCGGCTTGCGCTCGACGGCTCGTTCGCATTGCTGATGATCGAGGGGGAAGCGGGGTTTGGGAAGACGCGGCTCCTCGACGAGCTCGCCATGGGTCTCGTTGGCGTCAGGGTCGGGCGGGCGACCTGCTCCGAGCTGGAGCGGCATCTCCCCTACGTGCCTCTCGCGGCCGCGCTTCGCGACGCGTTGACCCGAGCGGAGCTCGACGCGCAGCGCCTGCCGGCGCTGCGCCAGATCCTGCCTGAGCTCCGCGTCGACGAACCGGCTGAGGACGTCGCCGAGGTCGACGCACTCGAGGCGCTCGTCGAGTTGATCGCGGAGCAGGCGCCGTTGGCGCTCTTCTTGGACGACCTTCAGTGGGCGGATCCGCACACCGTCGCCGCGCTCAGTTATCTGCAGCGCCGCGGAGCAGGTCTCTCCGCCGTACTCGTAACGGCGGTCGGGAGCGAGCACGCCCCGGGGGACCACGCGGTCCGACGCCTGATGCCGACCGCAGTCGTTCGGCTCGAGGCCCTGACCGAAAACGACCTCGCGCCGCTTGGGATCCCCGATCTCCACGAGTCGACAGGCGGCAATCCGCGGCTTGTGACAGAAGCGATTTCGGCCGACGCTCGCGGCGAGCTCTCGGCTGCGCTCGCCGAGGCGCTCCTTGCGCAGTGCCGCGCCGAAGGGGCCTGGGCGTATCGGGTGCTACTCGCGGCGTCCGTGCTCGAGCAGCCGTTCGAGCCTGAGCCGCTTGCGACGCTGCTTCGCGTCGATGAGGTCGAGCTGGTGGAGGAGCTCGAGCGCCTATGCGCGCGTCGGATCCTCCGGATCGACGGCCTCCGCTTCCGCTTCCGCTACCAGCTCGTCGGCGCGGTCCTTCTCGACAGCCTCTCTCCGGCGCGGCAGCGCCTGCTGCGCGAACGCCTTCACCAACCGGGCGACGAAAGGATGGTCGCACATGCGCGCTGAACGCGACCGGCTGTTCGAGCGGGTGTTCGAGGAGTCGAATGACTCGGCCTATCTGATGGACCCGATCGGGGGCCGGATCCTGGACGCCAACCCTGCCGGCTGCAACATGCTCGAATACACCCGGGAGGAGCTGCTCGCCACACCCGTTTCGGAGATCCACCCGGCGGAGCACGCGCAGATGCGCGAGTTCGTCGATCGTGTCCTCCGCGAACGGAGGGGCTCGACGATCAAGCTCACCTGCCGTACGAAGACGGGCGTCTACCTCCCAACTGAGATGACGTTCCATGCGTTCGAGAGCAGTGGCCACCTCTACGTCCTCGGGTTGGTCCAAGACCGGAGCGAGCATCGCGTGCGCCCTCGAGAAGGCTGAGGCGCCACACAGGTCTCACACAGCCCCGAGCGCGAGGCTTCGTGGCATGGCAACGAAGCTGGTCGCCAACGCTCGTGGAGGCTCGTTCCTGCTCGAGCTGCTGCATCTCGCCGGCTGGCAGCTGCAGGTCCGAGATAGCGACAGAGCACGGATCCGCGCAAGCCGGGGTGAGGTCGAGCTCGAGGTCACCGGCGCCAGCTTCGCCGAAGCGGCCGGCACTGTCTTCGCGCGAGCGATGCGCTCCAACCGCTGCCACCGAGGCGGCTGAGTCGTGGACGAGCTCGACACCCTCGACAGCGAGTGGCGCCGGCTCGACGACGATCTCACTGTTCTGCGCTGGCGGACCGAGCGGCTGGTAGCGCTCGGGTACGAGTTGCGAGAGGCGGCCTTCCTTGCGATTTCGCAGATCGACGTCCACGAGCTCGAGCGGCTGATCGGGAGCGGCTGCCCGCCGGCCACTGCGGTTCGTATCGCTGACTGATTTGACGTCCGCCAACTGAGGGCGGATCGGCCCCCAGCGTGCAACCCGCTCAGGTCGTGCTCAGGTGACGCTGAGGACCCCTCCATACGCTCGATGCCCTGCTATGGCATCGCCGAAAGGAGAAGCAAAGTGAGACTGTTGTCGAAACGGCGGCTGCTGCTCGCCGCCACACTCGCGTTCGTCGCCGCCGCAGCGGCGATGGGCAGTCAGGCTCTCGCCGGCGGGAAGGACGCGACGGGCTCGGCCAAAGGACTGGGCCAGCTGGGCGGCCTCCTCCCCCGCGACCATCTGACCACCGAGAGCGCGATCCAGGTGGACCTGAGCAAGGAGACGGTGCGCCTGCCGCTCTACAAGGGCGTCGCCTACAAGGGCACACCGAACCAGGAGACCGTCTGGTACGTACTTCTCGACGCCTCCGACTCTGGGTTGGCTCACGACTTGGGCGTCAACTACGCGCCCAAGCTCGCGAACATCGGCATCGGTGACCCGGAGGCAGTACAGACGGTTACGCTCGAGTCGCCCAGTCCGGACCAGAACAAGTTCGGGCAGGCGGTCGTCGACTTCAAGGGGGCGCCGGACTTCGGTCCGACCAGGATCGCCCAGCCGGGCCCCAACGGCTTCCCGCTGGCCAACTTCCAGCCCGGCGCCGTCGCCGGCCCCGGTTACAGCCCGTTCATCAGAGTCGCCGGCTCGGACGTCGTGTACAACGCGCCGATCGTTGCAACCGGTGACGGCCCCTTCGACGTCACGCATCACACGAACACAGGCGACCGCGTGCTCGGCGTCCACATCGCACCGCCCTCGCCGCCTGGCCAGTACCTGGAGTCCTATGCCGACCTGCTGTTCGTCAAGGGCTTCGATGCGGGGCAGCCGATTCTCTATCTGAGCACCGACGCCGGCCAGCCACTGACCTCAGTGCTCGAGCGCTCGACCTACGTGCCCGCCCTCGACAAGGCGGCCTACAACGGCGGCGACGACTTCCTCGGCTCGGCCCGCGAACGGCTGTTCGGCTTCATTAACGGCCAGACAGGTGCCGACAACAAGGAGGCTCAGGGGTTCGTGCACCTGATCAAGGACGGTCACGGCTCGGAAGACGCAAGTGCCGGCAACACGGCTCTGATCAATGCCCTTCGCAACGGCGGCGATCTGCTCAACGTCTTCGGCGACTTCCCGACGCTCAGCGATCCGCGTCACGCCGATGCCTACAGTCCCCTCTGGGACGCCCAGCTTGGCCTCTGGACGGACAAGGCGATCAAGGAAGGCTTCAACACGCGGCAGATCGACGAGGTGCAGGTCTTCAACCTCGCCGCCACCCGCCCCGACCTGCTCACCGGCATCAACCCGGCGACAGGCCAGCCCGCTCCGTACGGCGCGACTGGAGTTGACATCAACTGCGCCGTGATCGGCTTTACCAACAAGGCGCCCACTGCCAACCTGGCCAATCCCGTACCTAACTCGCAATTCCCGCCCAGGTAGCAATAAAGGTCTCTGAGCGGAGACGGCGGGGTTCATTCGGACCCCGCCGTCTCCGCACTAGCGGGCAAGTGTCACTCTCCTTCGGAACGAGTCGGTGCAAACCGCCAGCCGTCCTAAGGCTGCCAACTGAAAGGACGCCATGAGCACCCACGTCGTCAACGAATTTCATGCTCAACCGGATCGCGCCGACGATGTGATGAACCTACTGATCGAACTCTCCCCGATCAGCAGGACGCGGCCTGGATGCCAAGCCATCTCACTGCGCCGAAACCAGGAAGACCCGACGAACATCGTCGGCGATACTCGCTGGGACACCCGTCAGGATTACGACGACTATCTCGCCTGGCGAACCGACTCCGGCTACACCGCGCAGTTCGAAGAGATGCTCGCCCAGCCCATGAGCATCCGCTACTTCGACGAGGTGCGCGCCTGGTAGCGGCAACCCAACTGCTGGATTGCATTTCAACGGAGACGTATGCGTCCGGTCTCGCTTGCGATGCCTCGTCTGAACCCGCGTTTGGAGATGCCCCCGGCCGGAATCGAACCAGCGCACGCGGTTTAGGAAGCGGCGTGTGCTCGCAAGGAAATGCTTGACCCGCGTATGTACAACTTGGCGGAGCACGGCAATGAGCACTATCGAACCCGAGGTGAGGACGAGCAGTCTGATCAAGCCCGGCCGGAGGAGCTGTACGACAGATGGGCCTACTGCCGCCCAGTGGGGTAAGTCATCACGCGCGCAATAACCCGCAGAACCTCGCGACGGCGATAGCCAAACTGGTAACGCCCGACGCGGCGTCGGCGCCTCGCGAGCTCGAAGTACTTCAGAGCGCCGAACGGCGGCAGCACGAGGACTTGGGCGAGCGCGTAGAACGGGAAGACGATCATCCACGGTGAGATCACCTGGAGGTTCGAGGTCACGGTGACGAAGAGGTAGGCGGCATAGACGAGGGGCAGGCTCGACAAGACCGCCGCGGGGCTCAGCGTCGTCCACCACTTGAAGTACCAGGACGCCCAGATCGCGATCAGGTAATAGCTCGTCAGCACCGGCAGGTGGAGCAAGTTCCGATCGACGTTGATCCACCAGTGGCGAAACGCGCCCGCCCACCAGAGGCGTCGCTGGTGAAAGAGTGCGCGCCAACTCTCCGGCGCGTCGGTGTGCACGACCATGTCCAGGTGACGGATGCGCATGCGCAGAGCGAGCGCCGTCCGGCCCGTCTCGATGTCCTCCCCGGGTGTCCAATGCGAGTGCCGGGCCATGATCTGGCGCAGCGCGTCGGTTCGCGCGAGGAAGCAGGCGCCTGAGGTCAGCCAGGGACGGAAGTGGCGACTGAGCATCGCCATCCGGTACTCGAGCGCCTGCAGCTTCGTGACGACGTTCGTGCGGTTGCCGACCGCGCACTTGACCGAACAGAGATCTGCGCCGCCGACCTCTGCCGCGGCGACTGCGGCGGCGACGTCATCGCCCATCGCGGTGTCAGCGTCGAGGCGGAAGGTGTACGTCGTGGCGACCGCCGGCAGCGCGGCCGCGAGGAGCGATGCCGGGTTCGGATCCTCAGCGACCAGACGCTCGACGTTCCATCCCTGGGCTTCGAGCTCGTCCGCAAACTCCGCCATCAAGGGTGCGCTGATCTCCATCGCGACGAGCACTCGGTGCCGATAGCGTCGAAGCCGCTCGCCGTCGAAGTAGCGCGGGTGCCCGAAGACCGGGACCACGATCGTGAAGTCCTGCGACTTCTCTCGACCCGGCTTGATCGTGCGCGCTCCGCCCCACGAGAGCAGGTTCTGAAACTCGAACGCGACTAGGAAGATGGCGAACGCGAGCAGAAGATAGGAGGACACCTACGGGTGCGGCAGGACGAGCTTCTGCGTGACGTGCTTTTGTGCCGGACAGGGATCGTTCGGCTGGCACTTCACGACCGTCGTCTCCGTCTTCTTGCCGGTCAAGACACTGACCCAGTGGTTTCCTTTCCATACCGGCGCGAAGATCATGGTCACGACGGTGACGACCGTGAAACCGCGTGTGGCGGCGCTCTGCATGCGGCGGATCCTCCTATTCAGTTGGCGGCGTTTACTCGGGGGGCGAAAGTGCGGGCGCGCTTGGCCGAGTGGGTGAACGATCGGTAGGCAGAGCGCCGGCGCGGATAGCTAACGCGAGGGAACGGGATCGCTCAGGCGAGGGAACATGAGGCAATGCCCCCGAGCACTGCCTTTCGCGATACTCGCGAAGCGTGCGCTCACGCCATGTCCCTGAGCTCGATGACGAGTTGCGTCGGCGCCTCGGTCGACGGTTCGGCTTGTGCCTTGGTCGACGCGCACCCCGTTCAGCCGACTATGCGCTGACGCTGGACTACCGCAACCCAGCGTCGTATGCTCGCCCTCGTGGGGGGAGTCGCAACGGCTCGGCGTGGGACGCTCGCGCTCGCGGCTGCGGCGCTTCTCCTGTTGCCGGCGTCGACGGCGTCAGGCACGCCGAATCCGACGTCGGTCACGATCGCGGGCGACCTCCAGAACGTGGTCGGTTGCCCAACCGACTGGGACCCGAGCTGCGCGGCAACGCATCTGACGTACGACTCGAGCGACGACGTCTGGCAGGGAACGTTCACGCTCCCGGCCGGCAACTACCAGTACAAGGCCGCGCTCAACGACTCCTGGACCGAGAACTACGGGCTGCACGCCGTACAAGACGGCCAGAACGTCCCGTTGGCCGCGCCCGGTGGGCCGGTGAAGTTCTATTACGACCACAAGACGCACTGGATCACGGACAGCGTGAGCACGCCGGTCCCGGTCGCGGCGGGCAGCTTCCAGTCCGAGCTCGGCTGCCCCGGCGATTGGCAGCCCGACTGCCTGCGCTCCTGGCTTGAGGATCCTGACGGCGACGGGACGGCGACGTTCGAGACGACGTCGCTCCCCGCCGGCTCGTACGAGGCGAAGGTCGCCGTGAACGAGAGCTGGGCCGTCAACTACGGCGCGGGCGGCGTTCCGGACGGCGCAAACATTCCGTTCACGGTTCCTTACGACCACGCGCCGCTGACGTTTAGCTACGACGAAACCACGCACGTGCTCACCATCACGGCTCCGATCTCGCACGGCGACCTCTCGCACTTCGACCTGGCGCGCAAGGACTGCCTCGGCACCGCGCGCAACACGACCTCAAAGGTCTGGTACACGATTGCGAACGGCGTTCTCAGCGACACGTACTACCCGACGATCGACAACACGAACGTCGAAACGCTGCAGTACGAGGTCAGCGACGGGTCGACGTTCACTGACCTGCAAACGCGCGACATGACCTACACGGCCGAGGCGCTGCCCGATTCCGGCGGGATGGCGTGCCGGGTGACGGCGACCGCGAAGAGCGGCAAGTACCGGATCGCGACCGAGTACTTCACAGATCCGAGCCGGAACACCGTGCTCATGCGCGTCAAGTTCCTCCCGCAGGACCCGAGCTACCGGCTCTACCTGCGCTTCGACCCGACCGTGAACGGCAACGGCGGCGGTGGCCAGGGGAACGGTGGCGGCGACTCCGCGACCGTCGACACCTCGACTGGACACCCGGTGCTCGTCTCTTACGACACCGTCACCGCGACCAACGCCGCGAATCGCGACTACGCCCAGCCTGTGTACGCGGCGCTCGACGGGCCACTCGCGGACGGCTCGAGCGGGCTCGTCGGTTCACCCGATGACTCGATCGACAGCACGAACACCGAGGTCACGAACGGCAACGTCGTTCAGCACGCACGCGTCATCGTCGGGAGCGGCGGCACCGGGACGCTCGCGCTCGGCTTCGGCGCGTCGCAGGGCGACGCCGTCGGCGCCGCCGAGGGCTCGCTCGGCAGCGGCTTGGCCGATGCTCTCTCAGCCTACGACAAGGGCTGGCAGCGCTACGACGACTCGCTGAACAAGCCGCCGAAGAAGCTGGCCGGGCTGGACGGCAAGACGGTCGACGACCTCGCGGACGAGTACTACCTCAGCGCGAACGTGATCAAGGCGTCCGAGGACAAGACATTCCCGGGGGCGATCGTCGCGAGCCTCGCCTCGCCGTGGGGGCAAGCTGTTTCGGCCGGCGACCCGAACAACACGTACTTCGGCTCGTATCGCGAGGTGTTCGCGCGCGACCTCTACGAGGCGTGGACGGGCCTGCTAGCGGACGGCGACCTCGCGACGGCGCGCGCGGCCACGCTCTTCCTTTTCGAACGTCAGCAGCTGCCAGACGGCTCGATGCCTCGCAACAGCCTCGTCAACGGCAAGACGGCGCCCGACTCGTTCAACACGCAGCTAGACGAGTGCTCGTACCCGATCCTGATGGCGTACCAGCTCGGCCTCGACGACTCTTCTCTCTACGAGAACCACATCAAGCCCGCCGCGAACTTCGTCGCGTCGCACGGTCCCTCGTTCGGGCCGGAGCGCTGGGAAGAGCAGAGCGGCTACTCGCCGTCGACGATCGCCGCCGAGATCGCCGGCCTCGTCGCCGCGGCTGAGATCGCGAAGCACAACCACGACGACGCGTCCGCGAACGTCTGGCTCGGCGTCGCCGATGACTATCAGCGCTCGATCAAGGGCTGGACGGTGACGACGACCGGGCCGGACGGGCCCCGCTACTTCATCCGCCTCTCGAAGACAGGCGACCCGAACGCGGCGATCTCTTACAACGTCGGCAACGGCGGGCCGACGCTCGACCAGCGGCAGGTGATCGACGCAGGCTTCCTCGAGCTCGTGCGGCTCGGCGAGCTGTCCCCGCGGGATCCGGACGTGCTCGCGTCGGTGCCGGTCGTCGACTCGGTCATCAAGTCGGAGACACCGAGCGGGCCGGGCTGGCACCGCTACAACGGCGACGGCTACGGCGACGGCGCGAGTGACGGGCATCCGTGGGCGCCGTCGAACAAGGGCACCGGCCACCTCTGGCCCGTGCTGTCGGCCGAGCGCGGCGAACAGGACCTCGCGACCGGCGACAAGGCGGACGCCGCGTCGCTGCTCCTCGGCATGGAGAAGTTCGCCTCCGGCGTCGGCCTGATTCCCGAGCAGGACTGGGAGCTGCCCGACCTCGC
>Ga0070696_100001276_pt1 | contig 16390 bp, 11 predicted proteins | sample KBSK1253metaG_FD_65474 | JGI IMG/M metagenome (GOLD analysis project Ga0070696, IMG submission 65474) | Corn, switchgrass and miscanthus rhizosphere microbial communities from Kellogg Biological Station, Michigan, USA - KBS K1-25-3 metaG | ecosystem: Host-associated > Plants > Roots >... | reverse complement strand
GTGGTCAGCAAATTCCCATACTTGACGACCAGTCGAAACCAGTCATGGTCGGAGGAATCGCCATCGACATCAGCGAGCGGCGGAAGGCCGAGGAGGCGCTTCGCGAAAGCGAAGAGAGCTATCGCGTGGTGGCCGAAACCGCGGGCGACGGCATCCTCAAGATCGATGCGGACAGCCTGATCCTTTTTGCGAACCGTTCGATCGAGAAAATCTTCGGCTACGCCCCGGCCGAGCTGCTGGGCCGTCCGGTAACCATGCTGATGCCGGAGTACCTGCGGCACGTTCACAAGGCCTCGATGCGGCAGTACATCGAAACAGGCGAGCGGCACATAAGCTGGGACTCCGTCGAGCTGCCCGGGTTACACAAAGACGGCCGCGAGATTCCACTGGAAATTTCGTTTGGCGAGTTTACCAAGGAAGGAAAGCACATTTTCACCGGCATGATTCGCGACATTACGGAGCGCAAGCGAACCGCGCGGCACCTGGAGACGCAACATGCCGTTACTCGTATCCTTTCGGAGTTCAGCACCGTCGAGGAGATTGCGCCGCGAATTCTGCAGGCCATTTGCGAAACCTCGAATTGGGCCGTGGGTGTTTTTTGGACGGTGGACCACACGGCTAATGTCTTGCGGCCGGTGGCTTCATGGCACCAGCCCGCAACGGACGTGTCGTTATTCGAAACAAAAAGCCGGGAAACCACGTTCCGGTCCGGAAAAGGTTTACCTGGCCGCGTATGGGCCACGGGCCAGGCTGCGTGGATCCAGGATGTGGTGATTGACGATAATTTCCCGCGCGCGCCCATGGCCCTGGCATCAGGCCTCCATGGCGCCGTCGGATTTCCCATCAGTCTCAATACGAAAGTCCTGGGCGTCATGGAATTCTTCAGCTCTGAGATTCGCGAGCTGGATCCACAGCTACAGCAGATGCTCACCGCCGTAGGCAGCCAGATTGGAAGCTTCCTCGAACGGCGGCGGCTCGAGGAGCAGCTGCTGCAGGGTCAGAAACTGGAAAGCATCGGTTTGCTGGCAGGCGGTATCGCTCACGATTTCAACAATCTGTTAACGGGCATCCTCGGTGGCGCGAGCGTGGTGCTCGATAGTCTCCCCAAAAATCATCCAGGTGAAGAAGTGCTCAATAACGTGATCCAGGCCAGCGAGAGGGCGGCGGACCTGACGAGGCAGCTTCTGGCTTACGCCGGCAAAGGCCAGTTTATCGTCGAGCCGATTCAGTTGTCCGACCTGGTCCGTCACATAACAGACCTGATCAGGAGTTCGATTCCCAGGAGTGTGCATCTGCTGCTGGAACTCGATCCGGACATCCCAGCCATGCAAGCGGACGCCGGTCAACTGCAGCAACTCATCATGAACCTGGTGATCAACGCGGCGGAAGCCGTCGGCGACAAGGGCTCGGGTGCAGTTATCGCGCGGACGGGCGCTCAATCGGTCGACGAGACTTACATCCGGGAGTTCGAGCTCGATGCGGCCGCTGGCGCGAGCGGGCTGTCCGTCGGAAGGTACGTGTATCTGGAGGTAATCGATACCGGGATCGGCATGGATGAGGCGACGAAAGCCAGAATCTTCGACCCATTCTTCACGACCAAGTTCACCGGCCGCGGACTGGGACTGGCCGCCACTTTGGGCATCGTGCGAAGTCACAATGGTGCGTTGAGTGTTTCCAGTCTGCCCGGCGCGGGAAGCGCATTTCGCGTCCTTTTCCCCGCCGTCACCGATGAGATTGTTGTTCCGGAGCAACTGGCCGAAACCAGCCTGAAAGTATCCGGCCTGGTGCTGGTGGTGGACGATGAGGATGTCGTCCGGCGGACGGTAAAAGTCGCGCTCGAGGCCCGGGGGTTCGAGGTAGCGGTGGCCCAGAACGGCAGAGAGGCGATCGAGCTGCTTCGCAGGCATGGCGATCAGATTTCACTGGTGCTACTGGATCTGACGATGCCGGTCATGAGCGGCGAGCAAACCCTGCAGCACCTGCGAGAAATTCGCGCCGATGTTCCCGTAATCATCTCGAGCGGCTACAGCGAAGCCGAAGCCCGCCGGCGCATGGGGAACATGGGCGCCCTCACGTTCATTCAAAAGCCATACACCGGCGCGCGGCTGGTAGAGGCCATCAGCGGCGCCCTTCGTCCGAACCCATAGGCTCGCGACGTATCTTAAGAAGTATGAGGTTCTCGCTTGCCGCAGGGTTGGCTCTGGCTACGTCCCTCTTCGGACAGGAAATTCGCACGGTGCAGATTGCGTCCGGCATCGAAGCGCCCACCGATATCCAGAACGCGGGCGACGGGTCGGGACGGCTATTCTTCATTCAGCAGAACGGCATCGTGCGCATTTTTCGAAACGGTGCGCTGGTCTTACAGCCGTTCCTCGATATCCGCGGCAAGACAAGCAGTGGCGGCGAGCGCGGACTGCTCGGGCTTTCGTTCCCCACTGGCTTCGCGCAGAAACAACGCTTCTACGTCAATTACACGGACCTCAACGGCGACACGGTGATCGCGCAGTACCGTATGTCGGCGAATCCGGATGTAGCCGACGCCTCGACCGAGATTGTGCTGCTGCGGATCGCGCAGCCGTTTGCCAACCACAACGGCGGCCAATTGCGGTTCGGGCCCGACGGTTATTTGTACATCGGGATGGGTGACGGCGGATCAGGGGGCGACCCGCGGGGTAACGGGCAGAATCGCGCGACGCTGCTGGGCAAGATGTTGCGTATCGATGTGGAAGGCGATCCCGGACAGGTGCGAATTCCGGCTGATAATCCGTTCGTCAACACCGCCGGCACAAGGCCGGAGATCTGGGCCCTGGGCCTGCGCAATCCCTGGCGCTTCAGTTTCGATCGGGCTACCGGCGATTTGTGGATTGCCGATGTCGGCCAGAATACGTACGAGGAGATTGACTTCCAGCCCGCCTCGAGCCCGGGCGGCGAGAATTATGGCTGGAACCGCATGGAGGGCATGCACTGTTTCCAGGACGGCTGCAACCCGCAAGGCTTGACGCTGCCAGTGGCCGAATACGATCACTCGCAAGGCTGCTCAGTTACCGGCGGCTTCGTGTACCGAGGAAGTTTGTCGCCCGCGCTGCGCGGCACTTACATCTACGGCGACTATTGCAGCGGGCGGATCTGGGGCGTGGAACGCGAGGGAATCGCCTGGGGAAACCGGACGCTGCTCGCTTCGGGCTTCAGCATTACCACCTTCGGCGAGGATGAGACCGGCGAGATTTACGTGGCCGACGCCGCTAACGGCGCCATCCATCGCATCGAGGGCAATCGCGCACCTAGGTTCATCGCGGCCGGCGTCGTGAACGCCGCGAGTTACGTGCCGGGCCTGGTAGCCGGATCGCTCGCGACCGTATTTGCAGCCGGCGTTCTCGATGCGGAGGAAATCGCCATCGCGGACCGCGTGCCGCTCGCCACGACTTTGCGCGGTGTGTCGGTCCGGGTGAACGGGACGCCCGCGCCGATTCTCGCCGTCGCCAACAGCAATGGGCAGGAGCAGGTCAACTTTCAGGCGCCGTTCGAGATTGCGGGACGGCCGACAGTTTCGATTATGGTAGCGCGCGGCACCGACTCGAGCACAGCCATCGATGTTCCGGTGTTCGATATTCAGCCGGGCATTTTCACGATCGATGGGACACAGGCAATCGTCTTGCACGCCGCCGGCGGTACGCTGGTGACTTCGCAGAAGCCGCTCGAGCGTAACGAGGACGCCGTCTTGTATGCCGAGGGCCTGGGGCGAGTGGCCGGCCGGCCCGCCACCGGCGCTGCCGCTCCCGTTTCACCGCGCGCGGTTGCGGTCGCCGACGTGCGCCTGACGCTGGCGAGCCTGGGCTGCGAAATAAGTTTCGCGGGCCTGTCGCCCGGATTAGTGGGCGTTTACGAGGTGCGTTTTCGCGTACCGGCGAATGCTCCGAGCGGAACACAGAATTTAATTCTGACCGCGGATAATGTCGCGGGCCCGGCGGTGAGCGTGCCGGTTCGCTAGCAGAGCGCGTGCGCTCACGGCGGATTTTTTGACAAATTGGTTATAACTACCCACATTTGGTGGTAATTCACTGCCCTGGATTTCTGTGACATAGAGCACATCGCGCGGCTTACACAATTTATGCGTATAATTCCGCGCAAATTTGTGCCATACTTCCGTCAAATCAAAAGGCGGACAACATGGGATTAGTGTCTCAGGAGACCTCATTCACGCTCGATAACATGGGCCGTTTCTTGTGCAATACCCTCGATGAGGCGATGAAAAGCGCCGCCGTTACGGTTGGCGATAAACCGCGTGGATTCGACACGGTCATCATTGGCGGAGGAACGTTTGGTGCCATCATGGCCGCAGCCCTGTTCCAGAACGACCCGACTCGCAGCCGGCGCATTCTCGTACTGGAGGCCGGCCCGTTCACGTTGCCCGAGCACGTGCAGAATCTTCCGTTTGGTAACGCAATACCCGATTTCCGCGCGCCTTGGGACAGCCATCCCGCGCTCGGTTACCCGGGACTGCTGTTCACCGTGGGCGGCCGTTCCATCGCTTGGGGTGGCTGGTCGCCTCAGTTGCTTCTCGAAGAAATGACAGACTGGCCGCAGGCGGTGGTGGATGCGCTGCGTGCCACATATTTCCGCCTGGCGAGCGACCAGCTGGGCGTGACGGCGACCAACGATTTCATCTATGGCCGCCTGCACACCGCGCTGCGCCGCCAGCTCCTGGACGGGCTCGCAGCCGTACCGGAGGCGATCCCGCTGGCCGCGCTGCCCAATCATCCCATCGTGTTGTATGCGGGGCAGGAACTCGCGGGCGACTTGGCGATGGCGATGGGCGCGACCGCGGGCGCGGCGCCTGCTCCTGCCGTTCCGCCGGTCGTCAGCGACGGCCAGTTACGGGCCTGGCTGGGGCTCGATTCGGCCGATACCACCAGCCGCCCCGATCTCCTGAATCTGCTGAAACTCGAAGCTCCGCTTGCGGTACAGGCGCGAGCCGAGCCCGGAATGTTTCCGTCCAACAAATTCAGCACAGTGCCGGGGTTGACTCGTGCAGCGCGCATGGCGTCGTCGCAAGCGGATGGCGTTGACGAAGTCGCCGATGCGCGAAAGCGCCTCATGATCGTTCCCAAAGTCCGTGTACTCGACATCATTACCGAGACCCAGGCCGACAATTGGGTTCGCGCCACGGCCGTTCGCGTTAGGGATATCGACGGCGTGGAAAAAGTGATCCAGGTTGCGCCGCCCCGCGCCGACGGCAGGCAGAGCGCGGTCGTGGTTGCACTGGGCACGATCGAGAGCACGCGTCTTGCGCAGAATACGTTTCAGCAATCTCTCGCGGGCCGCGCGGCCGAACGGATGGGCAGGAATCTGATCGCCCATCTCCGTTCGAACCTCGCCATTCGCGTGCCGGTCGCAGCTATTGCCAACCTGCCGCCGTCGGATCTGAAATCGCTCGAAGCTTCCGCGCTTTTTGTAAAAGGCAAAGCTCATATCGCGGGCGCGGACCGTTTCTTCCACCTGCAGATCACTGCCTCGGGGCTCAACCGGCTCGGTGACGATTCCGAAGCCGAGCTTTTCAAGAAGATTCCGGACACAGACCAGGTGGATGCCATGCTGCGCGCGAACGACACCCACGTGGTCATCACGATTCGCGGCATCGGCGAAATGACCGCTCACAATCCGGATAGCTTCGTGCGGCCTTCGCCCTCGAAGACGGAAGATAATCGCGCCGTCGCCGAAGTCACGCTGGCCGATGTGAAGTCGGGCACCAGCACGACCGCGCAGTCCGGGATAGATAAGAAAACCTGGGAAGCCATGGATACGCTGGCGGACGAAGTGGCCCTCATCTTCGCCAACGGGAAGCCATTCGAAATCCTTGGTGTGAAGCGAGCCAAAGCGGTCCCTATGCCCGCCACGGCGACGGTGTCCGACTTGCAGGCCGCCCACCCGCATGGCGACCGGCGGGATGCCGAAGGCTCGACGCACCACGACGCCGGAACCTTGTGGATGGGACCCGATGTGGCGACATCGGTGACCAACGAATTCGGGCGAATCCACGATACCACTAACTGTTATGTCGCCAGCCCGGCGATCTTTCCCACACTTGGCTCGCCCAACCCCATGCTCACAGGCGCCGCGCTCGGGCGGAGGACGGCGGAAATGCTGACCGCGAGCGTCCTGCCCAAACCGGCGTTGCGACGTGCCGCGGACCAGGGCTTCACTCCTCTGTTCGATGGAACGGCGGCGACTTTCAAATCCTGGAAGGCGGTCGGACCCGCAGGCCAGAATTTTGCTTTTCTGGACGGCGAACTGGTGAGCTACGGCGGCTCCGATTTCGCCCTGCTCTATTACACCGAGCGGGCGTTCGCCGATTTCCATCTGCGGCTCCAGTTCAGGGTCTTCGACGCGAACAACGCCAATAGCGGCGTCTTCATCCGCTTCCGTGACCCGCTCGCGCCCATGCCGACGGAAATCCTCCGCCGCGCCGCGCTCGAGAATGCTCCGGTAACCGGCAATCCCGCGTGGTCGGCGGTGTTCTCAGGTTTTGAAGTGCAGATTGACGACAACGCCCGCGGGGACACCACCAAAGATTTTTACGGCCGCTTCCCGGAGCCGGATGGGCTTTGGAAAAACCGCACGGGCGCGATCTACAAAATCCCGGCCGGCGATCTCATCGTGCACCTCGGCTCGCGTGACGCGCGCCTCCAGCAGTTCACGCCCGGACCACCCGTCATCCCCGGTATTTGGATGCAATACGACATCGTCGCGATCGGCAACCATTACGAGGCGACGCTGTCCAACACCGACACCGGCGCGTTGCAAATCACGACAATTTTCGACAACACGGATGCAGATCGTGGTGTCGCGAACGTGAACGGGCAACCGGCGGGATATATCGGGATTCAGTCGTATCCCAATTCGCCGGTGGCGTTTCGCGATATCTGGATTAAGTAGCCGCGATTACGCCGGCAGGCCGGTGTCAAACCCGTGCTGCTTGCGGTGAAATGCGCTGTCGAAGGCTTTGCTGCTCTTGAACAGCTCGTGGCGGCCGTCGGTGGCTTCGTCCTTGGTCTTCGCCAGTAACGCCGCTTTTTCCGACGACGTGTAAGGTTTGAAATCGCGCGCGACCGCGACATTCTGCTTGAGCTGTTCCATCGAAGTAATTCCCATCACCTGCGTCGCGACAGGTATGCTGAGGGCGAACCGGTAACACTCCGACGCCGTCAATCCTGCCTTGCTGGTGAGCCGGCCTTCGGGATGGCCGCCCGCCAGCCCCTTCATCCCGATCACCCCCACGTTCTTTTGCAGGCAGGCCGGAACGACTTCGCCTTGAAAGCTGCGGTACTGCGCGTCCATCACGTTGATGGGCATCTGCGCGGTGTCCCAGTCGTGAGGTTTCGCGAGCATCTTGAGGTGAATCCGCGGATCTTTGTGTCCCGTGAAGCCGATGAACCGCACCTTGCCCGCTTTGCGCGCCTCGAGCGCCGCTTTCATGCCGCCTTTTTCAAACACCCAGTCGGGATCGTTGTCGTAGACCAGTTCGTGAAACTGCCAGAGATCCAGATGGTCGGTTTTCAGGCGGCGCAGGCTGTCTTCCAGGCACTTCATGGAGCCTTTGTAATCGCGCTCGCAATTCTTCGTCATCAGGAAAACTTTTTTGCGGCGGCCGTCCATGGCGAGAGCCTTGCCCATAACCTCTTCGGCGTGCCCGTCGTGATAGTCCCAGGCATTGTCGAAGAATGTGATTCCCTCGTCGATGGCCGCGTGTTGGACGCGAATGGCTGCGGCTTCGTCCTTGATCGCGCCGATGTGCCAGCCGCCCAGGCACACGATCGACACGCGCTGGCCGGTTCGTCCCAGCACGCGCGTGGGAACGCCCGTTGCGGAAGCGCTCGACGTCTGCGCAATCACCTGCCGGGCCAGAGCCGCCACCGACGCCGCTCGAGCCGCCTCTTTCACGAAGTCTCTCCGGGAAGTTTTGTTTTGCATCGCGACACCCTCCTCATGGAATGTCTACTGTATTAAAAGTGGAGGGGAGTGGCAAGCGTTGAGTTTGACAGGTAGGCTTTTCACCACAACTTAATTGTGGGGGGAAATCTCGTTTTTGTCAGCGAGATAATCACGAGTTATGGTCCGTGTCTGACGGTCGCGAAATGTTCTTGAAGTAAAGTACCGTGTGGTTAGCCAAGTAATTTATTAGCCCAATTTGTGATATCCGCTGCCGAAATAGACCAGCGGCCGGCCGTCGCGATGAGTTGCATTCAACACTTCCGCGATCAAGACATCGTGATCCCCAGCCTCTACGGACTGGGTCAGGACGCACTCGAATGAGGCCAGTACTCCCGGAAACAGAGGAACGCCGGTTTCGCCCGCGAACCACTCGACGCCGTTGAAACGGTCTTGACCCCGGCGCGCGAAGACGGTTGACAGATCCTGTTGTTCCTCGCTCAGAACGTTAATCCCCAGATAGCCCGATTTCCGGTAGTGTTCGAGCACGTTGGCGCGATGATCCACGCATACCAGCACCATCGGCGGATTGAGGGAAACCGACGTAAATGAGTTGGCGGTCATGCCGTGTGGCGAGCCCTGCGCGTCGAGCGCGGTGACAATCGTGATACCGGTTGTGAAGCGGGCGCAGGTGCGGCAGAACAGCTCTTTATCGATGGTACGGCTCCGCGCCGGCAAGGGTTTGCTTGACATGTCGGTAAGCCTAATCCTATCATGATGTTGACCTTGGCGGGGAGGCTGCTTTGATCAAGTTGGACATCATCAACGAAGTAGTGACGAAGACTGGCATTACCAAGACCAAAGCCGAAATGGCGGTCGAGACCGTTTTCGAGACCATGAAGAAGGCGCTCGAGCGGGGCGACCGGATCGAGTTACGCGGCTTCGGAGTCTTCAATGTGAAGCCGCGAAAGACTGGCATCGGCCGGAATCCACGGACCGGCGCCGAAGTTTCCATACCTCCCGGCAAAGCCGTGCGGTTCAAACCCGGCAAGGAGCTGCAAACACTGCAGTAGTTTCACAAAAGACTTATCGTGCACCCGCAGGATTTTTCGCCGGCGTATTATTCTTCCGCCGTCAGCAACGGAGTGGATTCACGCGTTCTGGCCCCGGCGCGCACGCGGCCGCGCTACTGGCTGCACATTCTGTTGTTCCTGTTGACGCTGGTTTCGACCACGATTGTCGGCGCGCGCATGCAGTACAACTTCGATCGCAATCTGCCGTTTTTTGATTTCGAGCGCGATCTGGCGGCGTTCGGGTTATGGTGGCACGACCCGGCGTTTCTTCTGAAGGGCCTGCCGTTTTCGCTGACGCTGCTGGCGATCCTGCTGGCCCACGAATTCGGCCATTACGTCGCCTGCCGGTACTACCGGGTGGACGCCAGCCTGCCGTATTTTCTGCCGGCTCCCACGTTCACCGGCACCCTCGGCGCCTTCATCCGGATTCGCGCGCCGATCTACACGAAGCGCGTGCTCTTCGATGTAGGAGTGGCCGGCCCGCTGGCGGGCTTCATCTTTCTGCTGCCGGCCCTGGCGATCGGCCTGGCGTTCTCGAAAATCATTCCGAACATCGTGCACCAGGGGGCGTGGTCGTTTGGAACGCCCGCCATGTTATGGCTGCTCGAACGCGTAATTTTTCCCGGTGTCGGCACGGCCGACATCCATCTCCACCCGATCGCGCGCGCCGCCTGGATCGGAATTCTTGCCACGGCGCTCAATCTGTTGCCGATCGGCCAACTCGATGGCGGCCACATCCTTTACTCAATCGTCGGGGAACGGCACAAGATGCTTTCCCGGGTCTTCGCTCTGATGCTGGTGCCCATCGGAATCAAGTTCTGGGCGGGCTGGCTGGTTTGGGCCGTGCTCCTCCTGTTTTTCGGCATGCGCCACCCCTCGATTTACGACCCAACCGAGATTGGTGACTCACGCCGGAAGCTCGGCTGGCTGTCGCTTGCCATCTTCGCGCTCTGCTTTACGGTGGAACCCATCGCCTATACCGGCGGCTTCTGAGCGGGCGCCGATGAAAATCACCGCCACCATCATCACGCTGAACGAAGAGCGTCACATAGCGCGCGCTATTGAAAGCCTGCGTTGCTGCGATGAGATCGTGGTGGTGGATAGCGGCTCGGTTGACCGCACGGTAGAGCTGGCTTCGAACTTGGGCGCGCGCGTGCTCGAAAGCCCCTGGCCGGGTTACTCCACTCAGAAGAATTTCGCGGCCGAGCGGGCTACACATGACTGGATCCTTTCACTCGACGCCGATGAAGCGCTGAGCGAATCGCTCGAAGGCGAGATCTGGACGCTCAAGAAAAAGGGACCGGTCTACGACGCGTATACGATGCCGCGCCTGGCGCAGTATCTTGGACGCTGGATCCTCCACAGCGGCTGGTACCCGGACCGCAAAGTCCGCCTCTACAATCGCAACAAAGCGAAATGGGTGGGAAACTTCGTCCATGAAAGCCTCGAGGTCGACGGACGCATCGGCCACCTGGAATCCAACCTCCTGCACTTCACCTGCGACTCGCTTTCCGAGCATCTGAAAACCATGGACCGCTATACGACGCTGGCGGCCGAAGAGCTGGTTTCGAACAAGGAGAGGATCGCGCTCCGGCACATGATTCTCGATCCGGCCTGGACGTTCACTAAGACGTACTTTGTCCAGCGCGGTTTTCAGGACGGACTGGAAGGCCTCACCATTGCTTACATGGCCGCGCTGTACACGTTCCTCAAGTACGCCAAGGCGCGGAACATGAGCGGAACATGAGCTGATGCGCATCCTCCACCTGGATGCCGGACGCGAAATGCGCGGCGGGCAGTGGCAGGTTTTGCGACTGATCGAAGGGCTGGCGGGCGCCGGTCACGAGAACCTGCTGCTGGCGCGGCGCGGATCGCCGCTGTTTGATGCCGCCCGGCGGCGCGGGATAGACGCGCGTGCCCTGAACGTGCTTTCCCTGAGGCAGGCGAGCCGCGACGCCGATATCGTGCACGCGCACGATTCGAGGTCCCATACCCTCGCCGCGCTGGCGGGAATCGAACGGCTGGTAGTCGCGCGCCGTGTGGCTTTCCCCGTGCGGACAGGCCCGGCTTCCACATGGAAATATCGGCGCGCGGCGCACTACATTGCGGTTTCGAATTTTGTGAAGCGCATGCTGGTGGATGCCGGAGTGCCGGAATCGAAGATCACGGTGGTCTATGACGGCGTCGAGCCAGGGACGGCCGCTCACGGTACGGAAATTCTTGTGCCCGATACGGATGACCCTCGCAAAGGAACTGCCCTTGCGCTGGCCGCCGCGAAGCTCGCGGGATTTCCACTGACGCGCTCGCGCGATCTTGAAAGCGATCTCCCGCGGGCCGGGCTGTTCGTCTACATTACGCACGAGGAAGGGCTCGGCTCCGCGGTCCTGATGGCCATGGCGGCGGGAGTGCCGGTGATCGCGAGCAATGTCGGCGGCCTGCCGGAAATCGTCGTTCACGAACAGACGGGTTTACTCACCGGGAACACTCCGGAGGCCATCGCCGCCGCCATCACGAGATTGATGCATGACCGGCCATTCGCCGGATGCCTGGCGGAGCGGGCGAGCGGCGCAATCGCGGAAAAATTCTCCGCAAACCGGATGGTGACGGCTACTATCGAAGTTTACAGAGCCATTGCCGGATGATCGAATCTCTTCTCGCTATCGTCGCCGGATTGCTGCTCGGCAGCTTCCTCAACGTCTGCATCTATCGCATGCCGCGGGATATGTCGGTCATGCATCCAAGATCCTTTTGCCCGCAATGCAAACGTCAGATCGCCTGGTACGACAACATCCCCGTCGTGACCTACATTCTTCTGCGCGGCCGTTGCCGGCACTGCGGCGCCAGGATACCCGCGCGGTATCTCATCGTAGAGATCCTCACCGCGATCCTGTTCTTCGCTGTCGTGAACGCCCTGGGACTGACGCCCGCTGCTTTTCGGCTGTGCCTCCTGATGGCTTTGCTGATCGGGCTCAGCTTTGCCGATCTCGAGGAGCGCATCCTTCCCGACGAGTTCACGCTGGGAGGAACGGTGGCGGGACTGGTTTTCGCCTGGTTCGTGCCGGTCGATGACGTCATAGCCCACGTGGTGCTTTCCGGCTTCGGCATCGAGGCCGGCGCGCGATGGATGTCCGTTGCCGAATCCGCTCTTGGCGCCGTGTTGCCCGCGGGATTCCTTTGGCTGGGCGGTTACGTGTTTGAGAAGGTGCGCCACAAGGAGGGACTGGGTTTGGGCGACGTCAAGATGATGGCGATGATCGGAGCGTTCCTCGGCCTGCGTGCCACGCTCCTGACGTTGATTGTGGGATCGGTGGCGGGATCCGTCATCGGGCTGATTTTTATCCTGACGACCAAGAAGGACGCCGGCACGTATGAGCTTCCGTTCGGCACTTTCCTGGGATTTGGTGGAATTTTTGTCGCGCTCGCGGGCCACCAGATCATTCGCTGGTATACCGGGCTTCTTTAACAATCGAAAGGGCTTACGAAGATGTTACCAAACACACCGTTTCAAGAGGATTCGCCCATACCCACCCAGTTGGTTGCATTGAAACTGCGCGTTTTTTGGACGATGTGGGAGCGGTGCGCAGTGTCCCCGAACGCAACTCAGCTAAAACGCGAAGCGCACCCAATTGACCGCGAACCAGCGGGCCAGCCTGTTCTAGCTTCTGGAACCCTCCGCCCGGGAGTGTTTACCGCCTACCGCGTTCAGCAGTTCGCGCACATGCCGTGAAAGGGTGACGGGGGTGAATGGCTTCTGCAAGAAAACTTCGTTCTTTTCGAGCGCGCCTGCACGCAGGATCGTGCTCTCCGTGTATCCGGAGATGTATAGGACGGGGAGATCCGGGCGCTGTAGCCTGAGCCGTTCAGCCAGCTGTTTTCCACCCATCTGCGGCATCACGACGTCGGTGATCAGTAGATCGATCCTTCCCGGGTAGCGCTCGGCGACAGCTGATCCTTCGGTTCCGCTCGCCGCCACCAGCAGCCTGTACCCTTGCTTCTCCAGCGTCTGGCTGACCAGCTTGCGGACAGCGTCCTCATCTTCGACGAAAAGGATGGTCTCAGTGCCGCGTCCGGAAAATTGGAGCGGGCTTTCGGCGTCGAACGGAGAAACGGCCTCGTTCACGCTAGGGAAGTAAATCTTCACGCATGTGCCGTGGCCCGGCTCGCTGTAAACGACAATTTCGCCGCCGCTCTGCTTGACGATCCCGTAGACCGTTGAGAGCCCCAGTCCGGTTCCCTGCCCCTGTGCTTTTGTGGTGAAAAACGGCTCGAACAGGTGCTCGCGCGTCTGCGCGTCCATGCCGGTTCCGGTGTCGCTCACGGCGAACAAAACATGGCGGCCAGGCCGCAGAGTGGACTGTGACCCGATGGAGTTTTCGTCCAGATCGGCGTTCTGCGTTTCGAGTATAAGGGTGCCGCCGCTGGCCATGGCGTCTCGTGAATTCACCGCCAGGTTCATGACGACCTGCTCGATCTGGCCGCGGTCGGCGTGTATCTTGCCCAGGTCCGGCCCCGCAACAATGCGCAGCTCGATGTGCTCGCCGATCAGGCGCCGCAGCATCACCGCCGTCCCCGCGACCACCACGTTGAGATCCAGGACCTTCGGCCGCATCACCTGGCGGCGGCTGAACGTCAGCAATTGCCGGGTCAGCTCCGCGGCGCGCTCGCCGGCCTTCATAATCTGCTCAACCGAGCTCCGGTTCTCATCTTTCTTCGGCAGGTTGCCGAGCAGCATCTGGCTGTAGCCGTTGATGATGGTGAGCAGATTGTTGAAGTCGTGCGCGATACCGCCCGCCAGCATGCCCACGGCTTCCATTTTCTGAGCCTGGCGGAGCTGATCTTCGAGTTGCCTGCGGCGCGTGCAATCTTGCGGAATCACCAGGGCGGCCATCCTGCGGTTGTAGCGGATCCGATGCACAAGCAGATCGACTTCTACCGCCTGGCCGTTTTTCAGAACATGCCGGATGTCGCAAAGTGCCGCCGGCTCGGAACGGTCCTTGGACACGTAATCGCGCACACGCTCCCGTTCGTCAGCCGGCGCCAGATCGCTGAGCCGTATCCCCAGGAACTCTTCATGCGAGTAACCATACTTATGGGCCGCGGCCCGATTGACCTCGAGAATCTCGAGCGTCTCGGCGTCGACCACCAGCATAGGCTCGGGATTTTCATCGAACAGGAGTTGTGTAGGCGGGCGTTTCCCCTTGCGTAGCGCCTTCTTCGCCGCCATCAAATCACTACCTCCATCGGATCGGGCTGTCGCCCTGAGGTCTCAAGCGTCCGGCGGCGAATTTCCGACCAGACTTCAGCCTTGGCCTCGAGGAACAACGACACCACACGCGGGTCGAACTGTGTACCGGCATTCCGTGCGATCTCATCGCGCGCGTGTTCGTAGCTCCGGCTCGGGTGATAGGGGCGGTCCGAGGTGATCGCGTCCAGGGAATCAGCCACGGCGAATATGCGGGCGCCGAGCGGGATCTCCTCCCCTTTCAAACGTCGCGGATAGCCGCTGCCGTCGAACCGCTCGTGGTGTGAGAGTGCAATTTCCGAGGCCGGGCGTAACGATTCGACACCGTTCAGGATCCAGTGTCCGATCTCCGGATGCCGCCGCATCTCGGACCATTCGGCTTCCGTGAGGCGCGCGGGCTTGAGCAAGATTCTGTCGGAGATGCCGATCTTGCCGATGTCATGCAGCATGGCGCCGCGCCGGATGGCCTCGAGCTGGCCGTTATGCACGCCCATCGCGCGCGCCAGATGCAGCGTGTATTCGCTCACGCGAACCGAATGCGCCTGGGTCTCGTGCTCGCGTGCGTCCAGAGCAGCCACCAGCGCCTCGAGGGTGCTCTCAGAGGCTTCGTGCAGATGATTCAGGGTATCGCGCAGCGCAACGCTCCGCTCTTCGACCGCGCGCTCCAGGTCGGCGACATACCGCACGTGCTGCCGCTGCTCATCGCGGAGATCGAGCGCCTTACGGACGCTGGCTGCCACGTCCTCTAGAACGAACGGCTTCTGCACGTAATCGAGGGCGCCCAGCTTCATCGCCTGCACAGCCATAGAGACATCTTCACAGCCGGTCAGCATCACCACGCCCGCCCCGGGATGGATCCGGACAATCTGCGACAGTAGTTCGATGCCGGTCATCCCCGGCATGCGCACATCCGAAAGCACCAGATCAACATCCGATGCCGCCAGTTGCACCAGCGCTTCGTCCCCGCCTGCTGCTTCCGCAACTTCGAAGCCCTGCTGCTCCAGGTACCGGCGTAAAAGTTTTCGGATCGGCCGCTCGTCTTCGACAATCAGGATTCTGCGAGCATCCTCCGGCATTCGTCCGTTTCCCCAGAATACTTAAACGCTCTATTCATTTCGATCCTCCGGGGAATACGATCGTTTCAAAGCTAACACAGCCCCTCGGCGCGGAATAAGCCAAAAGTCTCGGCATGTGTGCTGAAACGTCCGATTCAGACGCTCAAAACACCTTGTTGCTTCAGTTTGGCGAAGAGTTGAACGGTCTTGCGGACCCCTTCTTCGAGCGGTGTTACAGGAAGGTCGGGGATGCTGGACCGGAGCGAAGAGCCGTCCATGCGATAGGCAACCGGCACCTGCGGGCCGCTGGCGGTGATCAGCTTCGCCGCGCCAGGCCACTCCCGCTCCAGCTTCTCAATCAGCCCTTCGATGGTCACGACCGCGCCCTCGAGATTGAATACGTGCGCGCCTGTAAGCGGCGCAATCAGGCAGCGCACGAAGATCTCGGCAACATCCTCGACGTATTGCAGGTCCATGTGGCCGGTCAACCGGATTTGAAAGGGATGCCCCAGCACGGCAGACTTCATGGCAATCGTGGGGTCGGCGGTCAGCCCGGCGTCGCGGCCCACGCCGTAAACCGTCCACGGCCGCAGCCCGATGCTGGAAATCCCGTCGGTGAGGAAAAACGCGCGGGCATTTCCTTCGTTGGCCTGTTTGAATACCCCGTATTGTGTGGAAGGCTTGAGCGGCTCCTCCTCGGTGAGCTTGCCGCTGCCGTATGCTTCTTCCGGCCCCCAGACCGCGGAGGAGCTGGCATAGACCACGCGCACCGGGCGACCTGCGTCCCGCGCGGCTTCAAAGACGTTCAGCGTGCCGATCACGTTCACCATGGCCCCGCGGACCGGGTTCGCCTGGCAGAACGGCATCAACTGCGCCGCCAGATGCACGATGTGAGTAATGCCTTCGTCTTTCACCAGTGACTTGACGCGCGCCGTGTCTTCGATAGCGCCCGTCCGGATGGCGACGCGCGCCATCTGCTCGCGCGGAGCGATCAAAGCGAGACGACGGGGCTCGGCTTCGAGATCGTAAGCCACCACGTCCAGTCCACGGTCGAGCAGCGCTTTGACCGTCCACGCGCCGATGCATCCCTGCGC
>Ga0070696_100001275_pt1 | contig 16391 bp, 8 predicted proteins | sample KBSK1253metaG_FD_65474 | JGI IMG/M metagenome (GOLD analysis project Ga0070696, IMG submission 65474) | Corn, switchgrass and miscanthus rhizosphere microbial communities from Kellogg Biological Station, Michigan, USA - KBS K1-25-3 metaG | ecosystem: Host-associated > Plants > Roots >... | reverse complement strand
CGATCCCTGCCGTGGTTTCTCCGGAGAGTGGTGACTGTTCCCCCCCCCCCAGCGCGAGCGGACTGCGCAGTGATCCGTTGCGGCCGACGAACTCGCGCCTGTCGCCGGTGTGGCCGGCGAGTGGCTCGCTCATCGCGGCGAACGCTCGCATGCCGGCGAACGTGGGATTGAATGTGTTGTACGCGATGTGCGCCTGGAGCGCATCGTCGTACGTCGTGACCACTTGGTGCTGCGTGTGCTCGCGCAGCGCGCCGAGCGTCCACTCCACGTACGACGTGACCGAGATGCGGCGCGGACGCGCGCCGCGATTCGTCACGCGCAGCAGCGAGAGCTTCACCGGATCGTCGCCGGCCAACCCAACGGTGAGATGCGTCTCGATGCTCCCGTGCCGGTGAGCGAAGGTGGAGCTACCCGCGGAATGTCGGATGGTGAACGGATCGACGCTGTGAATCGGCGCGGGGGTCGCGCTCCACAGGTCCGCCGTCTCCTCGTCGCGCAGATACAGCACGTCGCTCGGCGGATCCGCGACCGGGTCGTTGTGCCAGGGCGTGAGTCGGTAGAACTGGGCGTTCCCCGCCCACGTGCATCCCGCGCCACGTTCGGTGACGATGAACCCTCCGCGCGCGTTGGCGATGACGTTGGACCAGGGGGCCGGTGGAACGGCGTCGCCACACACGCGAATCTGGTAGTCCAGTTCCGCGGTGAGACCGCCGAGCTCATTGTCGAACAGCAGCGCCGGCGCGCGCCGATCCCGCTCGCCTCGCCGGTGCTCGGCGGCGGGCGCGGCGACCGCCGAGAGACTCTGCGGTGTCGCGGTCGACCGGCGGCTGACGGACGCGCGCACGCGACGCACATCTTCAGGCACCTCGAGACGCCGGCCTGACGAGCGCGATCGAACAGGAGGCTCGAACCGCTCCTCCTCAGGCTCGTCGTAGTCGCGCCACCGCTGCGCGATGTGACCGAGTGAACGACCGTCGCACTCGATGATCACTCGCGCCGTAGCGCGCAACATCGCGAGGTCGGCGCCGCTGATCTGATCGCGTCGTCTGATGAAGACGCCCCCCGGCTGCTCGACGCTCGCGGAGTCACTCGACGCGAACATAGCCGCGGTGATCCGGTCGTGCAGCTCCTGGAGATACCCGGATGGCTGCTCGTTGAGCACGACGAGATCCACCATCATCCCGCGGCGGCGCCAGTAGTGGTGCGCGGCGAACAGCTGCACGATGGTGGGAATGCCGTCGGCGCCAGAAATGCGCGCGAGCAGGATCGGCCAGTCGCCGGAGATTCCGTGCGACCACAGCAACGGCTGCGAGCCGGTGTTGGACCGCAGCTCCGCCTCCGGCGCGCGCAGGTCCCGGTTCGAGTAGAACAGATGCCCCGCCAGCTCCTGAAACACGGAGGCATCCGACGGAGAGACGCCGAGCTCGCGGAGCTCCACCTGGGTGGCAGTCCATGCGAGATCGAGCGCGCGCTGCGCGGTGTTCGGGTTGTGGTATCGGTCCGCGAGCGCGAACGCGCGTTTGGCGTTGTCGGCGACCAGCGTCGTGAACGCCACCGACGCCGACTGGCCCGGCTCGAGACGCAGCCGCGTCCGCAGCGCGAAGATCGGATCGAGCACCGCGCCCATGGAGCCGGACAGCGCGCCGTCGTGCTCGAGCGCGTACGGTTCACGCGGCGTTCGCCCGCGCCCGAGGAATCGCGCGCGGTCCGTCTCGAAGGTGACCGGTCCCACGCGCTCGCTGCCTCCGGCATCCACGACGTGCACGCACCAGAGCTTCGCTTCGGTGGAGGATCGCGGACGGCGCGTCGCGGTGAGCGCGGTACACCACTCATGCCACTCCGTCTCCACGAAGAGATTGGAGAAGGCGGGGTGCTGTCGGTCGGCGCCGGGCAACGCCAGCACGACTTCGCCGTAGCTCGTCACTTCGACGATGCGCGTCGTGTCATCCTCGTTGATCACCGTGACCCGACGGACTTCGGCGGAGTCCTGCGGGACCACGGCGATCTCGGTGCGAGTCTCGATGCCGTGATCCCGCCGGTGAAAAGTGACCCGATCCGTCGCGAGAAATGCGTGGTACCACTCCGCGGGCGCGCACACCGGCTGGTGCGCGGCGGACCACACGTGTCCGGACTCCACGTCCTTCACATAGCAGAACTGCCCGGTGTGATCGGTGGTGCCGTCGGCGCGCCAGCGCGTCACCGCGAGATCGCCGTACCGACTGTACCCCGCGCCGGCGTGGCTCACCATGATCGTGTACGGCAGGCGGCCGAGGAGCGCGACGTGCGGCTGCGGCGTGTCCGGGGTGTCGATCTCGCGGACGACGGGACGCTCCAGCGCCGGATCGGGCAGCGCTTCTTCGCGGCGCGTCTCGCGCGCTTCGTGAAACACGAGCCGCCGCGGGATGCGCTCGTGCAACAGCAGCTCCGCCGCGCGCACCAGCGGATCGGAGTGAAAGCGGCGTGGCCACACCTGCCCGTCGAGAGCGTTGGTGAGCGCGACGAGCGACATGCCGATGTGATGCGCCATGTAGTTGCACACGACCGCGTAGCGTTTGCCGGGCTCCGGGCGAGTGTAATCGAGCGCGTCGTAGAAACCGTACTTGCCCAGCGCCCCGCGCTCCTCGAGCGCGGCGAGGTTGGCGAGCGCGCGCTCCGGTTCCACGGCGAGCGCGAGCGCCGTCGCGTACGGCGCGACGACCAGGTCCTGTCCGATGCGCCGCTCCAGTGCCAGATCCGGGACGCCGAAGGCGCGGTACTGATATGTGTGATGCCGGTCGCGCAGATTGTACGCGCTCTCGCTCGTCCCCCACGGCACGCCGTGCGCTTTGCCGAACGCGATCTGACGGTGGACCGCGCTGTGATACGTCTGGTCGAGTAGCGTGAGCGGAAAGGACCGCATGACCAGCGTCGGCATGAGGTACTCGAACATGCTTCCGCTCCACGACACGAGCGCCGTGTCGCCCGACGCGCGCGTCAGCGTTCGACCGAGATGAAACCAGTGGTCCACCGGGACGTCGTTGCGCGCGATGGCGAGGAAGCTCGCCAGTCGTGCTTCCGACGCGAGCAGATCGTAGTACGATGAATCCAGGCAGTGGCTCGCCTGCTGGTAGCCGATCGAGAACAGCTCGCGCCGCTCGTCGTAGAGAAAGGTGAAGTCCATCTCGTTGGCGAAATCGGCGGCGCGGTCGGCGATCGCCTTGAGCCGCATCGACAATTCAGCGGCCGCGGTGGGATCTTCCGCCGACGAAGAGCGTTCAGCGACCGTAGCGGGGTCGTCCGCCGACGCGGAGCGTACGATCTTCTCGAGACACGCCTGCCGCAGCGCCAGGAGATGTCCCGCGAAGTTGCCGCTGTCCACCGTCGAGATGTACGGCGGGTCGAGCACTCTCAAGTCGTGCAGGTCATACCAGTTGAACAGGTGGCCGCGAAAACGTCGCATGCGCTCGAGCGTACGCATCGTCAGCTCGAGCCGGCGCACCATGTCGTCCGCGGTGATGAAGCCGAGGTCGTGCGCGGAGACGATCGCGAGCAGCTGCAGACCGATGTTGGTGGGCGACGTGCGCATCGCGACCACCGGCGTCGGATCCTCCTGGAAGTTGTCGGGGGCGAGCCAGTGCGTGGCTTCCGTCACGAACCGTTCGTAGAAGCCCCAGTGCAGCCGCGCGTACTGCAGCGCCGTTTCGCGTGTCTGCTCCGGCATCTGCCATTCCTGCTGCGCCGCGGGAGCACCCAGCGCGTGCGCGATCGCCGGCGACGCCGCCCAGAGCACGAACAGCGGAACCAGCGCGAACGCGCCGGTCGTGCGCAGCATGAGCGCCAGCGCCAGCAGGGCGGCCACGGAGACCGGCCACATCGCGCGCCAGGTCGCCCGCCACGCGCCCGCGTCGCGCCGCATCCCGCGCTCGGCCTGCGACGCGGTCTGCCACTCGAGAAACCGGCGCTTCGAGACGGTGAGACGCCAGAGCGTCCGCGCGATGCCGTCGAGCGAGACCCACGCCTGATGCGGCAGGAAGCTGACCGCGAGCGCCACCTGCTGCACACTGCTGGCCGCGTCGCGCGCCACCCCCGAGTAGTACGCGCGCCACGACTTGTCGAGCGGCGGGCGCAACACGGCGAGCACCAGCGAGAGCATCCACGGCGCCGCGATCGCGAGCAGCCCGAGCGCGGTCCACCGCGCGGCCGATCCCGGAAGAATCCACCACGCGGCGATGAAGAAGACCATGAGCGAGATCTCGACGACGCTGCGCCGCAGGTTGTCGAAGATCTTCCAGCGCGAGAGCAACCCGAGCCGGTTTGGCTCGATGCCGTCGGGGCCCGGCACGCGCGGGGTGAGCCACTGCAGCAGCTGCCAGTCCCCGCGCAGCCAGCGATGTTTGCGGCGCGTATAGGTGAGATACTGCGCCGGGTAGTCGTCGTAGACGGTGATGTCGGTGACCAGCCCCGCGCGCGCGTAGTTGCCCTCGATGAGGTCGTGCGACAGCAGCCGGTTCTCCGGGAACCGTCCGCGCGTGGCGCTCTCGAACGCGTCGAGATCGTAGATCCCCTTGCCGGTGAAGCTCCCCTCGCCGTAGAGATCCTGATAGACGTCGGACACCGCCGTGGTGTACGGGTCCACTCCGGGATGCCCCGAGTGGACCGACGCGAACAGGGAGCGGTGCGCGCTGGGGAGCGACACGCCGACGCGTGGCTGGAGGATGCCGTAGCCGCGCACGACGCGTCCGCGCGCGGGGTCGTACACCGCGCGATTCAGCGGATGCGCCAGCGCTCCCACGAGCAGCGGCGCGGCGTCGGGAGGAAGCAGCGTGTCCGCGTCGAGCGTGATCACGTAACGCGTGGTCCGCAGCGCCTCGACGTCGCCGACGATCGTCGAGAACGCGTCGCGCGCTCCGCCGCGGACGAACCGGTTGAAATCCGAGAGCTTGCCACGTTTGCGCTCCCATCCCATCCACACGCCCTGCGCCGGATTCCACCGCCGCGGGCGGTGGAAGAGATAGAACGCATCGTTCGTCTTCGGCGCATACCGCGCGTTGAGCGCGCGCACGCCGGCCACCGCGGCCTGCACGATCGCGGAATCTCCGCTCATGGTTTCGCTGGCGGCGTCCGTGAAGTCGCTCAGGATGGCGAAGTGCAGATGCGCCTCCCGGTTCGCCAGGAACTGGACCTCGATCGTCTCGAGCGCCTCGGTCACGGCGTCGACGCTTCCGAACAGCGTCGGGATGACGACCGCCGTGCGCAGCTCCGGTGGCACCCCTTCCTCGGATACGTCGAGCTTGGGAAGAATTCGCGGTGGCAGGAACGCGACGATCAGCCTGTTCGTCACGCTGAGCGCGATCTCGCTCGCGGGGATCAACCCGAAGAGCACGATCGGGATCCAGGCGATGGGCGTGTCCGGCGCGCCGAGGCGCAGGAGCGCCGCGAGCGCGGCCAACGTTCCGAGTATGACCCCCCCGAAATAGATGGCGTTCGGATGTCGCAGCACGGCCCGGTGCAGCGCCTCTCGCGGGCCGGGCCGATATCCCGTGATCCGCTCCAGCTCGGGCAGGCCGTCGTCGATGAGGAAATAGCCCACGTGAGCGCGCGCGTCGTTCGTCCCGCCCTGGCGCGCGAGGTCGATCGCGAGACGCGCCACCGCCGCCTCGTCCCGCTTGGTGCGCACCGCGATGCGCTCGACGACGTGCCTGTAATGGTCGCGCGTCGCGAAGGTCATGCGCGCGTAGAAGCCGGAGGGATCCTCGCTCAGCTCGGCGTTCATGACGCTCTGCTTCTCGACGAAGACACGCCAATCCATGCGCGCGATGGAGCGCAGGCTCGTGATGCTGTTCGCCATCACGATTTGCGTGATCGCCAGCCGGTGGGTGGCGAGCGACGCCGCAATCTCGCCCGTCATCCCTTCGTCCGCGATCCACTGCTCCAGCCAGCCGAGCGGCGCGAAGGACGTTGGAGCGAGCCGGAGACGCTGGAGGAAACGCGCGATGAACATCGCGTTGAGCGGGATGTTGCTGTGGATCAGCTTGGCGAGCGCTTTGCCCAGCGCGTCCGAGCTCACTTCCGCGGCGTCGAGCAGCGACGTCGCCATGCGATCGGCGCGCTCGACCTCGTCCAGGCGCTGGACGGTGCGCAGCGCCATGCGTCGCACATTCTCGATGAGGCCGAGTCGCAGCATCGCGGGAATCGCCCACAGCTCGCCGATTTTCAGGGGGCTGACTTCCTGGAAAGCGCCGACCACGAGGTTGGCGTTCTCCAGATCGATGCGTCCCTCGGTGTGCGAGATCAGGGTGATCGCGACCTCGTACACGCGCGGATAGCCGGCGAGGGGACCGGCGGCCAGCTCCGGCAGCTCGTGGTAGTAGCTGCTGGGAAGGCTGGCGCGCACCTCGCGGACGTGCTCCTGCACCACGTGATAGTTGTCGAGGAACCACTCGCCGGCGGGCCCGACCTCGGTGTGTTCGGCGGCGATCGTCAGCCGCTGATGCGCGTCATCGAGGATCTTCTTCGTCTGGTCCAGCCGCGCGAGCAGCGGCGCCGCGCGCCAGCGGCGGCGCCCACGCGACGTGCGAAGCTTCTCTTCTTTCGCGACCGTCCGCGCGCGTTCGGCGAGCTGGTCGGCGCCGAGCAGCTCGCCGCGGATCGGGCCAGAGAGCGCGTCCGGAGATGTGTCCGACGCGCGCGAGAATTTGTCGGTGAATCGTCGAAGCGGCGGAGCCGGTGCAGTTGCGGGGTTGGCCACGCCGTAACCTATCCGACGTGCACGCTCAGTTCATGCAGCCGCGTTTCGCTGCTGCACATAGCGGTGAGACCTTGCGATGCGGCCGGGAGCGATGCCCTGGGTGCCCCTTCAGCGACATATGCGCAATACTGCCAAGGAATTCGCTTGGCGTTCCCATCGCTGCATCCGACGGGAGCGAGGCCCTGGGTGCCCCTTCAGCGACATATGCGCAATACTGCCAAGGAATTCGCTTGGCAGTATTGCCATAAGCTCGCTGCGGGTCACCCAGGTCCGTCGCTCCTGGCGCTCTCGCTGATGGCCTCGCTGTTTTGCGCGGAGCTGCGCGCGCCGAGAGCGTCGCGCACGGCGCGCGCTGCACGCAGGAGGTGCAACGGCTGACTAACCGAACGCACGAGCAACGGAGCTGGGTGGCCGTCGCGCGAGGCTATGGCGCGCAGGGGACACCCAGCTTCGTTGCTCGTGGGCGGAGAAGCAGACGTTGAAACCCCCGGCGGGCAGAACGCGAAGTGTGAAGTATGAGCCGCGCACCTGTTGACGTAGCGCTGTCGCTCTGGCGACGACTTCCGGTCGTCGTGCGCGCCATAGTCGCTGGGCTCGTGGTCACATCCGCGGGCACGATCCCATGGGCAATGCTGGGATTGGCGAACGGGCGCTGGCTCGTGTCCGTCCCGTGGGCAATCGTGCCGATGGCGCTCTATCTCTGGCTCCTCTGGCGGTATCTTGGCGGCGAAGGGTGGCCGAGCGCGACGTCCGCGACGCGACGCGTGAGTCTCCGTGCCAACCCCGTCTCCGCCGACGCGTGGGGGATGTCGTTGTTCGCCGGCATGCTCGGCTTCGCGGCGCTGATGCCCTTCGTCATCGTGCTCGGCCGCCTCGTGCGTCTACCCGCCGAATCGCAGCCGGTCAACGTGCCCGCGCACATGCCCTTCGTCACCGTGTTTCTCCTGCTGGTGATGGCGTCGGTCGTCGCCGGCGTCGTGGAGGAAGCGGGGTTTCGCGGGTACATGCAGGGACCCATCGAGCGACGTCACGGAGCCATCGTCGCGCTGCTGCTCAACGGTATGGTGTTCGGCGCCCTGCACTTCACTCACCATCCGGCCGCGGTGCTGACGATGCTGCCGTACTACGTCGCGGTCACGCTGATCTTCGGCGGCCTGGCGTGGGCGACGAACTCGATCATGCCGGGACTCGTGCTGCATACGCTGGGGGACGTCTTCTCGCTCACGCGTCTTTGGGCGACGGGACAGCCTGAGTGGCAGCAGACGGCGCCCGCCCCATTGATCTGGGAGAGCGGACCGGACGCCGCGTTCTGGGGCGCAGTTACCGCGCTCATCCTGCTCGGCGCAGCGACGATCTGGGCGTACGTCGCCCTCGCGGCCGCGACACGCGAGGAACGCGGTCGGACGATGCGACTCGAACCTGTGAGCTGAGCAAGCCGAGTACAGACACAGAGGCCCATCACTCCTCCATCCCCTCTGTGTCCTCTGGGGTTCAATCTGTTTCGCTGTGACCGGCGCATCACTTGTGCTGCTATTCTTAGTTGTCGTTCGCTCCCCCCTCCCACCTCGGCCTGCCACGCATGGCTTCAACCTGGATGCACTGGCTGGGACGACTCGCGAAGATCGCCGTCATCACGCCGAGCACGTTCGTGCTGTTGTTCATTTTCCTGGTGAGCACCGGAGGCGCAGTCATGGCCGAGCCGGGACACTATCACCCGCCAGTATCCGAGCGTGTCTCCGGACTTCTCATCCTCGCGGGACTCGTGGCGATCTGGACGAGCATTCTGTCCGGCTCAGGCGCGCGGTTCTCCCACCGCACGCGGCTGCTGCTGTTCGCCGGACTCTTTGCCGGTGTCGTCGGAGGGATGATGGCGTTGAAGCCCAACAGTGTGTCGGAGTTCGACGTGATTTTCGCCGCGCAGATTCCGATGTTCGTGATGTCCGTCGTCGAGAGCGTCCGCCTGCTCAAGCCTCGGCCGTGATTCGGGCGAGACCTCTAGTCTCGAGCGATGCCGCGAGTGAAGCTGATGACCAGCACACCGTATTGGGTCGCGAACGCAATCGCGGCAAGACCGAGCCAGCGGCCGCGCGACAGTCGTTGACGCTGCCCGATCGCGGCAGCGCTGCCATAGAGCGTGGCGAGACCGATGACCATCGTCAGCCCGATTTCGGTCGCCGAATACGTACCGCTGGCGATGCGAGACACGCCCATGAGATACAGCCAGATGAGCACCATGATCGCGAGCCAGAACGCGCTGACGCCGACTGCCACGGGGGCGGCAAGCGTTGAGCGTCGGTACACGAGCACCGCGGCGGCGATCACCGGAACGATCTGCACGGCGTGTCGCAGAATCGTCCCACTCACAATGCCGATGATCAGCAGTGAGATCGCGATGACGACCAGCGAGACCTGCGTGCGTCGCATCGTGCTAGCCGAGCACGGCGTCTAAGCGGCGAACGCCGCGGGTGCGGGGCCGGCGTCGTCCGCTTGACGAAAGTGCCACTGCTTGAGGCGTCTGATGCCGAGTGAATCCAGGAAGGCTGCCGGAAACCAGGACAGCTTTGCGCCGGTGTCCACGGACGCCTGTAACGTCTGACGAACAGTACTGTTTGGATGTTCGACGTCGACGTCGATGCGGAAGGTTCCCATCTCTTGCGACATCTCACCCTCCTCTCATCGCCGAGTAGTACCATGGTATGGCGTACCGGGTCAATGGCGTCGATCGATAGAACCACGTGTTAGAACTGTCCAAGCGAGATCACTACATTCGTGCGATGAGATCCCTGCGGTTGATCGCTCCCGTGATGCTCTTCGCGAACGCCGGACTGGGCGCACAGACGCGCCCCCTGCTCCCCATCGAGTTCGAGCGATCCGCGGAATTCGCCTGGCTCCAGAAGCCCGTGCACGCGAGCAGAGTGCTGGACGACATGACGCGCCCCGACAGCTGGCGATTCACAGGCAACGGCGCTCTCACGTTCCCCACCGAGCCGAGACTGGGCGACATGCGCGTGCTGCGCGTGGACATGCAGATGTTCCGCGACACACCGGCGCCCACACGCAGCCGGCTGTCGTCCGTCAACTTACAGCGCTCCTTCGCGGACGAAGACTGGCGCGCATACAATCGTCTCTCGCTGTGGATCAAGCCTGACGTCTCCGGCTTTCCGATGCTGCCGCTCCAGATCGTCCTGCACAATGACGGCGCGGAGAAAGTGCCGGACCAGTACTATCGCGAAGGGATCCACTACGTCACGCTCGCGAAGGGCGGCTGGCAGCAGGTGGTGTGGGAGATCGAGCCGCTCGCGCGCGACCGCGTCACGTCGATGGAGATCGGCTACTGGGTGAACAAGATGCTTGCGGCGCCCGACGACCGTGTCGCTTTCGAGATCGGCCGACTCGAGCTCCAGAAGGTGGACGCGGACCACCACACGGGCTGGAGCGTCGCTCCCGGCAAGATCGCCTTCAGCCACACGGGCTATCAGACCGGCACGACGAAGTCGGCGCTCGCGAGCGATCTCTCCGCGTTGCAGTTCTCGCTCGTACGCGTGACGGACAACGCGCTGGGCGAGGTGGTGCTGCACAAACCGATACGCGTGATGGAGACGCGACTCGGTGTCTTTCAGACGATGGACTTCTCCGAGGTGAACGCGCCGGGCAGCTACGTCATCCTCGCCGGCAACCGCAGCACGCGCCCATTCCGCATCGGTGACGGCGTGTGGCATCGCACCGTCTGGGAGGCGCTCAACTTCTTTTACGGCAACCGCTGCGGCTTCGACGTCCCCGGCTCGCACGGCGTCGATCACCTCGACTGGTTCGCCACCCTCGGCAAGGACAGCATCGTCATGAGCGGCGGCTGGCACGACGCCGGCGATCTGTCACAGGGGGTGATCAACACGGGCGAGGCGACGTACGCGATGTTCGCGCTCGCCGAGCGTCTGCGCGCCAATGGCGACGATGCGACGCTGATCGCGCGCATCATCGAAGAGGCCAAGTGGGGGCTCGCGTGGACGATGCGGGTGCGTTTCCCCGGCGGATATCGCATCGCCTTCGCGAGCCACAACCTCTGGACCAACAACAAGGTCGGCGACGCGGACGATCGGTCGCGCGAGGCGAAGAACAACCCCAACGCGAACTACATCTCCGCCGCGGCCGAAGCGATCGCCTCTCGCGTGCTGAAGGAGAGCGATCCCGCGCTGGCGCGGCGCGCTCTGCGCATCGCCGAAGAGGACTGGGGCTACGCGATCGCCGGCGTCGAAGGTCCGAGCACCTGGCACACGCCGGCGTTCGCGGCCACGCGAATGGAGCTCGCCGGAATCGGGATCACCGCGTCGCTCGAGTTGTATCGCGCGACCGGAAAGAAGCTCTACGCCGACAAGGCCGTCGAGTTGGCGCGCATCGTCGTGGCGTCCCAGCAGACCCGTCCCGTAGGAAGCACGTTCCCGCTGTCAGGCTTCTTCTACACCGGCCCCCCCCCGGATCGCGACACGCTCTTTCATCAGTTTCATCGCGGCAACGACCAGGCGCCGATCGTCGCGCTTGCGCAGCTGATCGAGACGCTGCCCACACACGCCGATCGCGCGAGCTGGCTCGCGTCGCTGACGCTGTACGCCGACTACCTCAAGCGCATTGCCGCCACCACGGCGCCCTGGGGAGTGCTGCCCGCTTACGTCTATCGTCCGGGCGACGACGTGAAAGAAGTCGCGGATTCCGGCGCGCTGCACATGGCCACGCGCGAGGCGTACCGCGCCCAGGTGTTGCAGGGAATGCCCATGGGCGACGGCTGGTATCTACGCGCGTTCCCGGTCTGGTTCGCTCGGCGCGGCAACTTTGGAGTGCTGCTCTCGCAGGCGAAGGCGCTGTCCGCCGCGGGGAGACTCCTCGGCGACAGCGCCGCCCTCGACCTCGCCCAGCGGCAGGCTCAGTGGATCGTCGGCCGCAATCCGTTCGTGCAGAGCACGATGTACGGCGAGGGATACGACTGGGCGCAGCAGTACAGCGTGTCGTCCGGCGACTTCGTCGGCTCGATTCCGGTGGGAATGCAGAGCCGAGGCGTCAGCGACCTGCCCTACTGGCCCTCGCAGAACACCTACGTATACAAGGAAGTGTGGGTGCACAGCACGAGCCGATGGCTCTGGCTCATGGCCGATCTGATCCCTCCTCCCGATCGTCATCCACGTCCGCGCCCGTCGCGATCGCGATGAGCTGATACGTCATGAGCGTCTCGGGTGCGCGCCGGGCTCCCCAGAATCCCTTCGTGCCGAACACCGCGTGCTCGTAGAACCTCGGCGTGTCGGCCGCGGGTTCCGCCAGACCCTGGAGCTGGCCCACGAGCTCGCACTCCCGGTCGCGCGAAAAGCTCTTGTGGTCGAATTGCGGAAGCGACAGCAGCTGTTCGCGAGATGTTGCGCCGAGGCTCACGACGTTCGAGTCGTCGTTCAGGCGCGCGAGTCCGATCGGCACCACGACGTGCCGCTCACCATCCGCTGCGTCGAGTGCCACGTCGAGATAGCGGACTTGTCGCGTGTCCATCTCCACGACGAGGTCATGCACTCTGCCGATCGACTCGCCATTTACGTCGCGGACCAGCCATCCGCGGATATCAGGATCGTCCTCCGCGACCTTGAAGTTGCTCAACTCCGATAGTGCGCGCAGCCGCGGCTGTTCGTTGCCGATGATGGTCGGGTCCGCTGGCTCTCCGTGGCCGATGTGGACTTCGTTGCGTTCGTTCATTGGGCCTTCTCCATTTACCCGGTAGTAATGGAAGGCACCGCAATTTGGACACCATCCTAACCGGCAGCGTTTTCAGCGGTTGGTAACCTGGGTCATGCGCGAGACGGCAGGCATCTCCGCTCGAGAAGGCAGGCATCTCAGCCCGGAAACTGCTCAACACGGAGCACGCGGAAAACACACGGAACACACGGATAAAACAAGAACTTTGGTGGGATCGCGGTCGCGCGACGGCCTCTCTTCGCAGGAGCCGTCAACAAAGTTCTTTGCGTACTTTGCAGTATCTGTGTGTTCCGTGCGTTTTCCGTGTGGTCCGTGTTGAGCAGTTTTCGCTCGAAGGTCCTTGCGTTGAGCAGTTTTCGCGCGAAGATCTTTGGGTTGAGCAGTTCCGCGCGACGTCGCTAGCGATCGAGTTTGAAGTTCGGGTTCTCGATGACACCGAAGACGTTGCCGAAGGGATCCCACACGCTGCCGATCTTGATTCCTTCGCCCACGTCCGCAATCGGCTCGTGATCGGTGCAGCCCAGCTGGAGTAGCCGCGCATAGGCGGCAGCCGCGTCTTTCACTCCCCAGTACGCGATGCCTGACTCGGCGCGCTCGGGGGCGACGTCGGCGGCCGGCGTGATTCCCAGCTCGAACCCACCGACGTTGAATCCGACGTAGAACGGCTCATCGAAGTAGGGAGCGAAGCCGAGGACCTCCGAGTACCACGCCTTGGCGCGCGCGATGTCGGGAACGCTGTACTTCGCCGTTCTCAATCCCAGCAGGAAGTTGGACTTGGACTTGGGCATGGCTCGAGTGATTGGTGTCATCCTGAGCGTAGCGAAGGATTGCTTGAATCCGCAATAGATCCTTCGTCGCGTGGCTCCTCAGGATGACAGACCTCGCCCAGTGCGCATACATTCTCGCCATGGATTGGTTCGATCGAATCGACATCGCGATCACCGCGTGGATGGCGCGCCATGGCGTTCGTCTTCTGCGCATCAGCCTCGGCATCATCTTTTTCTGGTTCGGCTTTCTGAAGTTCTTTCCCGGGATGAGCCCCGCCAGCGACCTCGCGACGCGGACGATGGAGATCCTGACCTTCGGCAAGATTCCGTCGTCCGTGGCGCTCCCCGTCCTCGCAATCTGGGAATCGCTCATCGGGCTCGGACTGATCTTCGGCGTGGCGATGCGCGCGACGCTGTTCCTCCTCTTCGTGCAGATGCTGGGCACGATCACGCCATTGTTCTTCTTTCCGCGCGAGACGTTCACGCACTTTCCCTACGCGCCCACGCTCGAGGGTCAGTACATCATCAAGAACATCGTCCTGGTGAGCGCGGCCATCGTGATCGGTGCGACTGTCCGCGGTGGACGGATGCTCCCGGAGCCGTTGCCGAGGCAGCAGACCGATCCGCGTCCCAAGCGGTACTCGGGCGAGACGGCGCGTCGCGATAAGTGGGGGGGAGGAGGGGGAGGAGGGGGAGGCACGGCCTAGCTTCGTCAGGTCCGGGCGCGCGCGTCGCTGGCGACTGGAGAAGGCCGCCGGCATCTTAGGCCACGTGTCCCTCCGGTCCCAACTCGAATCACAGCTCGGACAGAGTTACTCCATCGAGCGCGAGCTCGGTGGCGGCGGTATGGCGCGGGTCTTCGTGGCCACCGAGCGGGCTCTCGGACGACGCGTCGTCATCAAGGTGCTCTCGCCGGAGCTCGCCGCCGAGGTCTCCTCCAGGCGCTTCGAGCGCGAGATCAAGCTCGCCGCCTCGCTGCAGCAGGCGAACATCGTCCCCGTATTGTCCGCGGGGGTGACCGACGGTCTGCCGCACTACACGATGCCATTCGTGGAGGGGTTGTCGCTGCGCGAGCGACTGACGCGTGCGAAGCCGGGGCTCGCCGAGACCATCAGCATCCTCCGCGATGTCGCGCGCGCGCTGGCGTACGCGCACGAGCACGGCGTCGTCCACCGTGACATCAAGCCGGAGAACGTGCTCCTGTCGGGAGACGCGGCGGTCGTCACCGACTTCGGCATCGCCAAGGCGATCGCGAGCTCGCGCCTCACGCCGTCCGACGCGCACTCCGCCGAGATTACCATGGCCGGCACCGCGGTGGGGACCCCCGCGTACATGGCGCCCGAGCAGATCACGATGGATCCGTCCATCGATCACCGGGCGGATCTGTACTCCTTCGGCTGCCTGGCGTACGAGCTGCTGAATGGCGAACCGCCCTTTGCAATGCGTTCGCTGCACGAGCTCTTCGCGGCCCACATCGCGGACAGGCCGCGGCCGGTCGCCGAACGCAGTCCCGACACGCCACCCGATCTCGCGGCGATGGTGATGCGCTGCCTCGAGAAGAATCCGGCGCTGCGGCCGCAGTCCGCGCGTGAGATTCTCGCGACGCTCGAGGGCGGCACCGCACGCGCGAGCGGAATCACGCTCATCACTCAGCGACTCACCAAGCGGCAGCGGCGCGTCCTCGCGGCGTCTTTCGCCGTCGCCGTCGTCGCGCTGGCGATGCTCCTTCTCCGCGGAGCGGGTGGCACGCGCGCGCCGGCGCTCGCGACTGTCGCGGTGATTCCATTCCTGAACGTCGGCGGCGACACGACCAGCGAATATCTGGCCGACGGAATCGCCGACGGGCTCGCGACGGCGCTCGGCAAGGTCCCCGGCGTGCGCATGGTGGCGCGTACCTCCGCGTACCGGTACAAGGGCCGGCGCGACATCGACGCCGCCGTGATCGGAAAGTCTCTCTCCGCCAATCACGTGTTGCACGGCACCGTGCAGCGCGCGGGGGACGCACTGCGCGTTTCGGCGCAGCTGCTCGACGCGCGCAACAATCAGGAGCTGTGGTCCGACGTCTACAACCGCCGCGCGGTGGACGCGTTCGTCGTCCAGGACGAGATCGCGCGACAGATCGCGGGGGCTCTGAGCCGGCGGATCGGCACGCCTGCTGCGACGTTTCCCGCCACCGCCACGAGCGGGACCTCGAATCCCGAGGCGTACGACCTCTATCTGCGCGGCCGCTTCCTGCTCCGCCGTCGCGGCCCGGGTGTGAAGCAGAGCATCGAGAAGTTCGAGCAGGCGATCGCGAAGGACAGTGCCCTCGCACGCGCGCACGCGGGATTGGCGCTGGCGCTCGAGCTGCTGCCGTATTTCGAGACGGTCGACGCACGCGCTCAGGGCGAGCGGTCGATTCCGGCGGCACGCCGGGCGCTCGCGCTCGACAGCACGGCCGCCGAAGCACACATCGCGCTCGCGCTGGCGCACCAGCACGCGTGGCAGTGGGCGCTCGCCGAAGCCGATCTGCGCCGCGCCGTCGCGCTGGGTCCCGATGAAGTCGACGCGCACATTCAGTATGGTCGGTTCCTGTTCGAGGTCGGCCGGTTCGTCGAGGCGCAACGCGAGTTCGAGCGCGCGCGCGAGGTGGATCCATACTCGGCGGTCGCGTCGGGCTGGGTCGGTCATCTGCTCAGTCTGTCCGGACGAAACGACGAAGCGCTGGTCGAGCTGCGCCGCGCGATGGAGATCGACAGCACCAGCCCTCCCGCGCTGTTCATGACGATTCAGGCGTATGCCGTCGCCGGACGAATGGCCGAAGCCCGTGCCTTCGCGAACCGCTTGTATCGTCAGGTACCCACGTGGCGCGCGGCGGCTGTCGCGGTGCTTGCCACCGTCGGCGACACGGCACCGGCTCGGGAGCTCATTCGGCGCATGGAAAGCGCTGGAGTGAAGGGAGGTCCGGGCCAACAGTACGTCTACGGCACCATGGCGTATTTCGCCATCGGCGACACCGCGCGGGCCCTGGACGCGCTGGAGCGCGCTACGGACGCGCACGAGAACTGGCCCACGACATACAGTATCAGCGAACCGGCGTTCGACCCGATTCGCCGGAGTCCACGCTTCGCGGCAATTCTCCGACGCGTCGGCCTGGACGAACGCATCTTCACCTCGCCCACGGGAGGGCG
>Ga0070696_100001273_pt1 | contig 16401 bp, 12 predicted proteins | sample KBSK1253metaG_FD_65474 | JGI IMG/M metagenome (GOLD analysis project Ga0070696, IMG submission 65474) | Corn, switchgrass and miscanthus rhizosphere microbial communities from Kellogg Biological Station, Michigan, USA - KBS K1-25-3 metaG | ecosystem: Host-associated > Plants > Roots >... | reverse complement strand
AAGGCCGAAATCAGGCGCCTGAATGAGGAGCTCGAACAGCGTGTCGTAGAGCGGACCAGCCAACTGACGGTGGTCAACAAGGAGTTGACCAAGGAAGTTCTCGAACGACAGCGCGCTGAGAATGACTTAGAGAAGGCTTTCGAAGAAATCAAGCGGCTCAAAGACCGCCTTCATGACGAGAACGTGGCGTTGCGCGAAGAGATCGATAAGGTATCGATGTTCGAGGAAATCGTCGGAACGTCGCTGCCCCTGCGAACGGTGCTGTCCCGCCTATCCAAGGTCGCTCCGTCTGACTCCAGCGTGCTGATCACCGGCGAGACCGGCACGGGCAAGGAACTGGTGGCTCGCGCCATTCATAGGCGTTCCGGGCGCTCCTTGCGCGCATTTGTGAGTGTGAACTGCGCGGCGATCCCGCGCGACTTGATCGCATCAGAATTGTTCGGCCATGAGAAGGGCGCGTTTACGGGAGCCGTTCAGCGGCGTTTAGGCCGCTTTGAGCTGGCCGAAGGCGGTACGATCTTCCTCGACGAAATCGGAGAGCTCCCGGCCGAGACCCAGATCGCGCTCTTGCGTGTTTTGCAGGAACACGAATTTGACCGTGTCGGCGGGGTTGAATCCATCCGAACGAATGTGCGAGTGATTGCTGCGACGAACCGCGATTTGGAGGTGGCCATCGCTGCAGGCACGTTCCGGAGCGACCTGTTTTATCGACTGAACGTGTTTCCAATCGAGATGCCTTCTCTTCGGGAACGAAGAGAAGACATTTCCCTGCTGGTCGAGTACTTCATTGATCGCTACGCAAGGAAAGCAGGAAAGAGCTTTCAGGCGGTGAACAAAAAGAGCCTCGATCTGCTTCAGTCGTACCCCTGGCCGGGTAACATTCGCGAGTTGCAGAACGTGATTGAGCGATCGGTGATCGTCTGTGAAACTGAGAATTTCTCGGTTGACGAGAGCTGGCTTTCTCGACGACCTGTTGCCATCGAGCAGAACAGCCGGCTTGACGTTCTTAAACCGCGTCCCTCTCAGGAGAAAGCCATCATTGAGGGTGCTTTGCGGGAAAGCGGAGGGCGCGTGTACGGACCTTCTGGCGCCGCCGCCAAGTTGGGCGTACCGCGATCCACACTGGAGTCGAAGATCAGATCGCTGAAGATCAATAAGAATCGCTTCAAACCAGAGGATGCCTAAAGACGTCTGACACTCTTCTGCACCCCTTTCTCGAGCAATCCCCACGCAAGGTTTGTACATGATTCACCAATTGGCGAGAATCGCCAATTCATGCATTCGTCAATTCCCGTATCTTTAGTGAGTTAGCAGCGGATCCGGAATTGCCATCCCAAGGATCAGGAATCGGCACTCAAATGAGTGCCATCGTGCTAACCGCAAGATTTCGTCTTCTGCGCAGGATGGGCTCATCACGCGGGAACATCCCTCCCTTCGGTTCACGAACGTCATCGGACCGCGCCCACCGTCTCGCCTGCCTGACGTCGAACGGCGAACGATCGAGCAGGCGCTTCACGAGAGCGACGGGAATAAGGCGAAGGCCGCCCGCACGTTGGGGATTACACGAACACCGCTGTTCTGTCGGCTCCGCGAGTACGCACTCGCAACCGCATGAGCCCGCAACGACGACCACATTGAAACGAGGACACAGTCATGACCAAGAACCCGAATGAATTGACCATCGAGAACTCGGCGCTGTGACCGGAACCTGTGCCTCCCTAGTAGGACATTTCGAATTCCTAGAGTAGACCCGTGAGAATCATCCGCGTCACTCGAAGTTCATCGCCGTGAGGGACGATAAGAACCCGAAGGACGTCTGGCGAGAATAATACGTGATGCAATCGCTCGATCGCGAGGTCTGCGCCCACGTCCAGTTCGTCATATCTCCCGATCAATCACGTCAGCCTCCGAGTTGACTCGGCGGACTGTGTCGTAGAGTGCGTTGAATACCATCCATCTCTGCGTGAACTCGTACTACTCGGGATCTTCATCGCTGAGCCAGCGCGCTTGCCAGCTTCGCGTGTTCCCGCGGCGTTCCAGATGGCGGCCATCATGCGTGCTGATCGTCGCCCAACCCTCTCGCTCTGAATCGGCGCCAATTCGTCCGGCGACCGGTTCCGGTGTTTTCTCGCCGCGGGAGCCGTCGCTCTTCCGTCGCCCAAGGTTACGGCGCTCTCGGAATAGCGACTGGATCCGCGAGGTCAGGCTAGTGCAATCGTACACGCCGGCTGCCTTCGCCGGGCGAAGTCTCATTGGCTAATCGATTCGCGTTTGATGTCGTGCAGCATGACTGGCTGATTCGCATAGTCTTCGAGCACGATCGTCTTGTGTTCGTTGTCCGCCGTGATCTTCGTCGCCACCGACATCTTGCCTTCCCCCTGGCCATCGCGGTCGATGTGAAGTTCGATGACTGTAAAGGGATAGTCGAACGAGCGTGGACGATTCGTCGCCTCCCAGAAACTGATACGGCGGTCTGTGGCCAGCACGATCCGATCGCCGCCGTCCTCGCCAGGAGTCCTTCGAGCAAAACGTAGATCGTACCCAATACTGCTCGGGGTCCGAATGTAGCCGACCCGCTTGGTATCCTGGAGTGCACTGAGCAGCTTCTCTGGCCCTTTCTCGAGCAAGGCACTCAACAGTCGATCGCACTCAGCCTCGGTTGACCAGCGGTTGATGACGATCTCGACCCTCCCTTCGCCAGTGCGACCGACAGTACTTACGTTGACCGCGATAGCCGAAAAACGTTGAGCTGTGCTGTTAGCTTGCGTCCAGGCGAACGGAATGGCTGTCGCCATCGCCGCCAGCCAGACGAAAACGATAAGCAGCCGTTGGTGGATTCGAATCGAGGTGCTCATGATGTCTCCATTAGTGCGCCTGAGGACTTGGATGGACTGCGCCAGAGGCCTCGCCGCGCTCAGGCCGCACCGGTGGCGCTGCTCTCAGCCGCCTTGAGCTGAAACGGTTTGAAGGAAGAGACGGATTCCACGGCGCCGCCTGGGAGCAGGCGGAAGTGATGGCGCCGTGCTTCACGCGGCGACGGATCGGGGAAATCTGCGCGGAAGTGGCCGCCACGGCTTTCCTTGCGTTCGAGCGCCGCGGTCGTGATGAGTCGTGCGACGAGGACGACGTTCCGGGTGTCACCGCCGGATGCCTCGATGGACGCTGCGTCGAGGGTCGTCAACGCACGACGCAATCCCATCTCGGTGCGCACGAGGCCTACGTCCCGCCACATCAGAGATCTCACGTCCTCGACCAGTCGAGCGGGGAGGGGCGCTTCGACATCTTCGCCGATAAGGCCGTCCGCTGACCTTGAACGGAACGCTCTGGTCAAGTCCGCACCGGTTGGCAGCGTCAGTGACCTGAGCGCCAAGCACATGTCGTCGGCAACCCGATTTCCGAATACAAGCGCCTCGAGCAACGAGTTGCTCGCCAAACGATTTGCGCCGTGGACACCTGTCGATGCCACCTCGCCGCAGACCCAAAGCGCAGGTAGCGATGAGCGTCCGCGGTCGTCGCTCGATACGCCGCCCATGTGGTAGTGCGCCGCCGGAGTAATCGGAATCAGTTCTCGTCGCGGATCGACACCATGGCGGTGACAGAGCTCGAATACTGTCGGGAAGCGCGATGGGAAACGGTCGCCCACCGAGGCACGCGCATCGAGAAAGATCTTGTGACCGGCTTCCGCGTGGGCGAAGGTGATGCGGGCGACGACGTCTCGCGGCGCGAGTTCGGATGCCGGATGCGCGTCCACGAGGAAACGCAAGCCGCGCTCATCGACGAGCAGCGCCCCTTGCCCGCGAAGCGCTTCCGTGACCAGCGGCATCGGATCGGCGCCGACATCGAGCGCAGTCGGATGAAACTGCACGAACTCGAGATCAGTAAGGACTGCGCCCGCCCGGGCGGCCATCGCCAGGCCGTCGCCCGTCGCCCCGACAGGGTTGGTGGTGTAACGAAACAGACGCGCAGTCCCACCAGTCGCAACCACGGTGCCGCGGGCGAGATGGAGCACTCTGGAACCATCGCGGTGTCGCACGAAGACGCCGCCGACGCGACCCTTATGGACATAGAGGTCCTCCGCGAACGCGTCCTCCTCGACTCGCACGTGTTCCGCTCGACCGACTGCGGCGCCGAGGGCGCGGACGATTTCGGCCCCTGTGCCATCGCCGTTCGCGTGCAGGATGCGGCTGCGGCTGTGCGCGGCCTCGCGGCCCAGCGCGAAACGGCCGTCGGATTCGCGATCGAAGCGAGTGCCCAACGTCGCCAGTCGCTGGACGTGACGTGCCGCCCCGCCAGTCAGAATCGTCACCAAGGCGCCATCGCACAGGCCTCCGCCAGCGTCGAGCGTATCCCGAGTATGCAGGTCGGGCCCGTCGTCGGGCCCAAGGGCTGCCGCGATCCCGCCTTGCGCGAGCGGACTGGATCCACTGCTCCCCAGTCGTCCTTTCGTCAAGAGCGTCACCTGGTAAGGTGCCAAACCGAGAGCGGCGCTGAGGCCGGCCGCGCCGGATCCGATCACGACGACATCGGTCGTCGTCACATCAATGGGGTCTACAACCGTTGTGCTCATCGCCCTTCTCCGCGTCCGACCCGCAGCATGCGCTCGACTGCGAGCCGGGCTCGGCCCGCCACATCGGCGTCGACGTGCACCTGCGTCGCCATCCGGCGAAGGCTCAGTAGAATTCCCGGGAGCGTGATCCGCCTCATGTGAGGGCATAGGATGCAGGGCCGGACGAACTCAGTGTCTGGAAACCGACCTGCCACGTTGTCGCTCATCGAGCATTCGGTGATCATGACGACCCGAGCGGGGCGGTTTGCTGCAATGTCCGAGACCATGCCGGCCGTGGACCCGACGTAGTCGGCTTCTTCAAGGACATCGGGGGAACATTCCGGGTGCGCGAGTATGCGCACGTCAGGATCGGCCGACCGATATGCGCGAAGGTCGGAAGCCCTGAACCGCTCGTGGACTTCGCAGTGGCCGTTCCAGAGAATCAAATCGACGGAGGTCTGCGTGGCAACGTGCCTTCCAAGATATTCGTCGGGCAGAAAGATCACGCGTTCGGCGTTGAGCGACTCGACTACTTCGACAGCATTGGCTGATGTGCAGCAGATGTCGGACTCCGCCTTGACGGCGGCCGACGTGTTCACGTACGTCACGACGGGCACCCCGGGGTACCGCTCGCGTAGCAGGCGCACGTCGGCCGCGGCGATCGACTCGGCGAGTGAGCACCCGGCGCGCGCGTCAGGAATCAGCACGACCTTCTGTGGGTTCAACAGCTTTGCCGTCTCGGCCATGAAATGCACGCCGCACAGAACAATGATGTCGGCGTCGACTTTGCTGGCCGCCTGAGCGAGCGCCAGAGAGTCGCCCGTGAAATCCGCGACCCCATGGAAGATTTCTGGCGCCTGATAGTTGTGGGCGAGGATCGCAACGCCACGCGCGCGTTTCATGACATTGATCGTGGCTATATAAGAGTCGGAGTCGGATGTCGCCGTGGTCATGTTCATAACAAGTGCGTTCGCTGGGTCAGCGAGACGAGCATCAGCGACAACTGCCACCTACGGCACCGATTTCTCCTGTGGCTCGCGTGCTGACCGATTAGCCACCCCACGCCCAGGTGGGCTCGGCGCACGCGAATCGTTGACCGTGCCAGCCTGAACACAATCAAAGGCTGCGCCACGCGATTTCACGAAATCGAACTGAAATCAATCGACCAGACAATGGACGCGTGCCTACGTGCACGCGCTGTGAGTGATAACGCGCACGTTCGCCTCGTTTAGCGCATTCAGCCGTCGCTAGCGAAGCGGCGCCAACTGCTTGGCAGTGCACGGCAAACAGCGACGCGATCTACGCAAATAACGTTGGCGTCGACCTTGCCTCGGCGAACTACGGTCATGGCAACCTCACGCCTTCCCGCCGGGGCGATCACAAGTTGGGTTCACCTGGCCTTGTTCCGTGTCCATCAATTCGGGGCGCGGCTCCGGCTGACGGCGCAGGCGGCTATACCGCGTGATTGCGCGAGTCAGCGTCCACGCGGCGGTGTCGATGACTTGGTAGACAAAGATCGCGGCGTCAGGAGCCGCAGAAGAGACGGAGCGAACTTGATGAGTACACAAGGCTGGGTATGCGCGTTGATAATGACGACGACCACCGTTGCTGGTACCAAGGAGTCCCTCTCGATGCAGGTGTCTCCAGCTATGTCGTTCGCCCCGGCAAATCTGATGATCCGAGCGAAGGTCGAACCAGACGCCGCCAATCGAGAAATGGAAGTAATCGCTCAGTCCGACGACTTCTATCGTTCCAGCGCGATTCAGCTCGAGGGCGATCGTGCGCCGCGCACCGTCACGTTCGAGTTCCGCAGTCTTCCATCTGGCGAGTACCAGGTGACGGCCGTAGTCGTCGGAATCGACGGTCAACAGCGGGCACTCGCGCGCTCCAGTGTTCACGTGATTGAGTCTGGAGCGTCACGCTGATCGAGAGTCAGAACATGCGGGTGAGCTGAATGTTCAGCCGGCCTTCTCCGCCGGCCTATTCCCGGGACCGTTGGCGGAAGCGAGCCGGGAGTCGAAGAAGTGGCGATCGGCCTCAAGGGCAGAAGGACGCCTGGGCCAGTCGAAGGTGGTCGCGTCTATAAAAGAGGATTGTGATGTCCCTAATCGCCGACACCGCACGCGCCAGCGACCAAGTAAGTTGGCAAACGGATATTTCAGAAGACGAAGCACAGGAGGAGAACCTCCGCTACTTTGACGGAGCCTTACGGGCAGGGGTGTTCGAGGGAATGGTTGGCATCTCGCCGGGGATGCGTGAGGTGCGCTCGTCTATCTGCAAGGTCGCATCGACGGATTGCACCGTCCTTGTCACGGGAGAGACTGGCTGCGGTAAGGAGCTCGTCGCCCGCGCGATCCACCAGCGATCAAGTCGTGCGTCACGTGCTTTCGTGAGCCTGAACTGCGGTGCTGTGACCCCTTCACTGATTGCATCCGAACTGTTCGGTCATGAAAAGGGGGCATTCACCGGCGCGACAGATAGACGAGCCGGCCGATTTGAGACGGCCGAGGGTGGGACGCTCTTTCTCGACGAAGTCAGCGAACTCCCGATCGAAACACAGGCTGCCCTCTTGCGTGTGCTTCAGGAGCGTGAATTCGAGCGTGTCGGAGGATCGCGGCCTATCCGGACGAATATTCGCGTCATTGCGGCCACGAATCGCGACCTGCAGGAGGCCGTCGCCGAGCGATCGTTCCGGGCGGATCTGTTCTACAGGCTCAACGTGTTTCCACTGGACGTACCTCCTTTGCGCGACCGCCGCCAAGACATTCCCCTGCTTGCGAACCACTTCGCGGATCGACTGAGCAGACGTGCCGGCAGGCGCCATTACGGCATCGACAACCACACCCTGGCGCTCTTCCAGGTGTATGAATGGCCGGGCAACGTCCGCGAGTTGCAGAACGTGATCGAACGCGCGGTCATTATGTCGGAAGGAGGACCACTGTCAGTCGATGTGCGCTGGCTCGCGGCCTCACGACGCTCAGCTACGCCGGAACTCGAGCCATCGCGGACGCTCCTGTCGCAGGAGAGAGTGTGGATCGAGCTAACCCTCGCTGAAACGAAGGGACGGGTCTCGGGGCCGCTCGGCGCGGCAGCAAAGCTCGGCATTCCCTCGTCGACGCTCGAATCGAAGATCAAGGCGCTAGCGATTGACAAACGTCAGTTCAAAGTTCCGGCCATCGCCAGCGACGTAGGAGCTAACCGGGATCGTGCGCGATAGTGAAGCCGGCAAGTTGGTCTTGCAGGACCCACGGCGAGCGGTGGAGTTCGCTCGCCGTGGGTCACACATACGAGGCGCACGTCACTGGCGTGGCGCAGCGCCGTCAAAAGCCGCCGGCGGGACTTCCTCCGAACGTCCGGCCGGTGGTACCGGTTCGGTTATTTCCCCGGGAGGCAGCTTCTCCATCGTCTCCTTGAGCTTGTAGGTCGAGTTTGGCTGGACGTAAATGTTGCGCGTGACTGTCCGGTAGCCCTCTAGGTGCAGCGTGACAGCGTGGCCTCCAACGGTCGCGGACAGTCGGTGGAAGATTCCGTCGAAATCGTCGGCCACACCGGCATAGAAACCGTCGACGTAGACTTCGGTCTGCTTCGGCGTGACTTCAGTTTTCACGTCCCCGATAACAGTTGACGAATAGTCGTACGGCCAATCCGGATATCTATACCAGCCGTACGGATATCTGTACCCGTACGGGTAGAACGGTCCCCAGAATGGATCGTAAAAACCTCCGACAATGATATGGCCGCGCGGTCCGTTGAGATGACCGTGCGATCCATCGGAATGTGGTCGCCCGTCGGTGTCCTCACGCGGCTGGGAGCCGCCAGAATGATCACCGGCAGAACGGCCCCCAGCTTGACCGCCGCCAGGACGGCCGCCGCCGCCTCTTTGCGGCGCAGCGACAACCGACACCGCGAGTATCGATACAAACACTGCCGTCAGCATGGTGCTTCTCGTGACGGCCTTGACCCAAGGCTTCATAGTGGCCCCTTTCTGATGTTGGATGATTGCCACATCTAACTATTAGGACGCTGCAATCCGGCGGGCGGTACTTACCGTCCGCGCCACTCAACAGGGGGTACGACGGAGCTCTGGTTGTGTGTGAGCCTCGCGCGGGCTGGTTGAGCGCTTGCACTCACGTGTGCGACTGCACGCACAAGGCGGGCATGTGGATCGCGACGTGGGCTGCGTTCAGGCGGACATCAGTGAGACCGATCGCCGACGCGACGGTCGATACAAGACCACACTCGGATGTCTGACTCGATGAACAGATCAATCTCGTTCGGAGTGAGCTCGAGCCCGTGGTCGTGCAGTTCGCCCAGCCTACCGATTGGATCGAGCGCAAAACGAAGCCGCAGCGTTTCGTCGGTGAGCAACCGTTCCATCACCATTCCAACTGTGAGCTGTGAGATGCCCGGTGGCTCCATTGTGTTCAGTCGCGCCCTCAGACGTTCAGGCCGTGGCCGACGCAACGGTCGGTCTTGGCAAGAATGGTTCGACGAGACCTTCAGTCGAGCTCAAATGCGATGAACGTCAGCTTTCCATCGCGTTCAACCTGCAGCACGACCGGCCGCCGCACCTCGAGTTCTCTCAATGTCGACACGAGTTCGTCGACGGTGCTAAGTGTCTTGCCGTTGATTGCATGGATGACGTCGCCTGCTGCGATCGAGAGTGTAGGGCCACGCCAATGCTCCACGCGTGCCGCAACGATCACGCCGGAGGGAATTCGAATCCAAGGCAGCAGCACACCAACGACGTCGTCGATCTCCACCGCGAGAATTCCCAATGTGTCGACCGGCTTCAGCTCCACGTGGAGCATGTCGCCGAGGCGGGTCAAATCGGTGCTTACGTGAACCACGTCGACGTCGACGAACAACTGTTCTGCGCCGCGAAGCAGTCCGAGGACCACGCGATCGGGATCGCGGTGTGTACTGAGCTGCATCGAGAGCAGAGGAACGCTCGTCGTCAGTTTGCGATCGACGGTCGTGATAATGTCCTGTACACGGACGCCGGCGCGTTCGGCTGGTCCTCCCTCCAGAAGGTCGGCCACGACCACACCCCAATCTTGAGGTAGTCCCAATCCAGAGGCGAGTACGGGAGTCACCGCCTGCACCGTGACGCCGATGTCATCTCGCCGCAGATGACCGTACTTTCGAAGCTGTGGGTACGCCGCTGCGACTACGGCGCTCGGGATTGCGAACCCAAGGCCCTGGTTGCCGCCTGAGTGGCTGAGGATAAATGTGTTGATGCCCACGAGCTCGCCTTCGACGTTCACCAGCGGTCCGCCACTGTTGCCAGGATTGATGGCCGCGTCGGTCTGGATGTAGACGAGCGGGCTATCTGGGTCCAGCTGACGAGCCGCGGTGCTGACGACGCCCATGGAGACCGAGTCCCGGAGGCCGCCGGGACTGCCGAGCGCGAACACGATGTCGCCCTTGCGCACCGTGTCGTAGTCGCCGATGGTCAGAGCACTGAGGTTCGCGGCGTCAATTTTGAGGACCGCCAGATCGATGTCCTTGACCAAGCCGACGATCCGTGCCTCAAACGTCCTGGTCGCTCCCCCCAGCGATCGGGAGGGTGTGTCGTCCGCCGAGGCGGCCGACAGCACGACCTGCAGCCGCACCGCGTTGGCAACCACGTGCGCGTTCGTGACAATGTAGCCGTCAGGATCGACGATGGCACCGGATGCGACTGTAACCTGGCGCATGATCTCGGACGAACTCTCGCCGTCCGTTCCCCCGCGCGAACCGTAGCCTGTGACTACGACCTCTACGACCGATGGAGATACTCTTCGCACCAGGGTTTCGACGGAGCTATTCAGCTCGCGCAGTGCGCTGATGGGGCGTGGGGCATGCGGAGGCTGCGCCGACGCGCGTTGCGCAAGGAGCGTCATCCCAGCTGCACACGCGATACTCGCGCTAAAAAGACGCCCCATTTCAAAACTCAAGGCGGGCACCGACGCGAAGCTGGCGGGGCGGCAGGAACTGCTGTCCCGCGACAACGCTCGAGGCACCTGCCGTGCCATAGTCGGGATTCGGCGATCCAAAAGTCGACTCGGCCCAGTTGTCGACGTCGGTGACCGTCTTGCGGTTGAAGACATTGAACACGTCCGCAACCAGCACCACGCTGCGCCGCCCACCGACCTTAAGCGAATAGGACGCATGCCCATCGAGCGTTGTTGTGAACGGTGTGCGCGTGCTAAACCCGTCTGAAGTGTGGAATCCGGCGCCGCGCGGAGTCAGCGGAATCTCGCCACCATTCTGATAGACCGGGTGGGCGGCTAGTCCGGTCAAGGGTTTGCCGGAGCTCAGATTGAGGCCGGCCGAGAGCGTCAGCCCTAAATCAAACAGGTACGATCCGTACACCTTCACTTGGTGCGGTCGATCCAGAGGCAGGGGGCCGGACCCCGCATCACCCTGAAACCGGACGTCGCCTTTGTAGCCGAACCGCGGCGCCCCGATTGCGACGTAGCTCGGATCGTTAGTCGGAAAGTCGTACAACGAGGTAATGCCAGGATCTGATTGACCGTTATCGTCGCGATAGAAGCCTTCGTACGTGCCTTTCAGCCGCGACCAGCGATACGAGGCCTGCATCGCCCATTTGTTTCCGAGCCTCTTCGCCGCGGTGAATTCGACGGCGTCGTAGTCGTGCACCGGCGCCTCGAAGCTCGCGCCGAGCCCGCCGAGCACCGGCGTGTTCGGTCCCGGATTGGTCAAGGTGTAGTTGGCCGTCGCGGCCCCAGGAAGTCCGAGATCGGTCGCGACAATCGGAAAGGGCTGCACGTCTTCGAGGACTCGGCCGATGTCGCGGTGAACATAGCGAACGCCAACAGTCAGATCCAGGGGCAACTGATAGTCGACACCCGCCACGTACTCGTTGTAGTAACTGAGCTTCGCATTTGAATCGATCGCGTCTGCTGAGCCGCCGAGCAGCGTGTAGTGCGTTGCCGTCTGTGAGCCCGTCGGGCCCGCTAGCACGCCGTTGGGTATTGGCCGCCCCAGCTGTGAGTCGAAGTAGTCTGCCGTGATCGTCGCGTCGGCCGACAGCGCACGCGCGGCGAGATCGTTCGGCACACGGGCGAAGTACCGTCCGTAGCTCCCGTACGCCTTCACGCGACCCGTTCCGGTGGCATCCCACGTCGCGCCGACGCGTGGTGCCCAGTTCTGTTTGAGTGAAAAGTCGCGAACGATGGTGCCGGAAAGAGTTTCTTGCTCGTACCGGAGACCAGGACGAATCGTCACCCGGTTGCCGATCTGCCACGAATCCTCGACGAAGCCCGCAACGTACCGCTGGGTCGTATCGCGCGCAGCATTCAGATTCGCCCGCGTCACCCGGTAAATTCTCCCGAATGTGGGGTCGGCCAGGATCTGGATCTGCGCGCCGGTCGCGGTCTGATCGCCGGCGGGAGTTGTGAAGGTGGGGCCCGTCCGCTGGTTGATCTGGTTGTAATCGAGCCGATCGTAGGTGAATCCGTAGCCAATCGTATGCTGGCCTGCCCCATCGAGGACGCTCGTGGCCTTGGCGCGATACTGCCAACTGTTGCTCTTGTTGCCGGCCTCGAAGAAGCCGATGCCTCCGCTCAACACGTTCGGCACTACGGTCCGGTCGGTCACCGCCCATTCATTGACTGATGGAATCTCAGTGATTTGGTTCAGCGCATGGCTGATCGACGCATCGATGAGCAATCGAGATGAGACAATGCCGCTGTAACGCACGGTCTGATTGTGTCCGCCGTACTGATCGAGGGAGCTGAATCCTGAAGTCGTCGTTCGCAGTAGCGAGTTGGTGCGCTGCGGACCATTCGCGCCGTGTGCGGGGTCGCCGAAGAACGACGCGTCGAACCGGTGGCTCGGCGTCACCTGCCACGTACCCTTCGCCGCGTAGTTGATAACACGACGGTCGCGGTCGACTCCGCCGAGGCGGGCGAGCGGAAAAGTGGCCGGTGCCGTAAGCGTGCGCGTTTCCCACTGCGGATCAATGGCGCCGAAGTAAAAGACGTGATCGTGCTGAACCGGACCGCCGACTGTCGCGCCCACATCGGTGAGCTGCGACCCGATCGTGTTCACGGTGCCATTGACGGTCTGCACGCGACGCCACGCGTTTTCGAAACTGCTCGGGTGGGCGTAACCGAACGCGCTGCCGCGGAGAAGATTCGAGCCGCTCTTCGTGACGACGTTGATCACGCCACCGGTACTCTCGCCAAATTCGGCCTCGTATCCTCCGGTCTTGACTTGCACTTCCTGCATGAAGTCATAGGGCGTCCCGTTGCCGAGCGAGCCGAAGACGATGGAATACGACCCCAACGCGCCGTATCCCCCGTTAGTAATGTTCACGCCATCGACGATGTATTGATTCTCGAGTCCGCTCGAACCGGACACGGAGGGGTTGGCCACGCCGAGCGTTCCGCTGCTGCTCACACCTGGCACCAGATACAGCGTGTCACTGAAGCGGCGGCCCACCGGAAGGCTCGCGAGTGTTGAGCTATCGAGATTGGTGGTGACAGTGGCGCTGGCCTGATTCAGCTGGGCTGGAGCCCCAACCACAGTGACGCTTTCTGTCAGATCGCCGATCTCCATAGTCATCGTGAGATCGACCTTCTGATCGAGTCGGACATCGATGTTGCTCCGGTCGATCGTCTTGAACCCCGGCAACTCGGCCTGCAACGCATACCTACCCGGCGTCAAGAACGGCAGGCTGAAACGGCCTTCACCGTCAGTCACCGCGCTCTTCGTGCCTTGGGGACCCGTTACCGTGACGATGACGCCAGGCATCACGAGGCCTTGTGCATCTACGATTCGTCCGCCGATCGTCCCGGTTGTTGTCTGAGCATCCGCCGTTGCTGCCGCCGCCGCAAGAAGTAGCAGTGTCACCGCACTCACATTTACCCAGAGTCTCATTGTGCAACTCCGACGAAGTCGTTTTTGCCGACCACCGAGCCAACTCTCGATGTCTGGATCGCAACGTGAGTGCCAGGCGTAAACTCCTGAAAAGAATGACTTCGTCGATTGCAGCCGCGAATTATTTGCGGCCTATCGCAAAAGCAACACGTGACGCCTTACAAATCAGAACACTCGCGACGAGAGGTTGAGGAGCGGCACTGTCGACGACCGTGCGAGTGTCGCGAGTGCCGTGCGTTCGTCGAGACGGCTATCCTCTGACGGGGTTAGAGCAAGAGGGCCTCGATCCGATGCGCGTGAACCATTGCATCGGACGGAGACCACGAGAAGACTGTGAAGGGGCCGTCGTGCGAGGACACGAGCGCGATGGCGTCGCGTTGGTCGTTCACAAATTGGGCCGCTGAGAAATGCCTGGTGCCACCGAGGCGCGTGGCATGGAGGACGGCAGGCACCGCGGCCTCAATCGGCTCAGTCACGACTACTTGTTCAACTCGGACGTGACCGTGACGGGGCGCGATCTTTGCGCCGAAGGCGATCAACTCATACTGCTCGGTCATCACTGTTGCGCCATCGACGGCCGTCAAGCCGGCGATCATTTCTACGGTGTCGCTGAGCTCAGTTTCCCACTCACGACGACGCAGCGTGCTCATTTCGTTTACTAACTCGGCGAGCGTCGAGAAGCGCGGGCTCACAGCGTAAGGCATTGGATGGACGATGGAGTCCCGCCAGAGGTCGCGATCGCCGGGCACAACAAGTAGAATTCCCCCTCGTCCATGCGCGCGCATCGAGACGGCAAGTTCGCGAAGAACATCAACCGAGTTCAGCCTCGGCGTCGAATCGCAGCCCAGGACTGAGTTGATGAGCGGAGGGCGGCCCGCAATCGAGGACGCACTGTCGTCCACGATTTTGATCTGATCCCCCTCGAGTACCGCTAAGTTGACAAACTTGCGTGATTGCTCGCTGGGCCCGTGCTTGATCACCAGCAATCCCGGTGCGACGACCTCGATTACGCAGCAGGACAGCGGAATCGAACGGACGGTTCCCCACGCACGGAACTCATCGTCGCGTTGCCACACTGCCACGTGGAGTCGCGAACGGGCAACGGCAGGTGATACACGAGCGAGGCTGCCAGGAGTCAACGGAAGGGCCTCTTCGAAGACCAGCGGTCGCACGGCATCCTGTGGCGCGAGAATAGCGAACGACAGTCGCGGGATATAACCTTCCTCGCGTCTGAGGCTCACCCGAAACGCAGCGTCAATGACCGTTTCGATCGCTTCGGCAGAAGCGACGGACGCAACTGTGTCGCGACTGAGTTCGCGCATCTGTTGCCAATGACGAATGAAGTACTTGTGAATTTTGCTGGCCGCGTTCTTTGCAACTACGCGTCCGGGTCGATGCCCCGGTTCATTCATGACTGTGGACATGGGGACCGCTCACCAGCGATCGAGGTACGGAGCGCCGCGGAGCTGCCTCTCGGAGACGGCACGCACGTAAGCAGCGCCTGCGATAGCGCTCATATCTCGTAAGGTGGGTGTCAAGCAATGCCGCTGTTCGACTGAAGACATGCGTGCCACTGCGACACCGCGTCGCAAGGATCTCGCCAAGTCGGTGTTCTCGCGACCGCATTGCCATTTGGCTGCGAACCGTCAGCCGATTCCTGGTTCTGCTTTCTTGAGCCATCCCACAGGCTCAGGATGACGTGCGTGTCCATGCACATGATGCTTGCACCTGCGCAGACGCTGCTGAATTCGAGTCAGGATGCCAGCCAGTTGTTGACTCAAGCAGCCTGGCTCGTGCCTGTTGGTCGGCAGCACGTCCGAGTCCATCGCCCGGCGCGCGACCCTGCTCGGTGGGGATCCGCAGTGCGAACTCGGAGCGAGCTGTCTCATGAGTCGTAGGTGAGTGGAATCGTCAAACGTATCGACGCGGATAAGTCGTGTGTGAGCACACGCGAACCGAGCGTTCGCGCACACATGTCGAGGACGTACGCGAACAAAATCGAGAGTGTTGCACGGCACGACAGTTGCGATCCAATGGTCGTCTGCGCGTCACTGCCGCGATCTCGCGGTGCGGAGCGTGGAAAGGACGGCTTATGTCTGCTCGTGCCCGCGTCGCCGCCGCAATGCTGGGTGTGTCGTTAGTCGTCGCGTGGGTACATGCGCCGCTCGGCGCCGACGAGAGGTCGAGCGTTGAACAGATTCGGAGAGAGCTGTTACAGCTCCCTTACTACGGCGTGTTCGACTTCCTTGCGTTCAGCTACGACAAGGGAACGGTCAGGATCATGGGATATGCCTACCATTCGACCCTGAAGCACGATGCGGTGCGCGCAGCGAAGCGCGCGGCCGGCGTCGATCAAGTGATCGACGAGATCGAAGAGCTGCCCCTGTCGCAGTTCGACGATGAACTGCGGTGGAAGGCCTACTACGCGATCTATCGTGATCCCTTTTTGTCGCGGTACGCGCCTGGCGGAGGCCTCCTCTGGGGCCACCGTCATCCGTTTGGTGGCGGCTTTCACGCGATGGACCTCCGGCGGTTCCCTGGTATGGAACCCCTCGGCGACTATCCACTCCACATCATCGTCAGGCACGGCAGCATCACATTGCTTGGCGTCGTGGATAACGAAAGCGACAAGGTCGTCGCGGGCATGCGGGCGCGCGAAGTGCCTGGGTCATTTGGCGTGGAAAACGAGCTCGTCGTCGACAAGTCTGAGCGGAAATGACAATGAAGCAGGCTGGCGAGCCACTCACTCGATGCGCAAGTGCCCTCCGTTAGTCGGTCGATCCGTCTGAGTGCGTCGTCGTGACGGCCAAGGACATCCACGGCAAGCCGCGCGGCTGCGGCGGGCTATGGCTTATCGAGCGACAGTCATGCACGTTCCCCCCTGTGCCCCCTCAGCGCGCCGAGCATAAAATCCATTCGGCTTGAGAGACAGAAAGTGCGCTTCGACGAGCGCGTCGAGCGCCATT
>Ga0070696_100001272_pt1 | contig 16405 bp, 13 predicted proteins | sample KBSK1253metaG_FD_65474 | JGI IMG/M metagenome (GOLD analysis project Ga0070696, IMG submission 65474) | Corn, switchgrass and miscanthus rhizosphere microbial communities from Kellogg Biological Station, Michigan, USA - KBS K1-25-3 metaG | ecosystem: Host-associated > Plants > Roots >... | reverse complement strand
TCTGCGTCCGCGGTACCATCGCCATTTCCTGTCCGACGACGGAGTCAAGATGAAAAAAGCCACCGCATTGCTCCTTGCCGCCACGTTGACGACCGCAACGGTCGCGCTCGCCGATGCCGGCGAAGACCGGCTGAAAACGGACGGCTGCCTCGCCTGCCATGCGATGGACAAGAAGATCATCGGTCCCGCATACAAGGATGTCGCCGAAAAGTATCGCGGCGATTCGACAGCCGCTGCGAAGCTGCAGGACAAGGTGAAGAAGGGCGGATCGGGCGTGTGGGGCCAGATTCCGATGCCGCCGAACACGGCGGTGAGCGACGCGGACATCAAGGCCGATGTCGCTTACATTCTCTCGTTGAAGAAATGAGGTAAGCTAGTCCCGCGTGGAGGAGAGAGCGCCGTTTCAACGGGCGCCGCCGAAGGCGTAATCCCGAAACCGCTCAGGCAAAAGGGCTGCACGCAAAGCAGGCACGATCTGGAGAGCGGTTGCGTCGACAGCGACGCAACCCACCGAAGGGGCACCGGCGAGACGTTCGCCGCAATCTCTCAGGTAAAAGGACAGATGGGGCGACGCGGATATCCGCGCCGCCCTTCGTTCGTTCGAATCCGGGACTCGCAGGTGCCGAAGACCACTCCCCTCAACGCCGTACACCGTGCCGCGGGCGCGCGCATGGTCGATTTCGGCGGATGGGATATGCCGCTGCATTACGGCTCGCAGATCGACGAGCATCACGCCGTGCGCTCCGACGCCGGGATGTTCGACGTCTCGCACATGCGCGTCGTGGACCTTCAGGGCAGCGGAGCCGACTCGCCGCGCGCGTTCCTGCGCTACGCGCTGGCCAACAATGTCGACAAGCTGAAGACCCCCGGCAAGGCGCTCTATTCGTGCCTGCTGCGCGATGACGGGTTCGTTCTCGACGACCTGATCGTCTATTTCCTGCGGGAGAACTGCTTCCGGCTCGTCGTCAATGCGGCAACCGCGGAAAACGACGTCGCGTGGCTTTCCCGGCTGGCGGCGCGGCGCGCGCCGGGCCTGTCCATCATCCCGCGCGACGATCTCGCGATGATCGCCGTGCAGGGTCCGCATGCGCGCGAGAAAGTGTGGCGCGCCGTGGTCGGCAGCGAACCGGCCACCAGGGATCTCGCGCCGTTCAATGCCGTGTCGCTTGCGAGCCCGTGGGGTGAGCTCTTCGTCGCGCGCACCGGCTATACCGGCGAGGACGGGTTCGAGATCGTCGTGCCTGCCGCATACGCCGAGGCATTGTGGCAGGCGCTGCGCGCTGCGGGCGTTGCCGCCTGCGGCCTTGGCGCCCGCGACACGCTGCGCCTCGAAGCCGGCATGAATCTCTACGGCCAGGACATGAACGACGCGGTGTCGCCGCTGGAGTCGGGTCTCGGATGGACAATCGATCTCGCGGGCGGGCGCGATTTCGTCGGCAGGCCCGCCTTGCTCGAGCATCCCGCGACCCGCCAGCTGGTCGGACTGCTGCTGCAGGATGCGGGCGGCGTGTTGCGCGCGCATCAGATAGTCCACACCGAGCGTGGTGACGGCGAAATCACGAGCGGCACCTTTGCGCCGACGATGAAGGCGTCGATCGCGCTCGCGCGGTTGCCCATCGGCATCGCCGAAGGCGAAATCGTTGACGTCGACGTGCGCGGGCGGGCGCTGAAGGCGCGCGTCGTGAAGCCGCCGTTCGTGCGTCACGGCAAGGTTCTCGTATGAAGGAGCATTCCATGAACGTACCGACCGGCCTCAAATACGCGGATACGCACGAGTGGCTGCGCGCCGAAAGCGACGGCACGGTGACGATCGGCATCACGGATCACGCGCAGGCTGCGCTCGGCGACCTCGTGTACATCGACTTGCCGAAGGCCGGCAGGCGGGTCGAGGCCGGCGAGGCGTGCGCCGTGGTCGAATCGGTCAAGGCCGCGAGCGACGTGTACGCGCCGATCGCCGGCGAAGTCGTTGCCGGCAACGACGCGCTGGCCGGCGCGCCCGAGGCCGTGAACGAGGATGCGTACGCCGCATGGCTCTTCCGCCTGCGTCCAAGCGATCCGGAGGCGTTGTCGTCGTTCATGGATGCCGATGCCTACAAGCGCCTGATCGCCGAAGCGTGACCGGTTCCCGATGAACATGAAAGCGCCGTCCACCTTCCGCCTGTCTGCGCTCGAGCGCCACGGCGATTTCGTCGCGCGGCATATCGGTACGCCGGCGTCAGCGCAGGATGCGATGTTGCGCGAGATCGGGTTCGCGTCGCGCGCCGCGCTGATGCAAGCGATCGTGCCCGCGGCGATCCGCATGCCGGAACTGCTTGCGCTGCCGGAACCGATCAGCGAGACGGAGGCGCTTGCGCGGCTGCGCGACATCGCATCGCGCAATCGCGTGCTGAAGTCCTTCATCGGGCAGGGTTATTACGGCACGCACATGCCCGCCGTCATCCAGCGCAACGTGTTCGAGAACCCCGCCTGGTACACCGCCTATACGCCCTACCAGCCGGAGATATCGCAAGGGCGGCTCGAGGCGCTCGTCAATTTCCAGACGATGGTCTGTGATCTCACCGGCATGGCGATCGCCAACGCGTCGATGCTCGACGAAGCGACGGCGGCCGCCGAGGCGATGACGCTGTGCCAGCGCGTCGCGGCGTCGAAGTCGCGCCGATTCTTCGTCGCCGACGATGTGTTCGCGCAGACGATCGACGTCGTGCGCACGCGCGCGGCGCCCCTCGGATTCGAAGTCGTCGTCGGCCCGGCCGCCGAAGCGGCAACGAGCGACGCGTTCGCGGCGTTGCTGCAATATCCGGGCGCCGACGGCGACGTTCGCGATGATCGCACGCTCGTTGCGGCCGCGCATGCGAAAGGAACGCTCGTCGTCGTCGCGGCCGACCTGCTGGCGCTCACGTTGCTCACGCCGCCGGGCGAGTGGGGCGCCGACGTCGTCGTCGGTTCGTCGCAGCGCTTCGGCGTGCCGATGGGCTATGGCGGCCCGCACGCGGCCTTCATGGCGACGCGCGACGCGTACAAGCGCGCCCTTCCCGGCCGGCTTGTCGGCGTCACCGTCGACGCGCGGGGCAGTCCCGCGTACCGGCTCGCGCTGCAGACGCGCGAGCAGCACATCCGGCGTGAGAAGGCGACGTCGAACATCTGCACGGCGCAGGTGCTGCTTGCCGTCGTCGCGAGCATGTACGCCGTCTACCACGGCGCGGATGGGTTGACGGTGATCGGCCGGCGCGTGCATCGATTGACGGCGATCCTCAAGGAAGGTCTTGCACAACTCGGCATCGATGTCGCCACGGAAGCGTTCTTCGATACGCTGACCATCGTCACCGGCGCCGCGACGGAGGAGATCGTGTCACGCGCGCTCGCGGCCGGCTGCAACCTGCGCCGGCGCGATGCCGGATCGCTCGGCGTCTCGCTCGACGAGACGAGCACACGCGACGACGTTGCGATGCTCTGGCGCGTGTTCGCCGGACGCGACGCTCCGTTCGACGCCGATGCGATCGACGCCGTCGTCGACGACGCGTATCCGGCCGAACTCGCGCGCACGTCGTCGTTTCTCGCGCATCCGGTCTTTCGGCGGCACCGGTCGGAGACGCAGATGCTGCGTTATCTGCGCCGTCTCGCCGACCGTGACCTCGCGCTGGACCGCGCGATGATCCCGCTCGGGTCATGCACGATGAAGCTCAACGCGACGTCCGAGATGCTGCCGGTGACGTGGCCCGAATTCGGCGCGCTGCATCCGTTCGCCCCCGCCGAACAGGCGCAGGGGTACGCGGAAATCATCGCCGATCTCGGGAGGATGCTGTGCGTCGTAACGGGCTACGACGCCATCTCGCTGCAGCCGAACGCCGGATCGCAGGGCGAATACGCGGGGCTGCTCATGATTCACGCGTATCACGCAAGCCGCGGCGAATCCCATCGCGACGTATGCCTGATTCCCGCCTCTGCGCACGGAACGAACCCCGCGTCCGCGCACCTCGCGGGAATGAAGGTCGTCGTCGTCGCGTGCGATCGGGACGGCAACGTCGACCTCGTCGATCTCGAGGCGAAAGCGACTCAGCATCGCGGCCGGCTGGCGGCGATCATGGTCACCTATCCGTCGACGCACGGCGTCTTCGAGCCGGGAATCGTCCACGTCTGCGACATCGTGCACGCGCATGGCGGACAGGTGTACGTCGACGGCGCGAATCTGAATGCGCTCGTCGGCCTCGCCGCGCCGGGCCGCTTCGGCGCCGACGTGTCGCACCTCAACCTGCACAAGACGTTCTGCATTCCGCATGGCGGCGGCGGCCCGGGCGTGGGTCCGATAGCGTCCAAAGCGCATCTCGCGCCGTTCCTGCCAGGCCATCGCTACCTTGTCGGCGGCGAGGGGCTGGGTGCGACAGCAAGCGGTGGCGCAATCGGTCCCGTCGCAGCCGCGCCCTACGGCTCGGCATCTATCCTGCCCATCTCCTGGATGTACATCACGATGATGGGCGGCAGCGGGCTTCGCGCGGCAACCGAAAGCGCGATCCTCGCCGCGAATTACGTCGCGAAGCGGCTGGCGCCACACTATCCCGTCCTCTACAGCGGCGCCGACGGCCTCGTCGCGCACGAATGCATTCTCGACCTGCGGCCGCTGAAGGCGCTTGCCGGCATCGAGGTCGAGGACGTCGCGAAGCGCCTCATCGATTACGGCTTCCATGCACCGACCATGAGTTTCCCGGTCGCCGGCACGCTGATGGTCGAGCCGACCGAAAGCGAGTCGAAGGGCGAGCTCGACCGTTTCATTGCGGCAATGATCGCCATTCGCGACGAGGTGCGCGCGATCGAGCAGGGCGCGCTCGACCGCGACGACAACCCGCTGAAGCACGCGCCGCATTGCGCCGCTGCCGTCGCCGCCGACGCCTGGACGCACGCGTATACGCGGCAGCAGGCGGCCTATCCGGTGGCGACACTGACCGACGACAAGTACTGGTGCCCGGTGGCGCGCGTCGACAACGTCTACGGCGACCGCAACCTGTTCTGCAGTTGCGTGCCGGTCAGCGAGGTTGCAACCGACCCGCCGCTACCGCTGATGCCAGCCCTGGCCTGATGCGCCTCCTCGTCCTCGGCGGGGCGTCGTCCGCGCCACGAGTGCATCGCGATCGAGCCCGCGCTCGCGCAATGCCGCGACCATCTGGTCGGCGGCATCTTCACCGCGACCGACGAATCGGGCGACGCGCAGCGGCGGTCTACGGCGATCCGTAGCCGCCCGGATATCCCATTCCCGGAGGCATCGCCATGGCGGCCGAAGTGCTGGTGCAGCCGGGTGCGACAGGACCGACGCGCATCAGGCTGATGGTCCCCGACTTTCCGGCGCTGCTGCCGCCGGTGAAGTTGAATTGAAGCTGCGCCGACGTGCAGCTTGCAAATGTCACCGTCGCGGTTCCGACCGGTACGGTGGCGGGCGCCGGGCTCGTCGGTTGATTGAACAGTCCGCCGGTCGTCTCGAACAGCGTGAGCGCCATGACGCGGCTGCCGACGGAGTAGCTCGCCTGGCCGGTGTACCAGCGCTGGCCCGCAGCACCCGCCGCCTGGCCGGTTGGCGCATACGTGTACCACGCGAAGAAGAAAACCGGCACGTTCGGGTTGACTTCGAATACGAATCCCTGGCCGGACGTCGCCGGATCGAACCAGTTGCCCGAAAGGGCGAAGTCCGCGTTGGTCGTCGGAGGCGTTCCCACCGCGCACGTGACGTTCGGCGTGATCCGTGTCAGCGGTATCGTTCCCGTGCGGCCGCTTCCATCGGAGAACATATAGTTGAACGTTCCGGCATTGCATTGGCTGAACGCCAGCGTGCCTGTGCCAACCGGCATTGCGCTGGTCACCGGAGGCGCGCTGAAATTGCCGCCGACGTTCTGGAAGATCGTGACGGAAACGTTGGGCTTCCCGGTCTGCGCATTGCCGCTGAACGTATACCAGCGCTGCCGATCGGCGCCGCCGCTCGGGGCACTATCGAATGTGAACCACGCGCCTTGGACGAATGCAGTCCCGGGCGCGACGAGGTCGGGAAAGAACTCGACTTCGATGCCCTGTCCGCTCGTCGCCGGCTCGAACCACGATCCGGTGAGTCCGTGCTGATCGAGATCGGGAGCGGACGCCACCGGTGGAGGAGCGGCGGTCAATGTCGCCGTGGCGCCCGCGAAATTCTTCGGCGTTGCCGGCACGCGCGTCCCGTTGCCGTCGATCGCGGTGGCGCCGTCACTGGGCAGCGCCGGCAGCACGATCTGTTCGACGCCGCTCGCGTAATTCAGCGTTCCGCCGGTGGTGGGAAGGAAGTGATCGGGAACCGTGTAATCGGGAGCGACGAGTCCGAGCGCCGCGAAACCGCTCGTCGCGATCAGCACGCTGCGGCTCGCCGTCGACTGCGACGGCAGATTTGTCGGGAACTGGAATTGCTGCGGGCCGCTCGCCGCGCCCGTCGTGGTGAGCAGATTGCCTTGCCAGAAGCCCTCGCCATCGCTGCCGGTGACCTCGCGCATCACCACGTATTGCACCGTGCCATCCGCGTTCGAGTACACCTGATCAATGCGGAAAAGATGGAAGGCCGCCTGAGCCGGCGCAACGCAGACCGCGAAGGTCAATGCCAGCAGCAAGGCCAGCGTCCGCTTCATGACGATCCTTTCGGCGAAGCCATGGTCGGCAAACAACGTTGCGAGCGACGCTATTCCCCCGTCATGATTCCGGCAGCGCGACGTCGTACGCGAGACGCCAGCGACCGGCGCGCCCGCGCAGCCACAAATGCGCGTAATAGCCGCGGCGGACCATCGATGCACGGTCGGTCTCGCGGTACTCGCCGTAGGTAACGGCCATGTCGCCGGACGCTGCGACGCGCGCATTGATCGGCGTCCAGGTGACATCCCGCATGCGATGTGCCATCTCGGACGCTACGGCCGAGCGCGACGCGAGCGGCGGCGCGCCATTCCGGTGCAATCGTGCATCGTCGGTGAGCAGTCCCGCATAGCGAGTCGGCGTAATCGCGGCCGCCTTCGCTCCGAAGCCGCTCGCTTCCCGCGCGAGCAGCCGCCGCCGCTCGGAGGCGGGGTTCGAGCGGCCCTCGAAGCGCGGGCGCGGCGATGCGCCGAGCGAAGCAAAATCGACCGCGAGCGGCGTCGTGACGCCGGCGTCGAGAATCACCTGCCACTTGCCGGCGGCATTGCGCTGCCAGACCGAGAAGAAGACGCCGTGGCGTTGGCGGTCCGGCTGCGCCGTGTTCCATGCGGTATAGGGCCCGGTGGTGTAGCCGAAATCGTGACTGCGCGCGACACCGGCCTGCGCCGGACTCCATTCGAGCCGCAACGTCAGCGGGTCTTCGGGCGCCCGACGCGCCCCCCAGGTCTTACGCAGGCGCGCAGGCTTCGGCTCGAACACGATGCCGTCTGCAGCGAAGTTGGCGAGGAACGCAGCCCGTACGCCACGCTCCCTTCCCATCCGCGCGAAGGCGATTTCGGCATCGACGAGCGACCCGAGCGCGATTTCCTCCGCGTCCGGCTCGTGCGCGCAAGCGGCGGGCGCACCGGCGACGCTCGCCGCGATCGCGAATGCCGCAAGTGCCCCGAGGACGGACCATTGACGCCTGTCAGTGAAGCGCACGTCGATCTCCTCGATCTCGAGATCGCCACGAACGGCGGAGCGCGAGCGTTTCACCGGACACGCAGCGCTTTTCCCGCAACCGTTTCAGTATAATCAGACGCTTTCGCTTGGCTGTCATGCGTCCGTTCACGTTTCCCTGCGCGTTCTTCGCCGCGGTCCTCGCCGTTTCGATTCCCGCCACTGCACAGTCTCCGCTGATCGTCGCGGCGAGAACCCACTCCACCGCGAAGACGGCCCCGCCTCCGGCGCCCGCACCTCCGGCCAACCCCGCCGTCGTCCTGCAGGAGCCGGGCGCCCCCGCGGCGCCGATGATCGCAGCCGCCGCATGGGAGCTGGTCGATACGCTATCCGGTCAGACGCTCGGCGCGTCGAATGCCGATGAGCGCCGCGATCCGGCGTCGCTCACCAAGCTGATGACCGCGTATGTCGCATTCGCGGCGCTTCACGCGAAGACGATCGTTCCGTCGCAGATGGTGACGGTGTCGCCGCGCGCATGGAAAGCCGAAGGCTCGCGGATGTTCATCGAGCCGCGCAAGGCGGTGAGCGTCGACGAGCTGCTGCACGGAGTCATCATCCAGTCCGGGAACGACGCATCGATCGCGATCGCCGAGGCCGTCTCCGGCACCGAGGAAGTCTTCGTCGATCGGATGAATCAGGAGGCGGCGCGGCTCAAGATGACGTCGACGCATTTCGTCAACGCAACCGGGCTGCCCGATCCGCAGCATTATTCGACCGCGGCCGACATGGCAAAGCTCACCGTCGCGCTCGTCCGCGATTTCCCCGAGTACTACTCGCTGTATGCGCAGAAGGAATTCCGCTACAACAACATCACGCAGTCGAACCGCAACCGGCTGCTGTGGACCGATCCGTACGTCGACGGCGTCAAGACCGGGCATACCGACGCCGCCGGATGGTGCCTCGTCGCATCGGCCAAGCGCGGCGATCGCCGCCTTGTTTCCGTCGTGCTGGGTGCCGATTCCGACTCCGGGCGCGCGAGCGAAAGCCAGAAGCTGCTGAACTGGGGCTTCCAGGCGTTCGATACGGTCTCGCTTTATCAATCCGGCAAGCCGGTAACGGCGTTGCGGGTATGGAAGGGTGCGAAGCGCGACGTGAATGCCGGATTCGTCGCCGACCGCTACGTGACGTTGCCCAAGGGCAAGGCTGACAAGCTCGGCCTTACGCTCGAATCGAAGGAGCCGCTCGTGGCACCCGTGCTGAACGGGCAACCGGTCGGTGTGGTGAAAGTCGCGCTGGAGGGCAAGCCGATCGCCGAGTTCCCGTTGATCGCACTCGAGGAAGTGCCGCTCGCGAATCTCTTCGGGCGTGCGGTCGACACCGTCAAGCTCTGGTTCACGAGCGCCAAAGGATAGCGATGGCCGATGCCGACCGCGTGGTTTACCTGAACGGGAATTTCCTTCCGCTCGCCGATGCGAAGGTGTCGGTGCTCGACCGGGGCTTCATCTACGGCGACGGCGTCTACGAAGTCGTGCCGGTATATGCGAGAAAGCCGTTCCGGATGCCGCAGCATCTCACGCGTCTTCAGAACAGCCTCGACGGCATTCGCCTCGCCAACCCGCATGCGCAGCGCTGGGATGCGCTGATCGCCGAGCTCATTGCGCGCCAGCCGTTCGACGACCAGGCGGTTTATCTGCAGGTTACGCGCGGCGTCGCCAAGCGTGATCATGCGTTTCCGCATGGCGTTGCACCGACGGTGTTCATGATGAGCAACCCGCTCGTGCTGCCTTCGCGGGAGCAGGTCGAGCGCGGGGTCGCGGTGATCACCGCACAGGACAACCGGTGGCTTCGCTGCGATCTCAAGACGACGTCGCTCGTCGGCAACGTGCTGATGCGCCAGCTCGCGGTGGATAACGACGCCGTCGAGACCGTGATGTTCCGCGACGGGCACCTGACCGAGGCGTCGGCGTCGAACGTGCTCATCGTGCGCGATGGCACGATCATCGCGCCGCCGAAGGACAACCTGATTCTCCCCGGCATCACCTATGATGCGACGCTCGAGATCGCGCACGATGCAGGCGTGGCGCTCGATGTGCGCGCGGTCACGCATGCCGAAACGCTAAGTGCCGACGAGATGTGGCTGTCGTCGTCCACCAAGGAGGTGCTCGCGGTGACGAGGGTCGACGACAGGCCGTTCGCCGGCGGCGCGCCCGGCCCGGTGTTCCGCCGCGTGTGGGCCGCATTCCAGGAGCGCAAGAAAGCCTAGCAGGAAAGCCTAATCCGGCAGCGGCGTCGTCGCGCCGAACTGGCCATGCTGGAACACGAGGCCCCTGCCCCGTGCGCGCTCGACCGTCACGATTTCTCCGATGAAGACGACGTGATCGCCCGCGCGGTGGCGCGCGTGGTGGCGGCACTCGAACCAGGCGACGCAGTCGTCCACCAGCGGCGCATCCGACCAGCCAAGCCGAAACGACACGCTCGCGAAGCGGTCTACATGAGGGCGGGAGAACCGCCGTGCGAGCTCCACCTGGCGGGTGGAGAGCACGTTGACTGCGTAGCGCGGCGCCGCATCGAATGCCGCCAGGCTCGTCGAGCGCTGCGAAAGTGTCCACATGATCAGCGGCGGAGCGAGCGAGACCGAGTTGAACGAATTGGCGGTAAAGCCGACGTACCGGTCGTCGGGCGCGCGCGCACACACGATGGCGACGCCGGTCGCGAACTGCCCGAGCGCATCACGCAATTGCCGCTCGTTGAACGCCGCAATGCCGCTGGCCTTGTCGCGCCCGGAGCCCGCCATGCCGGCAATGTAACTTAGGACGGTTCCGGCCTCTTGCTAAACTGCCGGTTCCTGCCTGCCCCGCACCCCTTCAACCGAGATGCCGGCCGCCTTGCAGAAAGCCATAGCGAACCGCTACGCCGGGCGCGACCTGCCGGTGGCGGTCATACTTCCCGACGGGGCGCGCGTGCCGCTGTCGCCGAAGCCGGAAGTCGACGTCATCGCGCGTACGCTTGCCGGCCTTCGAGCGCTCGCAGCGCCTGCGATGGGCGCGCTGGCTCGCGCGTACGTGCACAACGATGTCGACTTCACCGGCAGCGCCCGGCGCGTGCTCGCGATTGCCGAACGAATGGTCGGCGACATCGCGCACGGGCATGAAGGCGCGCGCAGCCGCGTGCTGTCGTTCGTGCATCGGCGCCGCGGCAACCAGCGCAACATCTCGCACCACTACGACGTCTCGAACGCGTTCTACCGGATGTGGCTCGATTCGCGGATGGTCTATTCGTGCGCGTATTTCCACAAGCCGGACGATTCGCTCGATGACGCGCAGGCGCAGAAGCTCGACCATATCTGCCGCAAGCTTCGACTCGCCAAGGGCGAGCGCTTCCTCGACATCGGCTGCGGCTGGGGCGCGCTGATCTTCTGGGCCGCCGAAAACTACGGCGTGAGTGCGACGGGCATCACGCTATCGCGGAACCAGTACGAGCACGTACGCGAGCAGATCGCGATGCGGCGACTCGGCGATCGCGTGCGCGTCGAATTGCGCGATTACGCGAAGCTTCCCGACGAGGAGGCGTTCGACAAGATCGCGAGCGTGGGCATGTTCGAGCATGTCGGGCCGCGGAACTACGACCGTTATTTCGGGAAAATCCAGCGCATCCTCGTGCCCGGCGGATTCGTGCTGAACCACGGCATTACGCATAACGCGCTTTCCCGGCGAAGTCTCGGCAGCGGCATCGGCGAATTCGTCGAGGAGTACGTGTTTCCGGGCGGCGAGCTGGCGCACGTCTCCCGCGTCGTCGAAGGCCTTGCCGCCCAGGGTCTCGAGGTTGTCGACGGCGAGGCGCTGCGCGAGCATTACGCCCGGACGCTGTGGCACTGGGTCGACCGGCTCGAGGCGCACGCCGATGCGGCTCGCGCGGAGGTCGGCGAGGAAAAATACCGCATCTGGCGGATCTACATGGCCGGCTCGGCCCACGCATTCGACCGCGGCTGGCTGTCGCTCTGGCAGTTGCTCGCGGGCAAGCCGCTTGCCGACGGCCGCCTGCCGCATCCGCTGACGCGGGCGCACGTCTATCGTTGAGGCGGCGGCGGGCCCTTGCGATGGCGGTTGCATCGCGGGAAGCGCGGCCGCATATTCGCAGAATTCATCGCCGGTCAATCAGTCCGGCCGGAGCATCGACATGAATACGCCCGCCCCCGCCCCCGTCGCCGCGCAAGTGAGCGCGCTCGAATTCCCCTGCACATTCCCGATCAAGATCATGGGTCGAACGCGGGACGGCTTCGCGCAGGCGATCGTCGAGATCGTGCGCAGGCATGCGCCCGATTTCGAGCCATCGACGCTCGAAATGCGCACGTCGAGCGCCGGCAACTACCTGTCGATGACCGCGACGGTCAACGCGACGTCGCGCGAGCAGCTCGACGAGCTTTATCGCGCGCTCGTCGCGAACGAGATGGTGGCGATGGTGTTGTAGCCCTCGCGCGAAGCCCGTAGCGCCGGGCGCCTGGGCTCGGGTAAGCTCTTTGGATGATCGACGGCGCCCGGGTCCCGGTGTGAGACTGGCTTGAGTCAACTGCTCATCCAGTCGTACTTGAATCATCTCGCCGACTTGCGAAAGGTTTCCGGAACGCAGCGGGAGAGCGTCGTCCGCGAAGCCTTCAAGGACCTGCTCAAGGGCTGGGCGCGCTCGCATGACCTCGTATTCGTCCCGGAGTACGAGATCTCCGCGCCCACGAAGGAACGCCGGTACGTCGACGGCGCGCTGTTGCACGCCCTGCGCATGCCGTTCGGCTACTGGGAGGCCAAGGACGACAAGGACGACCTCGACGCGGAAATCGACTTCAAGCGCAGGCGCGGCTACCCGCAGGACAACATCATCTTCGAGGACTCGACGCAGGCGGTCCTGATCCAGAACAAGCAGGAGGTGATGCGCTGCGCCGTCGATAACGTCGCAGCACTCGAAAAGCTGCTGACGCTGTTCTTCGGCTATGCGCGCCCGGAAGTTGCCGAGTTCCGCAAGGCGGTCACGCAGTTCAAGGCCGATCTTCCTTCAGTCCTGGAGTCTTTGCGCGCGATGATCGAGCGGGCGCATGCCGACAATCCGGCATTCCGCGGTGCTGCCGAGGCGTTTCTCCGGCACGCGCAGGAGACCATCAATCCGAGGCTCATCGAGGCCGACGTGCGGGAAATGCTGATCCAGCACATCCTGACCGAGGAAATCTTCTCTGCGGTGTTCCCGGGCCGGTCGTTCCACGAGGACAACAACGTCGCGCGGGAACTCTACAAGCTCGAAGCGACGTTCTTCACGGGCAACACCAAATACGGCACGCTCAAAGGCCTCGAGCCGTATTACGCGGCAATCCGCTCCGCCGCGGAGGCATCGAAGGTCACCACGAGAAGCAGACCTTTCTCAAGGTCATCTACGAGAATTTCTACAAGGTCTACAACGTCAAGGCTGCGGATCGGCTGGGCGTCGTCTACACGCCCAACGAGATCGTGCGGTTCATGATCGAAAGCGCCGACTGGCTCACCGAAAGGCATTTTGGCCGTAACCTCATCGACAGGGACGTGGAAATCCTCGATCCCGCGACGGGCACCGGCACGTTCATCTGCGAGTTGCTGGAACACTTTCGCGGCAGCCCACCAAGCTCAAGTACAAGTACCGCGAGGAGCTATACGCGAACGAGGTCGCAATACTGCCGTACTACGTTGCCAATTTGAACATCGAGGCGACGTATGCCGCGATCACCGGCGAATACGCGGAGTTTCCCAATCTCTGCTTCGTCGACACGCTCGACAACGTCGGCCTGCACACGGCGCAGCACGGCAGCGTCGCCGACCTGTTCGGCAGCGTGACGGAGGCGAACGTCGCGCGGATCAAGCGCCAGAACAGCCGCCGGATCAGCGTGATCATCGGCAACCCGCCGTACAACGCGAACCAGTTGAACGAAAACGAGAACAACAAGAACCGCGAGTATCCGGAGATCGACAAGCGGATCAAGCAGACCTACATCGCCGAGAGCACGGCGCAGAAGACCAAGCTCTACGACATGTACGCCCGCTTCTTCCGCTGGGCGAGCGACCGTCTCGACAAGAATGGCGTGCTGGCGCTCATCACCAACCGCAGCTTCATCGAAAGCCGCACGTTCGATGGCTTCCGCAAGGTTGTCGAGAAGGAATTCAGCGAAATCCGCATCGTCGACCTGGGCGGTGACGTGCGCGCCAATCCGAAGCTATCCGGAACGCGACACAACGTCTTCGGCATCCAGACCGGCGTGGCGATCAGCTTCTTCGTCAAGCGTGCGAAGCACCAGGGCTGTCGGATTTTCTACGCCCGACGGCCTGAATTCGAGGTCGCCGAGGACAAGCTCGCGTTTCTGAATACGGCGGAGATTAGCGCACTGCCGTTTGACGAGATTCGGCCGGATACGAAGGGCAACTGGATCAAGCAATCGCAAAACGACTTCGAGTCGATGTTACCCGTCATATCTGATGAATCAAAAGGCGCGAAGATACGCTCGCACGAGAAGGCGGTATTCCGGTTATTTGGAAATGGTGTCAATACCGCGAGAGATGAATGGGCCCTTGACCATTCACGCGCGACATTGGAGGAGAAGGCGAGATTCTTCCTTTCCAGTTATGCCCGCCACAGCTATCTGTCGAAGAACTTGAGTGTCGAGATCAAATGGTCTCGCAATCTCAAGACCAAATTAAGTCAGAGACGGGAGGAGAAGTTCGAGACTCAAAATGTACGGATGTATGGCTATCGACCGTATTGCAATACGTACGGTTACCTTTCGTCACTAATGATTGACGAACTCGGACAGCTTGCGGCATTTGATGCCCAGGGCAATGTCACGCTCAACTTCCCGGCAGGGAGGGAATTTCGAATACTCGCCGCAAACGTTCCAACCGACTTTCACTACATTGGCGATACGAAGGTGGTTGGACGCTTTCGTATTGATTCCAATCGCACGATGGTGGACAACATCACCGACTGGGCGTTCGATCGCTTTCACCAACGCTATGAGCCCGGCCTCGCCAAGCCCAAGCGTCCGATTACCAAGGACGCGATTTTCCACTACGTCTACGGCGTCCTGCACGATCCGATCTATCGCGAGAAGTACGCGCTCAACCTGAAGCGCGAATTTCCACGAACCCCGTTCTATCCCGACTTCTGGCAATGGGCCGATTGGGGCAAGACGCTGATGGACCTGCACATCGGGTACGAATCGGTCGCGCCGTACGACTTGAAGCGCGTCGACATCACCGACGAGAAGGCTCGCAAAGCCGGACTTGCGCCGAAGACGTTGCTCAAGGCCGACAGGGAGCTGCGCCGCATCATGCTCGACAGCGAGACAACGCTCTCGGGCGTGCCGGCCGAAGCCTGGGAGTACAAGCTCGGTAGCCGTTGCGCGCTGGAGTGGATTCTCGACCAATACAAGGAGAAGACGCCAAGGGATGCAACCATCCGGGAGAGGTTCAATAACTATCGCTTCGCGGATTACAAGGACAAGGTCGTCGATCTCCTAGTGCGCGTCACGACCGTCAGCATCGAAACGCAGCGGATTGTCGAGGCGATGCGAAACGCGCAACGCGCGTGAATCTCGAGGCGATGGAACGCCGTGCCAACCATTCGAGGACCGTTTGGCCCGTACCGGCTGTTCTTTTACAGTTTTGACTGCAATGAACCTCGGCACGTGCATGTGCAGCGGGATCGCCGCGTCTGCAAATTCTGGCTCGACCCGCCTGCGCTGGCGGATAATCATGGCTTCCATGCGGTCGAACTGCGCGCAATAGGAAGAATGGTGCGTGAGCACAGGGATCGAATCGTGGAGGGCTGGAATGAGCATTGCGGCAGCGACTGAACCCCGGATAAGCGGAATCGAGGTTACTGACAACGAGATCGTTGCGATGCTCGTCGACGGAAGACGCGTAAGCGTGCCGTTGGCGTGGTCCTGGCGCCTTCTCGAGGCAACTCCGCAACAGCGACAGCATTTCGAGATAATGGGTAACGGAACCGGCGTTCATTGGCCCGACATCGACGAGGACATCAGCATTGCCGGAATGCTTCGTGGAGTGCCGGCACCGCGCCCGAGCGGAAGGCAATAGTCGCGCGTGGTATGCCACGCGCTCGGAATCGGGACCGTCCGGCTTCGGCCAGGGCGATCCGCCCTTGCGGCACGAAGCTCGGCGATTCGCTGATTGCCTATGCGCCGCGGTAAACCGCGTGTCGCGACCTATCGCGGCCGCTGCCATCCTCGATGAACACGATCATTCGCACGCTCGCGTTCACGGACTACGAATCGACGTGGCGCGCGATGCAGGCGTTCACCGACGCGCGCACACCGGCCACGCCCGACGAGATCTGGCTGACCGAGCATCCGGCGATCTACACGCTCGGCCTCGCCGGCCGTCGCGAGCATGTGCTGCGCGACAACGGCATTCCGGTCGTCAAGGTCGACCGCGGCGGGCAGGTCACCTATCACGGTCCGGGGCAGCTCGTCGCGTATCTGCTGTTCGATCTTCGGCGCGCGAAGATCGGCGTGCGCGACATGGTGAGGCGCATCGAGGCCGCGGTGATAACATGGCTCGAAACGGCCGGCATCCCGGCGCACGGCAAAGTGTCGGCGCCCGGAATCTATGTCCTGCGCGATGGCGTCGAAGCGAAGATCGCCGCGCTCGGGCTCAGGGTGCGCAACGGCTGCACGTATCACGGCGTCGCCGTGAACATCGACATGGACCTCTCCCCGTTCTCCGATATCGATCCCTGCGGCTACCCGGGACTCGCCGTCACGCAGCTCGCGGGTCTCGGTGTCGCGCGCACGGTCGAGCAGGCCGGG
>Ga0070696_100001270_pt1 | contig 16413 bp, 11 predicted proteins | sample KBSK1253metaG_FD_65474 | JGI IMG/M metagenome (GOLD analysis project Ga0070696, IMG submission 65474) | Corn, switchgrass and miscanthus rhizosphere microbial communities from Kellogg Biological Station, Michigan, USA - KBS K1-25-3 metaG | ecosystem: Host-associated > Plants > Roots >... | reverse complement strand
GCGCTGTACGGCGAGCCGCCGCGGCCGACCGGCGTGGGCGACCCGGTCGTCGACGCCGACAACGACTACGGCCTGATCGGCCTGCACTGGGCCGCGTTGAAACGCTTCTGGGTCGCCGTGCGCCAGCCCGCCGGCTGGCGGCCGGGCGAAGTGGCCTTCGGCGCGGATTACACGCCGATTCCGGTCGGCCAGCTGGATCTGCACACCCTGACGCAGCACGCATCCGCCGACGCCGACGCACCGGCCGGCGACAACGCCATGGTGGAATCGGCGCCGGGCTGATCCACCCGCAGGTTCACCAGGGCAGCGCCTGCAGGTCCACGTTGCCGCCGGTGAGCACCACGCCGACGCGCCGGCCGGCGAAGCGCTGCGGCTGCTTGAGGATCGCCGCCAGCACGGTGGCGCTGGACACTTCCACCACCTGCTTCAACTCCGACCACAGCAGCTGCATCGCGGCGATGGTCTCCGCGTCGCTGACCGTGACCACTTCGACGCAGTGCGTGCGCAGCGCGTCGAGGTTGCGCTCGCCGACCAGCGCGCGTAGGCCGTCGCAGATCGTGTCGGGCACCACCGTGGTGACCCGTGCGCCGCGCGCCAGCGACTGCGCCGCGTCATCGGCACCCAGCGGCTCGGCGCCGAACAGCGCCAGTGCCGGGTCGAGCGCGTGCGCGGCAATCGCCACGCCGCTGGCCAGGCCGCCGCCGCCGACCGGGGTGATCAGCGCGTCCAGCCCCGGCGCCTGCTGCAGCAGCTCCAGCGCGATGGTGCCCTGGCCGGCCATCACCCGAGTGTCGGCATACGGATGGACCAGTTCCGCGCCGGTGGCGCGCTGCACCTCGGCGCACATCGCCTCGCGCGCGGCCTGGGTCGGCGCGCAGCGATGCAGGGTCGCGCCGGCGCGCTCGATCGCCGCGAGCTTCGCGCGCACCGCGCCCTCGGGCACCACCACGTGCGCGGCGATGCCCCGAGTGGCGGCGGCCAACGCCAGCGCGTTGCCGTGGTTGCCGGAGGAATGGGTGACCACGCCATGCGCGGCCTGCGCGTCGTCGAGCGACCACACCGCGTTGCAGGCGCCGCGGAACTTGAACGCGCCGCCGCGCTGCAGGTTCTCGCACTTGAAGTGCAGCTCCGCGCCGGCCAGCGCATCCAGTGCCGCGCTGCGCAGCACCGGGGTCACCCGCGCATGCGGCGCGATGCGCGCGGCGGCGTCGCGGATCTGTTCGAAACTGGGCAACGCATTCATCACGGTTCGATCTCCACACCACAACGGAAACGACGTTCAGCACCGGGTTCCAGGCGTACTGCCGCGGCGCACTCGGGCCGGTTGAACGCATCGGCCATGCATTCCATCGGCTCCAGTGCGACGGCACGACGCGCATCGCGGCTCACCGTGTCGGCGGTGAACGCGTGCATCACGCCGCTCTCCTGCCACACCGCGATGGCGAATCCGCTGGCCGGATCGCGCAGACGGGTGCGGATGCGGCCATCGGCGTCCGCCTCCAGGTCGGTGTAGCCCTGGTCGAGGATGCTGTCGCCGATCCGCCGCGGTTCGCGGAAATCCAGCGCCGGCGCATCGTCCAGCGCCACGTACGCTTCCACGCCGGCCAGCGCGATCAGGTCGGCACCGGTGCGGATCAGGGTCTGCGCAGGAATCTGCAGCTGCCAGTCATCGACCTCGCCCGTGGCCACGCGGAAATACGGATGCCAACCGAAGAAGCACGGCGCGGCGCGGTCGCCGACGTTGCGCATGCGCGCCTCCAGGATGAGGCCGCCGGCGTCCAGGGTATACGTCACGGCCAAGTCGATCGCGTGCGGATAACCCGGCTGCGGCCGGATCGCGGACGTGGTCAGGGTGGTCTGCGCGCTGCTGTCATCGGCGCTCAGCGCGGCGACGTCGAAATCCACGTCGCGCACGAAGCCATGCCGGCTGGCGCGTGCGGCGCCGGCGACGCCGGGCTGCAAGTCCTGCGGCTGGCCGTCGAAGCGGTAACGTGCATCGGCGATCCGCCCGGCGAACGGCACCATGATGGCGAAGCGCGAGCCGGGACGAGCGACCACCTCGGCCGCGTCGCCATAGCCATCGGCGAGGTCGCGCGCGGCCCCGGCGAAGACCACCTCGAAGCCGAGCAGGGCCGCGCCATGCCGCGCGATGCGCACCCGCCGGCCGCTGCCCGCGTCGGCCAGCACCACGATGTCCAGCCCGTCGAGGCGGCTGCATCCGGCGGCATATCGCGTCGTGCTCACGAGGGTTCTCCGGCGGCTCAAACACCCCATGTTAACCTGAGCAGTCTCCATTCCCACCCCATTCCCCATGCCCGCCCTCGCCCAGCAACCTTCCGCCCCGATCCGCCTCAGCGACTACCGCGCACCTGCCTGGCGGGTCGAAACGGTCGAGCTGGACTTCGACCTCGGCATCGACGCCAGCGAGGTGCTCGCGCGCCTGCACTTGCGCCGCGACCCCGCACAGGACGAGCCGCTGCGGCTGGACGGCGAGAACCTGCAGCTGCTGTCGATCGTGCTGGATGGCCGGCAGCTGCCCGCCACCGCGTACCGCTACGCCGACAACGTGCTGGAAGTCGACGGTACCCGCGACGGCAGCGTGCTGGAAACCCGCGTGCGGCTGCGTCCGGCGGCGAACACTGCGCTGGAAGGCCTGTACCTGTCCGGCCCGCGCGAGGCTGGCTTCCTGCTGACCCAGTGCGAGGCCGAGGGCTTCCGCCACATCACCTTCTTCCCCGACCGGCCCGACGTGCTGGCACGCTACACGGTTACCCTGCGCGCCGATCGCGCGCGCTTTCCGGTGCTGCTGGCCGGCGGCAACCCGGACGGCGCCGGCGAGCTGGAGGGCGGCCGACACTGGGCGCGCTTCGTCGACCCGCATCCGAAGCCGAGCTACCTGTTCGCCCTGGTCGCCGGCCGACTGGAAAAGATCGAGCGCGACTACGTCACCGCCGACGGCCGCGCCGTGCAGCTGAAGATCTGGGCCGAAGCCGACGCGATCGGGCGCTGCCACTACGCGATGGACGCGCTCGAGCGCGCGATGCGCTGGGACGAGCGGACTTACGGCCGCAACTACGATCTGGACGTGTTCCACGTGGTCGCCACCCACGACTTCAACATGGGCGCGATGGAAAACAAGGGCCTCAACATCTTTAACGCGAAGTGCCTGCTGGCCGCGCCGGACTCGACCACCGACGAGGAATACCGCCACGTCGAGGCGGTGGTGGCGCACGAGTACTTCCACAACTGGAGCGGCAACCGCGTCACCTGCCGCGACTGGTTCCAGCTGTCGTTGAAGGAAGGGCTGACCGTGTTCCGCGAGCAGAGCTTCTCGGCCGACATGAACTCGGCGCCGCTGAAGCGCATCGAGGACGTCGCCCTGTTGCGCCGCGCGCAGTTCCCCGAGGACGCCGGCCCGCTGGCGCACCCGGTGCGCCCCGCGCAGTACAGCGAGATCAACAACTTCTACACCGCCACGGTGTACGAGAAGGGCGCCGAGCTGGTGCGCATGCTGGCCGGCGCGCTGGGCCAGGATGGCTTCCGCCGTGGCATGGACCGATATTTCGAGCGCAACGATGGCCGCGCCGCCACGCTGGAGGACTTCCTCGGCGCGCTGGGCGAGGCCAACGGCGTCGACCTCACGCCCTACCTCGCCTGGTACGCCCAGGCCGGCACGCCGCGGCTGAAGGCGCAGGGCCGTTACGACGCGGCCGCCCACACTTACACGCTCACGCTGGCCCAGCACACGGTCGGCATCGGCGCGACCGAGGCCCGACCACCGCTGCCGATCCCGGTCAAGCTGGCGCTGTTCACCCAGCATGGTGACATGCTACCGCTACATCTGGACGGCCAGACGGCCAAACCATGCAACGAAACGGTGGTGGTTCTGACCCAGCCCGAACAAAATTTCGTCTTCACCAACGTCGCCACCGCGCCGGTGCCGTCGCTGCTGCGCGGATTCTCCGCGCCGGTGATCCTGGAATGCGACTACACGCCGGACGAACTGGCGCTGCTGCTGGGCCACGACGTCGATGGCTTCAACCGCTGGGAAGCCGGCCAGCAGCTGGCCGCACATGCCTATGAGGGCCTGCGCGACGGTACCGCCACCGCCCTGCAGGCCTGGTGCGATGCACTGGCCCGGTTGTTCGACAACGCCGTCATTGACGACGCATTGCTGGCCGACCTGCTGACGCCGCCGGGTGAAGTCGAACTGGCCGAGCGCGAGACCGCGATCGATCCGCAGCGCATCCACGGCCTGCGTCAGACCCTGCAGCAACGGCTGGCCGCACGGCTGGGCGCCGCGGCCTTGCGTCAGCGGTACGCCGCGCTGGCCGTCTGCACCACCATCGAGCTCGACGCATCGAGCCAGGCGCACCGCCGACTGAAGCGCCGCGTGCTGGAACTGCTGGCGCTGCTCGACCCTGCCGGCGCCGGCGAACTGGCCGCCGCGCAGTACCGCGAGGCGCCCGGCATGACCGACCGCCTCGCCGCGCTGTCCGTGCTGGTACGCGACGACGCACCGCAAGCCGCTGCGGCGCTGCGTGACTATCGCGAACGCCACGCCGGCAACGCGCTGGCGCTGGACAAGTGGTTCGCGGTGCAGGCGCAGTTGCCCGGCGAACCCGCGCTGGAACGCGTACGGCTGCTGGAGCGCGATGCCGCGTTCACGTTGAAGAACCCGAACCGGGTGCAATCGCTGCTGGGTGCGTTCGTGCGCAACAACCCGAGTGGCTTCCACCGCGTCGATGGTGCCGGCTACCGGTTGCTGGCCGAACGATTGGTGCTGCTGGATGCGCTGAATCCGCAGGTCGCGGCACGGCTGGCCACGGCATTCAACGGCTGGCGGCGGCTGGAACCGCTACGGCGCGAGGCCGCGCAGGCGGCGATCGTGGAGCTGGCCGAGCATCGCGGGCTTTCCCGCAATCTGACCGAGATCATCGGCAGCGTGCTGAATCACTGACCGACCGCAGCGGCATCAAACCTGTTGCGCGTAGCCGCCCTGGGATGCGTCGCGATACTCCACGCACGCGGGCGGGGCATTTCCTTCAGACGTCCAGATGATCGAGCGCGTCGAGCAGGCTCTGCATGCGCGATTCCAGGGTCGGCTGCAGTGCCATGCGTTCGCTGTCTTCGCGCTCGCTCAAGCCGTCGATGGCCATCTCGACCTGGCCAAGTTCGACCAGCAGGTCATGGTGCGGATAAACCGGTTGGAAATCGAAACTCATGTCCATGGCGTACCCCATCTGGTGGTTGATGACGGGATGAAAGCAACCGCCATGCCAGATGTGATGCGCGTCACGGTCGATTCACGCACGCCATCACGCGACTGACGCGACACGTCATCTGCTGCCGCGATCCGGCACAAAATTCCTTTTCAGTCACTCCATGTTCACGCGCTTGCGGCGAATATCGAGCCATGTTCGACGACAGCTGCGGCTGTCCTGCCAGCAGATTCCGACTTCTGGCGCTCGGCAATACGGTCATCCTGGATTCCCCCTGTTCCTGAGACCGCCGGGCGCCAGATCTATCAGCACGAGGCCCCGCAGCTGCAACAGCCGCGGGGCCTCGTCTTTCGCGGCCTGCAGGTTTTTCGGCGCCACAAAAGGCGACGGCACCCCGAGAGGTGCCGTCTTGCTTCCTTTCGTGGTACGCGATCGAACCCCTGTCCGTCCGATCTCGGCGCGCGTGGTCGCGCAGCGTCTGCCCGTGAAAGTGCTGGCTTTTCGAAGCAGGAAACGTGCCATTCTGCTTGATCGGCTCGCAAGGCATTGATGGCGTTACCATGGCGCCCTGTTTCGTCACTTTTTGCACGCTCAGGTCAGTTCGATGCGCCATCCGACCCCCTACGACGTCATCGTGATCGGCGGCGGCCATGCCGGCACCGAGGCCGCACTGGCCGCCGCACGCACTGGTGCGCGCACGCTGCTGCTCAGCCACAACATCGAGACGATCGGCCAGATGAGCTGCAACCCGGCCATTGGCGGTATCGGCAAGGGCCACCTGGTCAAGGAGATCGACGCGCTGGGTGGCGCGATGGCGCACGCCGCGGATCGCGCCGGCATCCAGTGGCGCACGCTGAACGCGTCGAAGGGCCCGGCCGTGCGCGCCACCCGCTGCCAGGCCGACCGCGCGCTGTACAAGGCGGCGATCCGCCGCATGGTGGAAAGCCAGCCGAACCTCGAGCTGTTCCAGCAGGCGGTGGACGACCTGGTCATCGAGCATGGCCGCGTCACCGGCGTGGTCACCCAGATGGGCTTGTCGTTCGGCGCGACGACCGTCGTACTCACCGCCGGCACCTTCCTCGCCGGCAAGATCCACATCGGCCAGGCGCAATACGCCGGCGGCCGTGCCGGCGATCCGCCGGCCAGCACGCTGGCGCAGAAGCTGCGCGAACTGCCGGTGGCCGCCGACCGCCTGAAGACCGGCACGCCACCGCGCATCGACCGGCGCAGCATAGATTTCAGCGGCCTGGAAGAGCAGCCCGGCGACAATCCGATGCCGGTGTTCTCCTACCTCGGCACGCGCGACGAGCACCCGCGCCAGGTCAGCTGCTGGATCACCCATACGTCCGGACGCACCCACGAGATCATCCGCGGCGCACTGGACCGTTCGCCGCTGTACACCGGCCAGATCGAGGGCATCGGCCCACGCTACTGTCCGTCGATCGAAGACAAGGTAGTGCGCTTCGCCGAGAAGTCGTCACACCAGATCTTCATCGAGCCGGAAGGATTGGACACGTTCGAGATCTACCCGAACGGCATCTCCACCTCGTTGCCGTACGACGTGCAGCTGGCGCTGGTGCATTCGATTCCCGGGTTCGAACACGCCCACATCACCCGCCCCGGCTACGCGATCGAATACGACTACTTCGATCCGCGCGGACTCCACCCGTGGCTGGAGACGAAGGCGATCCCCGGCCTGTATTTCGCCGGCCAGATCAACGGCACCACCGGCTACGAGGAAGCCGCCGCGCAAGGCCTGATCGCCGGCCTCAACGCCGCGCTGGCGGTGCAGGGCAAGGCGCCGTGGTACCCGCGCCGCGATGAGGCGTATATCGGCGTGCTGATCGACGACCTCACCAGCAACGGCACCATCGAGCCGTACCGCATGTTCACCTCGCGCGCCGAATACCGCCTGCACCTGCGCGAGGACAATGCCGACCTGCGTCTCACCGAGCGGGGTTTCGCGCTCGGCGTGGTGCCACAGGCGCGCTTCGACGCACTGCGCGCCAAGCGCGATGCGGTCGAGCGCGAACTGCAGCGCCTGGGCGCGTTGTGGGTGACCCCGATGAACGCGCGCGGCGCGGCGGTCGAGCGCCAGCTTGGCATCACGGTCAGCCGCGAGACCAGCGCCATCGATCTGCTGCGCCGGCCCGAACTCGATTACGCCACGCTCGCCGCCGTTCCCGAACTGGGGCCGCCGGTGGAACGCGACGATGTCGCCGCACAAGTCGAGGTGCAGGCGAAGTACGCCGGTTATCTCGAGCGCCAGCGCGAAGAGATCGAGCGCCAGCGCCGCCACGAGCACCTGGCGATTCCCGCCGGCTTCGACTACGACAAGGTGCGCGGGCTGTCGGCCGAGGTACTGCTGAAACTGAAGCGCTCGTTGCCGGCCACGGTGGGCCAGGCCGCGCGTGTCAGCGGCGTCACCCCAGCGGCGATCTCGCTGCTGCTGGTGCACCTGAAGCGCCGCGATGCTGCCTGACCCGCCCGCGCGGTAATCCGCTCATGGCATCATGCGCAGCCTGACCAACACGGGAGCGCACGCATGGAAATCTGGATCGGCCGCGACGGCGAACGGCATGGCCCGTACCAGGAAGACGACGTGCGCCAATGGCTGCGCAGCGGCCAGCTGAGCCCGGCCGACCTGGCCTGGTACGAAGGCCTCGCCGACTGGCAACCGCTGTCGGTGCTGTTCCCCGACATGGTCGCCGCCCCACCACCTGCCGCGACCAATCCTTACGCCGCACCGACCGCCCCCTTGCTGCCGCAGACCACCGCCGCGGCGCTGGAGGACTACGCCGGCTTCTGGAAACGCGTGGCCGCCTACCTCCTCGACGCGATCATCCTGTACATCCCGCAGATGCTGATCGAGAAAGCCTTCGGCGGCGACGCCGCCAAGGCGGCGCTGCAGCAGGCCAGCCTCGACGCCGTCGGCAACCCCGACGCCATGATGGCCGCCAACATGCACTACTACGCCACGATGTGGCCGGCCATGCTGCTGATCGTGGTGCTCGGCGTGCTGTACTTCACCGTGTGCGAAAGCTCGGCCTGGCAGGGCACGCTGGGCAAGCTGGCGCTGGGCATCCGGGTCACCGACATGGAAGGCCGGCGGATCAGCTTCCCGCGCGCGCTGGGTCGCTACTTCGCCAAGTTCCTCAGCGCCATCATCCTGGGCGTCGGCTTCCTGATGGTCGCCTGGACCCAGCGCAAGCAGGGCCTGCACGACATGGTCTGCGGCACCCTGGTGCTGAACGGCCGCGCCAGCGAGTTCAACCCCTCGGCGACCAAACCCACGAACAACGGCGGTTCGTTCAGCGCCTGACCCGCAAGCGGCACCGGATCATCCCGATGCCGCCCTGATCATCCTGCCGGCCATGCGGCCCGCTTCGATGCCTGCCGGGTGGTCCGCGGTGGACATCGACTCCGGGCTGGCGCCGTAACGCATGCCTAATCCCCGGCTGCGTAAAGTTCCGGTGCCTTGCGCAGCGCGATTGAACTCATGCCTCGGAGCGAGCCTGACAGCGATGGAATCTATCGGTTCGGCAACATCCTGGTCGAGCCGGCCGCGCACCGACTGGAGCGCGACGGGCAACCGGTGCCGGTGGAACCGAAGGCCTACACCCTGCTCCTGACCCTCTTGCGCCACGCCGGCGACCTGGTCAGCAAGGACACGTTGCTGGACAGCGTCTGGGGCCATCACCACGTCACCACCGGAGTGCTCAACCGGGTGGTTTCGCAGCTGCGCCGCACGCTGGGTGATTCGTCCGCACAGCCGCGCTACATCGCCACCGTGCACAGCCTGGGCTACCGTTTCATCGGCGAACTGCAGTACACGCCCCCAACGGGGAATGACGACGCCGACCTGCCGCTCGGCGCACCGCTGCCGCGCCCGCCGACGCCGATCGCGAACGACGAGGCGGGGGGCGCGCGAACGCCCTACCGCCGTCGCCTCACCGACGGCGACCAGTTCCTGAACTTCATCGACCTGCAGCCGTGCCTGGACCAACTCGCCAACTGGGCGGCCCTGCTGCCACCCAACGACCTGCAGCGCCGAGCCATCCTCGCGGTGCTGGGCCTGGAGTATGCGCGACTGCGCGAAAGCGGCGTGGCGACGCCCGCACTGGCCTATCGCGACGCGGTCGTGGCCATGCTCCAAGGCGACCGACAGACCGCCATCGCCGCGCTGAGCCGGGCGATCGACCAGGGCTTCCGCGACGACCTCGCCTTGCGCCGCGACCTGGCCTGGCGCGTACTGGCCGACGACGCGGACTTCCACCGCGAGCAGCAACGACTCGACGCGCTGCGGCTCGCCGAGCGGACCTCGCCCGACCCCTCGCCACCTCGCTGACTGCATGCTCGACGGCGACACTATGGCCTGGTCGGCGTGCCGTGCCCCAGCCAGCGAAACACCGTCGCCCCTTGCGGGTAGGCCGGCCTGACGCACCCCCGCTCAGTGCGGCTGATCGACCTGCACCTGCGCCAGCGACGGGCGCCCGGTCTGCCTCGAGGCCAGGCTCTGGCCATACGCGCTGGTCGACACGGGCTGGGAAACCAGCTGGCAGTGCTTGCCTTCGGCCCTGACGACGTGATGGCAATACACGTTGACGATGGCCAGCGTGTTTTGCGCGCGGTCGGACAGCCTGACTTGCCTGGACAGACCCGGGCCGGACGAATTGTCGATGGCCACGCTGACCAACGGCGACTGCGCCATGCCTTGCTTGCGCAGCGTCTCCCGCTCGCCCGCCGTCCGCTGCGCCTGCACGTATTGCCTGTGCGTGCTGCCGACAAGCACCTCCAATCCGTAGCTCGGGTTCAAGTCGACCACGTAGGTCTCGTATTGGCCCGGTACTCCGGTGACGGTGACATGCTGCAAGTTGGCGGCCTGGGGTTGATCCTGGGCGACGCTGACGCCGCTGGCACAGGCAAGACCGAACGCGATGGTCGTGGCGATGATCGAGCGTTTCATGAAAGCCTCCAGACGGACCTGATGTCCGTTGCGCCACCATCGGCCGGCGCGGCGGCGCTTGCTTGAGGGATTCCTGAGGGATACTCGTGGATTCATTGATGGTTTGCGGTGGATCCGCCGGCGACGTGCGCCGCACCGGGCCACGGCGAGGCGCTTGACGGCTGGCCGGGGTATCCGGGCGGCTTGCTATCATCGGCGCCCCCGCCCGGCCGGTGCCGGCAACCCAAGGAATCCTTCCAGTCTCATGCTCAGCATCGAACAACGCATTGCCCACGACATCGCCGCGAAGACCGAACAGGTGCAGGCGGCGGTCGACTTGCTCGACGGCGGCGCCACCGTGCCGTTCATCGCGCGCTACCGCAAGGAAGTCACCGGCGGACTCGATGACACCCAGCTGCGCCTGCTGGAGGAGCGCCTGCGCTACCTGCGCGAACTGGAAGAGCGTCGCGCGGCGATCCTGGCCAGCGTCGAGGAACAGGGCAAGCTCGATGACGCATTGAAGGCCGACCTGCTCGCCGCCGACACCAAGGCGCGACTGGAGGACCTGTACCTGCCGTTCAAGCCGAAGCGCCGCACCAAGGCGCAGATCGCCCGCGAGGCCGGGCTGGAGCCGCTGGCGACCGGCCTGCGCGACGATCCCACGCTGACCCCGGAAGCGTTCGCCGAAGCGTTCGTCGACGCGGACAAGGGCATTGCCGACGTGCGCGCCGCGCTGGATGGCGCGCGCGCGATCCTGATGGAGTCGATCGCCGAAGACGCGCATCTGGTCGGCGAGCTGCGTGACTGGCTGTGGGCGCAGGGGCAGATCCGCGCGAAGGTGGTCGCCGGCAAGGAGAACGAGGGCGCCAAGTTTCGCGACTACTTCGACCACGTCGAGCCGATCGCGAAAATCCCCTCGCACCGCCTGCTGGCGCTGATGCGCGCGCGCAACGAGGGCGTGATCGAACTGGAACTCGCCCCTGCCGCCGACAGCGAGCAGGGCCACGCCGAAGGCGAAGGCCGCGTCGCCGCCCACGCCGGCATCCATGACCGCGGCCGTGCCGCCGATGCGTGGCTGCGCGAGACGGTACGCCTGACCTGGCGCGTGAAGCTGCACCTGCATCTCACGCTCGATCTGTTCGGCCGCGTGCGCGAAGGCGCCGAGGATGAGGCGATCCGCGTGTTCGGCGACAACCTGAAGGACCTGATGCTGGCCGCGCCGGCCGGTGCGAAGACGGTGATGGGGCTCGATCCCGGCATCCGCACCGGCTGCAAGGTTGCGGTGGTCGACGCCACCGGCAAGCTGCTCGCCACCGACACCATCTACCCGCTGGAGCCGCGGCGGCAGTGGAATGAATCGCTGGTGGCGCTGGCCAAGCTGTGCAAACAGCACCACGTGGACCTGATCGCGATCGGCAACGGCACCGGCTCGCGCGAGACCGACAAGCTGGCCGGCGAGCTGATCAGGAAGCTGCCCGAGGCGAAGCTGTCGAAGATCGTGGTGAGCGAGGCCGGCGCCTCGGTGTATTCCGCCTCGGAACTCGCCGCGAAGGAATTCCCCCAGCTCGACGTGAGCCTGCGCGGCGCCGTCTCGATCGCGCGCCGCTTGCAGGACCCGCTGGCCGAGCTGGTGAAGATCGAGCCGAAGGCGATCGGCGTAGGCCAGTACCAGCACGACGTCAACCAGATCAAGCTGGCGCGCGCGCTCGATGCGCGGGTCGAGGACTGCGTCAACGCGGTCGGCGTGGACGTCAACACCGCTTCGGCCGCGCTGCTCTCGCGCGTGGCCGGGCTGTCGGCATCGGTGGCCGAGAACGTGGTGAAGCACCGCGACGCGAACGGCCCGTTCCCCAACCGCAAGGCGCTGCTGAAGGTGCCGCGCCTCGGCGACAAGGCGTTCGAGCAGTGCGCCGGCTTCCTGCGCGTGCCGAACGGCGACAACCCGCTGGACGCCAGTGCGGTACACCCGGAGGCCTACCCGGTGGTCGAGCGGATCATCGCGCAGTGCGGCCGCGAGGTGCGCCACCTCATCGGCGACAGCAGCTTCCTGCGCGGCCTCAAGCCCGAGCAGTTCACCGACGACAGGTTCGGCGTGCCGACCGTGCGCGACATCCTGAAGGAACTGGAAAAACCCGGCCGCGATCCGCGCCCGGCCTTCGTCGCGCCGAGCTTCGCCGAAGGCGTCGAGGACGTGAAGGACCTCAAGCCCGGCATGATCCTGGAGGGCCGCGTCACCAACGTGGCCGCGTTCGGTGCATTCGTCGACATCGGCGTGCATCAGGACGGCCTGGTCCACGTCTCGGCGCTCTCGCACAGCTTCGTGAAGGATCCGCGCGACGCAGTGAAAGCCGGCGACATCGTCAAGGTCAAGGTGATGGAAGTCGACCTGCCGCGCCAGCGCATCGGCCTCAGCATGCGGCTGGACGACGAGCCGGGGCAGGCGCGCGGTCGCCCTGGCGCGGGCACCGACCCGCGCGGCCAGCGCGACAACCGCCCCGCGGCGCGTACCAGCGCGCCGTCCAAACCCGCGCCGGCACCTGCCAGCGGCGCGTTCGCCGAAGCTTTTGCGCGGGCTCGCAAGAACTGACGCCGATGGTGCAGGTGGGCGCTTTCCGTTATCGTGACCAGCTTGTTCCGCGGCCCATTCCGTGGCCGCCTTCCCGGGAGTCAACGCATGTTCCGCACACGTCATCTGGTCGGCGCGATCGCCGCCGCCCTGCTGCTGGCCACCACCGCGCAGGCAGCTGATCGGTCGCCATTCGACAACGTGGTGGTATTCGGCGACAGCCTCAGCGATGCCGGCAACCTGCCGAACTCGGCGGGCGACTACACCAGGTTCACCACCAACCCCGGCACCGTCGCCGCGCAGAACGTGGCCAGCAAGCTCGGCTTCGACCTGCAGCCCTCTCGCGTCGGCGGCAGCGACTACGCCTACGGCGGCGCCGGCATCACCACCAACAGCGATCCCGCGCCGCAGATCCAGACCATCACCCAGCAGGTCACCGACTACCTGGCCAGCGGCGCCGGCGCCGACCCGCACAGCCTCTACATGATCTGGGGCGGTCCGAACGACATCTTCTACCACTCCACCCAATACGGTGTCGGCACGATCATCCCCGGCGCCGGCGAAACCGCCGCGCAGGCCACCGCCAACATCAATGCGGCCGCCAGCCAGGAACTGGTCCTGATCAACCGGCTCAAGCAGGCCGGTGCGCAGCACCTGGTGGTGTTCAACCTGCCGAACATCGGTGCCACGCCATCGGCACGGGCGAACGAGGCGCTGGTGCCGGGCATCAGCAGCTTCCTCACCGGCGTGTCGCAGTCGTACAACCAGATCCTCAACGCCGGACTCGGCGACCACACCCTCGCGGTGAATGCCTACGCGCTGTTCGACCAGGTACTGGCCGACCCGGCCAAATACGGCTTCACGAATGTCAGTACACCGGCTTGCGCCACGTCCAGTTCGCACGACTGTGACGGCAGTACCCTGGTTGCTGCCGGCGCCGACCAGACCTATCTGTTCGCCGACGGCGTACACCCGACCACCGCCGCCCACGCCATGCTCGGCCAGGTGGTGCTGTCCGAGCTGGCGGCGCCGCAGCAGGTTTCGCTGCTGGGCGAGGCCCCGCTGTCGGCAGTCGGCGCCTACGGCCGCACCTTGCACAGCCAGATGCTGAAGGACAGCCTCGGCAGCGGTACCCGCGCCTTCGTCAACATCGACTATGCCCGGCAGCGCTTCGATGCCAGTCCCAGTTCGCCGTCGCTCAACAGCGACAATACGAACTTCACGCTGGGCTACGACATGCGGCTCAGCGACCGCCTCTCGGCCGGCGTTGCGCTGGGCGCCGCCCGCAACACCGCGCACATGGCCGGCGGCGGCGGCTACCACCTGATCGACTACTCCGGGCTGGGCTACGTGACCTGGTACGCCGGCGGCGGTTACGTCGGCGGTTTCGTCCACTACGGCCAGTCCGATTTCAACCACATCGAACGCAACTTTCAGGTCGGCGCCGCACGCGTCAGCGAAGTCGGCAACACCGACGGCTCGCATGCCGGCATCAACCTCAACGGCGGCTGGTGGTTCGGCTTCGACGACATCAAGACCGGCCCGTTCGCCAGCCTGGACTGGCAGGAGATCAAGGTCGACGGTTACCGCGAGATCGGCAACGACGCCACCGCCATGTGGTTCAGCAAGCAGCGGCGGCTGGCTCTGGTTGGCACCCTCGGCTGGCGCCTGCAGGGCCACTGGCAGGTTGCCAACCTGGTCATGGCGCCATACGCCGAATTGGCCTGGAACCGCGACAGCAAGGCCGATGTCGTGCGCACGATCAGCACCGGCCTGAACAGCATGAACGGCTCGTTCGCGATGGTCGGCTTCGTCCCGGACAAGGCCTGGGGTACCGTCGACCTGGGCCTGTCCGCCCAGCTCACGCCGACCGTAACCAGCTGGATCGGTTACAACGCCCGCTTCAGTGATACCAGTCAGCGGTACAGCAGCTTCAACATGGGCTTCCGGATCAACTTCTGAGCGGATCGACGGGCCACAAAAAAGCCGCCGGGAAACCGGCGGCTTTTTGATTTCCGGACGCCCGGACGGCTTACTTGTTCTTGCCGCCGGTCGCTATGCCGAGGATGGCCATGGCCTGCTTTTTCAGCGTCGCTGCCGCTGCCGGATCGAGCGGCTGCACGTCGCTGCCGACCTGATGCTGCTTCAGTACCAACGTGCCGTCATCGCTCCAGCCGGCGCGGTCGATCGCGCTGGGCTTGCCGTCGCGGCTGGCCTTGGTCTCCTGCACGATCGCCCACGGCTTGCCGTCCTTGTAGGCGTAGTCGGTGCTGGTGTAACCCTTGTCGCCGTAGTCGACTTCTTCACGGATGTACTTCACTTCGCCGGCCTGACGGAACAGCTGCCAGCCGCGCGAATCGTTGCTCTCCAGCTTGGTGCCATGGCTGATCTTCATGCCGCCGATCTGCGCTTTCGTCTCGGCGAACTCGGCCAGAACCTTCTCGCCGGGGGTTTGCTCAGCCACCAGCTCGATCGCCACGCCGTCGTTCCTGCTGCCCTTGGCCAGCACCGGCGCCTGGATCGGCATCGTGTACTTGCGGTCGCCGTCGGTCAGGGTTGCCTGGACCACGTACAGATCGTTCGGCTTCACTTCGGCCGGGTTAAAGGTCAGCGTGAACGACTGCGGGAACGAGCCGGCCGGCGAGGTCTTGCTGGCCAGCGGAGCGGAGCCCGCGGCCGTGGACGACACGTTGGCCAGGTTCAGCACCAGGGTGGCGTTCGCCGATGGCGCCGGCGTGCCCGCGCGCAGCGAAATCGTGCCGCTCACCTGGTTAGGAATCTGGGGAGCGGCAGCAGCCGTATTCGCGGAAGCGGGCGCAGCGGAGCCCGTCGACTGAGACGGGCTGGGAGCGTTGCCGCAACCAGCCAGGGCCAATGCCGCAACCGACATCAGCGACAAAACCGTCTTGCGCATGGGAAAACCTCATCAACGTGAAATCAAGCGCGAGGCCGATCAGGCGCTTTGCGCCACGACTCTACGCGGGGGAAGTCCCAAGCATAGCCCAAAAAGGCCGGCGCGGAAAAGTCAAGCCTTCCGATGGCCTACCATGCGCTGGCGTACGCGGCCCAAAACGGCGATCGCGTCAATGGCGGCGCAAGGCCCGGTGCGCGATGTCACGGCGACAGAACGCGCCGTCGTAATGGATCCGGCCGACCGCGGCATAGGCGCTTTCGCGCGCCGCCGCGATGTCGCTGCCCAGCGCGCAGACGGTCAGCACGCGGCCGCCGGCGGTGGTCACGCGCCCCACCGGGTCGAGGCGGGTACCGGCGTGGAATACCTTGACGTCGGCGCCCACCGGTGCGTCGAGGCCGTCGATCACGTCGCCCAGGCGCACCCGTCCCGGATAACCGCCGGCCGCCATCACCACGCCGATCGCCGGGCGCACGTCCCAGCGTGCCCGGGCATGTTCCAGCCGGCCGTCCAGTGCCGCGTCGATCAGCTCGACCAGGTCCGATTTCAACCGCAGCATGATCGGCTGGGTTTCCGGATCGCCGAAGCGCACGTTGAACTCGATCACCTTCGGCGCGCCCGACCGGTCGATCATCAGGCCGGCGTAGAGGAAGCCGATGAACGGCGCGCCCTCGGCCGCCATGCCGTGCAGGGTCGGCTCGATCACTTCCTTGAGGATGCGCTGCTCGACTTCCGGCGTGACCACCGGCGCCGGCGAGTACGCGCCCAT
>Ga0070696_100001268_pt1 | contig 16415 bp, 15 predicted proteins | sample KBSK1253metaG_FD_65474 | JGI IMG/M metagenome (GOLD analysis project Ga0070696, IMG submission 65474) | Corn, switchgrass and miscanthus rhizosphere microbial communities from Kellogg Biological Station, Michigan, USA - KBS K1-25-3 metaG | ecosystem: Host-associated > Plants > Roots >... | reverse complement strand
ACCCTCCCAACCGGCCAGAGGCGGCGCAAACGAGGCGGCCTTGTCGTCGGCGCAGCCGGCGACGCCAGACGCCTCGAGCGCGCCCGCCGGCGTGCCGGTTGGGACGTCGGCGGCAATCCGCCCGGGCTCGGTCAACGCGACGAGCATGAACGTGAGTGCCGAGTACTCGGCGACCGTCCGTCTCAGCTTCGGGACACGCGCCTTCCGCGTGTACGAGGCGATCGTCGTGACGAACACATCGGGTCGCGCGATCGACCGCCTGGAGCTGAACACGATCGCTGCCCGCCTCGGCGGAATGCGGATCACGGAAGCGTCCGTGGACCGCGCGCTCGTCCATCCGACGGTCACCGATCAGACGATCCACGTCCCACTCGGCGGCATCCTCGACCCCGGAGCGACGACGATCGTCCGCCTGACGTATCGAGCCACGCTCCGGAGCACGACATCGGGCTCCACCTGGCTCTTCACGCGAGCCAACGGGATCCTCGAGGCCCATCGCTGGCTGCCATGGATCAGCCGGCCGACGCCGTTCGACCGCCCGAACCACGGCGACCCGTTCGTGACTGGCGTCAGCCCTCGCGTCCGGGTCACGCTCGTCAGTGATCGGGGCCTGCGCTACGCGACGACCGGGGACCAGGTCAGCGGGAGCGGTCTGACGAAGACGTTCGAGGCGCGAAACGTCCGGGACTTCGCGTTCACCGCGGCCCCCGACTACGCGGTCCGCTCGACGGCCGTCGGCGGCGTGACGATCCGCGTCTGGAGCCGGCCCGGCTTCCCCGCGGCCACCGTTCTGGCGGCCGCCAGAACGGCGCTGGCGAAGGAGTCCGCGCTCCTCGGGCCGTACCCGTACTCGGTCTACGACGTCGCGCAGACCGCCGGCGGCTTCGGGATGGAGTCGCCGGGCCTGACCTGGATCCCGACCGGCGCCGGCAGCCTGTCGTACCTCGTCGCCCACGAGACCGCGCATCAGTGGTTCTATGGGATCGTCGGCAACGACCAGGCCCGCCAGCCGTTCGACGACGAGGCCGCCGCCGACTTCGTGGCCCGCTACGCGCTCGGGCTCCGGCGTGCATCACGCTGCTCCACAGGGCGACTCGACCTGACGATCTACCAGTACTCGGCGGCGTGCTACTACGAGCGCATCTACATCCAGGGTGGCAACCTGCTCGACGACACGCGCAAGGCGATGGGCTCGACGCGGTTCTGGGCCGCGATCCGCGACTACCTCGCGGCGAACCGCTTCAAGATCGCGACGACGAAGACGCTCCTCGAGACGCTCGACGCGCACACGACGCTGGACCTTGGGGCGACGCGGTTCCGGACCCGCTTCCCGAGCATCTACTAGGGAGAAGGCGCTCAGGGGCCGCCAACGAGTGCGTACTCCGCGTACGCGTCTTCGGCGACGCGGACGAAGACCACGGTGGAGCACGCTCCGGCGTTCGGGTCCCTGGTGCATGGGCGAGCGCCCGCATCGTGGCCGGCGCAGCGAGCAAGCGGGGCCGGATCGACGAGGACCGGCTCGATGCCGAGCGCCTGGATCTCGGCGCGGGACAGAAGGCTGGCGCCGCCGTGGTACTGACGATCGCAGACCGTGATCGTCGGCGCGAGGACCGACAGATCGTGGATGGCGCTCGGCCCGACGCCGAACAGGCGCGGCGCCACGAGGACGGCCCCGACCACGGTCGCGATGACGACCGCGATCGCTGGCCAGACCGGTGCTCCTCGGAGATTCAGCCGCACGGCCGTTCGACGACTCGACGACCGCCGATGCGACGCGTCAGAGACAGGCTCTTGCCGGGCCGTGCGCCTATCGTTGGCGCCATGCGGAACCTCGACGACAACACGATCACCGACGCCGTCCTGGCCGCGATGGCCGACTCACCGAACGAGCGGCTGAAGGTCGTGATCACGAGCCTCGTCCGGCACCTCCACGACTTCGCCCGCGAGGTCGACCTGACCGAGGACGAGTGGTTCGAGGGGATCCGCTTCCTCACCGAGGCCGGCCGGATCACGGACGACAAGCGCCAGGAGTTCATCCTCCTGTCGGACGTCCTCGGCCTGTCGATGCTCGTGACGATGCAGAACAACGCCAAGCCGGCGGGCTGCACGGAGTCGACGGTGCTCGGCCCCTTCTTTGTCGCGGGCGCACCGAAGGTCGAGAACGGCGCCGACATCTCGAACGGCGCCAAGGGGCCGGCGAGCGTCGTCCGCGGCCGGGTCCGAAGCATCGACGGGTTGCCGATCCCCGGTGCCGTCATCGACGTCTGGCAGTCGGACGAGGACGGCCTCTACGACGTCCAGCAGCCGGCCGCGGATGGCGAGCCGGAGCCGCGGGCCCGAGCGCAGCTGCGGTCCGACGCCGACGGCCGATTCGCGTTCCGCTCGGTTCTGCCCGAGCACTACCCGATCCCCCACGACGGACCGGTCGGGGAGCTGCTCACTGCTCTCGGTCGCCATCCGTGGCGCCCAGCGCACGTGCACTTCATGATCGAGGCGCCGGGCTACGAGCGGCTGATCACGCACGTCTTCCGCGACGGCGACCAATACCTCGATTCGGACGCGGTCTTCGGCGTGCGGTCGAGCCTCATCGCCGACTGGGTCCGGCACGAGCCGGACGCGGCCGAGCCCGAGCCCTGGTTCAGCCTCGACTTCGAGTTCGTCTTGAATCCCGTCCGACCGCCGGCGTGAGCGACCTGGAGTTCGTCTACGAGTCCCAGCCCGGACGCGTCGTCTTCGGCCCCGGCAGCGTCCGGCACGCGGAGCGGGAGGTCGTCGCGCTCGGGAGCGAGCGGGCGATCGTGCTGTGCACGCGCTCGCAGCGAGCCACGGCCGACGCGATCTCAGCCCAGCTTGGGGCGAGGTCCGCCGGCCTGTTCGATCGGGTCGAGGCGCACGTCCCGATCGAGCTGGCGCGCGAGGCACGCGCGGTCGCGAGCGAGCGCCGCGCCGACTGCGCGATCGCGGTCGGTGGCGGTTCGACGATCGGGCTCGGCAAGGCGATCGCGCTCGACTCGGGGCTGCCGATCGTCGCCGTCCCGACGACGTACGCCGGCAGTGAGATGACGCCGATCTTCGGCATCACCGAAGCGGGCCGGAAGCGCACCGGCACGGACCTCAGGGTCCTGCCGCGAACGGTCATCTACGACCCGGAGCTCACCCTGACGCTGCCGATCGAGGTGACCGTCACGAGCGCGATCAACGCCCTGGCTCATGCGGCCGAGGGCCTCTATGCCCGCGACGCGAACCCGATCACGAGCCTCATGGCGGAGGAGGCGATCCGGGCGATCGCCGAGGGCCTGCCCGCGGTCCACGAGGATACCGCGGACCTGGCGGGGCGCGGCCGGCTGCTGTATGGAGCGTGGCTCGCCGGCAGCGTGCTCGGGTCGGTGGGGATGGCCCTGCACCACAAGCTGTGCCACGTGCTGGGCGGGACGTTCGACCTGCCGCACGCGGCCACGCACACCGTCGTCCTACCGCACGTCCTCGCGTTCAACGCACCCGCGGCACCCGCGGCGATGACGCGCATCGCCCGCGGGCTCGGGACCGACGAAGCGCCGCTCGGCGTCTACGAGCTGGCCCGGCGGCACGGTGCCCCGCTCGCCCTGCGCGACCTCGGCATGAGCGCCGAGGATCTCGACGCCGCGGCGGACATCGCGAGCGCCGACCCGTACTGGAACCCGCGGCCCTTCGATCGCGCCGACATCCGGACCGTGCTCCAGAACGCGTTCGAGGGCGCTCCACCCGGCGCCTGATCCTCATCCCCACAGAAGGAGGCCGCCATGGCGGAGCCGCTCGGACCCGACGTCACGCTCGGCGTGGCCTGCCTCGGGGTCACCCACCCGCACACGAGCGGCCGTGTCCGAGCCGTCCAGCGGCGGACGGACATGCGGATGCTCGGCGCTGCCGACGACAGCCCGATCCTGCCGGTCTTCTGCGACGCGCTTGGGCTGGAGGCCCGGCCGAAGCAGGAGATCCTCGACGACCCGGACGTGCACGTCGTGTACGTCCACTCGAAGAGCTACGCGATGGCCGACTTGTCCATCGAGGCGCTCGAGGCAGGCAAAGCCGTCCTGTGCGAGAAGCCGGCCGGCCGAAACGCGGCGGATGTGCGGCGGATCGTTGACGCCGTCGAGCGCACCGGCAACCCCGTGCAGGTCGGCTATTGCTGGCGGTTCTCGCCCGCGGTCGAGGCGATGCAGGAGGCGCTGGGGAGCGGGCGTCTGGGCAAGGTCCTCCAGGTCCGCGCCCACGGCGGCGTCTCCCACAACGAGGCCGACACCGACCACATGAAGCAGCCCGGCGACATCGGTGGCGGGATGTTCGTGATCTCCTGCCACCTCTTCGATCGGGTGATCCATCACTTCGGCATGCCCCGGTCGGTCAATGCGCGGATCACGAAGTTTCCTGGGGCGATGGGCCCGACCTCGCGAGAGGACGCCGCCGGCGCGGTGCTCTCCTACGACGACAAGATCGTGGTCGTCGACTTTTTCTCCTGGGACCCGCTGCCGTGGCTCGAGATGTGGGACATCACCGCCTACGGGACGGACGGCGTGATGTCGAGCCGGCCGCTCCCGGCGGCGTACCGAATCTGGGACAACGGCAAGCACAGCGTCCCGGAGGGCTGGACGGAGTGGAGCGAGACCAGCTTCCCGATCCAGTGGGCCTCGAAGAAGACGATCTACTCGCCGGAGCTCGCGGAGATCGGCAACCCGAGCTTCTTCGACCGCGAGCTGACGGCATTCGTCGACTCCATCCGGACCGGGTCGCCGATCGTCGTTCCGGCAACCCAGGCCCTGAACATCAGCACCCTGATCGAGGCGCTCTTCGCCTCATCGGCGCAGTCCGGCGCCGAGGTCACCCTGTGAGCGGCTTGCCGACCGAGCTGCTCGCGGCGTACTGGACACTGGCCGGCGACGTCTACCCGGGCGCTCCGAGCGAGGTCAGCCCGTTCCCGCTCGCCGATCGGGCGGCGGCCGCAGCGGCGGCCGGCTACACGGGGATGGGCCTCGTCCACGAGGACCTCGTGGCCGTCTCTGCCGCGATCGGCTACGCCGGCATCCGGCGGATCCTCACCGACCACGGGATCCGCCACGTCGAGGTGGAGTTCCTCAACGACTGGGACCTCGATCCGCTGTCGCCGGCCCGTCGGGCGTCCGATCGGGTCCGGGCCGAGCTCCTCGAGGCAGCGGCGGAGCTTGGCGCGCGCAACCTGAAGGTCTCCCCGCACCTCTTCGCGGACCCGCCGCCCCATGTGTCCAGGATGTGCGACGCGTTCGCGACCCTGAGCGAGGAGGCACGGGCCACCGGGGCAAACGTCATCATCGAGTTCATGCCGTTCACCGACGTCCGTTCGATCGATGCCGCCCTCGAGATCGTCGCGGGGGCGGACGGGCCGAACGTCGGCTTGCTCGTGGACACCTGGCACGTCTTCCGGGGCGGGATCGATCTCGCGGCGGTCGCGGCGATCCCGCCGCGGTTCCTCAAGGGCGTCGAGCTCGACGATGCCGGGCCGGCCGAGGGCGATCCATTCGACGACACCCGCTTCCGACGGCGGCTCCCGGGCGAGGGCGAGTTCGACATCCCCGGGTTCCTGGGAGCCGTCGAGACCGCAGGGTTCGACGCGCCGTACCTCGGCGTCGAGATCATCTCGGAGACGTACCGCCGGGGGCCGCTCGACGTGATGGCCCGGACCTCGTTCGAGGCGACGATGAGCCAGCTCCGGCTGGCGACGACCGACCCGCTGGAAACGGCCCGATGATCGGCGTGGCGGTCCTGGGCGCCGGGCGGATGGGGCGGATCCACGCGGAGAACGTCGCCGCGAGCGCCCGGGCGAGGCTCGTCGCCGTGGCCGATCCCGTGTCCCCTGCCGCGGAGACGCTCGCCGGTCGCCTCGGCGCCGACGCCTCGACCGACGCGCAGGCCGTGATTCGGCGCGCCGACGTCGATGCCGTCGTGATCTGCACGCCATCCGACACCCACGTCCCGTTGATCCTCGCCGCGGCTCGCGCCGGCAAGGCCGTGCTCTGCGAGAAGCCGCTCGACAACGACCTCGCGCGCGTCGATGCATCGATCCTCGAGCTGGAGCCGCTCAAGACGCCGGTGATGATGGCGTTCAACCGCCGGTTCGACCCGACGAACGCCCGCATCCGAACGGCGATCGACGCCGGCGAGATCGGCGACGTCCGCCAGGTCATCCTCACGAGCCGCGATCCGGGGCTGCCGCCGCGGGACTACCTCGCCCACTCGGGCGGAATCTTCCGCGACATGGTCATCCACGACTTCGACACCGCCCGATTCCTGATCGGCGAGGAGCCCGTCGAGGTCTTCGCGTTCGCCGGCCGCCTCGTCGACCCGGAGCTCGTGGCCGCTCTCGATGACTACGACACGGTCGGCGCCCTGCTGCGGACCGGATCCGGGCGCCAATGCGTGATCACGTGCTGCCGCGAGGCTGTCTACGGCTACGACCAGCGCGTCGAGGTCTTCGGGTCCAGGGGAATGCTGCAGAACGACAACGTCCGGTCGACAACGCTCCGCCGGTCGGACGCGGGCACGACCGATGCGCGCGAGCCGCTCCTGCCGTTCTTCCTCGAGCGGTACGCCGAGGCCTACCGGAACGAGATGGACGCGTTCCTCGCGGCGCTCGAGAGCGGGGCGCCCATGCCGACGTCGCCGGTCGACGGGCGGAGGGCGCTGCGCCTGGCGGACGCGGCAGCCGAGTCCGTCCAAACCGGCCGGTCGGTCGCGATCTGAGGCGCGGCGACAGGGCGCCGAACAAGGATCGGAGTCAACTGGCCGACAGCGGATCACGCGGCGGTTGATCGGCCCGTCACACGGGCCAATTGACGCCCAACCCTCCGAGGCCGTCGACCACAGACTGGAACGAAGCTCCGATGCGCCCGATCGCCGTCTCGATCCTCACGGCTCTCCTCGTCGCGGCCTGCTCGGCCGACCCCGCGACCACCTCCCCATCGCCTCGTCCGTCGGCCGGGGCCACGACGCCGTCGGCGCCTCCGGCCGCCACGCCGGTCCCCCGTCCGAGCCCGACGATGCCGGCCGCGTCGCCATCGGCTCCCGTCGTCGGCGAGGCGCCGGCCGGACGTTGGTCCGCGCTCCATTGGCTCGGCGCCGGCCCGCTTCCGCTGACCTCGAGGGACATCACCGTCCGCGGCTGGAGCGGCGGCTACGTGGCCTTCGAGCAGAGTCCGGGCAGCGACGAGAACGGCAACGAGCTCCCGGTGGTCATCCGAGCCAGCTCTTCGACCGACGGCCTGCACTGGTCCCCTCCGACGACCGTCAAGACGGGGTTCAAGGGCAGCTACGGGATCAGCTCGATCGTGGAGGGGCCCAGCGGCCTCCTCGCGCTCGGCTATCCCTACGGGGATACCTGCGGCGGCCCCGAGAGGGTGTTCGCGCTGTGGAGCTCGGCGGACGGCCGATCGTGGGAGCGTCTTGCGATGCCGAAGCAGTTCACGGCGAACAACGTCCAGACGATCTCCGGCGGCCGGGCCGGGTTCATCGCCTTCGGCACCAGGGCAGACGGCACGACGCCCGCGATCTGGACATCGATGGACGGCCGTGCATGGACCTCCCGAGCCCTGCCGGTCGTCTCGAGCGGCAAGTTGGCGCTCGATGCCGCGGTCAGCTTCGACTCGGGGTACGTGCTGCTCGGAGCCGTCCTCGGCGAGGGAGGGTGCGGCGGTCCGGCGCACGTCAAGCCGGCCGTCTGGTTCTCCGCCGTTGGCGGGTCCTGGAAGCGGGCCGATCTGCCGGGTGCCCTGACGGACCCGTACGCGTACCTGCGAATCCGCTCGTCCGGGGATCGGTTGCTGGTCACGCAGATCCCGCAGGGCGACATCACGACCGCACCCGCCTGGACGTCGACCGACGGCCTGACCTGGTCGTCGGCCGGCGCCATCTCGCCCGATGTCGTCTGGGGGCCCATGTCCGACGGTCGGCACGCGGTGATGGTCGTCAACCCGGAGTCGGGCGTGGGACTGCCGAGCGTCACGGGCGTCGACGGGTCCGGCGCGACGGTCGTCCTCCGCCAGGATGGCGACGAGCCCCTGGTCAGCGAGGACGTGCCCGGCTACGTCTACGCGGTCGGGCCCACGGGTCTGCTCGCCGTCCGCGATGACGGCGGCGCTTCCTGGCTCGGCATTCCGAGCTGAGGGCCGTCGCCGAGGCGCCGGTCCGCGGCGAGCGCTTGGGGCATCTGGCGGTAGGTCGCGGGAATGAGCGGGCGCCAGGCCCGCCATGAAGCGACCAACCACGCCGCGACCGTTCGCTCGATCGGACCCCACGGCAGCTCGTACGCCTCGCGGACCGTCGGCGGCAACAGCCCGATCGCGGGCCACAGGGTCCACGCGTAGGCGACGGGCGGAACGGCGGCGAGGGCTGGGATCACCGGGCCGAGCGGCGGGTGGAGCACGGCGTGGGCCAGCTCTCGGGCGGTCGCGTCGACGCGGATCGGGCCGTCCGGCGCGAGCGCCCCGGCGACGTACGCCTCGAAGGCGTCGAGATCGGCGGGGAGCAGTGAGGCGGGGATCCCGAACGCGCGGCCGATCGGCTTCGTCTCGGCGTAATAGCGGGCGCGTCGATCGCGGGACAGGGGCTCGAGCCACGCGTCGGCGACGACGATCGTCGAGTCGACCAGCGTCGCGTGGACCCACAGCGACAGCGCGGGATCCCGGGCTCGGTAGGTCGGGCCGGTGATCGTCCTGTGGAGCTCGTTGAGGCGGCGGATCTCCGAGCGTGCCGCCGTCCCCGTCCCGTAGACGATCCGGAGGTAGCTCCGCAGCGTGCCCTGGAGGCGCGCCCACGGATCCGCGCGAAAGTCGCTGTGGTCGGCCACGCCCGCGGCGACGCCGGGGTGGGCCAGCTGGAGGAGGAGTGCCCGCGGCCCCGCCCCGAGGAGCAGCATCGCCTCGCGGTTGAGTGCCCACGCCTCCGACCCCGGACCGTACAGTCCCAGGACGTCGTCGACGGGGCGGCGCGCGGTCATCCGTGATGCGGTCACGAACGAAGGATCGGGCATGGGACGCTGGGGCGCGGATTTCGATCCCGACAAGCTTGCGGACCTCGAGACGGCGATGTGGAAGGCGTACTACCGGCGGCAGCCGGCTCGGCTGTTCGGGCTCCTCGTGCAAGGCGTCCGCGAGCAGGCGCACGCATCGTGGCCGCGGGCTCTGGCGGCCAGCCTGTTCCTGACGAAGGCCGCGGCCCAGTTCGGACGGTCAACGGGCGAGTACGACCGGTTCGCGCCGGACATCGCCCGCGGCTACCGCCTGATGGGCCTGCCGGCGAGCGTCGACGCCGAGGAGGTCGCGCGGCGCGAGCTCCGCTGGTGGGTCGTCCGGCGCGAGATCGGCCCCTCGGCCGGTGCTGCGGCCGGCGAGGCGATCACCCGGCTGTACGCCGCTCTGTACGACGTGGCGGACGACGCCGTCGCCGAAGCGGGCCGGCTGCGCGGGGAGGCGGCGGAAGTCCGCGATCGCGGCGCGACCGCCGATCCCGACGGCCCGACGGCGCGCGGTGCGACCTACTGGCCGCAGGTTGCGCGCCTGCTTCGTGAGTCGTACCGGAGCCTGCACGCCGCGCTGGCGGCGGCGTAGGCGGCCCGCACCTCAGTCGACGGGCGGCCGAACCAGCGGAGGAACGGTTCGATCGAGGAGCACGGCGCCGAATTCGGGCGTCGGACGCCCGAAGCGTGGCCCGAGGGAGACTCCCTTCGTTCGTTCGGTCTCCCGGCGCCCGATGATTGACGAGCCGGATCAGCCCTCGCCCGGCCGCCGACCCACGAGCCACCACGCGGCCGGGAAGGCGCCGGCCGCCAGGAGGAGCTTCACGGCGTCCCCAATGAGAAACGGTGTGAGGCCCTTCGCGATTCCGGTGGCCAGATCGTAATGCGCGACCGCCATGAGCCACGGCACCCCGACCAGGTAGATCACGAGGTTGCCGATCGCCATCGCACCGAGGGCGCCCACGATCCGCCGGTCCCAGCCGAGCTCCGCCAGGCGGCCAACGAGCGCCCCCGCCACGATGAAGCCGATCAGGTATCCGCCGCTCGCGCCGAGGATCACGCTCACGCCACCTTTGCCTTCGGCGAAGAACGGCAGGCCGATCAGGCCGATGAGAACGTAGAGCGCGACGCTGGCGAGGCCACGGCGGAATCCGAGCGCCCCTCCAACGAGGAGCACGCCGAAGGTCTGACCGGTGATGGGCACCGGTGTGCCCGGCACGGCAATCGAGATCTGTGCGGAAAGGAAGATGACCAGCGCGCCGAGCACGATCAGGGCGACGTGCCGCAGCCGGCTGCCCATTCGCTCGCCGATCTGGATCGGCACCAGAAAGTCCGCGATCGTGATCCCGCGCTGATCGGCTGGCAGACGATCCATTCGGGGCGTAGCGCTGATCATCGGGCGACGGCTCCTTCGAGGATCCGCAGACCCGGTCCCGGACCTCCCTCGGGCTCCGTGCGGCGCCGCGAGTCTACCACCGGCCCTACTCGTGCTGAACGGCCGCGACGATGGCCAGCCGGCTCGCCAAACGGGCGGGATACCAGGCCGCCGCCATCGACACCCCGACGCCCAGCAGGACGGCGGTGATGATCGAGACCCACGGTAGGTCGAGGATGAGCGGGCCGCCGCCGGCGAGCAGGACGAGGATCGCCCCGGCGACGAGCCCGGTCACGATCCCGAGCAGCGCCCCGACCAGGCCGAGGATCCCGGCCTCGACGACGACGGTCCGGCGGACCTGACCGCGCGTCATGCCGGCCGCCCTCAGGACGCCGAGCTCGCGGACCCGCTCGAGGACGCTCACGGTGAGTGTGTTGACGATGCCGAGCGCGGCCACGATGACGGCCACGATCGCGAGGGCGTCGAACAGCCCGAAGACCTGTCCCAGGGCGTCGTCGACGGCGCCGGCGACGCTGGCGAGCGGCGTCGGCTCGAGAGCCGAGTCGCGGGCGATCTGATCGACGGTCGGGCGCGCCGTCGCCTCCGCGCCCGGGTCATAGCGGACCGCCAGGACGTCGGCGCCCTCGACGCCGAACACGTCGGTCGCGTCGGGCCAGCCGATGAGGACGGCCTCCCCGACGGCGCCCGGCAGCGTCCGCTCGACGATCCCGGCAACCCGCAGGTCGACGACCTTGCCACCCCCGATGGCAAGCGTGAGCGTCGAGCCGACGCCGAGCCCGGTCCGCTGGGCGAGCGCCCGCGGCAGGACCGCCGTCCCGTGACCGTCGAGGCCGCTCAAGGCTCGCGACCGGTCGCCCGAGACGAACCGCAGGCGGCCATCCTCCAGGAGGTCAGCCCCGCGCACGGCCGCCGCGTCGAGCCGGACACCGTCGCGGGCCACCTCGAACGTCGCGATCGGGCTGATCCGCGTGACGCCCGCCTGATCGCCGAGCTCCGCGACGACCTCGTCGTCGAGGGCGACTGGACGGATCGAGGTCAGGAGCTCATCGCCGGGGATCACCTCGGTCAGCCAGGCGGACGCCGCGAGTCGCGATTGGTGCGCCACGCCGCCCACCGCGACGACCATCGCGAGGCCGATCGCCAGCGCCCCGACGGTCAGCGTCGTTCGGCTGCGGTCGCGGACGATCGCCGCACGCGCCAGGCGCTCCTCCATGCGGAAGGCGCCACGGAACGGGAGACCGGCGAGCCGACCGAGCGTGCCGAGAACCCAGGGCGCAGCGAGGACGGCGACGAGCAGGACGAGGTAGACGAGCGCCGACCGCGCCAGGCCCTCCGGTCCGACATCCCGCGGCCAGACGATCAGCCCGGCGACGCCGACCGCGGCGAAGACGGCGACGAGCCAGCGCAGCCGAGCGCGACGCGACGCGACCGGGTCGAGCCGCTCCCGAAGGGCCTCGACGGGCGGGATCGAGCCGGCGCGACGCGCGGGCTCGATGGCGGCGGCGATCGTCACCGCGACGCCGATGAGGATGATCAGGGCGACCGACCACGGGCTCGGGTCGACGCGGTCGAAGGGGATCGACTGGACCGTCCGCAGCTCGATCGCCATCAGCTCCGCCAGGACGAGACCAGCCAGGAGCCCGAGGGCCGTCCCGAGGACGCCGAGCCCGACCGCCTGCGTCATCACGAACGCGACGAGCTGCCCGCGCGTGGCGCCTGCCGCGCGGAGCAACCCCAGCTCGCGGATCCGCTCCTGGACGGTCATCGACAGCGTGTTGAAGATCAGGAACGCCCCGACGAACAGCGCCACCGCCGCGATCAGGGCGGTCGTGGACCGGAAGTCGGCCGTCGAGCTGCGCAGCGACCGCGCGACGTCGCCGGGCGACGACAGCACGTAGGGCTGGCTCGTCAGGGCGACGCCGATCGCATCGGCAGTCTCGGCGGGCGTCGCGCCCTCGCCGGAGATCACGTCGACGCGGGTCACGGTGTCGTCCGCGAACAGCCGCTGCATCACGGGGAGCGGCAGGACGACCGTCCGGCCACCGGTGCCCACGATCGGCCCGTCGCCGGCGAGGATGCCGGCGATCGTCAGATCGGCGGGCCCGTCGGGGCCGAGGAACGTCACCGTGCCGCCAACCGCCAGCCCGTCGCTCGCCGCGAGCGTCTGGGTGACGAGCGCCTCTTCGCCGTCCGCTCCATCCAACCCGGTTCCGTTGACGATGACGAGGTCGCGGACGCGCGCCTCCGAGCCGGGGTCGACGCCGAGCGCCGTCACCGGCGCCCCCGGCTCGGTCTGGTCGGCGCCCGGGCTCAGGTAAGTCCGCCGTTCGAGGGCCGGCGCTGCCGTGACGACGCCCGGTGCGCCCTCGATCGCCGTCAGGCTCTCGGCCGAGAGCCCGCGGGGTCCGAACGCCTCGATCCGGAGATCCGCCCGGCCGACCAGGTCGCGGACCGTCCGATCGATCGACGAGGCGATGCCGGCGTCGGTCGCGAGGGACGCGTACAGGACGCCGATGCCGAGCGCCACGCCGAGGATCGACAGCACCGTCCGCCCGCGACGGGCCGCGAGGCTCCGCAGCGCGAGCGAGATCATCCGTCGATCCGCCGCGCCGCCACGGTCAGAGTCCCAGCTCGGCGAGCCGGCTCACGAGGGGTGCGGTGTCGTGGTCGTCGCGCCGGCCCAGCCCGATCTCATCGCGGATCCGGCCGTCGCTGATCACGAGGACCCGGTCGGCGTACGCCGCGGCCTTGGAGTCGTGGGTGACGAGCACCACGGTCTGGTGCCGCTCGACGCAGGACCGCCAGAGCGCCTCGAGGATCTCCGTGCCGGTCGTGTAGTCGAGATTGCCGGTCGGCTCGTCGGCGAAGAGCAGCGCCGGCCGGGTCACGAGGGCCCGGGCGATCGCGACGCGCTGCTGCTCTCCGGCCGACAGCTGGTCCGGCTTGTGGTGCTCCTTGCCGGCGAGGTCGACGAGGGCGATGACGTCGCGGATCCGTTCGGAGAGCTCGCCACGGCCGGGATCCGCGCCGGCGATCGTGAACGGCAGTGCCACGTTCTCCGTCACGTCGAGGAGCGGGATCAGGTTGAACGACTGGAAGACGAAGCCCGTCCGGTCCCGGCGCAGCTTCGTTGCCGCGTCGTCGGTGAGCTGGCTGATCGTCTCGCCCTGGAGGACGACCTCACCTGCGGTCGGCCGGTCGAGCCCCCCGAGGAGCTGGAGCAGCGTCGACTTGCCGGACCCGGACGGGCCCATCAGGGCAACGAATTCGCCCTCGTCGACGCTCAGGGAGACGCCGCGCAGCGCGTCGACGGTGGTCGCGCCCAGGCGGTAGCGCTTGGAGAGATCGTGCGCCTCGAGGATGGCGGCCATCCGCCCGAGTGTAGCCGGGCTTTCGCGGCCGGCGGCCGCGCTCAGCTGCGCCGGCCGCTGATCGTCAGGAGCCGAAGAAGAACCCGGTGACGCCGGCGACGACCGCTTCGAACAGCCCCGGTGACGTGGCTGGGTCGACGACCCGCAGGCTGGATTCCGTCGTCCCGGGCGTCGCGTCGCGCACCTGGCCGGGCGGCGGACCATTCCCGCTGGAACCCCCGTCGCCGTTGTCAGCGCCGTTGCCGTTGCCCCCGCCCTGCCCGCCCGGCCCGATCCCGAGACCGCCGTCGTCCGGCTCCGAAGGGATCGGCGGCGTCGCCTCCGGCGTCGGGGTCGGGGTCGGGGTGGCCTCCGGCGTGGGCGCGGCCGTCGCCACCGGCTGGACCGTCGCCCGCGGGGTCGGCTTGGGGGTCGGCTTCGGGGCCGGTTTGGGCGTCGGCTTCGGGGTGGGCTTGGGCGTCGGGGCGGGGCTCGTCGAGCCGCATCGGTCAGCGAACAGGACGGTCCACATCTTCTTGCCGTCCGAGCCCTTGTACGCGCCGATCCCGATCACGTCCCACGACTTGCCGAGGATGTTGGCCCGGTGGCCGGACGAGTTCATGAACTGGCGCTGGACCGTGCTCGTCGCCACGTCGTCGGGGTAGTTGTTCCAGCCGATGTTCTCGCCCGCGATCTTGTAGCAGTAGCCCTTCTGGTCGAGCACGTGGAAGACGTTGTAGCTCTGGCCCTTGATCGTGTGGCTGAAGTAGTCGCGGACGATCATGTCCTTGCTCCGCCAGCGGGCGACGGAGACCAGGGTCGAGTCGACCTTGAGCGCCTTCAGGCCGGCGCTGGCGCGGGCCTGGTTGGTGAGGCTCACGAGCTGCTTCTCGGACGCCGAGCTGAAGCTGTTGGCGTCCCACGCGAGGGCCGTCTTCGGCAGCGCCAGCAGGCCGATGGACGTCAGTCCGAAGGCGATGGCGACCATGATGGCCAGCCGACCGGAATCGCGGCGCGCCGGGGCGCGGAGATCGAGCGGTCGTCGAGGGTCGAATCGGGCTGCCAAGACGGGGAACATCGACGGTCTGGTCTCGTGCGGTCGCCGGGTGGGGAGTCCGGTGTCGTTCGACCGTAGGACCGTGCATCCCCCGGGTCCGCCGCGCGAAGGTCCCGCCCGCCGGGGTCACGGGTACCAGCGCCTCCACCGGACCGTGCCCCAGCTCAGCGGACTGCACGAGAGGGGTCCGGACCGCACCGGACCGACCCGCCGTTCGGGACGGGGCGCGCGAGTCTCCCGTCGCGCGGGGTTCAGCGCAGGGCGTCCTCCAGCGCCACCCGGGCGTCGGTGCCGGGATCGCGATCCTTGACGATCAGGGCCGTCGCGATCGCCAGGCCGCGCGCCGCCGCCCAGGGACCCATCGCCGGTCGCGAGCCGGGGACGACCACCGCGCCCGGCGGGACGACGAGTGGCCGCTCCCCTGTCCCTTCGATCTCGCGCTCCCGGACCAGGTCGAACAGTCGCGACGTCCCGGTCAGGACGACGCCGGCTCCGATGACAGCGCCTCGTGAGACCAGGACGCCTTCCAGCAGCCGCGATCCGGCGCCGACGAACGCATCGTCCTCGACGATCACGGGCCGGGCTCCGGCCGGTTCCAGGACGCCGCCGATCGTGACGCCGGCCGCGAGATGGACGCGCGCCCCGATCTGGGCGCACGAGCCGACGAGCACGTGCGAGTCGACCATCGTGCCGGCGCCGACCCACGCCCCGACGTTGACGTACGACGGCGGCATGACGACGACGCCGGGCTCGAGATGCGCGCCCGTCCGGATGGCCGTTCCGCCGGGCACGATCCGGCGATCCGGCCCCGGGTCGATGGGCGGGAAGGCCGCCCGGTCGCGGAAGGCGAGCGGTCCGGCCTCCCACGCGGTCGACGTCCGGTCGGCGAACGCGGCGAGGATCGCGGCCTTCACGTCGGGGTTGACGCGCCAGCCGTCCGGCGCCGTGGGGTCCGGCTCCGCGGCTCGGAGCCGGCCGGCGGTCAGGTCCGCCAGGACGTCCGCCGGCGCCCGGACGGCGATCGCCGCGCTCACGCCGGCACCTCGTCCCGTGCCCGGATCCGCCCGCCGGCGGCTTCCGCCAACCCGAGATCGCGGAGCGTCGCGAGCAGCTCGACGCGCGACGACGGCGCAAGCGGCAGAAGCGGCAGCCGGACGGCGTCCGCTTCGAGCAGCCCCATGAGCGCGAGTGCTGCCTTCACGGGGACCGGGTTCGGGCCGCCGCTGAAGTTCGCGAGGAACAGCGGCAGCCAGCGGTCGTGGATCCGGCGCGCCCCGTCCCAGTCGCCAGCGGCGGCTGCGGCGCACAACGCGACCAGCTCGCCGGGGATCTCGTTGCTGGCCACGGAGACGACGCCGTCGCCGCCCATCGCGAGCATCGGCAGGGTCCACGCGTCGTCGCCGGCGAGGACCGCGACGTCGCGCGGCCGGTCGCGGCAGATCCGGGCGATCTGCTCCAGGTTCCCGCTCGCCTCCTTGACCGCGACGACGCGGGGGTGCTCGGCGAGGCGCAGGAAGACGTCCGCCGGCACGTTCGTGCCGGTCCGCGACGGGACGTTGTACACGACGATCGGGAGGTCGCCCTCGTCGGCGA
>Ga0070696_100001266_pt1 | contig 16419 bp, 10 predicted proteins | sample KBSK1253metaG_FD_65474 | JGI IMG/M metagenome (GOLD analysis project Ga0070696, IMG submission 65474) | Corn, switchgrass and miscanthus rhizosphere microbial communities from Kellogg Biological Station, Michigan, USA - KBS K1-25-3 metaG | ecosystem: Host-associated > Plants > Roots >... | reverse complement strand
CGCCGGCACGAGGCCATGCTGGCCTACTTCTGCGCGATCGATGTGGCGCAAGCGCAAGGGCGCTGGTTCGACGACGCCACCACCGCGCCGGGCCTGCGCGACGCGGTAAAGCACGCCGTGCGATACGTGGCGGCCGGCCGGCACGAGCTGTTCGACGCGGTCATCGAGCCGTTGCGACAACGCTACGGACGATCGGAACTGGCCCGCGTCGACCAATGCCTGGCGATCTATCTCGGCGAGCAGGCCGCGGTGCTGCCCGACCCGCGACAGCGTCCCAAGTTCCTGTATTTCCCGGGCATCCCCAGCCGGACGTTCTATCCCCGCGAGCGCTTTCCGGCGCAGGCACGGCTGGAGGCTGCCGTCGACGTGATACGCGAGGAACTGCGCGCCGTGCTCTCGCATGCTCAGGACGACCTGGTACCGTTCCTGGGCACCAACTCAGGCGAGGCCGTGGCGGCCCAGTTGCTGGGTTCGTCCGGTACGCAAGAGGCGGCATGGGATGCCTTTTTCTTCTACCGGCACGGCGTGCGCCACGACATGCAGTGCGCGCGTTGCCCGCGCACCAGCGCGTTGCTGGACTCGATGCCGCTGGTCCGGGTGCGCGACCACGCGCCGGAAACGCTGTACTCCGTATTGCGCCCGGGCACGCATATCCTGCCGCACCGCGGCGTCACCAATACCCGCCTGGTTACCCATCTGCCGCTCATCGTGCCGCCGGACTGCGCCTTGCGCGTGGGCGGCGAAACCCACGTGTGGGAAGAAGGCCGCTGCATCACCTTCGACGACACCTTCGAGCACGAAGCGTGGAACCACAGTAGCCAGACCCGCGTGGTCCTGATCCTGGACAGCTGGAATCCCGATCTCAGCGAAGCGGAACAGGCCGCAGTGACCGACCTGGTCGCAGCCATCGGCGACTTCAACCGGTCCTGCGAGGCTGCAGCGCCCTCCCCACCCCAAGAGTCGCCCTGACCCAGCCAGACCGATCGACGACCCGACCGGCCACGGGCGAGCGACCACCCGGCTTGCGCACCGGCGCTGCGGCAGTTGTGCGCTGGACGGTCTCTGGGAGTAGTCTTTTGGCGGCCGGGCACTGCAGGCGACCATCGTCGCGGGGGCTCGGCGTGTACCCCGGGGAGGGGACTCGACGCGCTCAAAGGCTGGGACGAATAACAACATCTAGTGGGGAAACCAAATGAAATACGGCATGAATCACTTGTCATTGGCGGTGCGCCTGGCATTGACCGCGGGAATCATCACGGCAGCGGGCGTGGCCCAGGCGCAGACGCCGCAGGCGGACAATCCGCCGTCGTCCGACCAGGCCACGCCACCGTCCAAGAGCAAGGCCAAGAATCTGGAGGCGGTGGTCGTCACCGGCTCGCTGATCCGGCGTGTGGACGTCGAGACGGCCAGCCCGGTGGTAACGCTGGATCGAGCCAGCATCAGCAACTCGGGCAAGCCGGTGCTGGGCGACGTGCTGCAGCAGATGCCGGCCATCTCCGGCAACGCCACCAATCCGCAGAACAACAGCAACGGCGGCGGCGTGGCCAGCCCGCTGCTGGAAGGCGGCAATGGCGCCTCGCGTGTCTCGCTGCGCGGCCTGGGCATCAACCGCACGCTGGTGCTGGTCAACGGTCAGCGCATGGCCAATCCGGACATCAACCTGATCCCGCCGGAAATGATCGAGCGGGTCGATGTGCTGGCCGAGGGCGCCTCCACGGTGTACGGCTCGGACGCCATCGGCGGCGTGGTCAATTTCATCCTGCGCAAGGACTTCAAGGGCGCCCAGTTCAGCCTGAACGACGGCATCTCCAGCCATGGCGACGCCCAGCGCCGCGGCTTCAACCTGACCGCCGGCAATACCGGTGAGAACTACAGCATCGCCGGCGGCATCGACTACAACAAGTACGACGCCGTGCTCGGCAAGCGGCGCAAGTTCTCCAAGCAGCAGTTGTACCTGTCCAGCGGTTCGGTGGTGGCGGCCGGCTCCAGCTCGATCCCGACCGGTCGCATCACGCTGCCCGCGTCGATCGCCAACCAGTACGGTTGCCCGATCAATTCGAGCGGTACCGCCCAGGTGACCCTGGCGAGCGGCAACGGCTCCTCGCTGGCCGACTACCGCTGCCGGCTCCCCTCGGACACCTACAACTACGCCGCGTTGAACTACATCCAGACCGCACAGAAGCGCACCAACGGCTTCGTGCTCGGCAGCTACAATTTCACCGACAGCCTCGTCGGCTTCGTCGATGCGTTCTACAACCGCACGGTTTCCAGCGGCCAGGATGCGCCTTCGCCGGTCGGCACCGGCGATGGCCTGATCATCCCTTCCAGCAATCCGATCAACCCGTTCGGTATCACCTTCAGCCAGAATCCCGTCCCGGGCGATCCGAACAGCGGCTACAACTTCCAGACCCGCCTCACCGGTGCCGGTACCCGCGTGCACAGCTTCACCACCAGCACCGGGCAGATCAACACGGGGCTGCGCGGCAACTTCGGCCAGGACAGCAGCTGGATCTGGGATGCCTCGGTCAACTACAGCCATACCAACCGCAAGCAGAGCGACACCAACGAGGTGGACATTCCGGCGCTGCAGGCTGCCGTCGACGGCGGCGCCAACATCTTCGACCAGGCGAGCGTCGGTGACCAACTGCGGAACGGCGTGAAAACGCCGATCTACGTCTTCACCCAGTCCACCAAGCAAGCCCAGTTCAACGCCAGCGGCGAGCTGTGGGATTTGCCTGCAGGCGTGATGCAGCTGTCCGCCGGCGCGCTGTACCGCAAGCAGTTCATGAACTACACGGTGAGTTCGTTCGCCGTGCTCGATCCGGTGAGCACCACCTGCCAGATCCTGCAGGAAGCCTGCGGCTCGCCCGGACGCGGCGACTTCGACGTCAAGGAAGTCTATGCCGAAACGCTCATTCCGCTGCTCTCCGAGCAGCCGTGGGCGCACTCGCTGAACCTCGATCTCGGCGTTCGCAGCTCCAACTACAGCACCACCGGCACCACCACCAACGGCAAGATCGCGATCGAGTGGCGTCCCACCGCCGATCTGCTGCTGCGCGGCACGATCTCCCAGGTGTTCCGCGCGCCCAACCTCAATGAACTCTACGACGGCCGCACCCTGGTCCAGCCAGTCCTGAACGACCCCTGTGTCAAGCGTACGGCGGCCGAACTGGCGGCGCACGCGGCAGCCTGCCAGTTCGTTCCGGTGAACTGGGCCGGCAACGATCCGGCGCAGGTCAACACGTTCTACTCGGGCGCCGCCACGGTCGGTGCGACGCTGAAGCCCGAGAAGGGCAAGTCCATCAACATCGGTCTGGTCTACGACCCGGACTGGTTGCCTGGCCTGTCCACCAGCCTCGACTTCTGGCACATCTACCTGTCCGATACGTTGACGGCGATCCAGGCCGACATCGTGGTCAACTCCTGCTACAACAGCGCCAGCAGTCCGTATTGCTCGTTCATCCACCGCGAAGACAACACCAGCCGGCAGCCCGGCCAGGTGTTCCTGATCAACACTCCGGTGGTCAACCTTGGCACCCTGAGCACCACCGGCATCGACTACACGCTGCGCTACAAGCTCCCGCATTTCGACCTGGGCAACATGGATCCCGGCAACTTCCGCGCGGGCCTCAGCACCAGCTACACGTCGACGTACAACGTCAACGCCACCCCCGGCGAGCCGGGCGCCGAGACGGTCAACTACGCCGGCACCTACAGCCCGCAATTCGGCAACATCTCGCGCTTGCGTGGCACGGTCACGCTCAACTGGGAGAAGGGCAACTGGAACGCCCAGTGGCAGTCGCGCTACATCAACAAGCTGACCGCACTCAATGCCGACTACAACATTGCCGGCGTGAACATCCCGATGGCCTCGGTGACCTACCACTCGATCCAGCTGGGCTACGCGGTGCCGTCGATCCACACCCGCTTCGACATCGGCGTGGACAACCTCAGCAACAAGGTGCCGCCGCTGGTCTACCAGAACAGCGGAAACTACAACGTGGATACCGCCACGTACGACGTGCTCGGCCGCTATTACTGGGCGCGGGCGACGATCAAGTTCTGATCGCCTGACGGAACCGGCAGCCACCAGGAGGGCCGCGAACATTCGCGGCCCTCTTGCATAATGCGATCCGCAAGACCACCGATGGAGTAGGCATGCCCACCGTGACCACGGATCTGGCCAGCGCCATGGCCGGCGCCTGGAACGCCGGCGAGCCGGAGCGGGTGATCGCCCTCGCCGGACAGGCCACGCCGGCGCAAGCGCAAGATGAAGGCGTGCTGCTGCTGCTCGGCCTGGCGCAGCAGGCCACCGCTCGCCTGGCGCAGGCCACGGCCACCTTCCGGCAATTGGCGCAACTGCGGCCGGACGTTTCGGCTTACTGGAACAACCTGGCCGTCGTCTGTCGCCAGGCCGGCGACCTCGCGGAGGCCGAGCAGGCGCTGCTGACCGCGCTGTCGCTGGCGCCGGACGCCGCCGACGTGCACTACAACCTCGGCCTGCTCTACACGCAGCAGCAGCGTTGGATACAGGCCCGGCAGGCTTTGCTGGACGCGGTGCAGCTGAACCCGCGTTTCCTCGAGGCCCGGCTGCAGGCGGCGTACGCCTGCTACGTTTGCGGCGACAACACCCAGCAGGAGGCGATGCTGAGCGGGGCCGCCGACTGGCCGCCGCAACCGGCCGAGCAAGCCCTGGTGCTGTCCGCCATGCTGTCGGTCCAGGGCAACCTGGACGCCGCGCTGCACACGCTGGCGCACGCGCAGTTGCCCGACGAGCCCGCGGCCGGAGTCATGCGTCTGCGCATCGCCGCGCAACGCGTCTTGCTGTACGAAAGAAACAACCGGATCGACGCGGCGCAAGCTGAACTGCGGCAGTTGCCGCCGGACGTGCTCGACGCCCTGCCGGCGGAGGCGCAGCAGGCCCGCGCCGACGGCTGGCGCGCGCATGCCGCGCTGGCGATGCGCGCCGGCGCCCACGCTGACGCCGACGCGCTGTACCGGCGCGCGCTCGCCTGCGCCATCGACGACGAAAGCCGGGCCAGCGCCGCGTTTGGCCTGGCTTCCGCCCGCGACCGGCAAGAACGGTATCCGGAAGCGTGGCAGGCCCTGCAGCAAGCGCACGCCATGCAACTCGACACCGCCCGGAACGTGGTGCCGGAACTGCTGGCGCCGGACAGCCAGCCGCTGCAGGTGGCCGGCGGCGACGCCATGTTCGCTACCCGCGCCGGCTGGAAACCGCTGTCCTCGCCCGGCAGCCGGCAGAGCCCGGTCTTCGTGGTCGGCTTCCCCCGTTCCGGCACCACCCTGCTCGAGCAGATGCTCGACGCCCACCCGGATTTCCGCTCCATGGACGAGCGCGCCTACATCCACGACCTGATCGAGAGCATGCAGCTGGTCGGCCAGCGGTATCCCGCGGACCTGGCGAACCTGACGCAGGAGGACGCCGACCAGCTGCGCGGCGTCTATCGGCGCCTGGTCGGCGAGGTGCTGCCCGACCTCGGCGGGCATCGTCTGGTGGACAAGAATCCGCTCAACATGCTGTGCCTGCCGATGATCATGCGGTTGTTCCCGCACGCGCGCGTCATCCTGTGCCTGCGCCACCCCTGTGACGTGCTGCTCAGCTGCAGCATGCAGCCGTTCCGCTCGCCGGCTTTCATGGTGCTGTGCTCGTCGCTGCAGCGCCTGGCCCAGGGCTACGCACGGGCTTTCGAGCAGTGGCACCACGACGTCGAGGTGTTCGCGCCACAGGTGCTGGAGTGGCGCTACGAATCCGTGGTCAGCCAGTTCGACGACCAGGTCGCGCGCCTCGGGCAGTTCCTGGAAACCACCGACACCTCGCCGATGACGCGCTTCGCCGAACACGCCCGGCACAAGCGCTTCATCAGCACGCCCAGCTACGCGCAAGTCACCGAGGGCGTCCATCGCAAGGCGGTCGGGCGCTGGCAGAACTACCGCGAGCAGTTCGAGCCGGTGCTGCCGGTGCTGCAGCCGTGGATCGATCGCCTCGGCTACACCTTGTAGGAGCCCGCTCGCGGGCCATGTCTCTGGAGCGGGATTCGGGATCCTCAAGAGCCAAAGCATCGCCCGCGATGCGGACTCCCAACTCACGGAACGAAAAAGGCAGCGCCATGCGCTGCCTTTTCGTCGTGCGGGGAGCGGCTGCTCAGTGCGTGGCGCTGCTCGTTGCCGGCGCCGGCGCCGAAACGCTGGCGACGGCGTGAGGCGAGAACTTGCCGCCGTACGGCAACACTTCGCCGGCCAGCTTCGGATCGGCCTTGATCATGCCGATCGCGTCGAACAGGATGTGTGCGGTCTCGTTGAGCTGCACGTCCTTGGCCTTCTTCGCGTCCTTCTCCTGCTTGAGTTCGCTCTTCAGGCTGCGCTCGTTCGCGTTGAGGCCGTCGTCGAGGCTGCTCGACTCGTCGGCGAGCGAGGCGTCGGTGCCGTCGATGGCCTTGTGCCGCGCGCGGAAATCGGCCTGGATCGCCTCCAGCTGCTTGCGCTCGACCTCGCGCGTGGCGAAGTTCAGCGAGACCGAGGTCTTCGCGCGCATCGTGCGGTATTGCGCCAGCTCGTCCAGCATCAGTTTCCACGCCGGCGAATGCGCCACGCGCTCGGCGTGCTTCTGCTGCAATTGCGGCAGATAGGCATTGAGGTTGGCCACCACCTGGTAGTCGGCTGGCGCGATCTGGGTCCACTTCAGCGCGTTCTCGTAGGTCGACTCGCCGAAATCCTTGTCGTCGCCGTTCTTCGGAAACGCGATGTCCGGCGTCACGCCCTTCAACTGGGTGGAGCCGCCGTTGATGCGGAAGAATTCCTGGATGGTCATCTTCAGCTCGCCCAGCTGCGGCTTCTCGCTGTCGCTCTGCGAGAAACGGTCCAGGTCGACCAGGTTCTGCACGGTGCCCTTGCCGAAGGTCGGCTCACCGATGACCAGGCCGCGGTGGTAGTCCTGGATCGCCGCGGAGAAGATTTCCGACGCCGACGCCGTGCCGCGGTTGACCAGCACCGCCAGCGGCCCGCTCCAGGCCATGCCCGGATCGTCGTCGCCCTGCTCCTCGACCTGGCCCCTGGAGTCGCGCACCTGCACCACCGGGCCCTTGTCGATGAACAGGCCGGTCAGCGAATTGGCCTCGGCCAGCGAGCCACCGCCGTTGTTGCGCAGGTCCACCACCACGCCCTGCACACCGGCCTGCTTCAGCTCGCCGAGCAGCTTGGCGACGTCGCGGGTGGCGCTCTTGAAATCCTTGTCGCCGGCGCTGCGCGCACCGAAGTCGGAGTAGAACGCGGGCAGCTCGATCACGCCGATCTTGCGGGTGACGTCGCCGTCCTTGATCTCGACGATCTTCTTCTTCGCCGCCTGCTCCTCGATGCTGACCTTCTTGCGCACCAGGGTGACCATCTCGTGCTTGCCGTCCACGCCGACGTCAGCGGGGATGACCTCCAGCCGCACGGTGGTGTCCTTCTTGCCGCGGATCAGGTTGACCACGTCGTCCAGGCGCCAGCCGATCACGTCGACGATCGGGCCGCTGTCGCCCTGGCCGACGCCGACGATGCGATCGCCCACCTGCATCCGGCCGGACTTGGCGGCCGGCCCGGCCGGCACCAGCTCGCGTATCTGGGTGTAGTCGTCACGCGGCTGCAGCACCGCGCCGATGCCTTCCAGCGACAGTTTCATCGAGATGTCGAAGTTCTCCGCCGCGCGCGGGCCGAGGTAGTCGGTGTGCGGGTCGGTGGTCTCGGCATAGGCGGTCATGAAGGTCTGGAACGCATCCTGGCCGTCGAGCTGCCGGACCCGTTCGATGTAGTTGGCGTAGCGCTTGTCCAGCGTCTTGCGGATCTCGGCATCGTCCTTGCCGGCCAGCTTCAGGCGCAGCCAGTCGTTCTTGGTGCGCTTGCGCCACAGGTCGTCGAGTTCGGCCTGGCCCTTCGGCCAGTCGGCGTGCTCGCGGTCGAACGTGTAGCTTTCGTCGGCGGAAAAGTCGAAACCCTGCTTGAGCAGGCCGCGCGCATAGCCCATGCGTTCGACCGCACGCTGCACGTACAGGTTGAACACCGAGAACGGCGCGGACAGGTCCTGGTTCCAGATCGCGTCGTCGAGCCGGGTCTTCATCGGCGCGAACTTCGCCATGTCGGCCTGGGTGAAGAACACTTTCTCGCTGTCCAGCAGCTTGAAGTACGCGGTGTAGATGCGCGAGGACATCGCGTCGTCGAGCGGTTGCGCGTCGTAATGGAAGCGGGTCAGGAAGCGCGCCGACAATTGCGCGGCCTGCGCCTCCTCGGGAGTGAAGGCGAGCGGCCAGGTGGCTGCCTTGCGCGGCTTGACCGCACCGAGATCGGCGGCCGACTGCGCGAGCGCGCAGGTCGCGGTGAGGGCTAGCAGCAGGGACAGCGCGGGACGGAATTTCATGGATGCTCTCAGGCTGACTCGATGACGCCGGCTGCATGGGCCTGCAGGTCGGCGTGGTAGGACGAACGCACCAGCGGACCGGAGGCGACGTGGTGGAAACCCATCGCCTCGCCGGCCACCCGCAGTGCGTCGAATTCTTCGGGAGCCCAGTAGCGCACCACCGGATGATGATGTGGCGTGGGCTGCAGGTACTGGCCGATGGTGATCATCTCGACGTCGTGGGCGCGCAGGTCGCGCATCGTCTCGAGCACCTGCTCCCGCGTCTCGCCCAGGCCCAGCATGATGCCGGACTTGGTCGGCACCTGCGGGTGCTGCGCCTTGAAGCGCTTCAGGAGATCCAGCGACCACTGGTAGTCGGCGCCCGGGCGCACTTCGCGGTACAGATGCGGCACGGTTTCCAGGTTGTGGTTGAACACGTCCGGCGGGAAGTCTTTCAGCACCTCCAGCGCGCGCTCCATGCGGCCCTTGCCGCGGAAGTCCGGAGTGAGGATCTCGATGCGGATGTTCGGGCTGGCGTGACGGGTGGCGCGGATGCAGGCGGCGAAGTGTTCGGCGCCGCCGTCGCGCAGGTCGTCGCGGTCGACCGAGGTGATCACCACGTACTTCAGGCGCATGTCGCGGATCGTCTCGGCCAACCGCGCCGGCTCCAGCGGATCGGGCGCCACCGGACGGCCATGCGCCACGTCGCAGAACGAGCAGCGCCGGGTGCACACCTCGCCCAGGATCATGAAGGTGGCGGTGCCCTTGCTGAAGCACTCGTGGATGTTCGGGCAGGAGGCTTCCTCGCACACCGTGACCAGCGAGTTCTCGCGCAGGCGAGCCTTCAGCTGCTGCACGGCGTTGCCCTGCGGCAGCCGTACGCGAATCCAGCTGGGCTTGCGCAGGGTCGGCGCGCTGGTGTCGAAGCCGGCGCGGTTCAGCGCGATCTTGTCGTTGCCCAGCTGTTTTTCGCCTGCAGGCGCACCGCTGACGACGGCGATCGGGATGACCTTGGGGGAAGGGGTGGAGGTTTCGCTCATGTAGACAGCTCAGACCGCCGTGCGGTCGGGGAGTTTGGGCAGGATGGGGTCAGCGGGCTCGGCGACGAAGTCGAACTGGCGGCAGAACTCCTCCACCAGCACGTCTTCGACCGCCGCCAACTGCGACGGGCCACCCAAGTCTAGCAGCTGCGTGACCGCCAAACCCTTGTAACCGCAAGGATTGATGCGATGGAACGGCTCCAGGTCCATGGCCACGTTGAAGGCCAGCCCGTGGAAGCTGCAGCCGCGGCGCACGCGCAGGCCCAGCGCGGCCACCTTGGCGTCGGCCACGTAGACTCCGGGCGCGCCTTCGCGGCGCACCGCCTCCACGTTCCAGTGCGCCAGCGTGTCGATCAGCGCCTGCTCGATCCGGTGCACCAGCTCGCGCACGCCGACGCCGGCGCGGCGCAGGTCGATCAGCGGATAGCCGACGATCTGGCCCGGCCCGTGGTAGGTCACCTGGCCGCCGCGGTCGACCGGGATCACCGGAATGTCGCCCGGCGCCAGCACGTGTTCCATCTTGCCGGCCTGGCCCAGGGTGAATACCGGGTCGTGTTCCAGCAGCCACAGCTCGTCGGCAGTGTCGATGGTGCGGTTGTCGGTGAACGCGCTCATCGCGTGCCAGGTGGCCGCATACGGCTGGCGACCGAGGCGACGGATTTTCAGCGACAACGACATGACGGAGACCTTAGGGAAACGGGAAACGGGAAACGGGAAACGGGAAACGGGAAACGGGAAACGGGAAACGGGAAACGGGAAACGATGTTTGAGGCGTTGCGCAGGTAGTCAAGGGCGCGAGGCAACGGGGCCGATCAGGCGGGAAGAAAACCGGCGTTCGCCATTCCGTGTTCCGCTTCTCACAACGTGTAACGGATATCCGGGTCGGCGCGCAGGGCGTGGTGTGCCGCCTCGTACTGCTCGCGGCTGTCGCAGCGGAAGCTCACCGTGACCGAGACGAAGTTGCCCGCGCCGGAGTGCCGGTGCCGCACGGTTTCGTGCAGCACGTGCAGGCCGGCGCGCTCCAGCAGCTGCGGCACGCGGGTCGGCAGGTTCGCGCTGGCGCTGCCGACCGCGGTGATCTCGAATTCGCCGGGAAACTGGAAGCCCTTGCCTTCCTGCTTCGCCTTGCTGAAGTCGATCGGCTGCATCACTTCGCGCTCGAGTCCTTGGCCGGCGCGGCTGCGTCAGCTTTCTTGTCGCTGTGGAACCACAGCAGGATGCTGTCCCACAGGCGCGAGAAGAAGCCGCCCTGCGGCGCGTCGGCCAGCGCCACCAGCGGCACGCTCTGCACCGGCTGGCCGTCCAGGGTGATGCGCAGCGTGCCGATCTGCTGGCCCTTGGTAAACGGCGCGATCAGCGTGGCGGGAATGTCCATGGTCGCCTTGAGCTGGTCGTACTGGCCGCGCTTGACGGTGACCAGCACGTCGTCGGTGACGCCCAGCGGCAGCTGGTTCGCCGCACCCTTCCACAGCCGCGGCGTGGCCAACGGCTTGCTGGTGTCGTACAGCTTGTGCGTCTCGTAGAAGCGGAAGCCGTAGCTGAGCAGGGCCATCGCCGAATCGGCGCGCGCCTTCTCGCTGCTGGCGCCCATCACGATCGCGATCATGCGCGCTTCGCCCTGCTTGGCCGAGGCAGCCAGACAGTAGCCGGCGCCGGAGGTGTGGCCGGTCTTGATGCCGTCCACGCTGGGGTCGCGCCACAGCAGGGTGTTGCGGTTGTGCTGCTTGATCCCGTTCCACTCGAAGTCCTTGATCGCGGAGATCGCGTAGTCCTCGGGGAAGTCGTGGATCAGTGCGCGCGACAGGATAGCGATGTCGTGCGCGGTGGTGTAGTGGTTGGCGATCGGGTAGCCGGAGGCGTTCTGGAAGTTCGAGTTGACCATGCCCAGCTGTTTCGCATACGCGTTCATCAGGCCGGCGAAGGCCGGCTCGGAACCGGCAGTGTGCTCGGCCAGCGCGATCGCGGCGTCGTTGCCGGACTGGATGATCATGCCGTACAGCAGGTCCTTCAGCGGCACCTGGCTGTTGAGCTTGAGGAAGCTGGTGGAACCGTCGGTGCCGGCGCCGCCGCCGCGCCAGGCGTTCTCGCTGATGGTCACCGGATCGGTCATGTGGATCTTGCCGTTGGCGATCTCCGCCGAGACCACGTAGTCGGTCATCACCTTGGTGATCGAGGCCGGCTCGACGCGCAGGTCGGGTTCCTTGCTGGCGAGGATCTGGCCGGTGGCGTAGTCCATCAGCACCCAACTCTTGCCGTCGACGTCCGGCGGCGGCGGCACCGGCGCATCCGGCATTACCGGGCGCGGTACCGGCGACGGGCGCGGCGGCGTCTGGGCAACGGCAACACCGACCAGCAGGACGGCGGCAAACGGGATCAGGGTGCGGCGGAGAAAATTCATCGTGTTGTTCAGTCCGGTTGCTGGATGTCGGCGTGACAGCTGCCGCCATGATGGGAAAAAGCTGCGCAAATCCTGTTCAGTCTACCGCGACCTGGGGCCGCGGCAGACCCATGTCCTCGATCCGCGCGGTGACCTGGTCGGCCCGATCCACGCTGGCCAGCGGCCCGACCCGCACGCGGCGAACCTGCTTGCCGTTGATCACCGCCGCGCTCACCTGCACCGCGCCGAGGTTGGCACGGCGCAGGCGCTGGGCCAGCCGGTCGGCATTGTCCGCATCGGCAAACGCGCCCACCTGCAGGTAGATTCCTGGATGTCCGCTTGTGACCACGGTCGGCGGCGGCAGTTCCTGCAGCGGCTGCCCGGGGTCGATCCCGCGCACCTCGACCAGGCCGGTGCCCTTGGGCCAGATGCCGATCTTCACCGCGGCGGCGTAGGACAGGTCGATCAGCCGGTTGTCGTGGAACGGGCCACGGTCGTTGACCCGCACGATCACGCTCTTGCCGTTCTCCAGGTTGGTCACCCGCGCGTAGCTGGGCAACGGCAACGTGGTGCTGGCCGCGCTGAACGCGTACATGTCGTAGGTTTCCAGGCTGGAGGTCTTGTAGCCGTGGAACTTGTTGCCGTAGAACGAGGCGATGCCGCGTTCGTCGTAGCCGCTCGCGCTGGGCAACACGCGATAGGTCTGCCCGCGCACGGTATACGGCGACTTGTTGCCGTACAGCGAGCGCGGCTCGACCTTCGGCACCGGCTCGACCAGCTTGCTGACGTCCAGTGGCGGCGGCACGCTGTCGACGTCGTCGCGATAACGACTGCTCTGCGGCTTGCTGAGATCGTCGTGGAAACCGCCACGGCTGTCTGCCGGCTGGCCCCACGCGCGATGCTGCCGGCTGCCGCCATGCGAGGGTTTCGTCCGGTGACCGCCGCAGCCGGCCAGCAGCAGGGCCGCCAGCACCAGCACCGCAACGCCTGCCGCCCTCATCGCGCGGCTTCCGCCGGGCCCACGCCGGCGGCGATCGCCTGCGCCAGCTGGTCGACCGCCATCGCGTACAGCGGGCTGCGGTTGTAGCGGGTGATCACGTAGAAATTCTGGAAGGTGAACCAGTATTCCGGGCCGCGCGGACCTTCCAGCGTCTGCAGGCTGGTGGGTTCGGCCGGCGACAGCGACTGCAACGGCGCGTAGCCCCAGGCCTCCAGTTGCTCCAGCGGCCACTGCGGCTTGGCATCCTTCACCGCGATCGGCTTGGCGGCGCCGTCCGGCTGCGCCCGCGCCGCCACCGGGCCGCCGCTGACCCAGCCGTGCTGCACGAAATAGTTCGCCACGCTGGCGAAGATGTCCGGCAACGAGTTCGAAAGGTCGATACGGCCGTCGTGGTCGGCGTCCACCGCGAAGTCGCGGATGCTGGTGGGCATGAACTGACCCCAGCCCTGCGCGCCGGCGTAGGAGCCGGTGAGCGTGTCGATCGGCCCGGCCAGGTGATTGTCCGGCAGGCTCAGCAGTTCCTTCAGCTGCGCGCGGAAAAACGTCGCCCGCGGCGGGTAGTACAGGCCCAGCGTGACCAGCGCATCGAGCACCTTGTACTTGCCGGTGTTGCGGCCGTAGCTGGTCTCCACGCCGATGATCGCCACGATGTACTCGGGCGCCACGCCGTACTGCTTGCCGATTTGCTCCAGCAGCGCGCGATGCTCGCGATAAAACGCCACACCGTCGCCGATGCGCTGGTCGGTGAGGAAGATCGGCCGGTAGTCCTTCCACGGCTTCGCCTCGGCCGGACGGCTGATTGCATCGAGGATGGCCTGCTGCCTCTTCGCGCCGTCGAGCAGCACGTTCAGCGCCTGCGGACTCTTGCCGGTCTCGCGCGCCACCTCGCGCACCAGTTCGGCCTGGCCGGGATGCGTCGTCGCCTGGGCCGGGGTCGAAACGCCCATCCACAGCAAACCGAGGATGGCGAGGAAACGGGCCGGGTACGGCGCAGGCGCGGCTGTCATGTGGTGGCTTCGCTCACGGAATAACGATGTCGTCGAAAGCCTAACACGCACGCGAGCGCAACTCCGGGCGGGAAACCAGCGACGTTCAGAGGTGCATCTTGCGGTTCGCGTGGATCGACATCAGCACGCCGAAACCGGTCAGCAGCGACACCGCCGAGGTGCCGCCGTAGCTGATCAGCGGCAGCGGCACGCCGACCACCGGCAGCATGCCGGCGACCATGCCGCCGTTGACGAACACGTAGACGAAGAAGCTCATGCCGATCGCGCCGGCGAGCAGGCGCGAATAGGTGTCGCGCGCCTCCATCGCGATCCACAGGCAGCGGCCGATGATGAACGCGTACAGCGCGATCAATGCGGCCACGCCGACCAGGCCGAACTCTTCGGAGAACACCGCGAAGATGAAGTCGGTGGTGTGCTCGGGCAGGAAGTCCAGCCGCGACTGCGTGCTGTGCTGCCAGCCCTTGCCGAAGATGCCGCCGGAGCCCACCGCGATCTGCGACTGGATGATGTGCCAGCCGTTGCCGAGCGGATCGGACTCCGGATTGAGCAGGGTCAGCACGCGGTCGCGCTGATACTGGTGCAGGAAATGCCAGCCGACCGGGATCATCCCGGCCACCGCGCCGACCAGCAGGCCGATGCGCCACCACGCCATGCCGGACAGGAACAGCGCGAACGCGCCGGCCGCGGCCACCAGCACGGCGGTGCCCAAGTCCGGCTGTTCGGCGATCAGCCCGGCCGGGATCGCGATCAGCAGACCGGCCACCGCGATGTCCTTCCAGCCCGGCGGCAGCTGGCGCGGGTGCAGGTACCAGGCCACCATCATCGGCATGGTCAGCTTGAGCAGCTCGGACGGCTGGAAGCGCATCACGCCCAGGTCCAGCCAGCGGATCGAACCGCGCCCCTCGCCGAGGACCGCTACCACCACCAGCAGCGCAGTGCTGCCGGCGTACAACCATGGCGTCCAGTCGCGCAGCACCGGCGGCGGAATGCGCGACACCAGCAGCAGCAGCGCACCGCCCAGCACGAAGCGGCCAGCCTGGCCGCCGACCAGCGCCAGGTTGCCGTCGCCGGCGCTGTACAGCGTGACCAGGCCGGTCAGCGCCAGCACGAACAGGCCGAACGCCAGCGGCAGGTCGATCCGCGGCCGGGTCAGGCTGCGGCGCAGGAAGCGGCGCGCGCGCGCGTACAGCGCCTCGATCATGGTGCGCCTCCGCTGGTCGTCGCCTGCGCCGGCAGATCCTCGACCGGCTCGCCGTCCTCGGTGCCGGCGTCGGGCGGCGCGTTCCCGGCCGGTGCGGCAGCCGGCGCCAGCGGCGCGGCCGACACCGGCAGGCGCTTCGCGTCCGCGATCACGCCGTCATGCCCGGCCAGCCAGGTATCGAGGATCGTGCGCACGATCGGTCCAGCCGCCGAGGCGCCCCAGGCGCCGGATTCCAGAATCGCCGCCACTGCGATCTGCGGGTTGTCGGCCGGCGCGTAGGCAACGAACCAGGCGCGGTGGCGGGTGGCCAGGTACTCGGTGCTGCGGTTGGTCTCGTAGGCCTCGGTGCGACGCGAAAAACGCTCGGCGGTACCGCTCTTGCCAGCCATCAGGTAGGGAAAGCCGATGCCGAGCTGGCGGCCGGTGCCGCGCGCGCCGTAGATCACCTGCTGCATGCCTTCGTTGACCACGTCCCAGTCGGCCGGCTTGCGGATCACCGACGGCCCGCTGGGCGGGTTGGCCAGCGGCTGCGGCTTCGCGTTGACGCCATCCTGGGTGGCCATCACCACGCGCGGCGCGTACGGCACGCCGTGGCCGGCGAAGGTGGCGATCGCATGGCTCAGCTGCAGCGGCGTCACCGCCCAGTAGCCCTGGCCGATGCCGGCGATCACCGTCTCGCCCGGATACCACGGCTGCCGGTAGTTCGCCGCCTTCCACTCGCGCGAAGGCAGCACGCCGGACGACTCGCCGATCAGGTCGACTCCGGTCGGGCGGCCGAAGCCGAACTTGCCCATGTATTCGCTGAAGCGGTCGATGCCCATGTCCAGCGCGAGCTTGTAGAAATAGGTGTTCACCGACTGCTCGATCGCGCCGACCAGGTCGACCCGCCCCACGCCGCCGCGCTGGTCGTCGCGATAGCCGCGCTGTTGCCCCGGAATGTAGAACACGCCGGTGGAGACCACACTGTCCTGTGGCGTGCGCATGCCGGTCTCCAGCCCGGCCAGGCCGACCAGCGGCTTCACCGTGGAGCCGGGCGGATACACCCCACGCAGCGCGCGGTTGTACAGCGGCTTGTCGGGGTCGTTGGTCAGCGCGGCGTAGTCGGCCTGGCTGATGCCGTTGACGAACAGGTTGGGATCGAACGTGGGCACGCTGACCATCGCCAGCACCTGGCCGTTGCGCGGATCGATCGCCACCGCCGCGCCGGGACGGCCCTCGAATGCCGCCTCGGCCGCCTTCTGGATGCGCGCGTCGATGCTCAGGTATAGGCTGCGGCCGGGCGTGGGCGCATGGGTTTCCAGCACGTGCTGGGTGCGGCAATCGGCGTTGACCTCCAGCAATTCGTAGCCGGGCTTGCCGTGCAACACGTCCTCGTAGGAACGCTCCACGCCGCTGCGCCCGACAT
>Ga0070696_100001264_pt1 | contig 16422 bp, 14 predicted proteins | sample KBSK1253metaG_FD_65474 | JGI IMG/M metagenome (GOLD analysis project Ga0070696, IMG submission 65474) | Corn, switchgrass and miscanthus rhizosphere microbial communities from Kellogg Biological Station, Michigan, USA - KBS K1-25-3 metaG | ecosystem: Host-associated > Plants > Roots >... | reverse complement strand
GCCACCAAGGCGGCGGTCATCGGCCTCACCAAGGCGCTGGCCGCCGATTTCATCGGCAAGGGCATACGCTGCAACGCCATTTGCCCCGGCACGGTCGACACACCGTCGCTGGCGGGGCGGATCAATGCCTTCGCCGACCCGGTGCAGGCGCGCAAGGACTTCGTCGCGCGCCAGCCCATGGGGCGCCTGGGGACGGTGGAGGACATCACGGGGATCCTGGTGTTCCTCGCCTCGGACGAATCGCTGTTCGCCACCGGAAACGCTTACTCGATCGATGGGGGAATGACAATATGAAGCTGTGCCGCTATGGCAAGCCGGGCTACGAGAAGCCCGGCGTGATCGACGGCGAAGGCCGCCTGCGGGATCTTTCGAAAGTGATCGACAACATCGGCCCGAACGAGATCTCGCCGCGCCAGCTGCGCACGCTGTCGAGGCTCAAGCCCGAGACCATGCCGCTCGTGAATAGCCACCCGCGCTACGGCGTGCCCTATGTCGGCATCGGCAAGTTCGTCGCCATCGGCCTGAACTACTCCGACCACGCGAAGGAAGCGGGGATGCCGATCCCGTCGGAGCCGATCGTGTTCATGAAGGCCACCACCTGCATCAGCGGGCCGAGCGACGATGTCGTCCAGCCGCGCAACTCGACCAAGCTCGACTGGGAAGTCGAGCTCGGCGTGGTCATCGGCACCATGGCGAAGTACGTGAGCGAGGCCGAGGCGCTCTCCCACGTGGCCGGCTATTGCATCGTCAACGACGTCTCCGAGCGCTCGTTCCAGATGGCGACCACGCAGTGGGACAAGGGCAAGGGCTTCGACACCGCCGGGCCGATCGGCCCGTGGCTGGTCACCGCCGACGAGATCCGCGATCCCCAGAACCTCGACATGTCGCTCGACGTGAACGGCCAGCGCATGCAGAGCGGCAACACGCGCACCATGATCTTCGGCGTGGCGAAGATCGTGTCCCACGTCAGCCAGTACATGACGCTTCTTCCCGGCGACATCATCGCCACCGGCACGCCGCCTGGAGTGGGCCTGGGCATCAAGCCCACGCCGGTGTTCCTCAAGCCCGGCGACGTCATGACGCTCTCCATCCAGAACCTGGGCGTGCAGAAGCAGCGCGTCGTCGCTTCCCAGGGCTAACGGTGTAATGTCTCGTCCATGAACAAGCGCGCCGACCTCGGCTCCGATCTCGAGCAGTCCGCGTTCTGGATGCCGTTCACGGCGAACCGGCAGTTCAAGAAGGCGCCGCGGCTGCTCGCGCGCGCCGAAGGCATGTACTACTGGACGCCCGAAGGCCGCCAGGTGCTCGACGGCACCGCGGGCCTTTGGTGCGTGAACGCGGGGCATTGCCGGCCGAAGATCGTCGAGGCGGTCAAGCGCCAGGTCGCGGAGATGGATTTCGCGCCCACCTTCCAGATGGGCCATCCGATCGCGTTCGAGTTCGCCGAGCGCCTGGCGCGCATCGCTCCGCCGGGCTTCTCGCGCGTGTTCTTCACCAACTCGGGCTCCGAGTCGGTCGATACCGCGCTCAAGGTCGCGCTCGCCTACCACCGCGCGCGCGGCGAAGCGCAGCGCTTCCGCCTCATCGGCCGCGAGCGCGGTTATCACGGCGTCAACTTCGGCGGCATGGCAGTGGGCGGCCTCGCGTCGAACAAGAAGATGTTCGGTCCCGGTGTGGCCGGCGTCGACCATATCCGCCACACCCATGACCTTGCCAGGAATTCATTTTCGAAGGGACAACCTGCTTACGGCGCGGAATTTGCGGAGGAGCTCGAGCGCCTGGGCACGCTGCACGATCCGTCGACCATCGCGGCGCTGATCGTCGAGCCGGTAGCAGGATCGGCCGGCGTGCTGGTGCCGCCGAAAGGCTATCTCGAGCTCCTGCGCGAGATCTGCACCCGGCACGGCATCCTGCTCATCTTCGACGAGGTGATCACCGGCTTCGGCCGCCTCGGCCAGCCCTTCGCCTCGCAGCGCTTCGACGTCATGCCGGACCTTTTCACGACCGCGAAGGGCCTCACCAACGGCACCGTGCCGATGGGTGCGGTGTTCGTAAGAGACTCGCTGTACCAGGCCTTCATGCAGGGGCCCGACAGCATCGAGCTCTTCCACGGCTACACGTACTCGGGTCACCCGGTGGCGTGCGCGGCCGGCATCGGCACGCTCGACACTTACGAGGACGAGGGGCTCCTTACCCGGGCGGCATCGCTGGAGAAATACTGGGAAGACGCGGCGCATTCGCTGAAGGGCGCGCGCCACGTCATCGACATCCGCAATTGCGGCCTCATCGCCGCCATCGAGCTCGAGCCGCGCGCCGGCGCACCGGGCAAGCGCGCCTATGAGGCCTTCGTCGCGGCCTTCGAGAGCGGCGTGCTGATCCGGGTCACGGGCGACATCATTGCTCTGTCTCCGCCGCTCATCGTGGAAAAACCCCAGATCGATCGCCTGTTCCAAGGCATCCGGGACGCGCTGGAGGCGGTCTCGTAGCACCAGGGAATGAATAGTGCCTTGATTCTATTGGCACAGTAGGTAGGCTGGGGCTCGGAGGTCGAACAACAATGTCCGAGCCGACGGGTACGCAGTACGGGGGATTCTGGGTCCGGTTTCTCGCTTTCCTGGCCGACTCGGCCATCGTTTTCCTGGTCTGCGCCGCGCTTCTGATCGGCGCCGCCCTGGCGCTGGGGCCCGAACTCCCCATGCCGGTGATGTTGGGCGTTTTGCTGCTGGGGTTCCTGTATTGGCCGGTGATGCAGGCATCCGGGACCCAGGCGACGCTCGGCAAGGCCATCGTCGGCTTGAAGGTGGCGCGCTTCGACGGCAGCCGCATCTCGATCCTGCGCTCCGTCTGGCGCGAGCTGGCGAAGGTCTTTTCGGCCATTCCCCTCATGCTGGGCTACCTCCTGGCGGCGCTCATGCCGCGCAAGCAGGGTTTGCACGATCTGCTGGCCGCCACTTACATCGTGAGAGAGGGGCCCTCGCGCGTCCTCGCCGCCCTTGCCATCGCGCTCGCCGGCTTCGCCCTGCCGATCGTCGTGGGACCGATGGTGGTGGATGCCAGTGTGATGACGAACATCATCCGAACGGCCGAGAGCATGATTCCTCAGCAGGAGCTCATGAAGCAGGTTCCCGCGCCCGTTCAGGACGCGATGAAGCAGGTTGCCGGGCCCGCGCAAGACCTGATGAAGCAGGTGGCGGGGTCTGTACAGGGCCTGATCAAGCAGATCACGGGCCCCGAAGCTCCGGCGCCCAAGGCGGTGGCGAAGAAAACTCCAGCATCCTTACCGGTTGCCAAGGCGCCGGCGTCCAAGCCGGCGGCGAGCGCGCCGAAGCCCGAACCGGTCGCAATTGCGCAACCCACACCTACTCCAGCACGAGAGCCGACAAAAGCGGCGCCCGAGCCCGCAAAGCCGGTAACCAAGTCCGCAAGCGCGGCCAAGGCGAAACCGAAACCCGTGCCGCCGAAGGCGGTTGCCCGGGCAACGCCGCCGCCGCCTCCATCGACGTCAAAGGGAGTAGCGGGACCGAGATACAACGACCTCATGACCGCCGTGATGTATGGCGACGTCGACAGCGTGAAGGAGCTGCTCAGGCTGGGCAGATGGGCCGACAAGCCGGACAGTCGCGGCACCACCCCACTGATGGTCGCGGCGGGGCTCGGAGACGTGCGCACAGCCGAGGCCTTGCTGCGGGGCGGAGCGAATGCCCGCCTCGCCGTACCGGTGGCCGAAGAGCGGCGCGACGGCGAGATGATTCAACTTCTCAAGCGCTACGCCCGCTAAGGTGCTCAGCGCGCCGCGGGTTCCGGGCCTGCGCTGGTACACGCTCGCCGGCACGATCTTCCTCGCTGGCTTGGCGCTTACCGCGGTGCTCGTGTGGCGCTTTAGCGTCGCCCTCGAGCCCGCCACGAGGTTTCTCGCTCCTGGTGAGGCGCAGGTCTCGCTGCGCGGACCCGGCGACTACATCGTCTGGCACGATCACCGCACGGTCTATCAGGGCCGCACGTTCGATCTGTCGCCGGCAATGCCCGCTGGCGTGCGCTACCGCGTGCAGTCCCCGGATGGCAGTTCGGTTGCGGTCCAACCGCAGAGCGGGATGACCTCGGAAGGCGGCGAAGGCCGCAGCGTCTCGGTGGCGCACTTCGAGGCTCCGCTCGCGGGGACTTACCGGGTCGCGGTCGAAGGTGCCTTCGAGCCGCGCGTGATGGCGGTCGGCCCGAACCGCCTCTGGCCGATCCTGAGGCTCGCCGGCGAGGTCTCGGTCGTCGTCATTCTTTCGCTGGGCATCGCCGTTGCGCTCGGCCTTTACGGATTTCTTCGGACCGTCGAAGTGCCCGCCGCCGGACCGCAGAGCGCCGAGGCGCAGGCCTCGCTACGTCAGCTCGCTGGCTTGGTCTATGGGCTCCAGGCGGCTTCGATGCTCGTCGGCGTGACGCTCTTTGCTGGAGTGATCATTAACTATCTCAAGCGAACGCAGGTCGCCGGAACCTGGCTTGAATCCCACTTTACCTGGCAGATTCGAACCTTCTGGTGGTCGCTCGCGTGGTGCGTGCTTGGCATTGCCACCGCGATCCTGGTTGTCGGCTTCCTGGTCATGGCCGCTTCCGCGGTGTGGTTCGTTTACCGGATCGTGCGCGGCTGGACCGAGCTGAACGAAGGCCGACCCGTGTATGTCTGCTCCCGGAAGGCTTAAAGCGCCTTAAGTCTTCCGCAAGCTTCCGCGTGGTAGTAATGCGCGCTTGCTGATCTCTGAAAGAGAAAAGCGTCTGTAGAACAGCTTCCTAAGAGGAGAGCGTATGTTGCTTGAGAAATCGCCTGCGCGGCGGAGGTTCCTGCGCACGGCAGGTGCGGCAGCAGCGACGGGGGTGGTGGGCGCGCCTTTCATCCGCACCGCCGCCGCGGCGACCACCACGTGGAAGGTGCAGACCTCGTGGCCCGCGGGCGTGGGCCTGAACACGTTCAAGGCGTGGTGCAACACCATCAAGGAGAAGACCGGCGGCGAGCTCGAGTTCAAACCGTTCGCGGCGAAGGAGATCGTCGGCGACTTCGAGCTTCTCGACGGCGTGAAGAACGGCGTGCTCGAGGCGATGAACTCGTTCTGCGTCTACTGGGTCGGCAAGATCCCGGCCACCGCGTTCCTCTCGTCCTACCTGATGGGACTGCGCTACCCGCACGAGTGGGACATCTTCTTCTACGGCAAGGACGGCGTGAAGATGGCGCGCGAGATCTACGCCAAGCAGGGCATGTACTGGGTCGGGCGCATCCACCACGGCCCGAACATCGTCCATTCCAAAAAACCGATCCGCACGGCTGAGGACTTCAAGGGCCTCAAGCTGCGCGTGCCCGGCGGCATGATCGCCGAAGGCTTCGCGGCCATCGGCGCGCGCACCACGCTGCTGCCGGGCGGCGAAGTGTTCTCGGCGCTGGAGAAAGGCACCGTGGACGCCGCCGACTACACCGGTCCGGCGGTGAACTGGGACCTCGGCTTCCAGCAGGTGACCAAGTACATCTGGATGGGGCCGGTGGGGCTCGAGTCGATCTACCAGCCGGTCGACCTGATGGACTTCGTCGTTGGCATGAACGTCTGGAACAAGCTCTCGCCGAAGATGAAGCTCTGGGTCGAGAACGAGGTCGAGGCCTATTCGGCCCTGCACTTCGGCGCCATCCAGAAAGCCGACATGGAGGCCTGGGGCAAGTTCGAGAAGGCGGGCACGCAGATCAACCGTCTGCCGTTCGAGGACCTCGAGAAGTTCCAGCGGGTGGCCGTGCCGATCTGGTACAAGTGGGCCAACAAGGATGCCGACTCGGCGCGCCTCTTCAAGGCCCAGCTCGAGATCATGCAGTCGCCGACCTGCGGCTACGTCACGCGCGACATGATCAAGGGCCAGACGCTGCGCGCGTAAACGGCCGGGAAGAAGGCAGTTCACTCGGGGGAGGCGCCGCAGGCGCTTCCCCCGGTTTTCGTGCAGGGCAAGGAGCGGGGGCGATGCCGACGGTCAACTTCATTCTGCCGCACTGGATGTACTGGGGCGGCCTGTTCTTCTTCCCGCTCGCCGCGATGTTCCTCGTCAGGCACCAGCAGAAGCGCGGCACCCCGCGTGAGCCGATCCTGTTCAATGCCTACCTCTTCTTGATCACTGCCGGGTTCGCGGGCGTGCATCGCTTCTACCTGAAGAGCTGGTGGGGCCTCGTATTCATCCCCCTGTTCCTCGGCATCATCTATTGCAACAGCCAGGTGCGCGAGGTGCACGAGGACGTGTCGAAGACCTATTCCGTGCTCGAGCAGTCGAAGACCGAGCTCGACCGGGCCAAGCCCGACCGGCCGGAGAGCGCGACCCCAGAGCAGCGCAAGCGCTACCAGCAGGCGCAGTCCGACAACGCCAATGCGCAGACGCAGTTCGACGCCGCCCAAGCGGTCTCCGACACTTGGTACGGCCGGGCGCGCGGCCTCGGCATCCTGATCGCCCTGCTGCTCCTGGCGGATGCGATCCTCATCCCGCGCATCGTTCGCAGGCTCCACGCCACCGGCCAGGCCGAGGTCGCCGCGGTCGCGGCCACCACGCCGCACATGCCGCCGCCGCCCGACGTTCCCGCGATCGGCACGGCGCAGGACCCGACTATGCACCTGCACACCCGCTTCACCGACATCATCGAATGGGTAAACGTGAAGGCGGGCGAGTATGTCGCCTACTGGGGCGTGATCGCGGTGTTCGTCTATTACTACGAGGTCGTGGCGCGCTTCGTCTTCAATTCGCCGACCAACTGGGTGCACGAGAGCATGTTCCTCATGTTCGGCATGCAGTACATGATCTCGGGCGCCTATGCCTACAAGGAGGACCAGCACGTGCGGGTGGACGTGCTATACACCCATTTCTCGGTGCGCGGCAAGGCGATCGCCGACATCGTGTCCTCGGTGTTCTTCTTCATCTTCACGATGACGATGCTCTACACGGGCTGGAAGTTCGCCTGGGACGCGGTGCAGAACGCCGAGACCTCGTTCACCGAATGGACCGTCCAGTACTGGCCGGTGAAGCTCGCGATCCCGCTGGGGGCGGCGCTCATCGTGCTGCAGGGGATCTCGAAGCTGTTGAAGGACATCGTGCTGGTCGCGCGCAGGGGGGCATAAGAAAATGGGAATCGAGCTTTCGATCGGCTGGCTGAGCCTGATCCTGTTCGGCGGCCTCGGCCTGCTCTTGATGCTGGGCCTGCCGATGGCCTTCTGCACCGGCAGCCTCGCCACGATCTGCCTGTTCGTATTCGGCACGCCGGCCATCCTGAACATGATGCCGGCGCGCATCTTCCCTTTCATGACCGACTACCAGCTCTCGGCGGTGCCCCTCTTCATCTTCATGGCGGCGATGCTGGAGAAGGCGGGCATCATCGAGGAGCTGTTCGACGTCATCTACAAGTGGCTGGGGGCGCTGCGCGGCGGGCTCGCGTCGGCGACGGTGCTCGCCTGCACGGTGCTCGCCGCGATGGTGGGCGTGGTCGGCGCGACCGAGGTGACGATGGGGATGATCGCGCTGCCGGCGATGCTGCGCAAAGGCTACGACGAGAAGCTCGCCTGCGGCTCGCTGCTCGCGGGCGGCACGCTCGGCATCCTGATTCCGCCCTCGGTCATGGCCATCGTCTACGCCGTGGTCGCGCAGCAGTCGCTCGGCGAGCTGCTGATCGGCTCGGTGTTTCCCGGACTGCTGCTGTCCGGGACCTACATCATCTACATCACGATCCGCTGCTACCTCAATCCCGCGCTCGGGCCGGCCCTGCCGCCCGAGGAGCGCGTCTCCTTCAAGGAGAAGCTGCGCCTGCTGCGCAACACGATCGCGCCGATCTTCCTGATCCTGCTGGTGCTGGGCGTGATTTTCTTCGGCATCGCGACGCCGGTGGAGGCCGCCGGCATCGGCACCTTCGGCGCCCTGATCGTGTGCGCGCTCAACCGCCGGCTCAACTGGGTCAACATCAGCGAGGCCTCCATGGCGACGCTGAAGGCCACCTCGATGGTGATGTGGATCTTCTTCGGCGCCACCATGTTCGTCGGCTTCTTCATCGTCAAGGGCGGGCAGACCTTCGTCGCCGACTCGATCATCGGCACGGGCCTGCCGCCCTACGGCATCCTGGCCCTCATGATGGTGGTGCTGTTCGTCCTCGGCATGTTCCTCGACTGGGTCGGCATCCTGCTGCTGACGGTGCCGATCTTCGTCCCCATCCTCACCGCGCTTCAGTTCGGCGGCGTGTTCGGCTTCGAAGGCGTCAAGCCCGACGACATCTCGCTCTGGTACGGCGTGATCTTCATCGTCAACATGCAGATGGCGTTCCTGAGCCCGCCGTTCGGGTATTCGCTCTTCTACCTGAAGAGCGTGGCGCCGCCGCAGATCAGCATGGCGACGATCTTCAAGTCGGCGGTGCCGTTCATCGGCCTGCAGGCGCTCACCAACGCGCTGTGCATCGTCTTCCCGCAGATCATCCTGTACCTGCCGAGCCAGTTCTACGCCGGCCATTGACGCGGCGGAAATAAGAAAGGGGGCCGCAGCCCCCTCTCCTCTCTCGAAAGGACGACCTTACTTGGCGGCGGCCCTGACGACCCCGAGGCGGCGGCCGCGCGCGGGCTGCTTGAGGCGTGCCGGGATGACCAGCTCCCGGACATAGTTCGGCAGCGCGAACACGCCCTCGTGGGTCTCGCCGTTGTAGAAGCGCAGCTCCTGCAGCTTCCTCTGCTCGATGCGCCGGTCGATCTCGTCGGCGGTGAAGGACTTGGGATCGAGCTTGTCGGAGCACACCGCCATGGACCAGAGCGAGCCGTAGAGCGGGATGTACATCGTGTAGACGCGCACGATGCGGAACACGCTGTTCAGGCGCTGGGCGAGCTCGGCCACGCGCTGCGGCTGCGCCACCGGAGAGCCCAGGTGCAGCGTGAGCGCGCCCCCGGGCGCGAGCGCGGTGCGCAGCTGCTGGAAGAACTCGAGTGAATAGAGCGCCGCCGCCGGCCCGACCGGGTCGTTGAGGTCGAGCGCGATGAGGTCGAAGCGCTCCTGGGTGTCGCGCACGAACTTCATCCCGTCGTCGATCCGCACCCGCAGCTTGGGGTTGTCGAAGACGCCGTTGTGCACGGTCTGGAAATGTTCCTTGGCAACCGCCACCACGTCGGCGTCGATTTCCACCATGGTGAGGCTCTCCACCGAGGGGTGCTTGAGCGCCTCTTCGGAGGAGCCGCCATCGCCGCCGCCGATGATCAGCACCTTCTTCGGCGCCGCGTGCGCGGTGAGCGCAGGGTGGATCAGGTTCTCGTGGTAGACGAACTCCTCCTTCTCCGAGGTCATGTTGAACCCGTCGAGGCGGAAGAGCTTGCCGTAGTGCGGCGTGTCGTAGATCTGCATCCGCTGGAAGCGCGTCTGCCACTCGCCGAGCTGCCGCGACGCCTTGATGTAGAAGCCGGTCGAGTCGTTCAGCGGCTCCATCAGGAGGTGTCCGCCGCGATCGACCTCGTGCTTGGAGATCTCGGTGGGCTGGAAGTAATCGACCAGCTGCTGGAACAGGCGCCGCGCCTTGAGCGAGTTGTCGGCGCTGAAGTTGCAGACGTAGACGTCGAGCGTGAGCCCCTGGCGCTCGGGCCAGGTATGGATCGCGAGGTGCGACTCCGCGAGCACTACCGTGCCCGTGAAGCCCGAGCCCTCGAACTGGTGGAAGGTCGCGTCCATGGTCGTGAGGCCGGACGCGGCCACCATCTCGAGGCACTTCGCGCGAAAGCGCTCTCCGTTGAGGAGGAGCTGCGGATCGCAGCGGCAGCCGGTGAGGTCACCGATGAGATGCAGACCGTTCATTTTCTATTCCCTCCAAAATGCGAAGGCGCGGCCCCCGTGTCGGTGAAAGCCACGCCTTCCATCCGCGCCTTGCGGCGCACACAGCGCTCTTCGATCGCGCTCAACTCGTTCAAAACCTCCTAAACGTCGGTTGTGCTCTTGATCTCCTCGACGATCCTTGCCACTTCATCGTCGATCAATCTGCGAGCGATCGAGATTTTGCTTGGAAGTTTCGGTAATTGCAAGACTTTGAACCATTTTGCTTCCTCGATTTCCGCCTCCTGCCGGCGGATCTCGCCGCTCGTCCAATCGCACACGAACGCGACCATCAGCGAGTGCGGGAACGGCCAGGACTGGCTCGCGAAGTAGCGCGGCCTGGCCACCTCGATGCCGACCTCCTCGGCGACCTCTCGGGCCACGCATTGCTCGAGCGACTCGCCGGGCTCGACGAAGCCGGCGAGCGCGCTGTACATGCCCGGCGGAAAGTGCGGGCTGCGGGCGAGCAGTATTTCTCGTCCCTTCCTCACGAGCGCCATGACGGCCGGCGCCACCCTCGGGTAGGCCGAAAGCTTGCAGGCCGGGCACACGCGCACGCGCTCCTCGCGGTGCGCCTCGGTGCGCGAGCCGCAGCGGCCGCAGAACTGGTGCGTGCGGTCCCAATCGACCAACTGGAGCGCCCGGCCGGCCAGGGCGAAGTGGGCGTCGTCGAGGACGCTGAAGAGCGTCCGCAGCCCTTCCCACGACATTCCCGCGGGCGCCTCGGCTTCCTTCGGCACCTCGGCAGCCCAGCACTGCGTGCCGCCAAGTACTCCCAGATACAGCGTTCTCAGCGGCGCCGATCGCAACCAGTCGTGGTTTTTCTGCAACGGCAATCGGGCCCACGCCGGCCGCGCCCGCACCCGCGGATCGTCCGAGGCCCGCTCGAGCGGCCCCATTTGCACCAGGATCTGGTCGCCACGAAACACGAACCAGTGGCCTTCGCCGGGAGCCTCGCAGGCGACGCAGTGCGTGTAGTCGACGGGACGACCGAACGGGAGCTCGACCATGCGCTGAGTATAATTTGCGCCCTCCGATGGATTCCCCCGTTACGAAGGCGACCGACGCCGAGCTGGCCAATTCCATTCGCGCGCTCGCGATGGATGCGGTGGAGGCGGCAAAGTCCGGCCACCCCGGGATGCCGATGGGCATGGCCGAGATCGCGGTGGCGCTGTGGCGGCGCCATCTGCGCCACAACCCGGCCAACCCGGCCTGGCCCAACCGCGACCGCTTCGTGGTCTCCAACGGCCACGGCTCGATGCTCCTTTACAGCCTGCTGCACCTCACCGGCTACGGCCTGCCGATCGAGGAGCTGCGCCGCTTCCGCCAGCTCGGCTCGAAGACCCCGGGTCACCCGGAGTACGGCTACGCGCCGGGCGTGGAGACCACCACCGGGCCTTTGGGCCAGGGTTTCGCCAACGCGGTCGGCATGGCGCTTGCCGAGCGGCTCCTGGCCGCCCGATTCAACCGCCCCGGTTTCGATCTGGTCGAGCACCATACCTACGTCTTCATGGGCGACGGCTGCATGATGGAAGGCATCTCCCACGAGGCCGCCGCCTTCGCCGGCACCCTGGGGCTGGGCAAGCTCGTCGCCTTCTACGACGACAACGGCATCTCGATCGATTCGGACAAGGGCCAGATCGCGAGCTGGTACACCGACGACGTCCCCAAGCGCTTCGGCGCCTACGGCTGGCAGGTGATCCCAAATGTCGACGGCCACGACGTCGAGGCGGTGGACAAGGCCATCCGCAAGGCCAAAAAGGAAGGAAAGCGGGGTTCAGGCCGGCCTACGCTGATCTGCTGCAAGACCGTCATCGCCAAAGGCGCGCCCAAGAAGGCCAACACGGGCGCCGCGCACGGCGCGGCGCTGGGCGCGGAGGAGGTTGCCGCGACCCGCGCCGCCATCGGCTGGCCGTACCCGCCGTTCGAGATTCCCGAAGCGGTCCGCGCCGGCTGGGACGCCCGCGAAGCGGGGAAGAAGGCCGAGAAGAAATGGGCCAGGCTCGTTTCTTCCTACCAAAAGCAGTTCCCGGACGACGCCGCCGAGTTTCAGCGCCGCATCTCCGGCAAGCTGCCGCAGGATTTCGACAGCCGCGTCAGCGCTCTCATCGAGGAGATCAACGCCAAAGGCGAAACCATCCCCACCCGCAAAGCCTCGCAAAACGTGCTCGAAGTCCTGATTCCGCTGCTGCCGGAGCTCGTCGGCGGCTCGGCCGACCTCACCGGGTCCAACCTGACCATGGTCAAGGCCTCGAAGCCGGTTTCTCCTGATTCAGTTTCAGGGAACCACCTCTTCTACGGCGTTCGCGAGTTCGGCATGTGCGCGATGATGAACGGCATCACGCTGCACGGCGGGCTGATCCCCTACGGCGGCACCTTCCTGGTCTTCTCGGATTACGCCCGCAACGCTGTGCGCATGGCCGCGTTGATGAAAATCCGGGTGGTATACGTATTCACCCACGATTCCATCGGACTGGGCGAGGACGGCCCGACGCACCAGCCGATCGAGCACGCGGCGAGCCTGCGGCTGATTCCCAACCTGGAGCTCTGGCGCCCCGCCGACACGGTCGAGACGGCGGCGGCCTGGGCGGCGGCGCTGCGCCGGAAGGACGGCCCGACGGCGCTGCTGCTTTCCCGCCAGAACGTCGCCTTTTCGAAACATGAAACCCCGTCCAACATCGAGAAGGGCGGCTACATCCTGTCGGATGCGCCCGAGGCGCGGGCGGTCGTCATCGCGACCGGCTCCGAGGTCCCGGTCGCGCTCGAGGCGCAGAAGTTGCTCGCCGGCCAGGGCGTGCCGGTGCGGGTGGTGTCCATGCCCTCGACCAGCCTATTCGATCGCCAGGCCGCCGATTACAGGAACTCGGTCCTGCCTCGCGAACTCCCAAAGGTAGCGGTGGAAGCAGGCGTCACGGATTACTGGCGCAAGTACGTCGGGCTGGAGGGGGCGGTGGTCGGCATCGACCGGTTCGGCGAGTCCGGCCCGGCGGGGGATCTGTTCAAGCATTTCGGCTTCACGGCGGAAAACGTGGCCGAAGCGGTAAGGAGCCTATTCGGATGATCAAGGTAGCCATCAACGGATTCGGACGCATCGGGCGCATGGTGCTGCGGGCGCACTACGAGAGCGGCAAGAAGCACGCGCTGCAGTTCGTCGCCATCAACGACCTGGGCGATGCGAAAACCAACGCCCACCTGCTGCAATACGACACCGCGCACGGGCGCTTCCCCTCGGCGGTGCGCGTAGACGGCGACAGCATCGTGGTGAACGACGACCGCATCAAGGTGCTCGCCGAGCGCGATCCCGCCAAGCTGCCGTGGAAGACGCTGGGTGTGGACCTGGTCATGGAATGCACGGGCCTCTTCATCAGCAAGGCGAAAGCAGGAGCGCATCTTCAGGCCGGTGCGAAGAAGGTGATCATCTCGGCGCCGGCCGAGAAGGACGTCGACCGCACGGTGGTGTTCGGGGTCAATCACCAGACCCTGAAGGCAGCCGATGCGGTCATCTCCAACGCTTCCTGCACCACCAACTGCCTCGCGCCCCTGGTGAAGGCGATCGACGATCGCATCGGCGTCGCCGCGGGCCTGATGAACACCATCCACTCGTTCACCAACGACCAGGTGCTCACCGACGTCTATCACAAGGACCTGCGCCGCGCGCGCTCGGCGGTGGAGAACATGATTCCCACCAAGACCGGTGCCGCCGCCGCGGTGGGCCTCGTGCTGCCGCACCTGAACGGCAAGCTCGACGGCTACTCGATCCGCGTGCCGACCATCAACGTGTCGATCGTCGATCTCACCTTCCTCGCCAAGAAGCGGACCACCGTGGAGGAAGTCAACGAGGCGGTGAGGGAGGCCTCGGTTTCCGACCTCAAGGGGATCCTGGAGTACAACAGCGAGCCGCTCGTATCCTCGGACTTCAACCACAACCCGGCGAGCTCGATCTTCGACTCGAGCCTGACGCGGGTTTCGGACGGCACGCTGGTGAAGGTGTCCTCGTGGTACGACAACGAGTGGGGCTTCTCCAACCGGATGCTCGATGTCGGCGTCGCCTTCGTCAATGCCAAGTAACGCGTCGCCGTAGAATGAAATTCAAGCGCATGTCCGATGTGGACCTGCGCGGCAAGCGGGTCTTCATCCGCGCGGACCTGAACGTCCCGATCGAGGACGGGCGCATCACCGACGACACCCGCATCCGCGCCTCCGTGCCCGCGATCGAGCACGCGCTGAAGCAGGGCGCGGCCGTGATGGTCACGTCGCACCTCGGCCGGCCGCAGGAAGGGGAACTGCGCCCCGAGGATTCTCTGGCCCCGATTGCCTCACATCTCTCAAAACTATTGAAAACCAACGTCCCGGTGGTGAAAGACTGGGTGAACGGTGTCGACGTGAAGCCCGGCCAGGTGGTCGTGCTCGAGAACGCGCGCGCGAACGAGGGAGAGAAGAAGGACGACGAGGCGCTGGCGCGCAAGATCGCGGCGCTCGCCGACGTGTACGTGAACGACGCTTTCGGCACCGCGCACCGCGCCGAGGCCACGACGCACGGCGCGGCGCGTTTCGCGCCGGTCGCGGTCGCGGGCCCCTTGATGGCGGCCGAGCTCGACGCGCTGGGCAAGGCGCTGGCGAACCCGCAGCGGCCGCTTCTCGCGATCTTCGGCGGCTCGAAGGTCTCGACCAAGCTTTCTGTGCTCGAGGAGCTGATCAAGAAGGTGGACCGCCTGGTCGTCGGCGGCGGCATCGCCAACACCTTCCTCCTTGCCGCCGGCAAGCCCATCGGCAAATCGCTCGCCGAGCCCGAGCTCGTCGGCGAGGCGAAGAAGATCATGGCCACGGGCAAAGTGCCTCTGCCGACCGACGTGGTCGTCGGCAAGAGCCTGGATGATCCCAACCCCAGGACGAAATTCGTCTCCGAAGTTGGGGCAGGGGAGATGATCCTCGACATCGGGCCGAACACGGCCCAAGCCTATGCCGATGAGATCGCGAAAGCCGGCACCATCGTCTGGAACGGCCCCGTCGGCGTGTTCGAGAAGGATCAGTTCGCCAAGGGAACCGAGACCATGGCGCGCGCCGTCGCGGACGCGAAGGGTTTCTCCATCGCCGGCGGCGGCGATACCGTCGCGGCGATCAACAAGTTCGGCATCGCCGAGGAGATCGACTACATCTCCACGGCCGGCGGCGCGTTTCTCGAGTTCCTGGAAGGCAAGAAATTGCCCGCGGTAGCTGCGCTCGAAGCGCGCGCCGATGGTTAGGCAGCTCACTGTCGAGACCCGCGGGCAGGGGCTGTACGAGATCACCGCCGCCGTCCAAACCGAGATCCGCGAAGCGAAGCTCAGCGAGGGGCTGTGCACGGTTTTCGTGCGGCACACTTCGGCGAGCCTCGTCATCCAGGAGAACGCCGATCCGTCGGCCAGGCGCGACCTCGAGCGCTGGATCGCAAGACTGGTGCCGGAAGGCGATCCGTTCTATACGCACGACACCGAGGGGCCCGACGACATGCCGGCGCACATCCGCGCCGCGCTCACCGCCACCTCGCTCTCGATTCCCGTCGTGAATGAAAAGCTTGCGCTCGGCACCTGGCAGGGGATCTATCTGTGGGAGCACCGACGGCGCGGCTCCACGCGTGAGCTGTTGTTGCACATATACTAGCCCTCAAGATGGTCTCGGCCGCCGCAGATCCTACCGACTTTATCGAGGTCTACGACCACGCGCTCGAGGCGGACGCCTGCCGCGCGCTCATCCAGCGTTTCGAGACGAGCGGCCTTGCGCGGCGCGGCCTCACCGGCGGCGGCGTCGATGTCTCCGTAAAGGACAGCTGGGATATTCATCTGAACGAGCACCCGGGCTGGGCGGACGCGCAGCGGCTGCTGATCGATGCCGTGCTCGCCGGCTTCAAGCGTTATCTGAGGAGCTACGCGCATGTGGCGCTCGCGACCTCGCGCTTCCAGATCGCGCCCCCTGGCGGAGGTGCGCCCGTCACTCTCGACGCGGCGGCCTTCGCGCAGCTCGACGACGGCGTGCTCAACGCCGTGGTGACGAACCTCTTCCGCCCCGGAACCATCAACCTGCAGAAGTACTTTGCCGACAGCGGCGCCTACCCGTACTGGCATTGCGAGCTGCACCCGAACCCGGAGGATCAGGGGGAGTCGCTGCACCGCGTCGTGCTGTGGACGATCTATCTCAACGACGACTTCCGTGAAGGCGAAACCGAGTTCCTGTACCAGCGCCGCAAGATCGTGCCCAGGACCGGCTCGCTCCTCATCGCTCCGAGCGCCTTCACCCACACACACCGCGGCAATATGCCGAAGGGCGGCGACAAGTACATCGCCACGAGCTGGGTGCTGTTTCAGCGCCGCGCGGCGCGAAAAAACGAGGCATAGAAAAATCATTTGCTACACTGAATAACGTCATGTTCCGTGCCACCAAGATCGTGGCGACGCTCGGGCCGGCGTCGTCCGAACCCGCAATTCTCGAACGTATGGTGCGCGCCGGGGTCGACGTGGTGCGCCTCAACTTCTCGCACGGCAAGAAGGAGGACCACCTTGCGCGCGCCGCGCTGGTGAAGGAGATCTCATCCAGGATCGGACGCACCGTCGCCATCTT
>Ga0070696_100001259_pt1 | contig 16469 bp, 13 predicted proteins | sample KBSK1253metaG_FD_65474 | JGI IMG/M metagenome (GOLD analysis project Ga0070696, IMG submission 65474) | Corn, switchgrass and miscanthus rhizosphere microbial communities from Kellogg Biological Station, Michigan, USA - KBS K1-25-3 metaG | ecosystem: Host-associated > Plants > Roots >... | reverse complement strand
TGGCGCTCGGCGGCCCGCTCTCCCATGCGGCGGTCCACTACAACCGGCCGTGGATGAACGATGCCACCACCGACACGGCGAACCCGCCCGCATTCGTGGTGCTGGCGCAGCGGCCGCCGGGCGCGAACCCCGTCGCCTATCCGGGCCAGGCCTTCGCCCAGCTGCAGACCAAGGCCTACCCGGACCTGCGCACACTGGTGCTGGACAGGTCGGTGGAGGAGGCCTTCGAGCTGGTCGAGGAGGCGGTGCGGCGCCTGCGCTGGCGCGTGGTGGCCGAGGAGCCGCCGATGCCGCCCTCGGCCGGCAAGGCGGGCGAGCCCGGCACCATCGAGGCCACCGAGCAGACGCTGCTCGTCGGCTTCACCGACGACATCGTGATCCGCATCGAGGGCGGGGCCAAGCGCTCGCGCGTCGACGCACGCTCCGCCTCCCGCTACGGCGGCGGCGATTTCGGCGAGAACGCCGCGCGGCTGCGCCGGCTCATGGCCGAGATCCGGGCGCGCGCGGAGGCGACGCCGACCGCGGCGGTCGCGTCCTCCCGCGAGCGCACGCCCGGGGCGGCGGCGCGCGCGCTGCTCAAACGGCAGAAAGCACGCGATCAGCAGAAAGCGGAGAGTCGCAACGCACGAGGCCCCGCGCGACCAGATGCTCAACGTGCGCCAGCACGGAAAGAGTCGCCGCGTTTGTGAGCTTCGGGTCGAGGCCGCGGTAGATGGCGGGTACGATCGCCTTCACCGTGTCGGTGCCGGAGCGGATGCAGTCGAGGATCGCCTGCTCGCGCATGCGCCGGTGCAGCAGGAAGGCCTTCACGAGGCGCTGCGGCTCCGCGATCCGGCCGCCGTGGCCGGGAAAGTAGACGCGGTCGCGGCCGCCGCGCTCGCCCAGCAGCTCCAGCGAGCGGATGTAGTCGGCCATGCTGCCCTCGGGCGGCCCAATCACACTGGTGTTCCAGCCCATCACGTGGTCGCCGGAGAAGAGGACGCCCGTCCCCTCCAGCTCGAAGCAGAGGTGGTCCGGCGCGTGCCCCGGCGTGTGGAGCGCGGTGAACGCCCAGCCGTCGCCCGCGAGCCGGTCGCCGTGGCTCAGCTGCACGTCGGGCGCAAAGTCCTCATCGACGTACTCGCCACCCGAGGCGCTGATGCGCGTGGTCCCGCGCTGCGCCGCGCGGCGGCCGAAGCCGCCGGTCCTGGCCCCGGTGGCTGCAACGAGCGCGGGAAGCCCGTCGACATGGTCGCGGTGGGTGTGGGTGATGAGGATATGGCTCACCCGCCGGCGGCCGACGGCGGCCAGGATGGCGTCGCGGTGGGCGATATCCTCGGGACCGGGATCGATGAGGGCGAGATCGTCGCCGCGGCCCACGAGGTAGGTGTTGGTCCCCTTGAAGGTGAACGGACCCGGATTGTTGGCGACGAGCCGCAGCACGCCGGGCGCCAGCTCGCGCGCCACCCCGTAGGCGAAATCCATGCTCGTCCTGAACTGGGGTCCTTCGGCCATGATGCTCCCTGCGAGGATGCTGGAATTCGGATGGGCCGGCTGGTGCAGGCGTGTCAAGTTGCATGCGGCAGTCGGCAGTCGGGCTTCGGCAGTCGATCAATCCGCGCCCGACGCCCGACTGCCGAACCCCGACTGCCAATGTCACGACGGGTCATGCAACAAGCGCACCACCACCACCGTGGTGTTGTCCTGGTGGGGATCGCCGACGACGGCAACCGCGGCGATCAGGGCCTCCGCAGCGGCATCGGGCGTCTCCGCCGCCGCGACCAGGCGCGCGATCTCGGCCTCCGGGACCGTGTGGATGCCGTCGCTGGCCAGGACCACAACGTCGCCCGGCTGCAGCGCCAGCGCGGTCTGCGATGCGTCGATCAGCTCGATCTCGCTGCCCATCAGCGCCGCGCGCAGGACGTGCCGGCGCGGGTGCACCTTCGCCGTCTCCCAGCTCATCCGGCCCAGGGCGGCCAGCCGGTCGATCTCGGGCGCCAGCGAGTGATCCTCGTTGAGGCGGTGGATATCGCCCCCGCGCACCAGGTAGAGCGGGCTGTCGCCCACGCTGATCCAGTCGAGGCTCGCCGGCCCGAAGCTGGCGCCGACGAGCGTGCAGCCCATGCCCCTCAGCTCGGGCCGGCCGGCGGCCCGCTCGGCGATGGCGGCATTGGCAAGATCGAGAGCCTCGGCGAGGCGGGTGCGCTCGTCTCCGGGGGCGGCGAGGAAGGCATCGAGAAAGCCGGCGCTGGCCACCTCGCTCGCCACCGCGCCACCGGCGTGCCCGCCCATGCCGTCGGCCAGCACGGCGGCGAGGCCGCCGGCGTGGGCGCGCACCGCGGCGGCATCCTCCTGGTAGCTGCGCGCGCCCCGGTCGGCGCGGATGGCATGGACGAAGGCCACGAATTATACCCTGCGCATCGTTTGCAGGTGACGCAGTGGCGCTGTGGAGGGCGGCGCTGCTCCGTCAGGCCTGCGATTGTCGTCCATGCTCGCCTTCTCCCAGGGCTTTCGAGCGGTCGCTCAGACCGGGGCATTCTCGAACTTCAGTCGCGTCCGGCCAAGCTCGATCACATCGCCGTCGGCGAGCCGCGCCTCGGCCTTGGCCTCCCCGTTCACGCGTACAGCGCTGCCCTCCTGCCCGCTGATGTCCTTGATCGTAAAGGACTCGTCGGCGGCACGCTCGATCACGGCGTGATGGCGGTACACCGTCCGGTCGGCGAGGCGGATGTCGTTGTCGCGCTGCCGGCCGATGCGGATAATGTCGCCCGCCAGCGGCATCGGTACGCCGGAGCGACCCTCGACGGTAAGCCACGCCTGCAATTGCGGCGCGGAACCGGGGGCCGTGTCAAGCTCGGGCATCTCGTTGACCGCTGCTCCTTCCTCGGTTCGTGGCGCGCGCTCCACCGCGCGGAACGCGAGCTCCCGGCTCACACGGCGCCGCCCGGTCTGCGCCGCAAGCGAGATCAGCGCTGCCGCCGGCAGGACCAACAGCGCCGACAAGGCCAGCACCAGGACCGGCGCCCGCTCATACGCGCCGGCGATCAAGGCAAACAATTGTTCGAGCAACGAACCAAGGCTTTCCACGAGGCTTGCCAAGTATGCATGAGCCTGCGCCGACAAGGGCGATAAAGGGAGCCGGCAGAACCGGACCGAGCAAGTGAGAACGTTCCTACTCGAAATGCAACGGCCGATAAAGCAGAACGACGTGACCATGGCCGGCATCTCCGCGCCGGCCCGCTGCGTCATCACTGGCGCTTTGCCGCTGGGCGGCGGCAGAGTAACGTTGCCGCGCGTGGGGTAGGCTGGGTGCAGGGTTCGCCGATGAAGACTGCCGTATTGGCTCTTTCGACCCTCCTCCTTGCGTCAGTCGTCTCCACCCGCCACGCCCATGCCGTCCCGCTCGGCGCTGCCTGCGGCGGGGGCGGCGGCGCCACCTGCGACAAGGGCCTATGGTGCGAGCCCTCCGCCGGGATGTGCGGCTCCACGACCGGGCTGTGCGCCCCCATCCCCCGCTTCTGCTTCGCGCGCAAGAGGAGCAAGGACTACAAGCCGGTGTGCGGCTGCAACGGCAAGACCTACTCCAGCGACTGCTTCCGGCGTGCCTACAAGATAGCCAAGTCCCACGACGGCAAATGCAGTTGAGGCGGCCTAAGCAGAGTTGCCCCAGCTGGCCCAACGAATGGCCAGCGTCCCTTGCGTCCGCCTTCGTGCTTTCCTGCCAGACGGCAGCCCATGCCACGGTGAGTTTTGGCACGAACCGACCGTCCAGGCGCTGGAATCGTCTGCTCGCAGAAGCGAACCAGACGCCTCGTCAAGGGCTGCGATGGGGGGTCATGACCCGGAGCGATCCCACTTGCGCAGCTCAACTCACTGTGCCGCGACGCGAAGCCTGGCTATCGGTGTGCCTGCAACGACACACAGACACAACTTGTGACCGAAATGGGCAACGAGGAGCAATGACTGGGTATTATCACCGCCCATCAGGGTTTTTGATCGGCGTTGGTCATGAGCGCGCATTGGTGTGGAGGGGCCATGGCGAAGCGAGCGTGGTTGTGTGCGATCGCCGCGCTTGCGGCGGGCGCGTCGGTCTGCAATGCGGGCGAACCCATTACGTTCAAGTTCACCCTGCAGGTACCCGCCTCGAACCCCCAGTTAGGCCTGCCTGTGGTCCAATTCAAGGAGGAGGTGGAGGGGGAAACCAACAAGGCCGTGCTGGTCGAGATCTACGACAAGCAGCGTCTCTTCATCGATGATCAGGTCGTGGACGCCGTTCAGTCTGGGGCGGCGGAGATGGGCATGGCCGGCATCAACCAGATTTCCAAACGGCTGCCGGCTGCCGAGATCGTAGAGCAGCCGTTCCTGTTCAACTTCGAGGCCTTGACTCGCGCCGCAGCGAATCCAGACGGGGAGCTGAGGCGGCTCCTCGACAACGCGGTGCTGAAGACGGTTGGCGTTCGCGTGCTCTGGTGGCAGACCGGGGGCAACCACATCCTTTTCGGCAAGGGGCAGGACGTGGCGGACCCGGAGCGCATGAAGAACAGGAAGGTCCGCGTCTACAGCGAGTCCATGGCGAGCCTGATCCGGCTCTGCGGAGGACTGCCGCAGGTCCTCTCCATTACGAAGGTGTACGACGGGTTCAAGGACGGTTCCATCGACTTTGCCATGACCGGTGTGCTGTCGGCCGAAACTCGCGACCTATGGAAGGTCTCGGACACTCTGACGCGCACCGATATTGCGAGCATGGAGTGGGTCGTGATCATGAATGAGAAGAGCTGGCAGGCTCTGACCGACGGGCAGAGGTCGATCGTCGAGGCTGCGGCCAAAAGAGCGGAGCGGGACGTTCGCGATAAGTCCGCCAAGCTCGAGGAGAAGTCGTGGGAGTGGGCGCGGAACAAGGGCATGAAGGTCTACGATCTCACGCCCGACCAGGTGGCCGAATGGCGTGCCTGCAGCGCCGGTGTGCTTGAGAACTACATGAACGGCGGCGGGGAGCTGGTCGACAGGCTTATTCGCGCCTACGGCAAGCTGCGCGAGGACCCGTGCTGCAGCGCGGGGCCTGCGGGCGCCTTCACCCGGCGCTGAACCTCGGCGCGCCCGCTGCGGTCGGTGCTAGTCGCAAACATACTCCAGGAGGGGTCTCTGGCAGGTCAAACGGAGCTCCTGTCGGAACTGCGCGACCGCCGCTGTCGCCTCGCGCTACCAACCCGAACAGAACGATCGTTGGCTCCGCCTCCTTCTGGCACTCTTACCCCGCGGCTTGTCAGGGAACAGTGTTACATTCACCGCGCCGAGGCCGGTGCCGGACCGGGCAATGATGGCACAATTCCTCCGGTCTGCGTCCGTCAGGTTCCGGAGGCATAACGGTCTTTTGCTGGCGTGCTTGCGTTAGGTCAACGACCGAAGGAGCAAAGCCTCAGGCCACCAAGGAGAAACTCGACCACAAAAATTCGCTACTACGGGAGGGGGCGGCGGCGAGCGCAGCCATCCCGCTTCTCCGATGCCTCAGGGGGGCCTGAAGTCGGTCGGATCGGCGCGCCTGTCCACGGGAACGGCACCGTCCGCGCTTGTTCCGCCACACTGTTGCCTCTAGGTTGACACACCCTGTCTCCGGCAACTGGTGGCCCGGCCATCAACGCGGTAAGGACAGGGCGCGGGTGGTGCGTGACGCGCGCCAAGACGGCCGCATGGCTCCCGTGGCGGGTCCTGGGCGACCGGGGTCACGAGCTGAAGAGGGAAGGTGATGGAAGCCAAGGCGGCGCCATCAGCAAACCTGCTGGCCCTGCCGGAGGGCACCGAGCTCGTCGGCGACTATCGCATCGAGCGCGTGCTGGGCGCCGGCGGGTTCGGCATCACCTATCTCGCCGACGAGCGGGCGCTGGGCCGCCTCGTCACCATCAAGGAATACTTCCCGGCCGAGTTCGCCGCCCGCCGCAAGCGCAGCGCCGCGCCCCGCTCCCGAGACGTTGCCGACGACTACCAGTGGGGCCTGGACCGCTTCATCGAGGAAGCGCAGACGCTGGCCCGCTTCGACCACCCCAACATCGTGCGGGTGCACCGCTACTTCCGCGCCAACGACACCGCCTACATGGTGCTGAAGTTCGAGGAGGGCGGTAGCTTCAAGTCCTGGCTCAACGGCCTCAAGCGTCCGCCGCGGCAGGCCGAGCTCGACAGGATGGTCGCGCCGCTGCTGGACGCGCTGGAGATCATCCACGACGCCGATTTCCTGCACCGGGATATTGCGCCCGACAACATCATGGTGCGCAAGGACGGCTCGCCGGTGCTGATCGACTTCGGCTCCGCGCGCGGCGCCCTGGCCTCCCAGTCGCGTACCGTCAGCGCGCTCGTTAAGCCGGGCTACAGCCCCTACGAGCAGTATGCCACGTCCGGCGCCAACCAGGGTCCCTGGACCGACATGTACGCCCTGGCGGCCACGCTCTATCACGCCGTCACCGGCAAACGCCCGCCGGATGCCCCCTCGCGTGTGGTGAAAGACGAGTACGCGCCGGCCCGCGAGGCGGCCCAGGGCTCCTATCGGGACGGGTTCCTGCGCGCCATCGACAGAGCGCTCAGGATCGAGATCGGCGAACGCCCGCAGCGGATCGCCGACTGGCGCGCCGCCCTGCTGGCGGCCGATGCGGGACCCAAGCCGGAGCGGTCGATCGGGGAGCGGGTGGCGGGGCTGCCGCTTGCCCAGAAGCTGGGCCGGGTGCAGAAATCGCGAAAGACCGCGCCGCCAGGAAAGAGCGCCCGCGGCGTGCCGGCGTCGGCTTCCCCCGCGGCGGCAACCCTTGTGCCGGCGCCGCCCGATACCCCGCAGCCCAAGGGGCAGCTTCTTGATTTCATCGAGGCGCTCAAGAGGCGTGGCGCCGGCTTCGCGGCGGCCAAGGCCCCCAAGACCCCGAGCGCCAAGACCCAGGCCCCCAAGACCCCGGTTCCCAAGACGGCCGCGCCCCCCAGCCAGAAGAAGAAGGTCACTGCCAAGCCCGCCGAGAAGCCTGTTGAGAAGACGCCGGTCGAGGAGAAGCCGGCAGGGAAAAGGCCGCCCAGCCCCGACCTTCCCATCAAGGCGGAACCCGCGCCCGGTCCAGCCGCAATCGGTTCGGCCGCCGCACCTCGCACCCCGGTCGCGGCCGATGGCAACGCACCCCCTTCCCCGCCACCGGAGCCGGCGCCGCGTCGACGGCGCCGGATCAGGCTGATCCCCTCGCGCGCATGGCGCATCGCCATCGTCAGGGTGGCCGCCGCGGTGGGCGTGGCGAGCCTGGCCGTCGCCTATCAGGAGAACGTGCTGCGGTCAGCCACCCGCCGCGGGGCCGCCAGCGAGCTTGCCGCGCCCACCCCTGTCATGCGTCTCGTCGGCCACAAGGGGCCCGTCGTCGCGGTGGCGAGCGCGGACGAGGGCCGGTGGATCGTCTCGGCCGGCACCGATGCCACCGTGCGGCTGTGGAGCGGCACGTCGGGGGCGCTGGTACGCACCATCGAGCTGAGGGAGGGCGCCGTCACCGCCTTTGCGGTGGACGAGCGGCGCGCGCTCGTCGGCCACGGCGGCGGCACCATCGTGCTGTGGGACCTGGAGCAGGGCGAGCGGCTGGCGACGGTGCAGAATGGCACCGAGGCCATCACCTCCCTGGCGTTTCTCGGCGAGGGGTTCGTGGCCGCGCGCCAGGACGGCAGCATGGCCGTGTTCGAAGCCGCGACGCAGGCCACGCCGGCGGCCAGGCTCGACAGCGAGGATGGCGGCGGCCGCCTGGTCGCCGCAGCCCACAGCCGCAGCCTGTTCGTCTCGAGCGGCGCCGATCGGACGGTTCGTGTCTGGCGGGCGCCGGGGCCACGGCTGGTCCGCACCTACCAAGGCCTGGCAGAGAATATCACCGCCATCGACGTCTCCCCCGATGCCAGCATCGTGGCGGGCGGGGGCAGCGACGGCATCGTCCGAATCTGGCCCACCCCGGGCCTGCGCCCGTGGCGGGCACACACCGTCCAGACGCTCAAGGCCCATGACAGCGAAGTGATTGCGGTGGCGCTCGGCCCGCACGGCGCGCTCGCCACCGCCGGGGCGGACGGCAGCGTGAAGGTGTGGAGTCTGCGTCCGGCGCCGGTGGCGCGCTCCCTGGTGCCGGGCCGTGCGCACACCATGAGCTTCTCCCGCGACGGCCTCCGCTTGTTCACGGGCGGCGAGGACGGGCTGATCCGGGTGTGGCAGTTGCCGGCGCTGCCCGCGATTGGGGCGATCTGAAACGGCGCGGCGATGCCGGTCACGGCGTCTTGTTCAGCAGGCCCGCCAGCCAGGAGAACACCGTCTGCGGCTCCTCCTGCTTCTTTTTCTTCTTCTCGGCCAGCTTCTTCTTCGCCTCGGCGGCCTTCGGATCCAGTGCAGCCGGTGGCCTGGGATCGGGGGCCTTGATGAGCCGGGGCGCCCAGTTGTCAGGCACATCGGCCACCACGCCCCGGTCAGGCTCCGGGAGCGGCTCGACCGGCTGGGGCCTGCCGTATGAGCGGGATGGGGCGGAGGCCTGCACCTCCCATTCGGGGGCGAATGCGCCGTGCAGCGTGAACGCGCCCAGGATGAGCCCGCTGGCCACCAGGAAGCCGGAAAAGAGCAGCTTCGTCACTGACATGCCGCCCTCCCTCACAAGAACAGCAACAGCAAAGCGGACCCGCCGGATGGAAACCATCGGACTATGGAGTTTATGCGACGTTACCGCCAATCGAAGCCGCCGGGCAACGAGGATGATGGGGCGGCAGGGATGCGAACATGCCACAGGGTGAGGCGTTCGTGCACATAGGCCGCGTTGGCCCGGAGGTGGCCCAGAGTTGGCCCAGAGTTGGCCCAGCCGGCCTTGGGGTTGACGAGATTGTCAACTAGGTGACACCTGCCTCGCACCGCAGGCTGCAGCGATCCACACTCAGCGCCCGACCGATGGCCCCCCGACCGATGGCCCAGAGTCCGACGGCAGTCGCCACCCTGCTCGGCAAGACGGCCATATTCGGGCCGCTTGGGCAGGCCGACCGGCTGGCGGTCGCGGGGCAGATGCTCAAGGCGGAGCTGCGGCCGGGCCAGACCCTGTTTGCGCGCGGCGACGCGGGGCGCAACGTCTATCTCGTCGTCAGCGGTTCCGTGCGCCTGTCGGTGTTCTCGGCAGACGGCCGGCTGCTCTCCTTCAAGCATGCCAACGCCGGCGACATCTTCGGCGAGATCGCGGCGCTGGATGGCGGGCAACGCAGCGCCGACGCCGTGGCCCTGACCCGCGTGGTGGCCATGACGCTGACGAAGGAGCAGCTCGACAGGTTGATCGAGACCAGCCCGCGGATGGCGCGCGCGGCCATCGGCTGGCTGTGCCAGCGCCTGCGCGACACCAGCGCCCAGGCCGAGGCGATCGCGCTCCATCCCGTGGAGGTGCGGCTGGCCCGCTATCTCCTCTCCAGGCTGATGCCGGCGCCTCCGGAGAGTCCGGCAGCCGACACAGGTGACCGCAAGGCCACCATCGATCTCGGCATCTCCCAGGGGGAGCTCGCGTCCCTCATCGGCGCCAGCCGCCAGAAGGTCAACGCCGCCCTGGGGCTCCTGGAGGGTGCGGGCGCCGTCAACCGCATGGGCCGCCGCCTCGCCTGCGACCCCGCCGTGCTCGCCCGCATTGCGACGCCGGACTGAACCGCAATTGGGTTGGCGACCTGTCACCCAGGTGACACTTTCTCCGTTGCCGCAGGATCGGTAAGCTGTCACCCAGGTGACACTTGCGACCCGGCCCACATGCCCACATCGGTGCCTGTGCCGCCGCCTGCGGAGCGGCGTGCGCTCACAGTGATGTTCTGCGACCTGGTCGGCTCCACCGCCCTGTCGGGGCGGCTTGACCCCGAGGACCTGCGCGATCTGCTGGCGGCCTACCAGCATCACGTCACCGCCGTGGTGGAGGCGGCGCGTGGCCGGGTGGCGCGCTACGAGGGCGACGGCGTTCTGGCCTATTTCGGCTACCCGGCCGCCTCCGAGGACGACGCCGAGCGCGCCGTGCGTGCCGGCCTGGAGCTGGCCGGCGGCATCGGCCTGAGCGGGGCCGGGGAGCGGCTGAGCGTCCGCGTCGGCATAGCCACCGGCGTGGTGGTGGTGGGCGAGCTGGTGCGCTCCGGCGTGGCGGACAACCCGCCCGTGGTTGGGGAGACGCCCAATCTCGCGGCCCGGCTGCAGGCGCTTGCAGAGCCCGGCACGGTGCTGGTGTCGAACGCCACGCGGCGCCTGACGGGCGGCCTGTTTGACTACCGCGACGGCGGCCCGCGCCACCTCGAAGGCTTTGCCGGCCCGATCCGCGTCTGGCGGGTGGTCGGCGCGAGGGTGACGAGCCGGTTCAAGGCGTTGCGGTCGCAGGCCTTGCCGCTCATGGGCCGCGACTCGGCGATGGCGGCGCTCATGGACCGGTGGGCGCTGGCCGAGCAAGGCTCCGGCCAGGTGGCCCTGATTTCAGGCGAGCCCGGCATCGGCAAGTCGCGGCTGGCGCAGGCGCTGGCGGAGCGGGTGCGGCAGCGCCCGGCAACGGTGGTGCGCCTGCAGTGCTCCCCGCACCACGAGAGCAGCATCCTGCACCCCATCCTGGAGCGGCTGCAGCCGGCCGCGCGTCCGCCCGGCGGGGGCGGCCCCGATGCCGCCCTGGAGCGTCTCAAGCGGCTCCTGGGCCGCGGCATGGCGGCGGCCGACGGCGCCGTGATCCTGCTCGCCGATCTCATGGGCCTCTCTGCGCCGCACACGCAAGGCCTCCAGCCCGATGCGCAGCGCCAGCGCGACCTCCTGCTGGAGGCGCTGGCTGGCATCCTTGAGCGGCTGGCCCTGGTCCGGCCGCTGCTGCTGGTGCTGGAGGACGCCCACTGGATCGATCCCACCTCCCTTCAGCTGCTCGAGCTGGTGATCGGGCGGCTGGGCCGGTGGCCCATCCTGCTCGTGGCCACCTACCGCCCGGAATTCCAGCCGGATTGCCGGGGCCAGCCTCACGTCGCCCACATCGAGGTTCAGCCGATCGACGCCGACGTCGCCGGCAGGCTCGTGCGGCACGTTCCCGGCGGCCGGCACCTTCCTGACGCCGTCGTGCACGGCATCGTTGCCCGCTCCGACGGCGTGCCGCTCTTCATCGAGGAGCTGACGAAGGCCGTGGTGGACGCCGCCACGCCTGCGGGCTCGCCGCGCGGCGACGGGCAGGGCGCGTCGGCCGTCCCCACCAGCCTGCAGGCCTCCCTGATGGCCCGCCTCGACCGCATCGGCCGTCCGCGCGAGCTTGCCAGGATTGCCGCGGCGCTGGGGCGGAAGTTCACTCTGGACCAGCTCAGCGCGGTGCTCCCGGACCGCGATCCAGAGGCCCTCAGGGGCGAGTTGCACCGGCTCGTCGAGGCCGAGCTGATCGTGCCGGCCGCCCCGCCGTCGTCGGAGGCTTACGCGTTTCGCCACGCCCTGATTCAGGATGCCGCCTACGGCTCGCTTCTCCGCAGCGAGCGGCGCGTCCTGCATGGCCGCATCGCCGCCGCGCTGCAGGAGAGATTCCCTGAGATTGCCGCCGCCCAGCCCGAGGTGCTGGCGGCCCACTGCACCAAGGCAGAGCTTTGGGAGCCGGCCATCCAGCAGTGGCTCAACGCCGGCAACCGCGCCGCGCGCGGCTGGGCGCTCACGGAGGCCGCCGAGCACTTCTCCGAGGCACTCGGTCTTGTCGGCAACCTGCCCGTATCGCCCGAGCGCCAGCGCCTGGAGCTGACCCTCCACATGGCGCTCGGGCCCGTCATCATGGGCACGCGCGGCTACGGCTCGGAGGAGAGCCTCGAGGTCTATCGGCGGGCCGAGCCGCTCGTGCATGCCGTCGGCGATGTCCCCGAGCGTCTCCTGCTGCAGATGGCCCTGTTCAATGTGCGCTACGGCCGCGCCGAGCTTGCCGAGGCGCTTGCCTCTGCGGAGGAACATCGCGACCTGGCCGAGCGGCACGGCACCAGCCTCGGCCGCGCCTACGGCCTCCTCGCCCAGACCCACGCCGCGATCGGCGCGCTCGACGCGGCGGAGCGTGAGTTCGTGCGCAGCCTGGAGATCTTCGCGCGGGCGCCGGAGGACTTGGCGACGGTGGGTGTGTTCGGCAGCCAGCACGTCATCTCGCTGGCGTTCCGCGGCGGCATCCTGTTCGCGCTCGACCGGCCGGAGGCAGGCCACGCCTCGATGGCCGAGGCCATCGCGCTCGCCCACCGGATGGAGCACGCCCTGTCGATCGCACTCGCGCTCGTCACCGAGCTGCTGACGCCGATCCCCGGCGGGCTGCACCCCGACCTCGCCCGCGCCGACGAGACCCTGCGCTTCTGCGCCCGGCACCGGCTGAGAAACTTCGAGACATGGGCGGAGTTCGCGCGCGGGGCGATCGTCGCCCGCCGCGGCGATCCACGCGAGGGCATCGAGGTCATGCAGGCGGCCGTGGAGAAGGCGGAGGGCATGAGTTCGCGCCTGTTCCGCCCGGTCCATCTCGCCACGCTGGCCTCGGCGCACGCCCGGCTGCGCGAGCTCGACAAGGCGCTGGCCCTTGCCGATCAGGCGTTGGCGACGGCCGCGCGCACCGGCGAGAGGCGGGCCGATGTGGCCCTGCACCGGCTGCGCGGCGAGCTTCTCCTCGCCGTCGGCAGGCGCAGCGAGGGCGCGCACGAGTTGCAGCTGTCACTCAGCGTTGCCCGGTCGCAGGGGGCAAGGGCGGAGCAGGCCCGGACGCAGGAGGCCATCGCCCGCCTCGCCACCAGGCAACGTTGATTCTCAAGCCGCCCGAGACGAATCTCGTACCGGCCGGGTTGGACCCGGCGCTCCGGGAAGTTGAAAAATTGGAGGCCACGCCCGGAATTGAACCGGGGTACACGGTTTTGCAGACCGTTGCGTAACCACTCCGCCACGTGGCCCCATGCAGTGGTTACAGGCACTTAGCACGGTCTCGAGTGTCGCGGAAGGCCGATTTGCCACCGGTTTGCCACCGGAATCCCTGGTCAACGTTGCACTTGTGTTCTCATGGCCGCCTCGATCGCGGCCGCGGCGCCGGCGTCGGAGGCCCGCTTGTCAAACAGGTGGCTGTAGATGCGCAGCGTGGTTGTGGGGTTCTTGTGCCCAATTCGCTTGCTGACCGTCACCACGTCGAGGCCGGCGGCGATCAGCGCGCTGGCGTGCGTGTGCCGGAACGCGTGAAACGTCACGTCCGGTAGCTTCATGCTCTCCTGCGTGTTGCGCCACGTGTAGCTGAGCCAGCTCGGCTTGATCGGCGTGCCGTCCGGATTGGAGAACACCAGTGCGTCGGGTCCAGGTTTCCCAAGGCCGAGCTTCACACGCAACTCAAGCTGCTTCTTGCGATGCTCACGCAGCACGGCACCCGTGCTGGCTGGGAAGGTGAGCGTGCGCCAACCGGTCTTGGTCTTGGGCGCCTTGAACCGCAGCCCGTACTTGGTCTCTTCTAGGGAGCGCTTCACCTTCACCTTGCACTCGTCGAGGTCCAGGATGTTCCATGCCAGCGCAAGCAGCTCGCCGCGGCGCATGCCTGTGGCCAGGTCGAGATCCACCATGGGATGCAGAACGTGCTCAGCGTCGACAAGGGCTTGCAGGACCATGGCCGGTTCGCCTTCTTGCAGGATCTCGACTTCCTCGTCTTCAACCGCCGGCGGGCTGACGTTGCTGGCCACGTTGCGGCTCAGGACTTCCAGTTTCACGCCGCGCTCTAAGGCCCGATGTAGAACGCGGTGCGCGTGGCCCACAGTCCGGGCACACAGGGGCTTCCCGGTCTTGCCGCCGCGTGCCAACAGCGCCGCGTGCCACTCTTCCACCTGCGGGGGCCTCAGCTTCTGCAGGACGACGTTGCCGAGGTGTGGGTTGACCTGGTCCTTGGCCAGCTGGCGGTACCTCTCCGCGGTCTTGAGCGACGTAAGGCCGACTGGCAGGACGGGCTTAGCGGTCCCGGGGTCGGGATCGTCGCCAAGCCAGGAGTGCAGCCACTCCTTCACCGTCGTCTTGTTGGCATCCGGCAAGGTGCCCCTGTCTCGCTCGGCAAGTAGCCGGGTTAGCTCCTTTTGCGCCTCCTGCTTGGTCGTGCACTTGAAATTGATGTAGCGGATTCGCCGCTTGCCATTGGCGTAAGTGCCGTCATCGAATTTCAGCTCAAAAGAGCTCCCGCTGCGGCGTCGGACGCTGCCCCGGCTCATGAGTGCGCACTCCCCTTGGCCGACAGCATCCCTGCAAGCCACGCGCGATATCGCTTGGATGTGGGCGAATCCATCATCGCAGCGATGTAGTGGGCGTGCCGTGGTGCCGATGAGCCTGCACCGGGCTTGATGTAGGCGGCGATCATCTCCGCCACATTGAAGGGTGGGGCCCGGTCCAGCACCTTCCCAGGCGGCCTAGTGGCTTCCAGGACGGCGTTCGCGGCTTTCACCGCGGCATCCCAGGCTTGCGGGTTGCTAAGCCAGGACTCGTTACTCCAGACTTCAGGATCCTTGGTGTCGTTCCACGCGGCCAGCCGGCCGGCGCGCTCCATCACGTTGGCCTGCAACAGCAGGATGGCGCTGAGCCCGCCGAAGCTTAGCCGCATCGTGTCGGGCAACAGATCCTGACGGTCGAAGCTCGATTCGATCCTGAACTCCGCCTCCTGGCTCTGCGTGCGACCGCTCGCGTCCGAAGCTTGCGCGATCTTGGCCTTGATCTCTGGAGTGACCTTGAGGCCCAGAGATGCCCGTGAGCCGGCAGCGACCGGCTTCCGTGGGCGTCCGACCTTTCTCTTCTCGATTTCCATGATGTGGCTCCCGTTGCATCCAACATTTTTTTCTTACGATCAAGATTTATGACTTGCAATCAATTTGGCGAGCCACTTGGTGGATCACGATCGTGAGAAATAGGAGAGGTTGCATCATGGCAACGAAGCGTAGGGGCCGACCGCTGGGAGCTAAGGCGAAGCCGAAGCCGCCCATCAATCTCGATGACGTGCTGTCGCGGCCGACGTGTCAGGTCCCGATCGCGGCGCAGGTGCTCGGTATCCGGGGCAACGGTTACGCCGAGGCAAAGCGTGGCGAGATCCCCATCATCCGGTTCGGGCGCCGCATGATGGTGCCGACAGCGGTGCTCAAGCGCATGCTGTCCGGCGAGAGCGCGGCCGAGAAGGCGTGAAGAGCACGGACAAGGCGGACATCATCGAGGCCTGCAGCGCAGCGACAAACGCCTACTCGTCAGGCCGACAACGTCACAAAAGAAAAGGCCGCACCGGCTTCCATCCGGGACGGCCACAGTCAAAACCGAAAAGCGCCGTACACATAAGCTCGTTCGTGCGTTCTTGCAAGGCCGTTGTTGTCGGCGCCGTCCATGTGGATGGCGACCATGCACACCTTTCAGCTCTCTGATGCCGAACTGGCTGCCAACCGGCACTTGATCGCCTCGGCCCTCGCCGAACACCCCGTCTCGCTTCAGTTCAGCAAGCCCACGGTTGAGGCGTTGGCCGCCGTCGCCGTCGGCGACGCGCCGGTTCCCACCGTCACCGAGCGCGATCTCCTGCGCCTGGCACTGCAGGCCATCGACGCCGCCGAGATCCTGGTCAGCCGGAGGGCGCTGACATGAGCGACCGGGGGTTCATCGACTGGAACCCGCGCGGCGAGGTCCGCGAGCGCCTGGAGCTGATCCTGCGCATCCTCGCCGAGTACGCGGCGTACCTGCCGCTGACCATGCGGCAGGTGTTCTACCGTGCTGTCGGGCAGTTCGGCTACGACAAGAGCGAGCAGGCATACAAGCGCCTGCTCTACTGCGCCGTCAAGGCACGTCGCGCCGGGCTGCTGAACTTCGACCATGTTCGAGATGACGGGGTGACGGTCGAGGAGCCGAACGGCTTCGAGAGCGTTGCCGCCTTTGAGAACGCCATCAGATCCGCAGCGAAACGCTATTCGCGCCAGCGCCAGAGCGGGCAGGAGCGACGCATCGTCCTGCTGTGCGAGGCAGCCGGCATGGTGCCGCAGATGGCGCGCGTCGCCCACGAGTACGGCGTCGAGGTGCGCTCATCGGGCGGCTACGACAGCGTAACGGCCAAGTATGAACTCGCCACCCACATCATCGACCTGAACTGCCCCGTCGTCCTGCTGCACTTGGGCGATCTCGATCCCAGTGGCGAGGACATCTTCAGCAACCTCAAGGAGGACGTGGGCGCCTTCGTCAAGCAGATGTCGATGGAGGACCACGGTGATGGCAACGGCCACTGGCGTAACAGTAACGCCACCGTTGATGCCCTGCGCGTTGCGGTGACGCGAGCGCAGGCCGACGCCATGCAGCTGCCGTCCGCGCCAGCCAAGGCCAGCGACAGCCGCTCGAAGAACTTCGATGGAGAGACGGTGCAGTGTGAGGCCATTCCGCCCGACGTGCTCGACGGGATCGTCCGCGACGCCATCACCTCTCGGCTCGACATGGCCGCGTTCGAGGAGAATCTCGCGAGGGAGCGGCAGGAACGCGAGCGCATCGAAGCCGCGATGCAGTC
>Ga0070696_100001254_pt1 | contig 16489 bp, 21 predicted proteins | sample KBSK1253metaG_FD_65474 | JGI IMG/M metagenome (GOLD analysis project Ga0070696, IMG submission 65474) | Corn, switchgrass and miscanthus rhizosphere microbial communities from Kellogg Biological Station, Michigan, USA - KBS K1-25-3 metaG | ecosystem: Host-associated > Plants > Roots >... | reverse complement strand
CATGTCCGTGCCGAGCAGGTACGTGCAGAAGTGAGCGCCGTGGTCGATGACGCCGTTCAGGAACGCCTCGCCCTGGACGCGCTTGCCCATGAGCCGGCCCTGCATGTCGGTAATCGCCACGACGATCGTGTCGATCCGTCCATCGCGGACCCACGTCTCGAGCTCGGCGAGGCGCGGGTGCTTGCCGTGGCCGTGCCCGTCGGTGCTCATCGGCGTCCTCCTCCAAGATCATGACGGGCCGGCGGTTGCCCGGCCGGCCCGTCGTGTCGTGCGCTTCCTGATCAGGCGCCCGCGAGCTCGCCGGCGGCCTCCTGGAACTCCTTCTCGATCGCCGTGAGCTCGGTCTCGGCGCCCATGACCCGCGGGCCCTTGAACCGCGACTTCGCCCACGCGAAGTAGTAGACGAGGAGCAGCACGACGATCCCGACCATGAACGGCCACGAGATGTTGCCGCTGGTCGGGAAGCTGAACAGGACCATCAGGACGAGGATCCAGAACACCGCGACCCACGCGATCAGGTGCGACCAGCGGCCGAGGCTCCAGGTCCGATGCTCGGTCCAGCCCTGGGTCGTCGCACCCAGGAAGATCACGACGCCATACGCGGCGTACAGGAAGATCGTGCTGATCGCGGTCACGATCACGATGGCGATCCCGCCACCGCCCGGGCCGCCGGCGGCACCGACGGCGAAGGCCGCGACCGTGAACAGCCAGGACACGATGACGATGCCCGTCAACGAGTTCGCGGGCGTCCGATAGCGACGGGACACCTTCTTGAGCCAGCCGGCTCCGGGCAGCCCGTCGTCCCGCGAGAACGCGAACAGCATCCGGCCGGCGGCCGCGACCGACGACAGCCCGCAGAACGCCATCGCGATGGCGATGCCCGCAGAGATGAGGTTGCCCAGGAAGTCGCCGAGGTTGTAGACGAGGATCGAGATCACCGCGACCCCGCCGCCGAAGTAGTACTGGCTGTAGGTCGACGAGTCGTCCAGCGACGCCGGGAAGAGCGTCGACATGTCCGGCGTGTGCAGGCTGAGCACCATCAGGAAGATGTAGCCCACCACCGCCGAGACCGCGACGGACAGGAAGACGCCCCAGGCGCTCGCGACGCGGGCCCCGATCGTCTCCTCTGCGACGTGGGCGGAGGCGTCGTAGCCCGTGTACGTCCAGTTCGCCTGCAGGAGCGAGAAGAAGAACGCGGCGATCACGGGGTACGAGATCGCCGGCCCGTAGACGAGGTGGATGTCGCCGAAGTCGTTGCTCCACGACCCGGCGGTATCGAGCGGGTGCACGTCGAACAGGCCGAGGCCGGACGTGTCGGGCTTGCCCAGGATGGTCACAGCGAGGGCAACGATCGCGACGATCGCGATGTGCCACCAGACGCTCACCTGGTTCAGCAGGGCGACGAGATTGATGCCGGCGATGTTCATCGCCAGCTGGATGAGCATGAGGATGCCCATCGTGATGAGCTGGCCGTTGATCACATTCGGAACGAGCTCGAACGTGTTGAACGTCCCGCCGAAGAGCTTGTCGATGATCGTGGCGTTGATGAACCCGGCCGCCGCGTAGTTGATGCCCGCGACGATCGCGAACTGGCCGATGAGGTTGAGCCAGGCCGTCCACCAGCCCCAGCCGACGCCCTTCATCTTCGACGCCCAGTAGTACAGGCCGCCTGCCGTCGGGTACGCCGAGGCGAGCTCGGCCATCGAGGCCGCGATCGCGAGGACGAAGATCGTGATCAGGGGCCAGCCGAGGCTGACCGCGGCCTTGCCCGCCCAGGCCAGGCCGTAGTCATACAGGATGACCGCGCCGGTCAGGATCGAGATGATCGAGAAGCTGATGGCGAAGTTGCTGAACCCGCCCATCGAACGGACCAGCTCCTGCGCGTAGCCGAGGCCGTGCAGGTCCTTGACGTCCTGCCGGATGGCTTCCTCACGACTGGGCATTGCGACCTCCCTCCAGATGGACGCCCCCGAACGCGAATCGCCGCGATCATACGCGGGCACTGCCGCGAGATTCGCAAGTTTTCTCGCGCCGGGGCAATAGGGCGAGGGCCGTACGCGGCCCTAGTACAGGATCGTCGTGCCTTCGGGGAACTCGAAGTCGAACGTCGTGGCGGGGAGCGCGGCGTCGGGCTCGACGTAGGTCGCCTCGGCGACTCGGGTCACCTCGTCACCGACCGACTCGACGAGCCGAGTGACGATCCCGTCCTGGCGGTCGACCGCCAGCTGCACGTGGTAGTCCGGCCGGTCGACCTCGCGCTCGACCGAGCGCGGGTGGTCGCACTCGACGACGATCGCCTCCCGCCCCGCGACCCGGTCCGTGCCCGAGATCCAGCACTCGCCGGTTGCGAGCACGTTCTGGCAGTACCCGGCCGGATGCACGAACAGCTCAGCGAGGGTCTCCGTCGGCAGGGCGGTGATCGGGTCGTAGACGGTGGATCGGCCCGGGTAGTCCTTCGGATCGAGCCCTCGAACGCGGTTGCGGACCGGCCGGCTCGTGCCCAGTGTGTGCGCCGCCGAATACGTTCGGACGACCTCGCCGTCGGAGATCCAGACCTCGTGCCGGCCGGCCGCCTTTGCGCCGGGCTCGGTGGTCACGACCCGCGCGTGGCCGGGATGGCGCAGCGCGACGTCCATCGTCACCAGCTGCTCGCCGCGCGCCCCGAAGGTCCGCTCCTCGATGCGGAGCTTGAGCGTCTCGAACCGCCGCTCGGCGTCGCGCATGAACGTGAACAGCTCGGCGACCGTCGGCAGGCCGACCGGCAGCGCGGCGACCTCCGCGCGCTGCTCGCCACGGCGCACCGGGACGAGCGCGGCGCGATCCCAGGGGCCGGTGCTTGCCATCGCTCGGGATTGTAGCCAGCGTCCCAGCGCGGCCCGCGCTTGACTCAGCGTCTGCTGGGGTGTATATCGATATCCGATATAGCGGCCACGGATGTAACGGTGTCCGAGTGACGAGGAACCATGGGCAATCGAGCGCCGACCGTCGTACCCGAGGAAACCGCCCTGGTCGCGCAGCGGCTGCGCGCGCTGCGGAGTGCGCCGGTGGAGGGCATCAGCCGGCGCACGCTGTTGCGCCGTTCGCTCGGACTTGGAATCGGCCTGTTGCTCGCCGAGGCGACCGCCGGGTCGATCAGCTTCCTGTGGAATGTCGGCCGGCGCGGCGGCGATCGGATCCGCGTCGGTGCGATCGACCAGATCGCCGCCATGGGCGCCGGGCTACCGTTCCTCAACGGCTTTCCCGTCTACGTCCTGGCCGCACGTGCCTTCGTCGTCATCGTCGATCCCAAGCAGGGCCGATTCATTCCGGGCGTCGACGAGACGGGCGATGGACACCTCAACGTGCGGGCGCTGTCGCAGGTCTGCCCGCATCTCGGCTGCCGCCCCAACCCGTGCATCGAGGACTTCTGGTTCCACTGTCCGTGCCACCAGTCGCGCTACGATCGGCTCGGCATCAAGCCGGCCGGGACGGGGTTCGGGCCGGCTGAGCGCGGCATGGATCGCTTTGCGCTGGAGGTCGACGATGCCGGCGTGCTCACGATCGACACGAGCCACCTCACCCTGGGGCCGCTGCCGATTCCGCTCGGCCAGCCCGGCGTGATCCAGCCCCTCGTGCCGCACGAGCGCGCCTGCAAGTGACGACCCTCGACGCGGGCGCCGCGCGTCCACGAGCGGCGCGCTACGTGCGGCTCTATCCGCGCGCCTGGCGCGAGCGGTACGGGGACGAGCTCGAGGCGGTGCTCGAAGAGGACGGGCTTGGCCTTCGCACCCGGCTCGACCTGATCCGGGGAGCGCTGGACGCCCACCTGCATCCGGGCACGCGATCGCCGTGGCCGGTCGTCGCGGCGCTGACCGCCTCCGCGTTCGCCGTCGCCCACGCCCTGGTGCTCGCGGCGCAGCCCGTGCCGACGGACTGGCCCGGCTACCTCGAGGAGGCGCTGCCGCTGATCATCGCGAGCGTGCTCGCGCTCATCCCGGGCGTCGTCGGCCTGTGGCTGAAACTCGGCGACGGCGATGGCGCCCTGGGCCGGATCGGCGTGATCCTCGCGGTGGTCGGCTACGTCGCCTGGCTCGTGGCCCTCCTTGCCGCCGCGACGCGGCTGGCCTACGGCCCGCTGACGGCCGCGGCGTCGACCGTTGCGATGGTCGGGACGGCCGCCCTGGGGGTCGCCCTCGTCGGCCGATCGAGGCTGGTCCTGGGCGCGCTGCTCGCCGTCGCGTCGCTCGCCGGCGTCGCGCCGCCCGCGCTGGGCTGGCCCGCCTTCGCCGCGGCGTGGACCGCGGTCGCCGCCGTGCTCCTCGTCGACTTCGTGGCCAACCTCGATGCGCGCGGAGGACCTCGCCTTGCCCGATGAACTGTCCGGGCTTGGCCGCTTCGCGCAGCCGTCGCTCGCGATCCTGCTGACCCTGAGCGAGGGCCCCAAGCATGGCTACGCGATCATGGCGGCGGCGCGCGAGCTGACCGGCGAGCCGCTCGGGCCGGGGACCCTGTACGCGACGCTCTCGCGCCTCGAGGAACGAGGGCTCGTCGAGTCGCTGCCCGCCGAGGATCGTCGCCGGCCGTACCGGCTCACCGCCGACGGGAGGGCCGTGCTCCGCGCCCAGCTCGAGGGGATCGAGGGCATCGTGCGCACCGGGCTGGCACGCCTGGGTCGATCGGCGAGGTCGCGCCCGACCACCTCGTAAACTGGCCCGGTGGAGCCCCGGCCAGACGAGTTCCGAACGGTCATGGGCCATTTCGCAACCGGCATCAGCGTCGTCACGACGCTCGACGGCGAGGAGCCGGCCGGAATCACGGTGAACGCCTTCTCGTCGGTGTCCCTGGAACCGCCGCTGGTCATGGTCGCCCTCGATCGGCGCCGGTTCATCACGCCGATGGTGCGGCGATTCGGGCGATATGCGGTGAACGTGCTGGGCGCGGACCAGCAGCTCCTATCCGACTGCTTCGCGCACGCCCCGGTCAGCCCGGGGCGCGAGGAGTTCTGCGGCGCGGCCTGGCATGCCGGGCCGAAGGGGTTGCCGCTCATCGACGGCGCCATCGCCACGCTCGAGTGCACGACCGTCGAGACCTTCAGCGCCGGCGACCACGACCTGTTCATCGGCCGGGTGGAGTCGATGGACCAGCACCGCGAGGGCGTCGCGCCGCTGCTCTACTACCGCCGTCGCTACCTGCGGGTGGAGCAGGGGAGCGACAGCCCGGTCGAAGGCAAGCCGGAGGGCTGAGTGCCGACGATCCGGGCCAACGGCCTCGACATCGGCTACGACAGCCAGGGCGCCGGTCCGCCGCTCGTCCTGCTCCATGGCGCCACCTCGCTCGGTCGCGAGGACTTCGCCGCGCAGCTGCCGTCGATATCCAAGGCGTTCCATGTCCACATGCCCGACGCCCGCGGCCACGGCCGCACCCGCTGGGATGCCGCGAACGGCTTCCAGGCGGAGTGGCTGGTCGACGACCTCGCGGGCTTCGTCGACGCGCTCGGACTGGACTCGTTCCACCTGCTCGGCTTCTCCATGGGCGCGATGACCGCGCTCCAGTTCGGCGCCCGCTGGCCGGAGCGGCTCCGGACCCTGATCGTGGTGGGCATCACGACGCTGCGCGAGCCGAGGGCGAGCGTCGGGCGGCGGCAGATGGATCCCGAGCGGATCCTCGCGAAGGAGCCGGCCTTCGCCGCCACGCTCGCGCGTCGCCACGATGCCGGACAGGGCGAGGCCGGATGGCAGCGGCTGCTGCCGGCGATCGCCGCCGACATTGCCAGCCAGGCGCTGCTGTCGCCCGCGGAGTTGCACGCCATCGACTGCCCGGCGATGGTCGTCTGCGGCGATCGCGACCCGTTCGTGCCGCCCGAGCACGCCGCAGGTCTAGCCCGCCAGCTCCCCAACGGGCGGCTGTTCGTCGCGCCCGACTGCGGCCACGAGGTGATGGCCCGGAGGCCGGGCCTGTTCAACGAGGCGACCGCGGGGTTCTATCGCTCGACCGAGGAGGAGGCGCGCCATCGCGCCGCCCGGATCGAGAAGTCGACCGGCGACATCGCTGTCGCGGCAGCCAAAGGAGGAAGCGCATGACCACGCTGCTCGTGCTGTACCGCGCGCCGGAGGGCGGCGCCGACGCCCTGGCAACCTTCGAATCGCGCTACCGAGACGAGCACATGCCGCTCGTCGCCCAGACCCCCGGGCTGCGGGCGACCCGCGCCTGGCGGGTCACGGAGGCGTTGGCGGGTGAGCGGCGGACCATGTCGGTCGTGGCCGCGCTTGATTTCGATGACCGCGCGGCCATGGACGAGGCGCTTCGTTCCGAGCCGATGCGGGCCGCGTCGCGGGTCCTGCGCGAGATCGCGCCGGGCCTCGGGACGTTCCTGGTGCTCGAGGAAGCGCCCGATCTGGTGGGCGGCGCGTAGGCCGGCCGTGGATACTGTCGGCACGCCGTGACCACCGCCGAGTCGTCCGCCCACCCGACGCTCCACGTCACGCTGCCGGCCCCCAGCGCCGACGGGCCGGTCGACGGCGTCGCGCTGGTCGTCCTCGACCGGCCGCAGGTCCTCAACGCGCTCGACTTCGCGCTGATCGAGGCGCTCACCGACGCCCTCGAGGCGCTGGATCGCGACCCGGCCTGCCGCGCGATCGTGATCACGGGCGCGGGCGAGCGCGCCTTCGCGGCGGGCGCGGACGTGCCCGAGCTGGCGCGCCAGTCGCCGACGAGCCTGACGGTCGACGACACGTTCCACCGCTGGGAGCGCATCAAGCGCGTCCGCAAGCCGCTGATCGCGGCCGTGCGCGGCTACGCCCTCGGCGGCGGCTGTGAGCTGGCGATGCTGTGCGACATGATCGTGGCCGGGGACGACGCCCAGTTCGGCCAGCCCGAGATCCGCCTGGGCGTCATGCCCGGCGCCGGTGGCACGCAGCGGCTCACGCGCGCGATCGGCAAGGCCAAGGCGATGGAGCTGATCCTGACCGGTCGGAACATGGGCGCTCGCGAGGCCGAGGCGAATGGGCTCGTGACCTCCGTCGTCGCGGCGCAGGACACCGTCCCGGCCGCCCTCGAGATCGCGGCGAAGGTCGCCGCGATGCCGCCCGTCGCCGTGATCGCCGCCAAGGCCGCGGTGAATCGCGCGGAAGAGCTGCCCCTCGAGGCGGGGCTGGAGTTCGAGCGCCGCAGCTTCTACCTGCTCTTCGACACGGAGGACCAGAAGGAAGGCATGGCCGCCTTCGCCGAGAAGCGCAAGCCGAGCTGGAGGGGACGCTGATGGGCGAGGAGCGGGACTTCGGGCGCGACGTAGGGCGCGACGTCGGCCGCGACCTCGGCGACGAGCCGCCGCCGGCGTGGCGCGACGCGCCGCCCGACATCCTGTCCCCCATCGACCAGAACGCACCCGTCAGCGGGCATCAGCCGGCGCCGGCCGCAGACGCGTCGCTCGCCGCGGCGCCGGAGCACGACTGGACGTCGGCTTCCGATCACGTCTACCCGGTGCTCCGACCCTCCGGCACCCACGGCACGATGCTCGCCGAGATCGACGAGGCCGCCCTCGCCCAGGAGGGCCTCAAGAAGCACGCCCTGCCGTTGATCGATCCGGGGCCGGCGGACCTCGCCGTGGCGTACGTGCTGCGCGAGGCCGCCTACGACGTGCTCGTGAACGCCGATCACCTGCTCGCCTGGGGCGTCGGGGCAGATCAGCTGCGCGAGGTGGCCATGGCGAATCTCGCCGCCTGGTCGGCCCGGGCGCCGTGGACCGACGAGCTGTCGGGCGAGCGGCGCCTCCTGTCCTCCGACACGGGCGAGGGCAGCGACGCCGCGCGCATCCTGCTCGAGGACGTGCGCCAGCATCTCGCGGGCGAGTGCGGCGGCCCGGGCCGGGTCCTCGTCGCGTTGCCGGACCGGGATCTGCTCATCGCCGGCTCGCTCGGCCCCAGCGACGGCGAGTTCGCGGGCCAGTTCGCCGCCTTCGTGGCGGACGTCGCGGGCGATGCGCATGAGCCGATCGACGGCGGGCTCTTTGAGCTGGTGGGCGACAAGCACGATCTCGTCCGCTACGCGCCCGCGGCGGATGCCTGAGGCCGACGGCGAGACCGTCCTCGTCGAGCTCGACCAGGGGGCGGGGGTCGGCACGATCACGCTGAACCGGCCGGCCGCGCTCAACGCGCTCACCGTGCCGATGAAGCAGGCGCTTCTCGCGGCGTTCCGGCGGGTCGAGCAGGAGACTGCGATCCGGGCCGTCATCCTCACCGGCGCCGGTCGCGCCTTCTGTGCCGGGCAGGACCTCCGCGAGCGGCTCGAGCCGGGCGCTGCGCCGCTCGGCGTCGAGGTTCGCGAGCGCTACAACCCGATCGTTCGGGCGATGCGCAACCTCCCCAAGCCGATCGTCGGCGCGATCAACGGCGTGGCCGCCGGCGCCGGCGCCTCGCTCGCGATGGCCTGCGACATCCGGATCGCGTCGGACGCGGCGACCTTCGCACTCGCCTTCGGGCGCGTCGGTCTGGTGCCCGACAGCGGCGCCACGTGGTTCCTGCCTCGCCTCGTCGGGGCGACGCACGCCGCGGAGCTGGCCCTGCTGAACGATCCGGTGTCCGCGACCGACGCCGTCCGCCTCGGGCTCGTGGGTCGCGCTGTCCCGGCGGCCGAGCTGGCCGCGGAAGCGCGCGCCGTCGCGGACCGGCTCGCCGCTGGCGCGCCGCAGGCCATGGCGCTGACGAAGCGGGCGCTGCAAGCCGCGTGGGAGCACGACCTCGAGGGGGCCCTCGAGCTCGAGGCGGAGCTGCAGGACAGGGCCGGTCGCACGAAGGACCACGCCGAGGGCATGGCCGCGTTCATGGACAAGCGCCAGCCGCGGTTCACCGGGGAGTAGCGGACCTACCTCCGCTCGGCGTCGCGTGCCATGCCGGTCGAGCTGGAATCGAGCAGCTCGAGGAGCTGCCGGCCCAGCTCGATCGAGAAGTAGCGCGTCGGCTGTCGATGCCCGTTCAGGGTCCGGCGGGCGCGAATGCCCGCCGCCTCGAGCTCTGCGTCCAGCCCCTCGAGCTCGATGTCGAGCGGGACGGGCACGGACGGCCCTGCTTCCCCCGGCGTCATGCGTCCATCCTCAGGCCGCACCGCTGGCCTCCTCGGCGAGGGCGGCGTGGAGCAACCGCAGCGCACCGTGGATCCGGCGTGCGAGGGTCTCGCGGCTCCAGCCAAGGACGGCGCATTGCTCCTCGACGCTCAGACCGTCGAGGTAACGGAGGACGATCAGGCGGCCCTGTGCGTCGGGCAGCCGCTGGATCGCCTGACGCAGCGCCCTCCGGTCGATCGCCGCCACCAGTGCCCTCGCGGCAATCTCGTCGGTTGCGGCCTGGGCCGAGCGGCGCGGATCGACGTCACGGTCGAAGTCGGACGCACGAACGCCTCGCGGATACGTGCCGCGAGTACGGCGCGCGTGGTCTACGACGCCGCTGGCCGCGACGCGGAAGACGAAGGTGCGAAACGCCGCGCTGTCCAGGGCCTCCTCGCGCGCCACGTCCACCGCCCGGTGGAACGCCGAGCTGGTGATCTCCTCCGCCGCCTGCCGGTCATCGAGCCGACTGCCGACGTAGGCGTAGACCCGGGGCAGGCACTCGTCGAAGAGGCGCGCAAATGCCGCTCGATCCAGTGCGGCAGGGGTCTGCTGGGACTGTTCGAGGGCCATCGGATCGCGAACGTAGGGGGTCCGGTGACGTCTGGCCATGGCCCACCCGTACTGGCGACCATGCCCGCCCAGCGCCGCCGGTTGACGGCAGGCCGTTCGTCGGGCTACGGTTTCCTAACGAGCGTTAGTTAGGCATAACCGCAGGAGCCCATGGTCGAGATCAGCCGCCGACAGGCCATCGAGGATGTCGCCAGCGACCTGTTCCGCGAGCGCGGCTACGCCGCGACCAGCATCCGCGACATCGCTCGCGCGCTTTCCGTGCAGGGCGCGAGCCTGTACGCCCACGTCACCTCGAAGGAGGATGTCCTGTGGGGCATCGTCGACCGGGCGGCGACGCGCTTCGAGGCCGCGGCCGACCGCGCCGAGCGGGAAGCCCAGGCCACTCGACCGGGCGACGCCGCCGAGGCCGTGGCGGCGCTCGTTCGAGCCCACATCGAGGTCCTGACCGGCGACGTCGACGAGGCCGGCGTCTTCGTCCACGAGTGGCGGTCGCTGGGCCCGGACCGGCGCGCCGCGATCCTCGCCCGGCGCGACGCCTACGAAGCCCGGTTCCGGCAGCACATCGAGGACGGCATCGCCGTCGGGGTCTTCGCGATGACTGATCCGGCCGTCGCGGCGACAACGCTGCTGAGCGCGCTGAATGGCGTCGCGACGTGGTATGACCCATCGGGCCGGCTTCCCGCCGGACGCGTCACCGACCACCTGGCGGACCTTGCGATGCGGATGCTGGGAGCTGCTGCGTGACCCCGATCGAGGGCGCCCGTGCCTGGGTCGCGGCGTGGAAGGAGGGCTGGGCGCGGCACGACCCGGACGTCATCGCCGCCCGCTACGCGCCGGACTGCCGCTTCCGCTCGGAGCCGTTCCGGGCGCTCGAGCACGGGCGCGCTGCGCCGCTCGAGTACGCAACCCGGTCCTTCGCCGAGGAGTCGCGCGCGACGTTCACGTTCGGCGAGCCGATCATCAGCGCCGACAGCCGCGTCGCCGTCGAATACCGCGCCGTCATCTGGCCGTCCGAAGGCGGCGAGCCGACGACGTTCCACGGCGTCTCGCTCCTCAAGGTCGGCCCGGACGGGCTGATCGCGGAGCACCGCGACACATGGACCCAGCTCGAGGGCGATCATGGCATCGACCTCGTCAAGGAGGACGCTCGGTGACCGACCCGCTCGCGCTCGATCCGGTCCTGCCGCCACGCCAGCGCAGCGAGCGGCCCTGGAACGAGGAGGACCTCCCGCACGACGAGCGCTTCGCGCACTTCGAGGCGCACGTTACCGCCGGCGGCAAGATCGAGGCGACCGACTGGATGCCCGACGAGTACCGCTCGGCCGTGCTCCGGTTCGTCGAGATGCACGCCAACTCGGAGCTGATGGGCGTGCTGCCCGAGCGCGAATGGATCATGCGCGCGCCGACGCTGCGTCGAAAGCTCGCCCTCACGGCGAAGGTCCAGGACGAGGTCGGGCATGCCCAGCTGCTGTACCGCGTCGCCGAGGACCTGGGCAAGCCGCGCGAAACGATGCTCGACGACCTCATCGCCGGCAAGACGAAGTTCCACAACGTCTTCCACTACCCGACCCGGTCGTGGGGTGACATCGGGATCATCGCCTGGCTCGTCGACGCCGCGGCGATCGTCGCCCAGCAGGCTCTGCGCGACTCGAGCTACGGCCCGTACGCTCGGACGATGCAGAAGATCTGCTGGGAGGAGTCGGTCCACATCATGCACGGCCGCGACGTCGTGGTGACCCTGATGACCGGCTCCGCGTCCCAGCGGGAGCTGGTCCAGGAGGCGCTCGATCGCTGGTGGGGGCCGCTGATGCAGATGCACGGCCCGCGTGGTGACCGCGACAAGGACCGCGACCTGCATTGGCGGATCAAGGCGAAGACGTCCGAGGAGCTCCGCCAGGAGTTCCTGACAATCTATGTCCCGCGGCTGTGGGAGCTCGGCCTGAAGCTCCCGGATCCGAACCTTCGGCTCGACGAGACGACCAAGGTCTGGGAGTACACCGAGCCGTCGTGGGACGAGCTCCGCTCCGTCGTCACCGGCCACGGCCCGAAGTCGCAGGAACGGCTCGAGTTCCGGCGCCTGAACCGCGAAGAGACCGCGTGGGTTCGACAGACCGTGTTCGGCCTGCGGCCCGCGGCCGCGTGATGGCGCCACGGACGAGTCGCGCTCGGGTCGAGCTGGAGCCCTACGAGGTGTTCCAGCAGGCGAAGGACGGCGACCCGATGCGTCATGGCGGCAACGTGATGGCGCCTGACCCCGAGCTCGCGGTGCACTACGCCCGGGAGCTGTTCGGACGGCGCAACGAGAGCAGCCGGCTGTGGGTCGTCCGACGCGCGGACATCGCGGTGCTGGAAGATCCGGATCTCCTCGACCCGCCGCTCGATCGGTCGTTCAAGAAGCCGGGCGGCTACGTGATGCGGGACAAGCTCGCGGCTGCACGCGCCAGGGCGGGAACGGAGAAGCCAGCGGCACGGGCGACCGGGCACGATCGCACCGGCGGCCGTCGCGCGAAGACCACCCCATGAGCCTCGCCGAACCGCCGCGCACCGGGAGTGCCGCTCCCGACGCTCTGGACCCGCGCACCCGAACGGCGCTGGCCGAGCTGCTGTTCACGATGGCCGACGACGACTTTGTGAGCGGCTTCACCGACTCCGAGTGGACGGGCATCGCGCCACTGCTCGAGGAGGACGTCGCGATCAGCTCGATCTCGCAGGACGAGCTCGGCCACGCCCGGGCGCTGTACCAGCTCCTCGCGGATGTGCTCGCGGACGGACGTGACGAGGACCAGCTCGCCTACGACCGAATGCCCGACGAGTACCGCCACTCGCGGCTCCTCGACCATCCGCGCGGTGACTGGGCAGACACCATCGCCCGCCGCTTCTTCTACGAGCTCGCCGACGAGGCGCGACTCGCGTCGATCGGGCCAGGCTACAGGCCGCTGGCCGAGCTCGTCGAGAAGCTGCGCCGCGAGGAGCGTTACCACCGCATGCACGTCGTGGCCTGGCTCGACCGGCTGGCGAACGGTGGCGCGGAGCCCCGCCGGCGGCTCGAGGCGGCGCTGCTCGCCCAGGGCCTCGATGCGACCACGGTGTTCACGCCACTTGAGGGGGAGGCCGCACTGCTCGAGTCCGGGGTCCTGACGCGCTCGATGACCCAGGCGGAAGCGGCCTGGCGGGCCGACCTGACCACGGTCATGGTGCCGCTCGGGCTCGCGCTGCCGCCCTCGATCGAGCCCTCGGCGAGCGGCCGGCGCAATCACTCGGCGGCGTTCGACTGGCTCTGGACCGAGTTCACCATGGTCCGCCGCTCCGAGGAGGGCGTCACGTGGTGATCGCCGCGGTCCGCGAGGTTCGCGGCCACGATCTCCGGGTCGACGCCGCGGCCGTCATGGCGGCGCTCGAGGAGGTCGCCGACCCGGAGATCCCCACCGTGTCGATCGTCGAGCTCGGGATGATCCAGGCGATCGACGTCGAGCCGGAGCGGGTGCGGGTGGAGCTGCTGCCGACGTTCGTCGGCTGCCCCGCGCTCGAGATCATTCGCGGCGCCGTCGCGGAGCGACTGCGCGCCTTCGGGCGGCCGGTCCAGGTCGAGACCTCCTTCGCGACGCCCTGGACCTCCGATCGAATCTCGCCGGAGGGCCGTGAGAAGCTGCGACGCTCGGGCTTCGCGCCGCCGCCGCACCTCGGGACGGGGCGGCTGCTGCCGATGCTCGGCGAGGCGCCGGTGCGCTGCCCCTACTGCGGCTCGGACCGGACGACCCTCGAGAACGTCTTCGGGCCGACGCAGTGCCGCTCGATCCGCCACTGCGCCGAGTGCCGCCAGCCATTCGAGGCGTTCAAGCCCGTCTGACGGGCCTCGTCAGTCGCGAGGCCGCTCGTTCGCCCGCTCGTTGCGGGCGGCTCGGACGGCGGTCTCCAGCACGCGGGCCGCACGCGTCTCGGGCTTCTTCGCGTCGCCGACCCAGATGAGAATCGCGCGCCTTGCCGACCACGGGAACGCGGCGAACCGTTCCGCGGCGGGTGGGTGCGCCTCAAGGGCGGCGGCCAGATCCGGCGGCACGATGCCCTGCTCGACCTCGTCGAGCGCGGTCCAGGAACCATTCGACTTGGCCCGCTCGATCGCCTCGAGCCCGGCGGCCCGCATCAGGCCCGCGGCGCTGAGCCGCTCTACGCGGGCCTTGTTCGAGGCAGACCACACGCTGCGCGGTTTTCGCGGCGCGAAGTACAGCTTGGTTCTTCGATCGTCGAACCGGCCGCCGGTGGAGTCGACCCAGCCGAAGCACAAGGCCTCCTCAACCGCCTCGCCGTAGTCGAGCACGGGCCCGTGGCCCTTGCGCCACGTCACCAGCCAGGCCCCGGTCGTCGTGGCGTGGTTCGCCTCCAGCCAGGCCCGCCAGGTCGCGCGATCGTCCGCGGGCACGAGCGGTGCGTCCTGCAGTCCGGCCACGGTTCGCCACTGTATGGGATGAGAGTGGGTTGCGGCGGTGAGATGCGGCTGTGAGACGTCTGGAAGGGTTCGGTGCGGTCGAGGGTCGATGTTCCGAGGTCCCTCGTGCGGGAATGTGCGGGACGAACCGTGCGTGGGAACCCGGCCCCCATTCGGTGACCAACGTGGCCGGCCACATCGAGGTCAAGACCATGCCGAACTTCCGGGCCCGGCTTTGGCCGCCGGGCACGACACGAATCAGGACCCTTGGCTGGGCAGCCGTCATCGGGCTCATCGCGATCGCGCTCCTCGCGCCCGCGTCGCCCGCGCTGTCCAACGACACGCCCGGCAACAACGGGACCGTGAAGATCCACGAGGGGAACACCGAGAACGATCCGGGCGAGGTCCGGAACGAGCCCCACGTCTGCACGTTCCATCTCCACTTCTACTTCAGCGATCCCGAGCAGGCGGGTACCTGGGAGATTCAGGAATGGTCGCCCGGCGACAAGGGCACGGTCGTGCTCTCGGGCATCTACGACACCCAGGGCGACGGCGAGGATCGCCAGCCCCCCGACGGCGTCTACACGCTCGACCCCGGGCACTACAAGCTGTTCTGGGACGGCGACCTCGACACCGAGAAGCACGACAAGATGAAGGTCTTCTGGGTCGACTGCGAGTCGTCGACGACGACAACCGCGACCGAGACCACAACCTCGGGCTCCGAGACGACAACGTCAAGCTCCGAGACGACAACGTCAAGCTCCGAGACCACAACCTCGGGCTCCGAGACGACAACCTCGGGCACCCAGACGGTGAGTGGCACCACCACGGTCTCGGAGACGACAACCTCGGGCACCGAGACCACCGGTACCGAGACGTCGACAACCGGCACAGGCACCCAGACGGTCAGCGCGACGACGACCAGCGAGACGTCAACGGGGACCGCGTCATCGTCGACCTCGACCAGCTTCTCGCAGACCCTCTCGGGCATCACCACCAGCGGCGGCCCCACGCTGCCGAACACGGCAACCGCGGACGACACGACGACCCAGAACAGCGGCGGCTCCTCGTCGTTCCTGTTCTCGGCACTCGCGTTCGCCGTGGGGACGATCCTCCTGCTGACCCCGTCGCGGGAGCGGAAGCGGCGCTGACGGTCGCCCCAGGGCTGACTTGATCGCAACCAAGAGGGCTCGGGACTCCCGGGCCCTCTTTCTCTGCCCGCCGTCTCCGGGATCGCCTCGGATACGCTCGCCACGATGACCGCGCAGGACGCGGCCGCTCCGTCTTCCGAGGCGGCGCGTGTCGCCGTGATCGGTGCCGGGACGATGGGTGCCGGGATCGCCCAGATCGCGCTCGAGGGCGGCTGGCGAGTCGCGCTCCATGACCCGGACCCCGGCGCGACCGATCGGGCGATCGAGCGAATCCGCGAGGGGCTCGCCCGCCGCGCCGCCAAGGACGGGGCCGCCGATCCCGCGAGATTCGCCTCGGATCGCCTGCTCAGCCTCGACGTCGTCGCGGACGTCGCGACAGCAGTCGCGGACGCCCATCTCGCCATCGAGGCGGCCATCGAGGACCTCGAGGCGAAGCGCGGGCTGTTCCGCGAGCTCGATGCCGCGGCATCGCCGGACGCGGTGCTCGCGACGAACACCAGCGCCCTCTCGGTGACCCAGATCGCCGAGGCCGCGTCGCGGCCCGAGCGCGTCGTCGGCCTGCACTTCTTCAACCCCGCACCGGTGCTGCCGCTCGTCGAGGTCGTCGCCGGTCGCGCGAGCGCGCCGTGGGCGGTCGAGCGAGCCGCCGGGATCGTGGAAGGCTGGGGCAAGACGCCGATCCAGGTGGCCGACGCGCCGGGGTTCATCGTCAATCGGGTGAACCGGCCGTTCACGCTCGAGCCGCTCCGCCTGCTTCGCGCGGGCGTTGCCTCGATCGAGACCATCGACAGTGCGATCGAGGACGCCGGCTTCCGGATGGGCCCGTTCGCTCTCATGGACCTGATCGGAATCGACGTGAATCTCGCCGCCGCCAGGGGCCTCTTCGATGCGTCGGGCCGGCCGCCGCGCTTCCGACCGTCGCCGATCCAGGAGGAGCTCGTCAGCGCGCACAGGCTCGGCCGGAAGACGGGTGAAGGGTTCTATCGGTACGCGGACGGAAAGTCGATCGGGCCCGCGGCGCGATTCATCGGCGGCACGGGCGCGCGCGCGGCGGGGGGCCTCGACCCGGGGACCATCGCGGAGCGCGTGATCCTCGCAATCGTGAATGAGGCATATCGGGCGCTCGGCGACGGCGTTGCGGGCGAAGAGGACATCGACCGCGCGATGCAGCTCGGCGCCAACCACCCGTTCGGGCCGTTCGAATGGACCCGCCGAACCGGACTGCACGAGGTCGTGGTCATGCTCGATGCCTTGAGCGACGAGGAC
>Ga0070696_100001251_pt1 | contig 16514 bp, 12 predicted proteins | sample KBSK1253metaG_FD_65474 | JGI IMG/M metagenome (GOLD analysis project Ga0070696, IMG submission 65474) | Corn, switchgrass and miscanthus rhizosphere microbial communities from Kellogg Biological Station, Michigan, USA - KBS K1-25-3 metaG | ecosystem: Host-associated > Plants > Roots >... | reverse complement strand
TGCCAGCCGCGGTCGCGAAGCACCGCCGGGGCCTGAGCCGCGACGTCGCACGGGCTGCCGACCACCGCGCGCCAGCCGAAGCGCAGCACCGCGTCGCCGCTCAGCACGGCGACGTTGTCACGCACGTCGTCGCGCCACCGCAGGTCGACGGGGTGCCAGCGCAGACCCTCCAGGATCAGCCGCCGATGCCGATGGCGCGGCCAGGTGGCCAACGCGGTGGCAAGCCGCTCGGGCGTGGTGGCGCGCCGCTGACAAGCGGTCAGCACCCAGGACACGACCTTGTCGGGACGCGACACCAGCTGGGCGAGGTCGAGCACGGTGTGCTCGACCCGGGTCTGTGGGACGCTGCGCGACGGGTGGCGTCGCTCGTCGAGGTTGCGCGTTCGTCGGACGACGAGCCCGGGCTCGTCCGCGACGCGCTGTTCCCAGGGCACCAGCAGCTCCACAGTCGGTGGGTCCACATCGACGAGCTGCTGCAGGCGCGCTGCCGTGTGGTGGCTCGCCACAGCGTCCGGGCCGGCGTGCAGGAGCGCGGCCCACAGTCGCGCCGACCAGACCAGCGGACCCGTGTGCGTGACGAAGACGCCGTGGTGCAGCCGTCGCCAGCGTCCGCTCGCCAGGTGGCGGGTGACCTGCCCGTCGGTCCAGCCGGACGCAACGGCCTGAGCGCGGGTGACGACGGCGTCCTGTGAGGCAACGAGCTGGTCCCAGGCGTGGTGGTCCGGTTGCGAGCGCGGCACTCCTTCAGGCTGGCCGATCCGCCGCTGTCGCCGCCGTCGTCGTCCACAGGCAGCACGAAGGGACGCGAGCGGCTAGTGGGGATCTGGGTGACTGGATGCGGTGGCCGGCTTCCCCGATCCGGTGGGGGCACCGCTGGGCTGGCAGGTCGGGCACCAGAAGAGGTTGCGCCCGGCAAGGACCCGGGTGGCTACCGGCGTGCGGCAGACGTGGCAGGCCTGGCCGGCCCGCCGGTAGACGTAGACCTCGCCGCCGTGCCGGTCCACGCGCGGCGCCCGCCCGGCCACCTCGGGTTCGTGCTCGGGCCGCACGGTGTCGATGCGGCCGACCCGTACGCCGTCGCGCATGAGGTACCTCAGGTCGTCCCAGATCGCCGCCCACAGCTGCGGGCTCAGCTCTCGGCCCGGCAGCAGGGGATCGACCTGGTGCCGGAAGAGCACCTCGGCGCGGTAGATGTTGCCCGCCCCGGCGATGACCGATTGGTCCATCAGCAAGGTGGCGATCGGCGTCCGGCTGCGGCTGATGCGCGCCCACGCGCGGTCCGGGTCGGCATCGTCGCGCAGCGGGTCCGGGCCGAGCCGGGCGAGCAGGGCATCCCGTTGGCCGTCGTCGAGCAGCCGGCAGGCGTTCGGCCCGCGCAGGTCGGCCCAGGCGCGCGGCCCGGTCATCCGCAGTCGCACCTGGCCCAGAGGCCGCGGCGCTGGGGGCTCGCCGAACGTGAACCGGCCGAAGATGCCCAAGTGCACGTGGACCCAGAGCTCGTCGTCGACGTCCAGCAGCAGGTGCTTGCCCCAGGCCTCGGCACCGACGAGGGTGCGGCCGTCGATCGCCTTCGCCTCGGCAGCGAACCGTCCCTGGGGGCTCGAGAACCGCACGACGTCACCGGCGAAGCGTTCGGTGATCTCGGCGGCAAGCCGGTGCAGGGTGTGACCCTCGGGCATGGCGTGAGTCTCCCAGGCGGGCGAGGCCGGGCCGGGTCCGGTGGGTGTGCGGATGGGTGCGCGGAGTCCGTGGTGATCGCCACGGTCTGTATCGCACACGGGCGCGCACTCATCGAGGGACGGCGCCTGGATGGCGGGGGCGGGGTCCGCGCGGTCGTCGCGCTGGAGTATGCGTGCGCGCCAGTGCGGGCCCTGGGCGTTCGGGGCCGAGCTGGTCGCCTGCGTGATGGGCTCACGGAGACATCATTGAGAGCGGATGACGGGAATCGAACCCGCGTAGCCAGTTTGGAAGACTGGGGCTCTACCATTGAGCTACATCCGCGTGCGTGGCCGGTGGCGTGCTCGAGCAAGGGTGCAGCCGGCCTGATCGCGCGTCCTAGCCTACCGGCCGGTGCCGGTAGGACCGGACGTCGGTCGGCGGGCGCGACGGGGTGTGGCGCAGCTTGGTAGCGCGTCCGCTTTGGGAGCGGAAGGCCCCCGGTTCGAATCCGGGTACCCCGACCACCACCGCGTGCGGCCCCCGGGCGCCGCGGTTGGGGCAGTGCCGCAGCGGCCGATACCATGGTCTCTTGCGTGTCGTGGCCGCCCCCGCGCCGAGCCGGTGCGGACGTCCGAGCACGTGCCACGCATCATCACCCAGCACCTCCCCGAACGCGCCCGTCGCGCGTGTCCCCGATCCCGCAGGAGAAGCCCGCAGTGAAGAGCGCCGTCGAGACCCTCAACCCGACCAGGGTCAAGCTGACCGTCGAGGTGCCGTTCGACGAGCTCAAGCCGAGCGTGGACGCCGCGTACAAGAGCATCGGTTCGCAGGTGCAGGTGCCCGGCTTCCGCCGGGGCAAGGTGCCAGCCCGGATCATCGACCAGCGCGTGGGTCGCGGCGCCGTGCTGCAGGAGGCAGTCAACGAGGCGCTCCCGAAGTTCTACGGCCAGGCGGTCGAGGAGTCGAAGCTGCGCCCGCTCGGGCAGCCGCAGGTCGACGTCACCGACGTGCCCGACGTGGCCGCCGGCGGTGACCTGAAGTTCACGGTCGAGATCGACGTCGTGCCGGACTTCGAGGTCCCCGACTCCGCCGAGCTGACCGTCGAGGTCGACGACGTGGTCGTGGAGGACGCCGACGTCGACGAGCAGCTGACCAGCCTGCGTCAGCGGTTCGGCACCCTCGTCGGGGTCGAGCGCGCGGCCGTCGAGGGCGACTTCGTCTCCATCGACCTGTCGGCGTCGGTGGACGGCGAGGAGGTCGACTCGGTCTCCGGCGTCTCCTACGAGATCGGCACCGGCAACATGCTCGAGGGCCTGGACGACGCGCTGGTCGGCATGTCGGCCGGCGAGACCAAGGAGTTCGCGGCGCCGCTGGCCGGCGGCGAGCACCAGGGCGAGCAGGCCGACGTGACCGTGACCGTGCAGTCCGTCAAGGAGCGCGAGCTGCCCGACCTGGACGACGACTTCGCGATGCTCGCCAGCGAGTTCGACACCCTCGACGACCTTCGCGGCGACCTGCGCGAGAAGGTGCAGCTCAGCAAGGGCATGCAGCAGGGCGTGCAGGCCCGCGACCGGCTGCTCGACGCGCTGCTCGAGGCCGCCGACATCCCGGTCCCGCCGGCGCTGGTCGAGGCCGAGGTGCACTCGCACCTGGAGAACGAGGACCGGCTCGAGGACGACGAGCACCGGGCCGAGATCACCGAGCGGGCCACCAAGGCGCTGCAGACCCAGTTCCTGCTCGACGCGCTCGTCGAGAAGCAGAACGTGTCGGTCTCGCAGGCCGAGCTCATCGAGTACCTGGTCCTGTCGGCCCAGCAGTACGGCATGTCGCCCGACGCGTTCGCCAAGGCCGTGGACGAGGCCGACCAGGTGCAGAGCTTCGTGGCCGAGGTGGCCCGTCGCAAGGCCCTCGCCGTCGCCCTCGAGCAGGCCACCGTCAAGGACGCGAGCGGCAACGTGGTCGACCTCGAGGCCCTGCAGCCCCAGCAGGAGCAGCCGGCCGGCACCTCCGACGAGGCCGCGCCCACCGCCGAGGACGCCGAGCCCGAGGCGTCCACGGGCGAGGCGGAGGCCGCGCCGTCCACCGAGGCGGCCGACCCCGAGGCCGCCAAGGCCTGAGGACGACGACCCGACGCGAGTCTCGAAGGGCACCGGGCGACGTCCGGTGCCCTTCGTCGTCCCCGCTGACATGCGCGCCGACAGCCTCCACGTCCCCGCGGCCGGCGGCGACTGCGCTCACGGCGAACACGGGGCACGCGGGGGAGTGGAGCGTCGGGGGCGGACGTTAGTGTCGGTGACAGAACCACCCAGCGGCCATACCTTCGGGAGACGAACGTGAGCCAGCACGGCAGCGAGAGCGGTCTCGCCACCGCCCGCACCCAGAGCCCCCAGGGCATGGGTCTGGACGACCACATCTACAACCGGTTGCTCAAGGAGCGCATCATCTTCCTGGGCTCCGAGGTGCGCGACGACAACGCCAACGCCATCTGCGCGCAGATGCTCCTGCTGGCCGCCGAGGACCCCGACAAGGACATCTACCTCTACATCAACTCACCCGGTGGGTCCGTCACCGCCGGTATGGCCATCTTCGACACCATGCAGTGGGTGAAGCCGGACGTGGCGACCGTGGCGATGGGGTTGGCCGCGTCGATGGGCCAGTTCCTGCTGTCGGCCGGCACCCCCGGCAAGCGCTACGCCACCCCGCACGCGCGGATCATGATGCACCAGCCGTCCGGCGGCATCGGCGGTACGGCCAGCGACATCAAGATCCAGGCTGAGCAGATGCTGCACATCAAGCGGCAGATGGCCGGGCTCATCGCGGAGCACACGGGCCAGCCGCTGGAGCAGATCGAGAAGGACTCCGACCGTGACCGGTGGTTCACCGCCGAGCAGGCCAAGGACTACGGCTTCATCGACCACGTCTACGAGCGGTCCGAGCTCGCCAGCGGCGGCGCCGGCACCGCCGGCTGACCCCGCTCCCACCGAGCCGACACTTCAGCGACCAGGAGAACGCATCCATGAGCCTTCCCACCCCCCACGGCGGCCTGCACGTGCCGTCGGTCTCCGGTCGCCTGGCGGGCGCGACCCCGAGCAGCCGCTACATCCTCCCGCAGTTCGAGGAGCGCACCTCCTACGGCATGAAGCGCCTCGACCCGTACACGAAGCTGTTCGAGGACCGCATCATCTTCCTGGGCGTCCAGGTCGATGACGCGTCCGCGGACGACGTCATCGCCCAGCTCATCGTGCTGGAGTCCCAGGACCCGGATCGCGACATCCTCATGTACATCAACTCGCCCGGCGGCTCGTTCACGGCGCTGACGGCGATCTACGACACCATGCAGTACGTGCGCCCGGACATCCAGACCTACTGCCTGGGCCAGGCCGCCTCGGCCGCCGCCGTGCTGCTCGGCGCCGGGGCGCCCGGCAAGCGGTACGCGCTGCCCAACGCGCGCATCCTCATCCACCAGCCCGCGATGGAGGGCACCGGCGGCATGGCGAGCGACCTGGAGATCCAGGCCAACGAGGTGCTCCGCATGCGCCAGTGGCTGGAGACCACCCTGGCGCACCACACCGGCCGCAGCGTGGAGCAGATCGAGAAGGACATCGAGCGCGACAAGATCCTCACGGCCGAGGACGCCAAGGAGTACGGGCTGGTCGACGAGGTGCTCGTCAGCCGCAAGGCGTCGGTCGAGGTCTGACCGCGTCGTGCACCGGGCGTCGTCCGCTCTTGGCGTAAGAGTGCTGCCAGGCGCGCCGACACCGCGTTCAATGGAAGGGACGACCGGCCCGCTCGGGTAGCGTCGCGGTCGGTCGCCGCAGAACAGCGGCTTCGGCCGGGACGTCCAGGTCCACGAAGGAGGACGCACAGGTGGCACGCATCGGAGACGGTGGCGACCTGCTCAAGTGCTCGTTCTGCGGCAAGAGCCAGAAGCAGGTCAAGAAGCTGATCGCCGGGCCAGGCGTCTACATCTGCGACGAGTGCATCGACCTGTGCAACGAGATCATCGAGGAGGAGCTGGCGGAGTCCAGCGACCTCGGCCTGGACGAGCTGCCGAAGCCGCGGGAGATCTTCGACTTCCTCGAGCAGTACGTCGTCGGTCAGGAGCCGGCCAAGAAGGCGCTGGCGGTGGCGGTCTACAACCACTACAAGCGCATCCAGGCCGGTGAGCCACCCCGCAAGGGTGAGGAGCCGATCGACATCTCCAAGTCGAACATCCTGCTCATCGGCCCGACCGGGTGCGGCAAGACCTACCTGGCCCAGACGCTGGCCCGACTGCTGAACGTCCCGTTCGCCATCGCCGACGCGACCGCGCTCACCGAGGCCGGCTACGTCGGCGAGGACGTCGAGAACATCCTCCTCAAGCTGATCCAGGCCGCCGACTACGACGTCAAGAAGGCCGAGACCGGCATCATCTACATCGACGAGGTCGACAAGATCGCCCGCAAGAGCGAGAACCCGTCGATCACGCGCGACGTCTCCGGCGAGGGCGTGCAGCAGGCGCTGCTGAAGATCCTCGAAGGCACGACGGCCAGCGTGCCCCCGCAGGGCGGCCGCAAGCACCCGCACCAGGAGTTCATCCAGATCGACACGACGAACGTGCTGTTCATCGTGGGCGGGGCGTTCGCCGGCCTCGAGAAGATCATCGAGCAGCGGGCGGGCCGCAAGGGCGTCGGGTTCGGCGCGACGCTGCACTCCGCCTCGCAGCAGAACGCGGACGTCTACGGCGACGTCATGCCCGAGGACCTGATGAAGTTCGGGCTGATCCCCGAGTTCATCGGCCGGCTCCCGGTCATCACGACGGTGTCCAACCTCGACCGGGCCGCGCTCGTCAGCATCCTCACCGAGCCGCGCAACGCGCTGGTCAAGCAGTACCGGCGCATGTTCGAGATCGACGGCGTCGAGCTCGAGTTCACCGACGAGGCCATCGAGGCGATCGCCGACCAGGCGATCCTTCGCAACACCGGTGCCCGCGGCCTCCGCGCGATCATGGAGGAGGTGCTGCTGCCGGTCATGTTCGACGTGCCGAGCGACGACGGCATCGCCCGGGTCGTGGTCACCCGCGAGGTCGTCCTCGACAACGTGAACCCGACGATCGTCCGGCGCGAGACGCCGGAGCCGCGCAAGCGCACCCCGCGCGAGAAGTCCGCCTGAGCCCGGCTGAGAGTCCCGCCGGGTCGCGCTCAGCGGCCGAACGTGCTCGGGCTCTTCCGCCTCAGCGCGACCGCGGCCGCGGCCGTGGCCGCCGTGAGGGCCAGCAGCGCGGTGACGGTCAGGCCGAGGTGACCCGGCTGACCGGCCAGGGGCGACGACCGCACGGCGAGCCACCCGGCCGCGGTGACCAGCGCGACCACGCCGGTGCGGCCCGCCGTCGCCTGCAGGACGTCGCGGCCTAGCGGCGCGGCCGTGGGTGCGCAGGACGCCAGCGCGGCCGCGGCGTGGAACACCAGCAGGGCGAGGGCGGCGACCAGCACCCAGCCGCTCGTCGTCCGGTCGAGGTGGGCGACCCACTGCCAGCCGAGGGCCAGCGGCACGAGGACCCCGGCCTGGCTGTCCGGCACCACCGCGCACCAGGCCGCGGCCACGAGCAGCACGGTGAAGGCGACGGGGGAGTCGCTGGCCCCGGCCAGGTCGCCGGCGAGCCACGCGGCCGCGGCCGCCAGCACCACGACCAGCCGCAGCACCCGGCCGGTGAGCCCCGTGACGCTCAGGTCGTCGAGGACAGCGACGACGAGGCCGCGCCAGCTCATCACCGAACCCCGATGAGCGAGGGCGGACGTCGGCTCGCGAGGCGCAGCACGGCGTCCAGGCTGCCTGGGCCACGCCAGGCGACCAGACCGAGCCCGGCCGCGGTGAGCGCACGTGAGGTGTGGTCGTGCTCGATGACGCGCAGGCGCCAGGCGAGGTCGCGCGACCAGGGCCGGCCGAGCGACGGCAGCACCACCTCGGTGGGCAGCGTGTCGACCACGATGACCGTGGCGCGGTGGCGGGCGAGCGTGACTGCCTGGGTGAGGACGTGGGTGGACATCAGCGGCGAGACCAGCACCACCAGGCTGGTCGAGCGCCCGCCCAGCGTCACGCGCGGCGAGGCCGACCGGGTCAGGCGCCGGGCCAACGGGCCCGCGGTCTGCGCCGTCTGCGCCAGCATGAGCAGCGCGCGGCGGCGGTGCAGGGCGCCGGAGTGGGTCGGCAGCGCCAGGACGCGCCGCCGCTCCAGGATCTGCAGTCCGACGCGGTCACCGGTGCTCAGGTAGTGCTCCACGATGCCGGCCGCGGCCCTGACCGTCACGTCCAGGCTGCTGGCCCGGCCCTGCAGGCCCTCGCTCAGTCCGATGTCGCCGACCGCGTCGACGACGACCAGGACGCCGGCGTCCTGGTCGGCGTGCGTGGCGGAGACCAGCAGCTCGCCGCGCCGCACCGCCTCCGGCCGCAACGAGGCTCGCCAGCTGATCCGGCGCAGGCGGTCTCCCGGCGTGAAGGGGCGCACCCCGGCCAGCTCACTGCCCTCGCCGACGGACCGCGACCGGTGCTGACCCACGAGCCCGACCGGGTGCGGCGCCGGGCCCGACGTCGCCGCGGCGACCGGCACGGGCAGCACGGTCAGCTCAGGGGTCGGCAGGGTCACCGGCCCCCAGCGAAAGCCTCCGCCGGCGGACGTCACGCCCAGCCAGGTGCCGCCGAGCGTCCGCTGGCCCCACCGCATCGGCGTCACGTCGAGTGCGACCTCCGCGGTCACCTGCGCCGCGGCCGGTCCGGCGAGCGTGCGGCGCCACCAGGGCAGCCCGGACGGCGGCACCGGCGGCCGCAGGGCGCGCGCGCCGGGTGCCGGATCGAGCGCGACGCTCTCGACGGCGTCGCTCGCCAGCCACACGACGTCCGTGCTCGGCGGCAGCAGGACGCGCGCGACGAGTCGCCCGGTCTGCCCCTCGCGCAGCACCTGGGGTGCCAGGCCGCTGCGTACCGCGGGCGCGGGCCAGGTCGTCGGGCGGGCGCTGAGCGCCCACCCGCCCCAGGCCAGCAGCGGCACGCCGAGGACGAGCAGGTCGGGACGGCCCGCCACGACCGCGGCCGCCGCAAGCCCGAGGCCGCCGAGCAGCGCCCTGGTCAGCGTCGCGGTGGCCCGCCAGCGGGGTTGCTGATCCGGTCGGCCCGGCACGGCGGCGAGGCCGACGCCAGCGGCCTCGTCGTGGTCCGGCGCCGGACCGGGCGCCGGCTCGGTCATCGCGAAGCGGCCGGCTCGACGTCGGCCTCGACGGCGGCCGGCGTGGGCACCTGCGCGAGGACCTGACCGACGACGCCCTCGGCGCTCACGTCGGTCATCCAGAGCTCCGGGCGGATGGTCAGCCGGTGGGCGAGCGCGGGCAGCGCGACGGCCTTCACGTCCTCGGGGGTGACGTAGTCCCGCCCGGCGATGACCGCGACCGCGCGTGCGGCCATGACGAGGGCCAGGGAACCGCGCGGCGAGGCGCCGACCAGGACGTGCTGGTGGGCCCGCGTGGCCGTGACCAGGTCCACGCAGTAGCGGCCGATGCTGGCGTCGACCGTCACCGTCTCCACCGCCCGGCGCATCGCCAGCACGCCATCGCCGTCCGTCACGGGCGTCAATGGGACGTCCTCCTGCTGCCGCTCGAGCCGTCGGGACACGACCTCCCACTCCTGCTCGCCGGTCGGGTAGCCGAACGACACGCGCAGCAGGAAGCGGTCGAGCTGCGCCTCCGGCAGCGGGAAGGTGCCCTCGTACTCGATGGGGTTCGAGGTGGCCAGCACGTGGAAGGGCTCGGACAGCGGGAAGGTGGTGCCTTCGACCGTCACCTGGTGCTCCTGCATGGCCTCCAGCAGCGCCGACTGGGTCTTCGGCGGCGTCCGGTTGATCTCGTCCGCGAGCAGCAGCCCTGTGAAGACCGGACCCTTGCGCAGCACGAAATCGCCGCCTCGCTGGTCGTAGACGAAGGACCCGGTGAGGTCGGCGGGCAGCATGTCGGGGGTGAACTGCGCTCGCGTGAACGTCAACCCCAGCGTGCGGGCCAGGGACCGCGCGGCCAGCGTCTTGCCGAGGCCTGGCATGTCCTCGAGCAGCACGTGCCCCCCGGCCAGCACCGCGGCCAGCACGAGGGTGAGCGCACGCCGCTTGCCGACGACAGCCCGCTCCACCTCATCGAGCACCTGCTGGCAGCGGGCGGCCACGTCGGCGACGCTCAGCACGTCGGAGCTCGGCTGGTCCTGGTTCATGGCGTCGGCCGTCCTTCGCGGGTCGTCGGGGTCGTGGGGGTGGTGGGGACGACGGGAGCGGCCAGCGCCTCGAGGTCGGCGACCAGGCGGGTGAGCTCGCGCGGCGACAGGTGTGTGCGGTCCGGTGGACGCTCGTCCAGCAGGGCGGCCAGCCGCTGGCCCAGCAGGTCCCGGGTCTCGGGGTCGACCAGCGCGCCGGCTCCGCCGTCCCTGCCGTGGACGAGGCGCAGCCGGTCGCGGGCCAGCTCGCTGATGCGCGTCAGGATCGGCCCGCAGGAGGGCGGATCCGCGGTGGCGTCCTCCAGGTGCAGCTGGTGGCGCAGCAGGCGGGAGTCGTCCCCGACCGGGCTGCCGGGCGTGGTCCGCACGTTCACCCGGGGCACCGCCGCCGGATCGGCGGCCAGGGCACCCGCGAGCCGGACCAGGGCGGTGGCGAGCACCAGGCCCGCCAGCAGACCCAGCGGGCGGGGGTGCCACCCGGCGACCGCCAGGACGGCCCAGCCGACCGCCCAGAGCAGGACCGCGGGGGCGAGCAGGCGGCCAAGACGTCGTGCCCTCGCGGATCGGCTCACACCGCGCCGCCGGGGTGGCTCGGATCGCGTGGCTCGCCGCCGCGCGCAGGTGCCGCGACGGCGACCCGAGGCCGCAGCGCGGCCGTGATCCGCTGCAGCGCGGCCACCGCCCGCTGCCGGGACGGCTCGCCGATCGAGTGCTCGCTGAACCGTGCCTCCAGGAACAGGGAGGTCAGCTCGGCCACCGCACCCGCATCCGTCGAGACCTGGTTCAGCGCGTCCCGGGCGAGCTCGGTGGGGGACTGCGCCGGGTGCGGGGTCACGCCGTGCTGCTCCAGCGATCGGACCAGCAGCAGCCAGCACTGCACGACGGCGTTGCGCGGCGTCCCCTCCTGAAGGACGTCATGCATGCGCTCGGCGGCCTCGGCGACGGCGTCGCGCCGCGCGGACAGGTCCACGTCCAGCCGTTCGGTCGTCATCGCGTGCAGCACGTCGGGAGGCTGCCAGCGGTCCTGCCAGAGCCGTCGAGCCACGTGCACCAGCGCCACGACGGTGCCCGCCACCATGACGAGGCCGACCAGGGCCAGCAGGACCAGGACCGCCGGGCGCACCCACGGCAGGTCGAACGGGAGGATCGGCTTGGCGGTCGTCGACGCCGTGGCCGGGGTGGCCGTCGCGCTGGCCGTCGCCAGGGGGCCGGGCGGCAGGCCGTGGGCCGCCGAGTCGGAGGGCAGCTGCAGCAACGGCACCCGGTCTGCGGTCGTGGCGAGCACGAGCAGGCCGAGGCCGGCAGCCGCGACCGACACGGCCGCCCAGCGGGGCAGCCGCACGATCCTCGGGGCCGTCGTCGTGACGCCGTGGCCACCCGCGGTCGCCGCTGCCGCAGTGCCCGGGTCAGGCGTGCCGGAGGTCGAGTGTGACGTCGGCGCGGGCACGCTCGTCACCGTACGCCGTCCGGACGCCCCCGAACCGGCGTTGCCGCCCGCGCGCTGGCCGGCGTCAGCTGCCGACGGTGGTGGTGTCCTCGTCGCGGGCGAAGCGGTCGGCGTGGGTCTCGGCCCAGCTCATGATGTCCGCGGCGATCATCGGTCGCGCGAACCAGAACCCCTGCAGGTCGTCGCACTCCAGCACGCGCAGCCGCTTGGCGGCGGCCTCGGTCTCGACGCCCTCGGCGACGATCGTCAGGCCGAGGCGGTGGCCCAGCTCGATGATCGAGGAGATCACCGCGTCGTCCTGCGGCGAGGCCTCGAGGTCGGTGACGAACTGCCGGTCGATCTTCAGCTGGTGCACGGGGAGCCCGCGCAGCTGGGAGAGGCTGGTGAAGCCGGCGCCGAAGTCGTCGACCGAGACCTGCAGGCCGCGCTGACGCAGCTGCGACACGATCGAGCGTGCCAGCTCGGGGCGCTCGGTGACCGCGCTCTCGGTGATCTCCAGGATGAGCAGCTCGGCCGGCCAGCGGTAGAGAGCCAAGACCTCCTCGATGATGCCGAACAGGCCCTCCTCGAGGGAGACCGGGCTGATGTTGACCGCGACGGACGCGGTGAGCCCGTTCTGGCGCCACCGGGCGGCGTCGCGGACCGCCGTCAGCAGCACCCAGCGGGTGAGCGCGTGGATGAGGCTGGTGCGCTCGGCGATCGGGATGAACTCCGCGGGCAGCAGCAGGCCACGCTCGGGGTGGTCCCAGCGCAGCAGCGCCTCGAAGCCGATGAGCTCGCGGTCGCGGGCCCGGATCACCGGCTGGTAGCGCAGGTGCAGCTGCCCCTCCAGCATCGCGTCCCGCAGGTGCCCGAGCGTGGTGAGCCGGTCCGTCGTGTGCTCGTCCTCGGTGGCGTCGTAGCAGGCGACGCCGGCGCGGTCGCGCTTCGCCTGGTACATGGCGATGTCCGCCCGTTGCAGGAGCTCGGTGAGCGTGCGGCCGTCCCGCGGCGCCACGGCCACCCCGATGCTGGCGCGCACGTCGAGCGTGACGTCCAGCGTGCGGAAGTCGCCCATGGTGAGCCCACCCAGGATGCGCTTGGCCCGCATCGTGGCGCCCTTGGCGTTGATCGGGCTGCGCAGCAGGATCGCGAACTCGTCGCCGCCCAGCCGGGTGACCAGCGCGTCCTGGCCGGCGGCCGCGACGAGCTGGTGAGCCACCTGCACGAGGACCTCGTCGCCGGCGGCGTGCCCGAGCGTGTCGTTGACGTCCTTGAAGCCGTCGAGGTCCACCAGTAGCAGGGCAGGGCCGTGGCTGCCGTCGCCGTCCATGTTCTCGATCCCGGCGAGGACCCGCTGCGCCACCTCCGTCAGCAACCGGCGGTTGCCGAGCTGGGTGAGGGGGTCGCGTCGGGCGATGCGGTCGCGCTCACGGTCGCGGGCCACCAGGAGGAACAGGAGCACGACCATGGCGACCGCGCTGCTCGCGCCGAGGCCGATGGTCAGCCACATGGCTGGTCCTTGCATTGCCTGGCCTCCGGTCCGGCGACGGTGCGCGGTGATCGCGCTTTCCCCTTGTCGTCACCTGCCCGCCCGCACTTGAGGATCTTCGTGCGGGGTCGTGACGGTCCGTGCCTGGGGCACCGGGTGCGGTCACCCGGATGGGCTCACGGCGCCGGCTCGAGCTCCACCTCCGTCACGGTGATCTCCGACCCCTCGGACGGCTTGAGCTGCAGGTCGGCCACCCGACCGGCCGCACGCAGGTCGGCCTCGCCCGCGGCGACCAGCTCGAGCAGGGACGTCGGCGCGCTGACGAGCGCACGGACCACGCCGGTGCGCTGCGACACCTTCGCGTTGGACTTGGCGCCGCGCACGCCGGCGAGGGCCGCGGCCACGGCCGGCAGGAGGTCGGCGTCGCCGTCCACCGCCACCTCCGCTGCCGTCGGCCAGGCCGCGCGGTGCACCGACCCCTCCTGCCACCACGACCAGGCCTCTTCGGTGACGAACGGCATGATCGGGGCCAGCAGCCGCAGCTGCACGTCCAGGGCCAGCGCGAGCGCGGCCTTCGCGGACCGCGCGCCGGCCTCGTCGTCGCCGTAGGCGCGCTCCTTGACCAGCTCGACGTAGTCGTCGCAGAAGTGCCAGAAGAACCGCTCGGTCGCCTCCAGCGCACGGCCGTAGTCGAACGCCTCGAAGGCGGCGGTGGCCTCGTCCACCGTGGCGGCCAGGCCGGCCAGCAGGGAGCGGTCCAGCGGCTCGGTGACCGCGCTCGGGTCCGCGTTGCCCGCGTCGAGGCCGACGCCCAGCACGAACTTGCTGGCGTTGAGCACCTTGATGGCGAGCCGACGTCCGACCTTCATCTGGGTCTCGTCGAACGGGGAGTCGAGACCAGGTCGGGACATCGCGGCGCGCCACCGGACGGCGTCAGCCCCGTACCGCTCGATGATCTCGGTCGGCACGACGACGTTGCCCTTGGACTTGCTCATCTTCTTGCGGTCCGGGTCGACCACGAAGCCCGAGATCGCCGCGACCCTCCACGGGGCCGTGCCGTTCTCGAAGTGGGCGCGGACCATCGACGAGAACAGCCAGGTGCGGATGATGTCGTGGGCCTGGGGCCGCATGTCCATCGGGAACGTGCGCGCGAACAGGTCGTCGTCCCGCTCCCAGCCGCACACGATCTGCGGGGACAGCGACGATGTCGCCCACGTGTCCATGACATCGGGGTCGCCGATGAACCCGCCCGGCACCCCGCGCTGGTCCTCGCGGAACCCGGGGGCAGGCTCGGACGACGGGTCGACCGGCAGCGCGGACTCCTCCGGCACGATCGGGGCGTCGTAGACCGGCAGGCCCTCGTCGTCGAGTGCGTACCAGAGCGGGAACGGCACGCCGAAGAAGCGCTGCCGGCTCACCAGCCAGTCGCCGTTGAGGCCCTCGACCCAGTTCGTGTAGCGGTGGCGCATGAAGTCCGGCACCCAGGTCAGCTGCTCGCCCCGACCGATGAGCGCCGTGCGCAGGTCGGCGTCGCGGCCGCCGTTGCGCAGGTACCACTGCCGCGTGGCCACGATCTCCAGCGGCTTGTCGCCCTTCTCGTAGAAGTTCGCCATGCGCTGGGTCGGCTTCGGCTCGCCGTCGAGGTCGCCGCTCTCGCGCAGCATCGCGACGGTGGCCTCGCGGGCGCTGAAGGTCGTCTTGCCGGCGAGCTGGCCGTAGGCGGCCTCGGCCGCCGGTGTCGACATCCACTCGGGCGTCTCGCGCAGGATCCGCCCGTCCCGGCCGATGATCACGCGCACCGGCAGCTGCAGCTCACGCCACCACTGGACGTCGGTGAGGTCGCCGAACGTGCAGCACATGGCGATGCCGGCGCCCTTGTCCATCTCGGCCGCGGGGTGCGCCAGCACCGGCACCTCGACGTCGAACAGCGGCGTGCGCACGGTGGTGCCGAAGAGCGGCTGGTAGCGCTCGTCGTCCGGGTGGGCGATCAGCGCCACACAGGCGGCGACCAGCTCGGGGCGCGTGGTCTCGATGTGCACGGGGCCGTCGCTGCCGTGGAAGGCGATGCGGTGATAGGCGCCCGGGTAGTCGCGTGCCTCGAGCTCGGCCTGGGCCACCGCCGTCTGGAAGGTCACGTCCCACAGCGTCGGCGCGTCCTGCTGGTAGGCCTCGCCGCGCGCCAGGTTGCGCAGGAACGCGCGCTGGCTCGCGACGCGGGAGTCGTGGCCGATCGTCGTGTACGTCTGCGACCAGTCGACCGAGAGCCCCACCCGGCGCCAGAGCGCCTCGTAGACCTTCTCGTCCTCCTCCACGAGCCGCTCGCACAGCTCGATGAAGCTGCGTCGGCTGACCGGCACCTGCTTCTTGGGGTCCGGCTTTGCCGGCGGGGTGAAGTCCGGGTCGTACGGCAGCGACGGGTCGCAGCGCACGCCGAAGTAGTTCTGCACCCGGCGCTCGGTGGGCAGACCGTTGTCGTCCCAGCCCATCGGGTAGAACACGACCTTGCCGCGCATGCGTTGGTAGCGGGCCACGCAGTCCGTGTGGGTGTAGCTGAACACGTGCCCCACGTGCAGGCTGCCGCTCACCGTCGGCGGCGGCGTGTCGATGGAGAACACCTGCTCGCGCGTCGCCGTCCGGTCGAACGCGTAGGTGCCGTCGTCCGCCCATACCCGCGTCCACCGCTCCTCGAGCCCGTCGAGGGTCGGCTTCTCTGGCACGCGTGGCGTCGGCATGGGTGTGATTCTCCCAGAACGGCGGCACCGGCTTCAGCCGGGTTTCCCGTCGGCCGCCGTCGTCCGCAGAACCCGGTGGACGCCGGTGGGTACGATGGGCGCACGGCGTTGAACCGGCCATCACCGGGGAGCCTCCGGAAGAACGGGCGAGCGGCCAGGTGCGCGCGAGCCCCACTAGACCCGGGCGGACCGGCCCGCACCCCAGCCGGCGAACGAGCGGTCATCGTGGCAGCAGGCGTCCGGGCGGCGCAGGCTGGCGCGGTGGCAAGCGAGGTGGTACCGCGGTGGGCCCGGCGAGGTCGGGACCGTCGTCCTCGTGGCCCTGCGTGATCGGCCCGAGCACCGCGAGAGGCACCATGAGCTACCCGAAGGTCAGCACCGACCGACCGGCCCACGACGACCAGGGCGCACCGCGGCCCGTCCCGTCGAGCCCTCGCTTCCCGCAGATCGAGGAGCGGGTGCAGCGCTACTGGGAAGCGGACGGCACCTTCAAGGCCAGCATCGAGAACCGCCCGGCCGGCGAGAACGGCAGCAACGAGTTCGTGTTCTACGACGGCCCGCCGTTCGCCAACGGGCTGCCGCACTACGGCCACCTCCTGACCGGCTACGTCAAGGACGTCGTGCCGCGCTACCAGACCATGCGCGGGCGCCACGTGGAGCGCCGCTTCGGCTGGGACTGCCACGGGCTGCCGGCCGAGGTCGAGGCAGAGCGCCAGCTGGGGATCACCCACAAGTCCGAGATCGACGCGATGGGCATCGCCACCTTCAACGACGTCTGTCGCTCCTCGGTGCTCGCGTACACCAAGGACTGGGAGGAGTACGTCAACCGCCAGGCGCGGTGGGTGGACTTCGAGAACGACTACAAGACGCTCGACACCGACTACACCGAGTCGGTCATGTGGGCCTTCAAGAGCCTGTGGGACAAGGGCCTGATCTACGAGGGCTTCCGGGTGCTGGCCTACTGCTGGCGCTGCGAGAC
>Ga0070696_100001248_pt1 | contig 16528 bp, 12 predicted proteins | sample KBSK1253metaG_FD_65474 | JGI IMG/M metagenome (GOLD analysis project Ga0070696, IMG submission 65474) | Corn, switchgrass and miscanthus rhizosphere microbial communities from Kellogg Biological Station, Michigan, USA - KBS K1-25-3 metaG | ecosystem: Host-associated > Plants > Roots >... | reverse complement strand
GGCGGTACGCCTCGGCGGCGTGGCTGAGCGCGAGCAAGGCAGACGCTTCGAGCTCGTACTCCATGTGCAGCGTGTCGAGTCGATCCGGGCCGTGGGCTTTGAGCTGGCGGCTGGAGTCGTCACAACCGCCGATATGTCGGACATACTCGCGACTCGAGAGCCACAGCGCGTTCGCGCGGTGCCACCAATCCTGGTCTGCGGCGGTCGGATGAAAGTTCGCCGCGACTTTCTCGTAGCTCTCGGCGAGCGAGCCCAGGACGTCGTCCGAGTGGGCGCAGGAGATCTGCGCCTGCCTCACCTCTTCCTCATCCTTGGACTTGGCGTGGACGCGCGCCGCGCGATCGTGCTGGTGATAGCACTCGCACGCCGCGCGGAACATGGAGTCGGCGGCGTCGCGCACGATCTGAACCGGGGACCTCGTCTCGACGGACTCGCGGGGTGCAGTTTTCGTGTTGGCCATTTGAGTAAGCGTAGCGGGTCCGAGTCCTTGCCTCCAGCCGTGCACGGCGCTCTCTTAGCAGCGCCCGTCCATTTCCTTCCAGTCGAGCTCTCTATGCGCCCTTTCATTCTATCGATCGGCATCGCCATGCCGCTCCTCGGGCAGGCGACCCCGCGCCAACTCCCCTCTCCCGCTCCGGCGCCCGCCGAAGCCGACGTTCTGCGCAAGCTCACCTGGCGCTCGATCGGACCCGCGAACAACGCTGGCCGGATCTCGGTGATCGTCGGGATCCCGGGCGACCCAACGACGTATTACGTCGCCGGCGCCGCGGGTGGTATCGCCAAGACGACCAATGGCGGGACCACGTTCCGGCAGATCTTCGACAAACAGAACGTGGCCTCGATCGGCGCGATCGCGATCGCCCCTTCGGATCCGAACGTTGTCTACGTCGGCACGGGCGAGGGCAATCCGCGCAACAGCGCCTCTTTCGGCGACGGCATGTACAAGTCCATCGACGCTGGCAATACGTGGACGCACCTCGGACTGGGTGATACGGAGAAGATCGCGCGCATCGTGATCGACCCTCGGGATCCCAACGTCGTCTACGTGTGCGCGCTTGGCCACGAGTGGGGCCCGAACGACGAGCGCGGGCTGTTCAAGACCGTCGACGGCGGGAAGTCCTGGCAGAAGGTGCTGTTCAAGAACAATCTCACCGGCTGCTCCGACGTCGACATCGATCCGGGAAACGCGAACATCGTCTACGCGGGGATGTACACCTTTCGGCGGTGGGCCTGGTACTTCGAGAGCGGCGGTGGCGAGACCGCTCTCTACAAGTCGGTAGACGGTGGACAGACGTGGAACAAGCTCGTTCGCGGACTTCCTCGCGGGGCGATGGACCGCATCGGAGTCAGCGTTTCGCGCAGCGAGCCCAACATCGTCTACATGATCACCGAAGCGAAGGATGAAGGCACGCTGTTCCGGTCCGACGACGCGGGCGAGTCGTGGCGCCTGGTCAATCGCGATCCCAACATCGACTTTCGACCGTTCTACTATTCGGACATTCGCGTCGATCCGACAAACCCGAACAAAATCTTTTCGCTCTCGGGCGGCTTGTACCTTAGCGAGGATGGGGGGCGCACTTTTCAGCGGATCGCGAGCGGCGTGCACGGTGACCACCAGGCGATGTGGATCGATCCGCTGATGCCGAAGCGCGTGCTCGGCGGAAGCGATGGCGGCTGGCACCTTTCGATGGACGGGGGCCGTACCTGGGACGTCGTGAATACGATCGCGTTCACGCAGTTCTACCATGTGAACTACGACATGCAGGAGCCGTATCGCGTCTGCGGCGGCCTTCAGGACAACCATCACTGGTGCGGACCGAGCAACTCACTCTCGAACCAGGGCATCCGCAAACCGGACTGGGTGACGTTCTCATTCGGGGACGGCTTCTTCGCCGTGCCCGATGTCGCGTCGCCATGGTTCGTGTATTCCGCGTCGCAGGGCGGCAATATCGTCCTGACCGACCTGCGCACGGGGGACGAACGCAGCATTCATCCGGATCCGAATCGCATCGGCTCCGCTGGTGACGCGCTGGAGAATCACAAGTACCGCTTTAATTGGAACGCACCGATCGCGCTGTCGCCCTTCAATCCCAAGATCGTGTACTTCGGCGGGAACGTGCTCTTCAAGACGACGAACTATGGCCAGTCGTGGGATGTGATTTCTCCCGATCTGTCCACGAACGACAAGTCGAAGCAAAAGTCCTCCGGCGGAGCGATCGTCGTCGACAACACCGCGGCGGAGTTTCACAGTACACTGCTCTCCATCGCGCCTTCTCCGAGAGACTCGGGGCTCATCTGGGTCGGAACCGACGACGGCAACGTACAACTCACGCGCGACGGCGGAAAAACGTGGACGAACGTGACCAAGAACGTCCAGGGTCTCGCGCCCAACGCGTGGATCGCGACCGTCGAAGCGTCGCCGTCCGATCCCGCGGTGGCCTACTTTGCCGCCTCACACCATCAGGACAACGATTACGCGCCGTACTTCTTCAAGACCGCGGACTATGGGCGCACCTGGAAGAGAATCACGGCCGGCCTGCCCGCCAAAGGATGGGCCCATGTGATTCGGGAAGACCCACGCAATCGGAATCTGCTGTACGCTGGAACGGAGAACGGGCTGTACGCCTCGTGGAATGGAGGTGAACGCTGGGTCTCGGTTCGCGGTGACATGCCCGCGGTCCCCGTTCGCGATTTGCAGATCCATAGGCGTGACAACGACGTCATCGTCGCGACGCACGGTCGCGGGATGTTCATTCTCGACGACGCCACGCCGTTCCAGCGCCTCGCCGACGCGACCGCGAACGACGTTTATCTCTTCGACGCGCGCCCGGCGACGCGGTGGGTGCTCGCGGGACGTGACGGCGACCTGGGGCAGCGGTCGTGGAGCGGACAGAATCCGCCGAACGGCGCGATCATCAGCTACTACTTGAAAACGCCGGCGAAAGACTCGGTGACGCTCACGATCTCCGACGCCGCCGGACGTGTCATTCGCGAGCTGCGCAATCCCGCGCGCGACTCCGGCGTGAATCGCGCCGTGTGGGATCTTCGCTACGAGGGCCCGCGCCAGCCCGCGGACACGGGTGCGCAACGACGCGCGCCCTCTCCTCCCGCCGGCGCTCCGGGAAGCGACGACGAAGAGGCGGGGGGTGGGCGATTCGCCTTCAACAACGGCCCGTACGTGATGCCTGGCGAATACACCGCCACGTTGCGCGCCGCAGGCAAGACGCTCTCAACCAGAATTGCGGTGCGCCCCGATCCACGCGTCGAAGTCACCGTAGCCGAGCTGAAAGCGCAGCACGACGTCGCGCTGGCGTTGCGCGACCTCACCTCTCGCGCGAACTCATTGCTGGAGCAGACTGATGGCATGGCGCGTCAGCTCACGTCCATCAACACGACGCTGCGGCCCGCCGGCGGCACGCCGGGCGCGAATGGTGGCCGAGCGGATAGCGCCGTCGCCATTCAACAGAGCGCGGCGACGGCGGCGCTCCAGGCGGTGAACGCCGCGCAGACGCGGCTCAAAGCATTCCGCGATCAGAAGCTCGTGCGACCGCTCCAGGGGTTGCAGTATCGGCAATACCCGCGGTTGCGCGAGGAAATCCAATCGCTCGGCAATGCGGTGAGTCGCCCGCAGGAGAAGCCGACCGACCCACAAATGGCTCGGCTGCGTGAGCTGACGGATGAGACCGTGGCGCTCGAAGGCGAGCTGCAGGCGATCGTCGCGACGGAGATCGCGCGGGTGAATCAGCTTCTGGCGGGCACTCCGCATGTTGTGACGTCTCCTGCGCGGAGGTTGACCCCTTGAACGCTGTAACTTCCTCATATGCTTGATCGTAGGAACTGACGTGCAACAGCGACCGCAGTCTCCGCAAGCGACGACGATCACCCCCGCACCTTACGTGGTTCCGGTCGGCGCGCTTCCGGTCACCGCGCAAGACGTGCGCGCGCTTCGTATTCGCATCAACGACCTGCGGGAGCAGCTGCAGGACGCCGCGTCGCGGCGATCGAACATCGCCAACCAACTTCGCAACGCCGATCCCGCCGCGCGTCCGGGCATCGAAGCGCGCATGGGCGAGCTCGATTCTCGGATCCTGCGGATCGAAAAGGACATCTCCGAGGCAACGCGGCAACTCACGGGCGCACCGACATCGGCCCTGACGCAGGGACGGTGGCCGGGCCCGGGCCCGTTCCCCGACAACGTCGCGAGAGAAATCGTCCCCCTCGTCGGCATCCTCTCGGTGTTCGTGCTCGCGCCGTTCGCGATCGCCATGTCACGACTGATCTGGAAACGGGCGTCGGTCACCGTGCCGAGGGTCGCCGCGGCCGACGACGCGACGGTGCGACGGCTCGAGCAGCTGCAACAATCCGTCGACACCATCGCGATCGAAGTGGAGCGGATCTCAGAGGGTCAACGCTTCGTCACCAAGGTGCTCAGCGACCGACCGGTGCTCGGCGCGGGTGAGGCGCAACCCGTGCGCGCCCAGCAGAAGTCCGCGGTGCCCAGCGAGCGCGGCTAACCGCGCCCCCTTCCCAGGCTTTCGCCGATCAGATAGACCAGCATCACGACGTACGACGTCGCGAGCGTGGCGATGACCGCGCGCGTCATGTTGCGCTCCGTCTCGTCGACGGTGCTCACGCGCAGACGAGCGACGCTCAGGAGCAGCGCCACCGCGGGCAGGAGAACCGTCGGGAGCAGATCGCGGAATGGCGTGTGACGTGTTCCGAAGAGCAGCCGCGAGATGGTCTCCGATTGTGTGATCACTCCGATCCAGAACGCTGCGAGCGGCAGCAGCAGGAGAACGACGAGCGTCCAGTACGTGCGGCGGGACCGAACGAGCGCGCTTCCTGCAGAGGGGGTCATGCGTTCCTCGATCGAAGAATCGAACACATTCTACCCGACGCACTCCACACAGTACAGCACGATGCGGTTTCATCCGAAGGACATTCCGAATTTGCTCTGGCTCGCCGTCAAGAAGTTTTTCGGTGACAGCGGCTCGACCATGGCAGCGGCGCTGTCCTTCTCGACCGTCTTCTCGCTCCCAGCCTTGCTCGCGCTCGTGCTCATGTTCGTCGGGAAGGTCGCCGACCCCGTGAGCGTCCAGCAGGCCATCATCAACCAGGTCGGCGCCCTCATCGGCCCCGCCGCGGCCAATCAGGTGCACACGATCATCGCCAGTGCGCGGGAGAGCAACGTCGATCCCTCCGTCGCGGCCGTGCTCGGCCTGGTCGCGGTGCTGTTCGGCGCGACCGGGGCCTTCGCGCAGCTCCAGGCGGCGCTGAATCGTGCCTGGAACGTCAAGCCGGACCCGCGTCGCGGCGACGTTCGCAACTTCATCGCCAAACGCGTTTTCTCTTTCGGCGTGGTGCTCGTCGTCGCCTTTCTGCTGCTGGTCTCGCTCTCGCTGAGCGCATTTCTCAGCGCCGTCGGATCGCGTCTCGGCGGGTTTGTGGGGATGCCCGATGCCCTGCTCAAGACGGCCAACGTTTTGTTCTCGTTTGTCGTGGTCATGGGCGTGTTCGCGGCGATGTTCAAATACCTGCCAGACGCGAAGATCAGTTGGCGCGACGTCGGTGTGGGCGCGTTCAGCACCGCGCTTCTGTTCGTCGGCGGCAAGGAGCTCATCGGCTTGTACCTGGGAAACGCCGACCCCGGCAGCGCGTTCGGAGCCGCTGGATCACTCGTCGTGGTGCTGCTGTGGGTCTACTACACGTCGATGATCGTGCTGTTCGGCGCCGACCTCACACGCGTTTGGGCGGAGCTCTACGGTCGCGGAGTGCGACCGGAAAAGGGAGCGATCGAATTCGTGGAGCAGGAAAAGCCGATCAAGGCTGGTTGAGTCGCTCGAGCTCCGTCCAGGTCGCGGCCGGAGGAATAGCAAGCGCGCTTCCCGACGCATCGTCGCGCCCCACGCCCAGTGCATCTGCAACGCGATTGATGTAGTTGAACCAGCTCGCGATCAGCGTGATCTGCAGAATGGCGCGGTCGTCGAAGCCGTGCTGCTTCAGTGCTTCCACGTCCTCGCGTGTGATTCGCGTGGCGTCCTCGGTGATCTGGACCGAGAAATCCAACATCGCCCTTTCCGCTGCCGTCAGCGGCGCCTGGCGGTAATCCAGGCGGAGCTGCTCGACGAACGCTTCATCTAACGTCACCCGACGCAGAAACTCTGCGTGCGATTGCAGTCAATACCTGCACCGGTTGGTCACCGAGACGACCGTAGCGATCATTTCATGGTGACGCCGTTCGAGCGGAAGATCGGGGCTCAGCAGCGTCCCGTACGTTGCGAAGGCATGGTATAGCGTCTCTGGGAACAGCGAATGCGTTGCGACGATGCCGGCCGCGCCGCTGTTCGCCGGAGCCGTTGGGACCGCGTATTCCTGGGGATACAGGGCGCGTTGCTTCTTGTGCGCCTCGTTGACAGGCCCGTTCCCTTCGTTTGGGTCGTGCGTTTCAATCCAAGCCATGGGAACAACTTACGGTTCGGCCTGCTAGTATGGAATTCCTTCAACTCCATGCTGGTGAATAATTTGCTCAGGCTGCTTTAAGTAATTGTTTGGACGCATTATTGCTTATATGTCGAGTGGTCGGGCGCCGCGTGCTCGGCATTCACGGAGCGAGCATGCAGCCACAAAACTTCCCGTCTGGTGCGACGGTGTTTTCGTCCTTTCCGCAGGTACCCACTCCCGCGGTTCCGCACCAGCATTCGGTGCAGTTCTACGAGAACGAGCACTTTCTCGCGGCTGCCGTCGCCGACTTTCTCGCCGATGGGCTCAACGCCGGGCAAATCGTGATCGTGATTGCCACCATGGCGCATCGTGAAGCGTTCCACTTACGCTTGAAATCCAAGGGGCTCGATCCGGACGACGCGATTCGCCGCAACCAGCTCGTGTGGCTCGACGCCCGCGAGACGCTGGCGGGCTTCATGATGCAGTCGTCACCCGATCGGGAGCGTTTTCTCGCGAGCGTCGGTACGGTGGTGGAGGGTTGCGTGCGTGCCGCGGGTACTGCCTCGGTTCGCGCATACGGCGAGATGGTCGACGTCCTCTGGAAGGACGGCAACGTCGAGGGAGCCATCCAGCTCGAGGAGCTGTGGAATGGCCTGCTACAACAGCACCCCTTCGCGCTGCACTGTGCGTACGCCATGGGCAATTTCTACAAGGCATCGCAGGGTCGGGCCTTCGAACAGATCTGCGCCCAGCACAGTCACGTGATCCCCACGGAACGCTACTTCGAGAACGACGAGGCCGGACGCCAGCGTGAGATCACTCTGTTGCAGCAGCGCGCGCGGGCGCTGGAGACGGAGATCGAGCACCGCACGGAGCTCGAACAGCGCCTGCGCGTCGCGCTCGCGGCCAAGATCCACGCCGAGGAAGAGCTGCGGCGAGCGTTGGGAGATCGCGAGATGCTGCTCGAGCGAGAGCGCGCGGCACGCGCCGAAGCCGAGTCAGCGAGCCGGGCCAAGAACGAGTTCCTCGCTGTCATGAGCCACGAGCTGCGCACGCCGCTGAACGCCATCGGCGGGCACGTACAGCTGCTCGAGATGGGCATTCACGGGCCGGTCGTCGAGGCGCAGCGCGAGGCGCTCGTGCGCATCGAGCGCAGCCAGCGCCACCTGCTCGCCCTGATCAACGACATCTTGAACCTCACGCGCATCGAAGCGGGCCGCGTCCAGTACGTCATGGAGGACGTGTCGCTCGAGCCGTTGGCGCTCGACATCAAGGCAATGTTGGATCCCTTGATCGAGCAGCACGGCCTGAAGTTCGACATCGGCGCTCCCGTGCAGCAGTTCGGGAGCCGCACGATCTCGGTGCGGGCGGATCGTGAGAAGATTCAGCAAATCGTGCTGAACCTGGTTTCGAATTCGATCAAGTTCACGCCGAGTGGAGGTCGCATCTCGCTGACCGTAGGAGTGAATTCCGGCGCGCGGCCAATGGCGTTCATTCAGGTCGAGGATACCGGTATTGGAATCGAGGCTGGGAAGCTCGAGACGATCTTCCAACCGTTTGTTCAACTTGCCGCTCGTCCGGTGAGCCGCCCGGATGGAGTCGGGCTCGGGCTGTCCATCAGTCGCGAGCTCGCGCGCGGCATGAAGGGCGATCTCGTGGCACACAGCGTGACGGGCCAGGGCGCGACCTTTACGCTCACGCTGCCAGTCGCATAACTCAGAAGCTCGAGTACCTCGCGTCAGGGTCACGGACTGCTTGTTCCGAATCGGCGCGAGTAGCTCGCGCGAGGGTCACGGACTGCTTGTTCCGAATCGGCGCGAATACCACGAATAGTTCCTGCTGCTTTTCGCGTCTTGCGCGCGTTGACGTGAAACAACATGGGTCAAGTCGGGTGATTCGTGAGATTCGGAACAGGCCCTACGTGGCCCCTGCGAGTCGGTCGTAGCTGGGTAACTCGCGCCACGACGACGCGACCAAGAGAGCCTCTCTCGCGCATACGGAAGACTCTCTACAAATTCCGGAATGCCCAGGAGCGACGCGACCTCGGTCGCCCAGTATCTCGATGAGCTGCCGGAGGATCGTCGCGCGACGATCGCGGCCGTGCGCTCCGTCATTCGGAAGAACCTTCCCCCCGGATACGAAGAGCGCGTCAACTACGGAATGATCAGTTACGAGATTCCGCTCTCGCGATACTCCACGACCTATAACAAGCAGCCGCTCTCGTATCTCGCGCTGGCGGCGCAGAAGAACTACAACGCCATCTATATGATGCGCGTGTACGGCGACACGATGCAGGAGAAGAAGCTGCGCAACGCATTCGCGAAAGCCGGCAAGAAGCTCGACATGGGCAAGTCGTGCATCCGTTTCAAGTCCGCCGACGACCTTCCGCTCGACGTGATCGGCGAATTGGTGGCCAGCACGCCCGCCGACGCCTGGATCGCGATCTTCGAAGCTTCGCGCAAGCGGTGAGGGGGAAGCCGCATGAATGAGATCACTGGCATTCATCACGTCACCTGCATCGCCGGCGACGCTCAGGAGAATCTCGATTTCTACACCGGCGTGCTCGGGATGCGGATGGTGAAGAAGAGCGTGAATCAGGACGTCCCCGATACGTACCACCTTTTTTTCGCCGACGCCGAAGGCCACCCGGGAGCCGATCTCACGTTTTTCCCTTGGCCGGGGATGCCGAATGTGCAACCCGGGATCGGCTTGAGCATGGAGGTCGCGCTCGCCATTCCCGCGGGCACGCTGGAGTACTGGTCCGATCGTCTGAAGAGTGGGGACGCGACAGTGGAGGCCCGCTCCGCCGAGACGAGGCACGGCGAGCGCGCCCTGCCCTTCAAGGATCCTCACGGGCTCAACGTCGCCCTGGTCGAGACGACGGACGCGCGTGAGTTCACTCCGTGGGACAAGAGCGCCGTGCCGGCGGAGAACCAAATCCTGGGCTTGCACTCGGTTCGATTATGGGAGCGAGATCTCACCGCGACCGATGCCTTTCTGACCAATGTCCTCGGATTCCAGGCCAGTGGCGAAGAAAATGGCTGGCATCGCTATACGCTGGGCCGGGGTGGCTCGGGAGCGCACCTGGACGTCCGCGCCCTGCCGAACGAGGACCGCGGCCGGTGGGGGGTTGGCGCGATTCACCATGTCGCGTGGCGCGTTCCCGACGAGCGGGCGCAGGTCGCGGTACGGGCGCGTGTCGCAGCCGCGCATCGCCGCCCGACCGAAGTCATCGACCGATTCTGGTTCAAGTCGGTGTACTTCCTGGAGCCCGGCGGCGTCCTGTTCGAGGTTGCCACGGACGGGCCCGGGTTCACGGCAGACGAGGAGCTGGATGCGCTCGGCGAGAAGCTCGTGCTTCCCCCATGGCTCGAGCCACAGCGCGCGGAGATCGAGGCGGGGCTGCCACAGCTGACGTATCACGCGAACGCGTGATCGGGTCAGAGGTAAGAAAAGGGCGTGAGAGCTGATCGCTCTCACGCCCGCCCTTCCCGTTGGACCAGCGGTTGCTATTTCACGAGAATCTGACCGCGAATCTCTCCGCCGGGGTTCTTGCGAGTGTGAACATTCACGTACGCCGTTCCATTCTGGACTCGGTACCGCAGCGAATCGAAGGTGAATACGCCCTGGAAGGCTGTGGAACGCGTGATGTCGACATGGCTGAGCACACCGTTCAGCGTCGTGACGCTATTCGCTCCACGGGCCACCAGCGCAGTTCCGAAGGGACCCGCCAGGAACACCATGATCGGTCCGGCTACACCGGGCGCCGCGGCGTGAATGTGCGCCTGGGTCACCGAGTCTATCGAAGAAACGATGGTCTGCACACGAATCGTGTTCGTATCGATCATCGTGATGTTCGCCGTGCCTGATGACGTCGGCGCACCGACGGGAGCTGGCACCTCGTCAGCGACGGTGAGCGTGGCGCCGAACAGCTTATTGAGGAGCCCCGGCGTGAAAGGGGAGTCGTCGGAGCACGCGCCAAAGATCACCGCGGCCGCGAGCGCCACAAATAACGTTTTCTGCTTGGGCACCATTACTGATTCTCCGCGGTTTGGGTAGCGACGGTACTTGCGAAGGTCTGTGAGTTGAGGCTCATGGTTGCCCCACATTGCACGCTGAACGAACGAACTGCGGGTTGTTGTCCTCAGCCTGTGGAATCGGCGAGCTGACATCCGTTCCGTACGTTCCTGCCTTGTGGTACGCACCAGTCGGGAACACCGTCTCGATGCCGCGGCCGTAACCCGTGATGTCCGTGGCCGGAGCGGTCGTCGGACGGCTGAGCCGGCGCAGATCGCCCAACCGATGGCTGGTGAGATACAGCCAGTACGCGCGCTCCTTGAAGATCTGGTTTTCCTGCGCCGCAGCGCCAACTGCCACACCGAGAGGAGCCATCGCCCGCGTGTAGCCGCGGGCGGTCGCGACGGCGGCGTCCGAACGCAGCGCATTCAGGATCGCCAATGCGCCGGGATAATCTCCGGCGCGATATGTAGCCTCGGCCTCGATCAAGCGGGCTTCGACGCCATCCGCGATGATGGTCGGCGAAGAGCGCACCGGATACTTGAGCTGCCACCACATCGCGGTCGCCCCATCGAACCCGTTTCCACTGTTCGTCGGACGGCGGACGTTGGCGACGCGCGGGTCACGGAGACCGGCACCCACCGTGTCGCCCTCGGAGCGGAACGGCAGACCGTTCACCCCTTCATTGTTGGCCACTCCGTAACGTCCGCTGTTCTGCACGAGATTCCAGGTCCCGTTGTTCTGGCGAGCCGTCACTTCGGAGTGCGTGTAGATGTATTGGAAGGTTGTGGGGACACCGGTCGTGCCACCGATGGCGGTGGCAGCGGCGGCCGGTTGATCCAGGTCGAGGAGAGCGCGCGCCTTCGCGATCCTCGCAACCCTCGCGTTGGTCGTGTTGGCGCCGGTGCCCGTGACACCGAGCGCGCTGTCGGTCTTCTCGACCGCACGCTGGAGCAGCTGCCGCGTGGTCAACGCCGGGCCGAACTCGAACACCCCCGGCGCCGTTTCACGGCTGATCGGCACGGCACCGCAATAATTCTCGGCGAGCAGGATGTAGGCGAGAGCGCTGAGATTCAACGCCTCGGCCAATCCAGCGTCCGTCGCCGCGAACTTCCGATAGCCGTCCGCCGCGAAATCAGCCGCGGCGCGCGCCTGCATCACGGCGTAGAACTCCCCGCTCAGCGATCCATTGTTCTGATACTGCTGCTTGCGCTGGTCGATCTCGATGCGTGTTGGAAAGGTTTCCGTGTTGATGTACTCGTCGCTGATCATCCCCGACAGCGAAACCTGAGAGACGTCAGTCGAGCTGCCGTTGTACATGACCCCGAAATTGCCGATGGCGCCCGCCAGTACCGCCGGGAGCGACGCTGCGTCCTGCACCGCCTCGGGGCGGGCCACGTCGATGTCTTGCACGTCGAGGATCTGATCGACGCTGCAGGAGAGGAGCACTCCGGCGAGCGTGAAAACCTTGAGGACTCCGCGAAAACCTCCAGCGGTACGCCGTCCCGGTGCGTTGAATGATATCTGCATCACCATGTTCACTCGTGTGAAGGTCGATGTGGATGGCACTGGATCAGAACGACGCCGTCAGCCGCGCCGAGAAGACGCGCAGCGGCGGCTGGGTGAGGAAGTCCGACGTACTGAACAGGTTGGCTGGTGTCGAGTTGACTTCGGGATCGAAGCCGGAGTAGTTCGACCACGTTTTCAGGTTGCGGCCGGCGAACGTGAGACGCAGCTCTCCAGCGCGGGCGCGATTGGCCCACTCGCGCGGCGCGAGGAACGACACGCTGACCTCGCGCAACTTCGTGTACTTGCTGTCTTCCACGTATCCGGCATCGGAGGCCATCAGGTGTGCCAGGTTCCGCGCCTGCGAGAACAACGACGAGCTCGCGTCGTACGCCTCTTTGCAGTTGCTGAAGTTGCAGCGGAAGCGAGCGGTGTTGTTGAACTGCTTGAAGCCGCCGCGGTGGTCGAGCAGCGCGCTGACTTCGACGTTCTGGAATAGCGTCAGCCGCGGAGTGATGGAGAGCTCGCGCTTCGGGATCGGGTTGCCAAGATACGTGAGCGGCCCCATGAGGATTTCGCACTCCGGCCCGCCCGGCAGCGCAGTCTGACCGGGACAGTTCAGTCGCGAAATGATGCCATCGCCATTCTTGTCGTCGTAGGTGAAGCTTTCGTCCCAATAGCCGCCCAGGGGGAATCCTTCGGCGTGACGCTGGATGCCGAAGACGATGGGCGGAATCGGCGCGCCGGTTGGAAGGAGCCCGATCTTCTCCAGCTTGTTCTTGTTGGTCGCCGCCGACACACTGAGCTCGAGCCGCGCGTTCGTTACTTCGAAGAGGCGGCCGGTCACGAGCAGCTCGACTCCCTTGTTGCTGGACTCACCGAGGTTGTCGAACTGCGACGCGGTCAAACCGAGTGACGGAGGCAGGGGTCGCGCGATCAGCAGGTTCTTCGTGCGCTTGTTGTAGGAGGTGAAGTCGACGCTGAACCGGTTGTTGAGCAAGCCCATCTCGAAGCCAACCTCGAACTCACCCGAGGTCTCGGGCTCCAGGTCGGCATTGCCAGTTCCGCCCACCAGAATTCCCGGCACATCGCCGGCAGGTGTCGTGACCGTCTGCGTGTTGAAGTACGTGATTGCGTCGCGGAAGTTCGGGCGTTGTCCGGACTTGCCGTATGCCGTGCGCAGGCGGAGGGAAGACACCATGTCCGTCTGCGGGAAGAAGCTCTCTTCGCTCACGACCCACGAAAGGCTTGCCGCGGGATAGAGGATCCACCCGAAGTTGGAGCCGAACGCGCTGTTGTTGTCCGTCCGCGCAGCCACGGTGGCAAAGAGGCGATCGCGATACGCGATCTGTTGCTGGATCAAGCCACCGAGCGTGCGATTGTCGGTGTTCGTCTCACCGACGGCAAAGCGGGCCGACGTACCCTGCAGTGAGCCCGTGCCGGCCAGAAGCTTTGCGCCGAACGCCTGCGTCGACTGCACCACTTCTCGAGTGAATTGGAATCCAGCCGTGGTCGTGGAGCGGATGTCCGTGCGGAGATCCCTGTTGGCGGTGAGAGACGCATTCGTCGTATATGTGAACAGCTGAGAAGCGTTCGAGTTGCGCGAGCCTTCCGCCGTGCTCGAATTGAAGAACACCTTGTTGGCGGCGAGCGTCGCCTTGTTGCGCTTGTCCAGGAAGTCGACGCCGGCCTGCAGCGTGGCGGCCAGCCAGGGAAGCGCCTGCCACGTGGTCAGGTTCGATCCAATGAACCGTTCGACGTTCTCGGAGACATCCTGCGCGAAGATTTCTTTCGGAGTCTGACCCGAGAGATAGCCGCGCGTGACTGGATCGTCGAACGCGTTCCCCAACAAGCCGGAGCTGATGACGCCGAGGATGTTGTTGTCGTTCTGCGGGAAGGAGAGACGGCTCGAGGCGTAGTTGGTGAAGATCTGGGAAGTCAGGTTGCTGCGCAGCTGGCCGGTGAGATTGGCGCGCAGCCCGACGCGCCGGAACTTGTTGGGCTCGACCACGCCCTGATCGCGATCGATGTCGCCGGAGATGAAGTACGTGGCAACCTCGCTGCCGCCGTTCGTGCTGAAGCCGTTGCTCGTGCGATAGCCCGTGATGAAGGGGCTGGCCTGCTCGAGCGGATTCCAGTTCACCAGCGAATCCGGGGTCGGTGTGCACGTGCGGCGCGTCTGGGCGTCCAGCGTGCAGAAAATCGTGCGCGCGCCGGCCGTGGTGGTTCCAACCTGCGCAAAGTTGGCCGGGTACGTTGTCTGGTCTGACTGGCTCCCCGCTTCGCTGTGCACCTGCCAACGCGTGCGTCCCGCGCGGCCGCGTTTCGTGCGAATCTGGATGACGCCGTTGGCCGCTGCCGTTCCATATAGTGCCGCGGCTGCTGGGCCCTTGATGACCTCGATCGACTCGACGTCGTTGGGATTGATGTCGTTGATGCGCGAAGAGGTTTGACCGCCGACGCCGAGGTTCCCGGCGCCGCCGATGTCGTTGTTCACGCGTACGCCGTCCACCAGCAGGAGCGGCTCGTTGGAGAGCGACACGGAATTCGCGCCGCGGATGCGGATGCGGCTCGCGCTGCCGGTCGTCCCGCCCGGGCTGTTGACGTAGACGCCAGGCGCCTTCGCGGTGAGCAGCTGCGAGAGCGTCGTCGTCGTCGCGAGGCGCTCCGGCGTGACTTCAACGGTGCTCACGATGTTGCCGGACTCGCGTTTGCGCTGCGTCTCGCCGGTCGCCGTCACGACGATCTCGTCGATCTGAACCGCCGACTGGGCGAGAGCGAAGTCGACCGGGGTCTCTTGTCCGGCGGTGACTGTCACCGTTTGCGTCTCGAGAGCATAGCCAAGTCGCGTGGCGCGCACCTGATGCGTTCCGGCGCGCAGCCCACCGATGCGAAAACGTCCATCCTCTCCTGTTCGAGCGTTCTGAACGGAGCCGACGACGACGACGGCAGCCTCCGCGATCGGCGTATGGGTCACGCGATCGGTCACGCGCCCCGTGAGAGTTCCGGTCTGCTGCGGCTGCTGCGCGCCCGCCGGTAAGGCGATCGCGAGAAGAAGAAGCGAAAGAGCAAAATGCTTCCAGGCACTTCTCATTGTGTCCCTCCGTCCAGTCTGACTGCGAGGTAAGAATCGAAAAAAACGGCCGGGGGAGGCCGTATCGCTGCGTTTCCGGACCGCACTTGAATACGGTCTACCGGGACCCCACGCAAGCCGCCCCACCACAGGCTCACCCTATTAACCCTGCGATGCCGCTTGGGGTTACATCGGTGTTTGGAGCGTTCGGTGAGGTATAAATGTAGCGGGGCCGGCTCGAAAGCCGGCCCCGCTCCACTTCGTCACTCGATTACGCGTTGCGGTCGATGCAGCCCGTGAAGTTCGGGTTCAACAGCTCGGCGTCGGGCACCGGGAAATTCACGTCCGTTCCGTAGACACCGCCCTTGAAATAAACGCCGCTTGGAAAAACGTTGTCTTGCGTTCGCCCGTACTGACGGATGAGCCGACGCAGATCGCTCATGCGCTGGCCACGACCGAACGTCCAGAACGCCTTCTCGCGGAAGAAGAGATCTTCCGCCGCCGTTTTCGACGCCGGCACCGCAAGCGTCGCCGCCATGACTGCCGGACGGAAATTCCCGATCGCCGGCCGATCCGTGCGCAGCTGATTCAGAATCGCGACCATACCTGGATAATCGGCCGCATTGAGCCTGGCCTCGGCCTCGATGAGACGCGCGTCGATGCCCGACACCATCGGGACGGGATCGTCGCGAGCGGGCCACAGCCGCTGGATCCAGAGTGGTGTGATTCCGTCTTCAGCGTTCACTTTGGGATTTGCGGCCTGACCGCTCAATGTCGGCACGCGCGGATCGTTCGCCGAGATGAAGGGCAGCGCGTTCTTAATGACGTTGACCTGACCGTTCACGATGTCGAAACTGTCCGCGACACTGATCCGCGCAACGGAGTTGTTCAGCACCCACAGCCCATTGTCGTCGCTGTTGAGCGCGGTGGAGCTGGTCCACACATACTGATAGGTGGATGGGATCACGCTCGTCGGAACGAGTGCGGCAGCGGCTGCGAACTGGCCGCCCTTGTCGACGAGAATCCTCGCCTTGACGATCAACGACGCATTGCGCACGAAGATGCTCGCCACGTCGGTGCCGTTGATGAAACCGAGCGCGCTGTCGATGTGCGTCAGGGCGCTGTCATACACTTGTTGGTTGGTGAGCCCCGGACCCAGCGAGATCACGCCGGCCGTCGTGCTGCCGAGCGGAATGCCGTTGCAATAGTTCTCCGCCATCGACATCTCGACGAAGGCGAGGGCCATGTACAGCTCGGCGATGTCCGCCGTATTCAGCGGCAGGAACTCCCGCATCGCCGCGATGGCGTCGCGTACCGGCCCGCGAATGTTGGTGATCGGCCTGAAGCCGAGGATCGTGTTGTCCGATTTGAGATTCCGCTGGTCGATGTCCTGACGCGTTGGTTGAAAGTCGGAGTTCTTGAACTCGTCGGCCACCATGCCGCTTTCCTGCCAGAGGCATTCGGCGTTCCCGTCGCAATTGTTGAGCAGAT